>CAAGKR010537766.1_pt1 | contig 10026 bp, 7 predicted proteins | sample 2556971 | NCBI WGS metagenome assembly CAAGKR01 (sample SAMEA5207829, study PRJEB30636) | soil metagenome | biome: forest; feature: boreal; material: soil | place: USA | collected 2011-09 | depth 1 m
CCACGCTCGCACCGCCGGCCACGCTCGCACCAGCAGCCACGGTCGCGCCGACCCAGGCGCCGCCGGCGGAGCCCGCCACCCCACGGCCGACGCGGACGCCCATCCTCGCGGTCGCCCATCCGGCGACGCCGATCCCGACCACCCCGTCCGACGTCACCGGGGCGTGCAGTGGCGGCTTTGGTTCGTCGTCCGGCGACGGCTGCGGCTCCAGCAACACGGGTCACGTGGACAACGCGCACCAGGGCGAGCAGGTGAAGCACGCCAGGCCCAAGGCCAATCATCCGCCCAAGGTCGATCACCATAAGCCGAAGTCGAATGGCCGCGGCCATCGCGACAACGGCCAGCAGGCCTCGGCCGACAAGGCACGTCGTCATCACGTGTCGGGGCGTCGGTTGCGCAAGCGCCGGCCAGCGCGATAGGTTCTCGTCCCGAGCCAGCCAGGAGGGTCTCAATGGCGCCGTCGGATCCCCGCCAGACCAAGTTCGTCCTCGATGAGTCGCGCATCCCGCGGGCCTGGTACAACATCGTGGCGGACCTGCCGGTGCCGCCGTCGCCGCCCCTGAACCCGGGGACCGGTCAACCCATCGGCCCGGACGATCTCGCTCCGCTGTTCCCGATGGCGCTCATCGGCCAGGAAGTCTCCGCCGAGCGCGAGATCGAGATCCCCGAGCCCGTCCGCGACGCCTACCGGCTCTATCGGCCGAGCCCGCTCTTCCGCGCCCACCGGCTCGAGCGCGCCCTCGATACGCCCGCGCACATCTATTACAAGTACGAGGGTGGGAGCCCGGCCGGCAGCCACAAGCCGAACACCGCGCTCCCGCAGGCCTTCTACAACAAGGAGCAGGGCGTCAAGCGGCTCGCGACCGAGACCGGCGCCGGCCAGTGGGGGTCGGCCCTCGCCTTCGCTGGTGCCTACTTCGGCCTCGAGGTCAAGGTCTACATGGTCCGCGCCAGCTACGACCAGAAGCCGTACCGGCGCGTCCTCATGGAGACCTACGGAGCCGAGGTGGTCGCCAGTCCGTCACTGACCACGAACTACGGCCGGTCCGTGCTGGCCCAGACCCCGGACAGTCCTGGCTCGCTCGGGATGGCGATCAGCGAGGCGGTCGAAGATGCGGCCACGCGCGACGACACGAAGTACGCGCTCGGATCGGTGCTCAACCACGTGCTGCTCCATCAGACGATCATCGGCCAGGAGGCGATGGAGCAGATGGGGATGGCCGGCGAGTCGCCCGATGTCGTCATCGCCTGCACTGGCGGCGGCTCGAATTTCGCGGGCCTGACCTTCCCCTTCCTCGGCCGAAACTTCCGTGAAGGGGCGAAGCACCGGGTCATCGCCGCCGAACCGGAGGCCGCCCCGAGCCTCACGCGCGGCGTCTATGCCTACGACTTCGGCGACACCGGCCGGCTGACGCCGCTCGTCAAGATGCACACGCTCGGCTCGGACTTCATCCCGGAGCCGATCCACGCGGGTGGCCTCCGCTACCACGGCATGGCGCCACTGGTCAGCCTGCTCAAGGAGCATGGGTTCATCGAGGCGCGCAGCATCCACCAGCGCTCGAGCTTCGAGGCGGGGGTCGCGTTCGCACGCGCCGAGGGGATCCTGCCGGCACCCGAGCCGACCCATGCGATCCGGGTCGCCATCGACGAGGCCCTGGCGGCGAAGGAGGCCGGCGAACCACGGGTCATCCTGTTCAACCTGTGCGGCCACGGCCATTTCGACCTGTCGGCCTACGAGAGCTACCTCGACGGGACACTCGAAGACTACGAGTACCCGCTCGAGAAGGTGGAGGCTGCCCTGGCTGGCCTGCCGCAGGTCTGATCGGGGCCGATCCGCGATGCCCGGGCTCGCCTGCTGGTCGTGCGGACGCCAGATCCATACGTCGGTGCCCTCGCATCGCTCTTCGCGGAGGAGCGGCGGTGTCCCCGTTGTGGCGCGATGCTCCATGACGAGCGCCGCGAGATCGAGCGTCGGCTGATCCGCCGGCGCACGAACCCGGCGAACGACCCGGGACCACCGCGGTCGAAGGTGAGCCCGAGCCTCATCGTGCGTGCCAGGCCGAAAGCGAGGGCCAGCGCACATGCGACGACCGAGACGAACGGCGACGAGCGACGCAGCGCGGATCGGCGAACCGGCCAACGCCGCAGTGGCGGCTCGTCGAGATCGACGGCCGCGGCGGGCGACTCGAGCGGGCGCGACTGAACCGCGGCACGGCGCACCGCTCGTCGCGGCGGCTGCGATACTCGCGGCCATGCGGATCGCCTTCATCGGGTTCGGATTGATCGCCGGTTCGATCGCACGTGCGGTCCGCGCCAACCCGGCGACCCGCGACTGGACGATGGCGGCCTGGTCCCCATCGGGCAAGGGTCCGCGACGGGCGGCCGCCGACGGGATCCTCGATGTCGCCGCCCCGACACCCGAGGCGGCCCTGTCGGGTGCGGACCTCGTCGTGCTCGCGGGACCGGCCACGGCATGTCTCGCCGACCTCGATCGCCTGGCCGGCCCGTGGCGCGCCCGGCTCTCGGCCAAGGCGGTCATCACGGACGTCGCCAGCACGAAAGGGATGCTCGTGGAGCGTGCCGACGCTGCGGGCCTTCGCTATGTCGGCGGTCATCCGATGGCGGGTCGCGAGACGACCGGCTACGAGTCGGCCGACGCGGACCTTTTCGTCGACCGGCCGTGGGTCGTGGTGGCGGGCGCCCGGGCAGGCGCCTCGGACGTGGCGCGGGTCGCGGCGCTCGTCCGAGCGTGCCGGGCACGGGTCGTGGAGATGGATGCGGCGGCGCACGACCGTGCGGTCGCGGCGATCAGCCACCTGCCGCTCGTGGTGGCCGCGGCGCTCGTGGAGGCCGTTGCCGGCCGGGGGACCGGTGGTCGATCCGAGGCGGCCGACTGGCCCGCAGCCGCGGCGCTCGTGGCCGGTGGGTGGCGAGACACGACGCGCGTCGCCCGCGGCGACGAGGTGATGGGCGCGGCGATCGCCGCGACGAACGCCCCGGCGCTTGCGGCTCGGGTGCGCGACCTGCGGGCCATCCTCGACGACTGGCTCATCGAGCTCGAGCGACCCGGCGGTCCGGACGAGACCGCCATCGCGGAGCGGCTGCGCGCCGCCCGCACGATCCTCGAGGCGTCGCGGTGAGTGGCGAGCGGGTCTTCGTCGTGCCACGGGCCGCGGTCGTCGATGGGGCGGGCTGGTACGGCGTCCGGACCGACGGCCTTGACGCGTTCGTCGCCGCCCTTGAGCGCGACGGACGGTACGAGCCGCGCGAGGCGATGGAGGTCGACCCGACGTTCAAACAGGTCATCCCGTACCTGGTGCTGCGCGACGGGGAGCGCTACTTCCTGATGCAGCGGACGACGGGCGGCGGTGACGCCCGGCTCCACGGCCGGTATTCGATCGGGGTCGGGGGGCATCTGAACCCGGGCGATGGCGGTCTGCTCGGTGGGCTCCGGCGGGAATGGGAGGAGGAGCTCATCGCCGACTTCGTTCCGGCGTTCCGTCTCGTCGCACTGCTCAACGACGACACGACCGAGGTCGGCGCGGTCCACCTCGGCGCCGTCTACGTCGCGGATACCGCGGGTCGGCCGGTCGCAGTGCGCGAGACCGACAAGCTGACTGGTGGGTTCGTCCAGCCGGCCGGCGTGGAAGCCGTGGTCGAGCGGCTCGAGACGTGGAGCCGGCTCATCTATGACCACCTCGCCGCGGATGCTGCCACCGCCCCGGATGGCGAGCCGGTGGCAGCCACGTGACGGCGCGTGACATGCCATCGCGGAACACGTGCGTCATCCGCACACGTCGACGCACGGAACGGGTCCTATAATCGCCGCGCCGGGGGGAGGGATCCCGAGTCATACCCGATCCGGCTGACGCACCCGACCCGGCGAGTTCCGTGGAGGACTGATGGCGGCCAAGATCCTCGTCGTCGATGACGACCCGAACGTGCAGCGACTCCTGCAGTACACCCTCAAGCAGGAGGGGTACGACGTCGTGCTCGCATCCGACGGCGCGGAGGGATTCCGCCTCTGGGGGGCGGAGGCGCCCGACCTGATCCTGCTCGATGTCATGCTGCCGAAGCTCGATGGCTACCAGGTGGCGACGAAGATCCGGACCGAGGAGGGGAGCGCCAGCCACGTCCCGATCATCATGCTCACGGCCGAGCGCGAGGTGGAGCAGAAGGTCCGCGGGTTGCGTGCCGGCGCCGACGACTACCTCATCAAGCCGTTCCACCCGGCGGAGCTGCTCGCCCGGATCAAGAGCCTGCTCGCCCGGTTCGCACCCAGGGAGTCGCTGCTCGCCCGGCCGCCGCTTGGACGCATCCTCGCCTTCTACGGTGCGAAGGGCGGCGTCGGCACGACGACGATCGCGATCAATGCGGCGATCGCGCTCCATCGGGAGCTCGGGCGCAAGGTCGCGCTGGTCGATGGCAACCTGCAGTTCGGCGACCACCGGGTCTTCCTCGATCTCGGGCTCGATCGCAAGAGCATCGTCGACGTCGTGACGGCGCCGTCGATCGACGTCGACCTCGTCAAACAGGTCATGGTCAAGCACGATTCGGGGATCGACCTCTTGCTTGCGCCGCCGACGCCGGAGACCGCGGAGCTGGTGCGGCCGGAACACCTGCCGTTCATCGCCGAGCAACTCGCGTCGCTCTACGATTACACGCTGATCGATATCGACAAGCGGCTCGACGACGTCAACCTTGGCGTCTTCGAGGCGGCCGAGACGATCTTCGTGGTGATGACCGCGGACCTGTCGTGTCTCAAGAACGTCCGGTTGATCATCGAGACGATGGACCACCTGGGCTATCCGGCGCAGAAGGTCCAGCTCGTCCTCAACCGCTCGAATGCATTCACCGGGATCAACGTCAAGAACGCCGAAGGAGCGCTCAAGCGGACGATCGAGCACCAGATCGTCAACGAGTACCGCGGAGCGATCAGCGCGCTCAACTCGGGGGCGCCGTTCATGTTCACGAAGGCCGATTCGGTGCTCGGCGGTTCGCTGCTCCATTTCGCGCGGGCGGTCGACAAGCCGGTCTCTGCGGCGGCGACCGTACCCGCGCGCTGAGGGCTCGCCGCGGGGCCCGCCTCGCCCCCGCCTCGTCCCCGCAACGGCTGGGTAAGTGCGGGGTGAGCCGCGGTTGACCGGGAGGTGAGGGCTCGCCCGTAGGGTTCGGGCGTGCTGGCCATCGTCCCATCCGCAACCCTCAACGGCCTCGACGGCCGGTTCATCCGGGTCGAGGTCGACGTCGCGCCCGGGTTGCCGGGGTTCACGATCGTCGGGCTCGCCGATGCGGCGCTCCAGGAGGCACGTGAGCGGGTCCGTGGGGCGCTGCGCAACGCGGGCTTCGTCCATCCACCGCGGCGCATCACGGTCAACCTGGCGCCCGCGGATCAGCGCAAGGCCGGCGCGTCGCTCGATCTCGCGATGGCCCTCGGGATCCTGCTCGGTTCGGAGCAGGTGACGGCCGGGCCGGGTCGTGTCGCGCTGATCGGGGAGCTGTCGCTTGGCGGCGAGGTGCGATCCGTGCCGGGCGTCCTGCCGATGGTCGCCGTGCTGGCGCGCCGGGGACTGCGTCGAATCGTCGTCGCCTCGGCCGCGGTCGACGAGGCGCGTCTGGTCGAGGGGGTCGAGGTGATCGGCGTGGAGACCTTGGCCGAGGCGGTCCAGGTGATCCGTGCCAGGCGCGGCCGGCGAGCCGCATCGGCCCCGCCGCGGATCGAACTGGTCGAGGCGACCGGGATGACGACCGTAGACGGGCGCCAGGATGCGTCGATCGGCCGCAGCGCGCCGGCGGTGCCCGACCTGTGCGAGGTCCGCGGCCAGCCCGAGGCGCGGCGGGGACTCGAGATCGCGTTGGCCGGAGGCCATGGCCTGCTGCTCGTCGGCCCACCAGGGTCGGGCAAGACGCTGCTCGCCCGCACGATCCCGGGGCTCCTGCCCCCGCTCGACGATGCCGCGGCGCTCGCGGCGACGGTGGTCGCCTCGGCCGCCGGTGAGGGCCCGATCGGTGAGCTCCGACGCCGACCGCCGTTCCGGTCGCCGCATCACACGATCTCGTACGCCGGGATGGTCGGTGGTGGGCCGAACCTGTCGCCGGGTGAGATCACGCGCGCGGACCAGGGCGTCCTGTTCCTCGACGAGCTGCCAGAGTTCGGCCGTGACGTGCTCGAGGCGCTCCGACAACCGATGGAGGAGGGAAGGGTCGCGGTCTCGCGGGTCGGTCGCGCGACGATCTTCCCTGCACGGTTCCAGCTGATCGCAGCGATGAACCCATGCCCGTGCGGGTTCGCCGGCAGCTCCGATCGGGCGTGCGGCTGTCCGCCGCGCGTCCCCGACCGATACCAGCGGCGAGTGTCGGGGCCGCTCCGCGATCGGATCGACCTGTGGATCTCGATGCCGCGCGTCGCGCCGCGCGCCCTGATGCGCGGCTTGGAGCCGGAGGGTTCCGCGATCGTCGGACCACGGATCGCCGCGGCCCGGGCCCTGGCCGCGGGTCGTTCGTTCGGGGTCCTGAATGGTCGTCTGACCGGGCGGACGCTACGTGATGCGTGTCGGTTGAGCCGAGCCGGCGAGCGACGGGTCGTCGCGCTCGCGGATCTCGAGCGGGCGAGCGGTCGCGGCACGGAGCGCCTGCTTCGCGTCGCACGGACCATCGCCGACCTCGAGGGCGCGATGTCCGTGGGCGAAGCGCACCTCGACGAGGCGGCCTGGTTCCGGCCCGCCGACATGCGGCTCGCAGCCGCCGAGGTCGTCTGACGTGCTCGGGGTCGGAGCGACCGGACCGACCTCGGGCGCATCCGAGGGACCGCCAAGCCAGTCGCGATCCGAGCGACCGGTCGTGGCCCCCGACGAGCGCGACGCCTGGACGGTCCTCGCCGGCGTCCGCGGGCTCGGACCCGTCGCGTTCGGGGCGCTGCTCGGGCGGTACGGAAGCGGCTTGGCGATCCTGCGCGAGGCGTCATCGCCTGGTGGCCCGGCCCGGATCGCCGCGACGCCGCTCGACCATATGGCGGACGGGTTCGAACTCGCCGGTTCGCCAGCGAGGCTGGCCGTGGCGCAAGCGATCGCCGACGCGGCGCAGCGGGCCGCCGCGACTGTGGCGCGCGTCCACGAACTCGGCCTCAAGGTCGTGACGATGGAGGACCCGGCCTACCCACTTCGACTGGCTGCGGTCGAGATGCCGCCGCACGTCCTGTACGTCCTCGGTGATCCAACTGCCTTGAGCGCACGGGCCGCGATCGCCATCGTCGGGACGAGGCGACCGACCGACTCGGGGAGGGCGATCGCGGCTCGCATCGCCGCCAACGTCGCCGGAGCCGGAGCGAGCGTCGTCTCGGGCCTCGCAGTCGGCATCGACGGCGCCGCCCATGCCGCCGCGGTGCATGCTGGTGGGACGACCGTCGCCGTCATCGGATCCGGCCACGCGGTCCTCCACCCGCAGGCGCACAGCCGCCTCGCGGCGTCGATCGTCGCAGCCGGTGGGGCCATCGTTTCGGAGCTCGGACCCGACATCGCGCCGAGCAAGGGCACGTTCCCGCGCCGCAACCGGATCATCAGCGGCCTGGCGGACGCCACGGTCGTCGTCGAGGCGCCGGCCCGGAGCGGCGCGCTCATCACCGCCTCCTGGGCACTCGACCAGGGGCGCGAATGCTTTCTCGTTCCGGGCGGGATCGATGCGCCCGCCTCCGCCGGCTGTCTCGCGTTCCTGCGCGAGTTCCCGCACGCGACCCGGATCGTCGCCGGGATCCCGCAGCTCATCGACGATCTCGGGCTTGCCGATCACCTTGCCGAGCCGGGGGTCACGAGTGACGCCGCTGCGACCCTGGCGGATGTCGGACAGGCCGCGGGACGACTCGGGCGCGAGCTCCTCAAGGGCCGTTCGACGGTCGACGAGCTGGTCGCGGCCACCGGCTGGCCTGTCGCCAGCGTGCTGGCGGGACTGACGCTGCTCGAGCGGCGCGGACTCGCGATCGGTGTCTATGGCCGTTTCCGACCGGCCGGCGGACTCGCCGTGGCCGACCCTGCCACGGCTGGACAACGGCCTCGCCACGGCGGCTAATGTACCTGGTCCTCGGGCGTCCCGCCAGCGACTGATCCCTGGGCCAGGCGGACCGTCAATCGAAGATCGGCGTGATCGGCCGCCTGCGTTTGCCCGCGGCTTCCGCGCGATGCTATCCTCAGTCCGGTCGCTCGTCAGTCCAAGCGGCCTCAGCCCCCCTCGCTGGAACCCCCAGGCCACGAGCAGGAGCATCTATTGCGTCAGGCCACCGTCGCGTTGCTGGCCGTGCCCGTCGTCGCCGCGACCTACGTCGGCAGACTGGTGCGACGCTCGGTCCGCGTCCGGGTCGGCCTTGCGCTCGGTCTCGCGCTCCTGCTGGGTATCGGTGTCGTCGGCGCTCAACGACCCGCCGTCATCACAGCGACCCCGGTCAGCCCCATCCTTCCCCTGACCCAGGCCGCCTTCAGTACGACCTTCTCGACCGGTCGGGGACTCACCGAACCGGTCACGATCGGGTTCACGACCCCGATGGATCCCGCGTCCGTCGCGGCCGCGCTGAGCGTGGAACCCACGACCCCGGTCGATCTGGCCTGGGATGCGACCGGGACGGTACTCACGGTCTCGCCGCACGGGCGATGGTCGGTCGGCACCTTCGAGACCGTCACCGTCCGGGCCGGGGCATTGGCCCGAACCGGCCAACCGCTGACCCGTCCCGCCCGTGCCGTCTTCCTGACCCGCGACGCGACGACCGGCTCGATCGTGGCAACGGACCCGATCGGCGAGCGCGTCTCGCGTTTGACCTCGTTCCTGGTCTCGTTCGCCGCCCCGGTCGATCCGGCGACGGTCGAGGCCGCGATCCGTCTCGACCCACTGACACCCGGCACGCTCCAGTCGTCGAACCCGGCCGAAGGCCCGGTGCGGTACCTCTTCGTCCCCTCGAAACCGCTGGATCCTGACGTCACCTACCAGCTCCTCGTCTCGGGCGTCCGCGATACCGATGGGATGTCCGTCGCCCCGGTCTCGTTCGCCGTTCGGACGGCGACCGCGCCGACCGCGCCGGCCGTCGTCCGGTTCCGCCCCCGCGCGAACACCATGGCCGTCGCTCGCGACGCGGCGATCTCCGTCCGCTTCACGCGGGCGATGGACCGCCGCAGCACGGCTCGCGCCTTCGCGGTCTCAGTCGGCGGGAAGGCCATCGCGGGCAAAGTCAGCTGGGCCGAGTCGGACACCGTCCTCATCTTCATGCCCGCCACGACCCTGCCGTTCGGAGCGACGGTCTCGATGGACGTCGCCGCCGCGGCTACGAGCACGACCGGCGTCCGACTCGCATCGCCCGGCCACGGCACCTTCCAGACGGTCAAGAAACCGCTCACCTCGACGACGGCGAAGTCGACGACGGCCACGACCGGGGGATCGACGAGCACCGGTGGGAGCGCGGTCGGTGGCGGCAGTTGGGGCGCGGTCGAGACCTACTACCTCGGACTGATGAACTGCACCCGGACCGGTGGCTGGGTCACCTCGACCGGGGCATGCAGCAGCCCCGGCGGACGCAATGTCGCGGCGCTCAGGCTCGACACCGGAATCAGCTCGAAGGTGAGCCGGCCATATGCCAAGCGGATCGCGATCAGCGGCGACTGCAGCCACTTCATCGGCGGGAACCCGGGCGACCGCCTACGCCGCGCGGGATACACGAGCTATCGCTGGGCGGAGAACCTCGGGTGCGGCTCTGGCAACGCGAAGGCCGCGGTCCTCGCCTCACACCTCTTCTTCCAGGCCGAGAAGCCGTACCTGGGCGGCCATTACGTGAACATGATGAACGCGGCCTACGACCGAGTCGGGATCGGGGTCTGGGTCTACGCCGGGCGGGTCCGCCTCGTGATCGACTTCTACCATCCGTGACGGGACCTTCGGCGGGCTGACGGGCGGCCGTCCCGGCGCCACCATCGGTAGGTGATCCGCAACGTCATCCTGCATCTCAACAACGAGCAGCCGCTGCTCGCCGACCTCTACGAGCCGCCCTCGCCG
>CAAGKR010059678.1_pt1 | contig 10024 bp, 4 predicted proteins | sample 2556971 | NCBI WGS metagenome assembly CAAGKR01 (sample SAMEA5207829, study PRJEB30636) | soil metagenome | biome: forest; feature: boreal; material: soil | place: USA | collected 2011-09 | depth 1 m
GGCCCCCGCCCCGACCGGGTCCCCGGCTCCTGCCGGCGCCCCGCCGACTCCAGGGGGAGGCCTCGGTGCCCCGCCGGCTGCCCCTGCGCCGCTCCCGGGGGAGCTGCCTTGGTTGAGCCACCCCGGTGAGGGTGGGATTCCTACGACTGGCTTGCCTGACTCAGCCGGCCCGGGCCCCGAGGCCCTGACGGGTCTAGGGGCACAATGGCATGCCCAGCAGCAATCCGAGCAGGGCACCTTGCAGTCCCTTCTCTCACACCTCGCCTCCCAGCCCCAAGCGTCGTCCCTCATCAAGACCCTAGCCGCTTCCGCTGGTAGGTGATGGGAGCCACCCCGGCGCTGCCGTTGCAGCCAGTCACCGACCCCACCCTGACGGCCATCCAGAACATGGAGACGGCCGTCTCGGCCGCGCCCGAGCTCCAGAAGGCACCCGGGGCGGCCGTGGATGTCTCGACCGCTGGAGGCAATGTGCCGGCCGCCGCCCAGTCGGTCGCCGCCGCCGGCAACCGTCAGCCCAGAGCAGCGGCCGCGGCCAGTGTCAACCAGGCGTCGGGGGGCGGGCTGTTCAGCGCGCTCGGTTCCCTAGGTCACGATGTGGCACACGTCGGCGCCAGTATCGCCGGCGACGCCATGAAGGCCGTCAACATGCCCCTCCAGGCCGTGCAGCATGAGTGGCGCTATCTGCGGGATGTCGACGCGAGACACGGCTTCATGGCCGCCCTGGGTGAGGGTCTGGTGATAGTGGGCGCGGCAGCAGCCGGCGCCATCTTCACGGGTGGCGTGGGCGACGTGGCCGAAGCAGGACTTCTAGCAGGGGCGGCCGAGGGTGTTGCCGCTGGAGGCGTCGAGGCGGGCGCCGCTGCAGGAGTGGAAGGCGCCGCTGCTACGGCTGGCGAAGGCGTCGCGTCGACAGCCGGCAAGGGACTGTTGAAGCAGGGATTTCACGTCCTCGGTAGGGCGGCGAACCTGGCTGCCCCCGCCCGCGTCCTTTTGCCCGGCGAGGCGGCGGGCTATGCGATGGCCCACGCCCTGCACCCCGATTCGTGGAATCGGACCGCGAGCTCGACCTACCGGGACCCCCACACAGGGGAGTTGGTGAACTTCGGGAACGACGTCGCCGGTTTCATCGGCCTCAAGGGAGGCGCTGGCACGGTGGCCTCGGCCACCTCCAATGCCATCTTCGATATCTTCGGCGACCCGGTGGCGTCAGTTGGTAAGATGGTGGCCGGGGCCAAGAGCATCGAGGGCTTGACGGTCGCCGGCAGGACGTACAGCCGTGCCTTCACTTCCGAAAACATAGAACGTCAGATCGCTGCCGGCACGGACACCGTGCAGGGCAAGAACCTTGACCGAGCTCTCGGCTGGTTGGCAGATGCAAACTCTGGGCAAATCCTCGGCTATGACCGGCGCCTAGCGGCGATGGTCCCTGACCGCATGATGGCCGACACGGCCCCGGCGACCGATGAAATGTCGGCCTTCCGCTATGGTCCTCCCAACGAGGGCGTGCTCGATCCTCTCCACCCACAGGGTGCATACTACACGCCCGATGGGTCGCCCTCATCCTATGGCGCTCATGGCGGCGTGAAGTATGAGGTGTTCCTCAAGCGAGACGGCCATCTCGCCCTGGGTGGTGCCAACGCTACGGGCAACCGCGAGGCGTGGAATGCCGGCACGTCGGCCATCGAGAAGGTGGCGGGTAAGGACGAGCTGCATCGTCTCACGAAGATGATGGATCAGGACCCTCGTCTCGTTGCCGATGAGTTGAAGCAGAAGTTTGGCATCACGCTGGCGCCGGGGACGGGTAGTGAGCTGGATGTCTACGGCGCTACGCTGGCTCGTAACGCTGGCTACAAGTCGATGCGTTATGCCGAGACAGCGCCAGGGTACAATGACGAAGTGGTCGCGCTCGCCCGGGATGCCATGCGGAGCCCCGAAGGTCATCACCTCGTCAAGGGTCTGGGCAACGCTTCGACCAAGGATGAGGTGGCCGACGTCCTGCGCCGGCACGCCGCCACCAACGAGACGACCGCCGGCTCGACGCTGCCCAGCATGTCGTATACGAAGCTCGGGATGACGAAGCTGCGGGAAGCCATGGATGCCGGCAAGACCGATTACCTGCACCCCGTCCTGGGTGGCATTCGTCATCCGTCATCGGCGTTGGGGAACTTGAGCCACCTGACCTCGCGCATACCGGGCACCTCCTACGACGAGACGACCAAGACCTTCACCAAGGATACGGTGAATCTGACTAGCCTCAAGGGCATGGATAGCCTGCGTTCGTGGTACGCACTGGGCATGGGCAGGGATCAGGCCGATAGCATCATCCACCTGCTTTACAACTCTGATGTTGCCACCCGCCACGTCATTCACCGCAACGCGTCGCTCATGACCATGCTAGGTCATGCCGGTTTGGATTTCGGTGAAACCGACATGACGAGCACCAACTGGTTCGACACGGCCAGCGAGGCTGCCCTCAACAACATCAACAAGCCGAAGTTCCGCGAGTTCATGCAGCGGCAGATTGACTCGTTGCAACACCCCGTGAATCCCGACGCCAGTGGGCACTACATGGGGGTGACGGACGGATCGTCTGGGCCCAAGCTCCTCGACGCCGAGACGCACAAGGAACACGCCGCTGCCGTCCTGTTGTCGCAGACCGGCGACATGCCGCTCATGCCGTATAGCGAGCTGCATCACACCGCCCAGAAGCTGGCCGGCGCCATGACCTTCACCGGGTCGCTGGACGACTTCATGATGAAGCATGTCACCGATCCCATTTTCAAGCGGTGGATTCTGATGTCGCTGGGCTATGCCCAGCACATCTCGGCCGCCGAGATGATCCCCAACACCTTCCGTCTGGGCTTCCAGCGTTCCGCTAAGGCGGCGTATTACGTCTCGCTGGGCAAGATGGCGAATCGGGTAGTGAAGGCCGGTGACGTGACGCCAGCCGAAATGGACGCTGTGACCAAGTTCGCCTACAGGGTGCTCCAGCGCGCTCCTCGCAATGACGCTGAGATGCGACGGGTCATGGATTTCGCCACGGGCACCGGGGGTAGTTTCATGACGCCCGGCACTGAGGCGGGTCACGGTCTGGTGGATACGGCGGGGGACGATGCCCTGGGCCGCTCGCAGCACGGCCTCCGCTCTGTGATGGAGGCTACGAAGTACAAGAGGGGTGACAACTACACGCTGTACGGTCCTGAGAATAGGGAACACATCCACTCCTGGGGTCAGTGGCTGGGCCTCCAGGCTAAGGACCCAATGGCGCGTGCGGCCGCAGGAGCTATGCGCGATGCCTACAAGAACGGCGCCACGACAGACGAAGCGTACCGCGCAGGACAGATGGCGGCGCATGAGTCCCTCAAGAGCCTGACGCCTGACACTCTGTCGGGGTACATGGGGTCGAAGTTGAAGGCAGTCGGCGCTTCCGAACACCAGACCCCCTTGGAGGGTTGGTCGCATCGCGTCGCCCAGAACGTACAGGCCGCCACCCACTCGCCGACAGGAGAGGTCAACTCCACCCTATTGCGCAATGTGGCCGATGGTCGCATGACCATGCAGAGTGCTCTGCACAGGGTCGACGTGACCGCTCGTCCCTTGGGGGTGCCCGGCCGCGAGCTGATCCCGTCCGGGGAGCATGCCCTGGCGCGGCTGTCGTCCGTTGGGTACGAGCGCGTGTTGCAGCCTATCGTCAACTTCCTCTCTCGCCAGCCAATGACGTATGCGGAGTTCAGCAAGCGCATGGACGTGTACGCCCACATGGAGACGACAGGTCTGGTGACTCATGACGAGCTGGTGACGCGGGCTCTCAGCGAGGCGACCATCGACTCCGTGCGATTCATCCACAACATCCAAGACCGTACCGTGATGGACCAGTTGCTCCGCAACTGGGTCCCCTTCTTCTTCGCTCAGGAGCAAGCCTATCGCAGGGCTGGTCGCCTACTGATGGAAGACCCTGGGGCGTTCCGCCGGTACCAACTGGCTATCGCCGCCACGCACAACGTGGTGGCCAAACAGAAGGACGCCGCCGGCAATCAGTACTTCGCCTTCCCCGGCGCTGGGTGGCTCGACCACCTCGTCGTGGGCGGGCTAGGTGTGATGGGCATGCCAACCGCCTCTCTCAATCCTACTGGCTTCGGGGGCACGCTGTCGGCTGCCAACGTGGTCTTCCCTCTGTCAAATGGCATTCGCCCCGACTTATCGCCGGTGGTGACGCTGGCGGTCCAGCAAGTGTCGCACCTCTTTGAGGAGTTCGGAGCGAAGTACGCCAGCTTCACGCCCGTGGCCGCCGCCGCCTCTGGCGCCCTGACGGGCATGATCGGGTCAACGGCGATGTCGCAGTCGGTGTTGCAGCAACTGATTCCCAACACGACAGCGTACCGTGTACTGGAGACGGCGATGGGGGACGATACGTCGTTCACGTCGGCCATGCTGATGACCCTACAAAATCTCGCCTATCAGCAGAACGTAGCAACGCGGAAGTGGCAGCAGGGTGGTCAGAAGGGGCCGATGCCCAGCATTCTACCTGGACCTAACGCCGACCCCGGACAGCTCCAGTTGTTCCTGTCGCGAGTCAAGAGTCAGACGCGTGCCGTGTTCTTCATGCGCTCGATCATCGGTTTCGCTTCGCCGGTGTCGGCTCAGGTCACCGTCAATGACTTTGGTCTGAACGCCAAACTGCAAGCCGACATCACTAGTCAGAAGTCCGTGTCGCTCGGCTTCCAGAAGTTTCTGCACGACAACCCCGACGCCACGCCTTACGTCGTGGCGAAGTCCACGACGGCGACCGGGGCCAAGCTGCCCGACACGCAGGGTGCTTTGAACTGGGTATCGGCGAATGCCGCGCTGTTGAAGTCGCACCAGTATGGCGCCATGTGGCTGATGCCGCGGCTCACGGACACCACCTACAGCTCCAGCGCCTACCTGGAGGAGATCGCTTCGGGGATGCGTGTTCGCAAAACACCCGAACAGTACTTGAACTCTCTGTATGCCGAGAACGGCGATCAGGTATACTACAACGCTCTGGCGCAACACGAGGCAGCACTCCAGGCTTCTCCCGGTGGGACCACCCAGGAGTACGCCAAGTGGGACGCGTACATGCAGATGCTCCAGAAGCAGCAACCTATCTGGTTCAGCCAGTTCAACTCGGGCCAGCGCGTCACGAACGCCCAGAACAGCATCAACGAGCTGACCGACATCTTCGCTAAGGGACTCCAGCCCAACACGCAGCAGTCCACCGACGTGGGCAATCTCTTGTCGGCGTTCCAGCAGGCCGAGCAGGCGTACACCCAGGCTGGCGCTCAGTCCAACTACTCATCGCAGCAGAAGATCATCAGAGATCAATGGATTCAGTACGTCACGCAGTTGGCGGTGCAGGAACCACAGCTCGACTCCATCATCTCCTCGGTCTTCAAGTCCGCTCTGACTTCGTACAACCTCACCTAAAGGATGCCACATGGCTGGTGCTGTAGTCGCTTCTGATTCTACCGCGTCCACAACGGCCGCCGACACGACGTCGGGGGCCGCTGCTTCCGCGAACGCAGCCACGGTCGCGGCTGCCAATCCGGCTGGCGTGGCTGCGTATTCGGCCTCGGGGAGTGTGTTCGGTAACGTGGCCATTGCGGGTAATATGTCGGGCAACCTGCCCTCGTCCCTGGAGACGGCGACATTCAACGACATGGTGGGGGCTGTGCCGGCGGGCACGAAGGGCGTCGGCAAGGGCGCCAAGCGTGGAGACATCACCCGCGTGAGCGATTTGGTAAAACTGGTGGCGGCCATCTCCCAGGGTCAGCCTCTCTACGGTTTCGATCCTCAGGTTTTGGCCGACACGTTCAAGGCGGCTAAGTTCACGCCCAAGCAGGTGGCGCAGGTTACGGCTGGCTACGACCCCAACCCCGGTGCGAGCGGGTTGAGTCCTCAGGAGCAGAAGACGGCGACCGGGGCGGCGTGGAAGGCTATCACGCAACACCTGTCGGCGCTAGGAGTGGCAATCCCCGCTGACGACATGGTCGCTCCCAATGCGGCCAACGCCATGAACAAGTTGAAGTCATTGGGGTCGCTGCCGCTGGATCATGTACCCACGTTGGATGCCTTTCACCGTCAGGGGTACGACATCAGCGGTATGCACAACGTGGAGTCCTTGATCTCGGGTCACGACTCCTCGCAGTTCGCTAAGGGCGCGCCGGGGACGACGGCGTCCACCGCTGCCGTACCGGGGCACCCGGGTACCACCACGGGAGCGGGTCTGTGGGATGACTTCCAGACGAAGTGGAATGCCAATGCCACGACCAACGGGCAGACCTACCACGCCAGTATGGTGCAGACCCTCTCGGCCATTGGCGCCCTGGATGTGAGCGGTACGCCTACGCCCGCGCAGGTCGGGCAGGCGTACCAGAAGGTCATGACCTCGGCGGCTACGGACGGTCTGTCGATTCCCGCGGAGATCACCAAGATCGCTGGGGCGGGGCCCAAGGGGCCCGAGGGACAACCCCTCACGTCGGAGAATGTGGACCAGGCGACGGTGATGCACTATGCCAACGAGTTCCTGGGCCCCAACGCATTGACTCCCTACCAGGCGCAGACGCTTGCGAACGTGGCGAACAAGAACGGGACGGCCTCCACTTCGGCGGTGGACATCATTACGCAGGGCGTGGCCAGCATGGCTCCCGCCCTACTGGCCAAGACGCCCGGGCAGGCTCCTGCCGGCGCCAGCTTCCTGGGGGCGGCATATCAGACCGTGCAGGACACGTTCGCTGCGTGGGGCCTGCATCCTGACCCGGCCACCACCGGCAAGTTCGCATCCGAGGCGGTGGCCGCCGGCCCGCAGACGCCGTACCAGATCACCGCCCTCGCCGCGGCCCAGGCAGAGAACTACGCCAAGACACAGGCCGGGGTGCTGTACGGCGCGGGCGTGGGCGCGCAGGCTAATGCCGGTGTGACGGTCAAAGATCAGGCGTCCCCGTATCTCTCGACGGCGGCCGCCCTCCTGGGGTCTTCGGCTACGGAGATGCAGGTATCCGACCCGACCGGTAAGTGGATGAAATGGTCCACGGGTGGCAGCGGTCCCGGGGGTTCGATGACTCAGGCTGAGTGGTCGCATTACCTCATGACCGATCCCTCGTATGGATTTGAGCACTCCCAGACGGCCAAGGACACTAGCGCCTCGGCAGCGCAGGGCCTTTTGCAGATGATGGGCAAGTTGCCCAATAGTCCCAATCCGTTCGCGGGGGCGAGTCTCGCCACCGCCACTACCGGCGCTGCGGCGTAAGGACAGACATGGCTTACAAGCGAGAAGACACGGGCGGTCGGGCTCCCCCGGCACGGGTGCCTCCGGGCGTCACCCTGGGCGCCGGGGGCAAGGCCAACTGGCTGACGACTCCGATAGCCGCCAACGTGCCGGCCAAGGCGCCGCCGGCCTCGTTCCTCGACCCCGCCGCCGCAGCCCTCAAGGCGCAGCAAGATCAGACGGCTGCCACTACCACCGCCGCCAAGACGACCGCAGATGCCGCCACCGCGGCCGCTGCGACACAGGCTAAATCTCAGTATGAGGCGTCGGTGAGTGGGTCGTCGGTTGACCAGTCGATGTCCGATCTCCAGGCGTTCGGTCTGTCGGCCGCTGACGCCAAGACGGCTACGGACTGGTACGCTCAGGAGCGTGCGAATCTCGTCTCGCCAGCCGAGATGAACATGAAGATGTACCAGCAGGGTTGGTTCCAGACGGCATTTCCCGGGATCACCCAGCAGATCAAGAACGGCCAAGTGCCTATGTCCCCTCAGGACTACGTCACCTTCAAGCAGGGGGTACAGAACTTCTCGGCCAACTATGGCATCCCCAAGGGCTTCATCACTGATGCAGACATCGGGAACGCCATCGGGAACGGCCTGACGTTCACCCAGGTGTCTGACCGTCTGGGGGCGGCGTTCAACGCCGCCGGCACCGGGGCGGCTCAGGACCCCCAGGCTGCGGCTCTGTTGGAGAAGTGGTACGGGATCAAGCCCGGGTCGGGGGCCATGGCGGCTTTCTACTTGGACCCGGAACGGACCCAGACCCTTCTCGCCCAGTCTTCGACGGCCGCTGCGGGCGGAGCCGCAGCTCAGCAGGCCGGGTTCACCAAGCTCGACCAGGGGACCCTGATGTCCATCGCCGCCCATGGGACCACCGCTGCGACCCTGGCATCCACGGCGCAGGCTGAGGCGGGCGCCCTGGGTGCTACGCGAGCTGGGGCGGGTAACCTGCCTACCGCCACGGAAGGTGAGATGCTGGCGTCTCAGGGGATCGGCGGCGCGGCTCCCGGGGAGACTCAGGAGCAGGCCATGAGTCGTGTCCAGGCAGCCGTGGGTGCTCGCACGGCGCAGTTCAAGGGAGGCGGCGCGACGGCCGGCGGCGGCGCTGCCGGCACTAGTGGTGCGGGGTCTGGTACGCAGTAACGCTGAGTCGCGTACGCGGCATGGTATACTTCCGATTGTGGTGGAGCTGGCCCCGCATGTGCGGGTGGGCTGGCCGCAACGGTCCGAAGAGGACATGCCTGACCTCTTCGTGTAACAAGGGCTGCTTCAAGAGGCCCCCTATACGGGGGGTTTTGCAGGGAGATGGTCACGACTCCGACCTCCGGGGGCCGTGTGTACCAACGAGGAGCGAAGCGAATGCCGAAGACCGAAACCATCTACACGGACGACGAACTCGGACTCAGCCCAGGCTGGGACGAGCAGCTCGACCCCAACATTCGGCGGGAACTAAAGCAGGCCCGGATCGACCGCTACGAGCTCAAGGAGCTCAAGGCAGAGGTCCTCGGTTTCAGGCGACTCTCAGGATTCGCCACCGCTGGGATTCCGCAGGACGCGAAGGGCGTGGCTTTCGCCAAAGTCTACGAGGGGTCAGAAGACCCAGCGGAGATGCGGCTAGGCTACGAGGCGCTGTTCGGCCCGCTTCCCGGCGAGGTTCCGGGGGGCGAAGCAGGAGCGGAACTGGACGCCGAAGGGCGTATCGCAGCCGCTGGCAATGCAGGCGTCAATCTCGGCACGCCTGGCACCACCGACATCGGTGACGCCATCAAGGCAGCCAAGACGAACGCCGAGGTGTTGGAGATCATCCGCACCAGCGGCCGAGCGGCCGGCATGTCTCTCCCTGCCGAGCAATGACCGTATAGGTGGCACAGCGGGGCTAACGCCCCAGGAAGACCGCCATCATGTCCGATGTCTACACCGTGGTCGCCGGTCAGAACTACGTCCAGACAGCATACGACCGCCTCGCCTACCCGGCGCTGCGCCCGGAGCTGCACTTCGACGCCGTCGCGACCGTCAAGCCCACCAAGCAGTCGACCCCTGGTTTGACTGTCCAGTTCCTTACCCAGGCCGACCTCCCCGTCGCGTCGAACGCTCTGAACGAGTCGGTCGACGTCGCTGCGGTGGCGTTGTCCTCGGGTAACCTCTCCGTCGTGCTACTGGAGTACGGGAATGCGGTCATCACGACCGCCCGCCTGCGTTCCGGTGCCCTGGTGGACGTGGACGAGATCGTTGCGAACGTCGTTGGCTTCAACGGCGGGGTCAGCATCGACTCCGTGGCCCGGGCTGCACTGGAGATCGGTGCCAACGTCAACTACTCGGCAGGTGCCACCGGCACCACGCCGACGACCCGTGCGACCGTCACCACCTCGGACACGTTCCGTGGCTATGACGTCCGCGTGGCTGCGAAGACGCTGGCTGTCAACAACGTCCCCCGCGTGAACGGCTCCTACTGGGGCTTCATCCACCCGGAAGTGTCCTTCGACCTCCAGGCCGAAACGGGCATCGACGGATGGCTGGCTCCCCGTGTGTACGGTGGCGCTTCTCCCGCCCAGACTGACATCTGGGAAAACGAGCTGGGCACCTTCGCAGGTGTGCGGTTTGTCGAGACGCCTCGCGCACCGGAGTTCCTGAACGCCGGTTCGTCCAGCGTCAGCGGCGTGTTCAACGTCTTCGGCACCCTCATCGGGGGCTTCCAGGCGTTCGCCAAGGCGCACTCGTCCGAAGAGGGTAACGGCCCGAA
>CAAGKR010116452.1_pt1 | contig 10024 bp, 11 predicted proteins | sample 2556971 | NCBI WGS metagenome assembly CAAGKR01 (sample SAMEA5207829, study PRJEB30636) | soil metagenome | biome: forest; feature: boreal; material: soil | place: USA | collected 2011-09 | depth 1 m
AGCCTGATCGCGATCTCGTCGATCACCGGCAAGCGCCCGCTGGCCGGGCGCACGCCGTACGCCGCCGCGAAGATGGGCGTCATCGGCCTGATGCGCACCCTCGCGCTGGAGGTGGGGCCCCACGGCATCCGGGCGAACTCCGTCTGTCCCGGGGCGGTGGAAGGACCGCGGATGCGGGGCGTCATCGCCGCGCAGGCGACGAGGATCGGGATCACGCCGGAGGAGGCCGCGCGGGAGTTCACCGACCCAGCACCCCTGGGGCGGCTGGTCGAACCCGGCGAGGTCGCGGCGGCCTGCGTCTTCCTGGCCTCGGATGCCGCGGCGGGGATCACCGGTGAGGACCTCAACGTCTCAGCCGGCCTGGTGATGTACTGACATGCCGGTCACGTGGGTCAAGGCCCCGGAGGTCGAGAGCGCGGAGGACCGCAACCTGGTGCAGGAGACCGCGAAGGAGATCATCGCCGCGGTGAAGGAGCGCGGTGACGAGGGCCTCCGCCACTACTCCCGGGTCCTCGACCAGTGGGCCCCGGAGTCCTTCCGCGTCGGCCCCGACGAAATCGAGCGGGCGTATGCCGCGGTCGGCCGCGATGACGTGCGCGACATCGAATTCCTGCGTGACCAGGTCCGCGGTTTCGCCGAGGCTCAGCTCCGCGCGCTGCAACCGATCGAGGTGCAACCACACCCTGGCATCACCCTCGGTCACCGGCTCATCCCGGTGGGCTCAGTCGGGTGCTACGTCCCCGGCGGCGGGTATCCGCTCATCGCGTCGGTGCACATGCAGGTGGTCACCGCCAGGGTCGCCGGCGTGAAGCGGATCGCGGTGTGCGCGCCGCCACGGGATGGCACGGGGATCTGGCCGGCGACGCTGGTGGCGATGGACGTGTGCGGCGCCGACGAGATCTACTGCATGGGTGGCGTGCAGGCGCTCGCCGCCTACGCGTTCGGTACGCAAGAGATCGCTGCCGTTGACATGATCACCGGGCCGGGAAACGCCTATGTTGCCGAGGCCAAGCGACTGCTCTTTGGAGTCACGGGAATAGACCTTCCGGCCGGCGTGACCGAGATTCTGGTCCTGGCCGACGCCACCGCCGACCCAGAGGTGGTCGCCTGCGACCTCCTTGGCCAGGCCGAACACGGACCGACCTCGCCCGCCCACCTGGTCACTGATTCGCCCGCGCTGGCGGACGCGGTCGTGGAGGCCCTGGAGGGCCAGCTCGAGGCCCTGCCCACCCGCGCCGTTGCCGCCGAAGCCTGGCGGAGGCGAGGTGCGATCGCAGTGGTGGCCGACCGGGAGGAGATGGTCGCCTACTCCGAGAGGATGGCTCCCGAGCACCTCGAGATCCTTTGCGCGGACCCGGCCTGGTTCCACGATCGGCTGCGCAACTACGGTTCGATCTTCCTCGGCGAAGAGGCGACGGTCGCGTATTCCGACAAGGCGATCGGGACCAACCACACGCTCCCCACGGGGGGTGCTGCGCGTTACACCGGGGGGCTATGGGTAGGCAAGTTCATCAAGGTTGTCACGTACCAGCGACTGAGCCGCGAGGCCAGCAATTACATCGCGCCCTACGCCGCCCGGATTGCCGCGATGGAGGGAATGATGGCCCACGCGGAAACCTGCGACATCAGGACCCGGAAGTATTCCGTACCGCCCTCACCATAACGGCGGTATCGACCCCAGCATCGACGCGACCAACAGTATTCCGACCATGGTCCCGACCTAGGATGAACAGCTCGCGAGATGAGGCGACAGTTGACCCTCACCTTGGGCGCATCTTTCTAGAACCGTAGACCATCGTGCCGAGCGGGCGTCCGTCGCTGTTTCTACCGGTGTGGCCGCGGTCCCAGTTGTAGTAGTCGAGGTAGTCGGCCAGGTCCCGTTTGAGGGCGGTCAGCTTGGCCACGCGGGAGCGTGCAAAGGTCGGACGCCAGCACTCCTCGAGGACGGTGCGCTGCACCCTGCTGGGTGCCGGTGCTTACCCCGTCCCAGAAGCTCACCAGGCGGTCGGCGTCCGTAACGATCTCGCTGTTGCGCGCGTAGCAGGCGTCCGTCCGCCTGCCGCGCCGCTCAAAGTGAGGATGGTAGACGTGCAGCTCTAACTAAGCCGCAATGGAGCGCCGCCCGACGCACTACCTCATCCACGCCATGGGTGGCGCCGGTGAGAATCGTGGTGTTCGACGCAAGCCCGACGATAACTCGCGGACCTCCCCCAGGCCCATGAAGCCCCGGCTGCCGCTCACGCTCAATACCTCGCCGCCGCCGCAGCCAGCGTTGAGCACCTCGATCACAGACGCCTCCGTGCGGGTCAAGCGCCTCATCTGGACGGCGCCGCATACGGCACCACCAGGGCGTCCTTGCGAAGGTACAGGGGGTGCTTCGGCTCGCCGGCCTTGGTGGTCCCCAGGCAACGCACATCGACCCCGGACAGCAGATCGCGGACATCGGCCGCCCTGCCCCCAAGCGCCCCGCCGGCGCCCCAGGCGACCAGAACGGCGTCGCTGTGCGTGGCCACCCGGCGCAATGCGAGGTCGTTGTCCGGACCAACCGGATCCGGCACCCGTCTCAGCCCCGCGGGGTCAGTAGACCACAGCGCGAAAATGTTGGTCACCACCAGCGCGCCGAAACCCCATCGTCGGGCGTAACCGATGCACCGGCTCACGGTTGGGTCATTGCGGGTCTCGTCAGCGGTGGACGGGTTGAGCCCGATCACGTTCAGGGTCGGTCCGCCGCCCCAGCGTCGCAGCAGCTCGTAGCGCCACGTCCGGCAGGGCGAGAACCAGGCGCTGCTGACCTCCCCGGTGGCTGGCCTCACGCCCCAGAGTAGCTCAGTCCCGCTTGTCACCGCCTCCGCTCAAAAAACACTCTCGCCACCTCAGCCCGGGTGCACCCGGCCTGCCGCAAGCGGTACGCCAGTTCACGCAGAGCCGCGTCGCGGGTCCAGATGTCAATCGCCTCCGGCGCCTCTATTTGTACAGCCATTCCATCACCTCCTTGATCGCAAGACCTGCGACTGCACCGCGACCGCATACTCAGCCAGCGCGCCGACGGCCCGGGCGTGCTGGCCCTCCAGCACCTCGCCATTCAGACAGCAGCCAGTCCAGCGCCCGCCGAACACCACGGGAAGACCCCGCAGGGTCCAGTGGTCGGACCTCCCCAGGCACGCCAGCGACTCCCCGGTCAGGCCCAGACGGGCCTCCTCGAGCCTTCGACACACCTCCCAGAAGTCAGGCCGCTGCGCCGACCCCGTCCAGGTCGAGACCTCGATCGTGACCTGCAGCCCCGCTCTCACCTCACACCACCCTCCGGCAGACGCCGCGCTTGGCTTGCGAGATCTTGCGCCGCCACTTTGCCTTCTGCTCGAGGCTCATCGCCGCCAGCGTCGCGATCGCGCGCTCACTCTGAGCTTCACGTGCACTGGCCCGGCTTCACTGCCCCTCAGCCGCCCGTCTCGCCGCCTCGGTGCGCCGGGCCCTCTCCGCCTCGAGCACCGCGGACTGCGCCGGGTCTGCCGTGAGCACGCCCTGGCGTTCTCGCCCAGCGGCAGCGGGCTGACGGCGCGAAGGCTGCACCCCGAGGCGTGACGCACGCCCTCTGGCTCACAGCCGCGGCAGAAGCGCTCAACGCTCTTGAAGTAGGCGTGCATGCCCTCCATGAGGTCGGCTGCCACCCGCTCGAGGTGCGCGGCCCGCCGCTCCACTGAGAGCTCGGTTACGCGACTTCAACCGCACCTTGCGGCACTGGGGCCCGCAGAACCGGCCGGGAGCGTTGCTCCTGTCAACGAACGAGCTGCCGCAGCTGAGGCAGGTTGCGGTCCGCGCCGCCACCGCCAGCGGGTACGCACCCGGCCACTTGAGCAGGGCCGCCAGCCGCTGCGCCGTCTCCGGAAGCGGCGCAAGTTGCCCTTGCGCCAATCCCGCACCGTGGACCCCTTCCACACCGAGCACGCGGCCAACGAACTCCGCGCTCACCTTGCGAGCGCGCAGCGCCACATCGAGCTCGGCGCCAAAGGCCGCTCGCGCCTCCAGGCGCAACGACCCCGACGGATAGCTGAAGCTCACGCCGTGGCCTCCTCGGACATCCGCGCCCGGCGGGCACCTGCTGTCACGCGGGCGATCCACTTCCTGCTTCTCCGCGGGCGTCATCCCCGCGTGCACCCCACGCATCCGCCTAGATGAGGTTCCCGGATACATATGAGACATCCGGGAGTAGCGTGCTCGCATGGGTGCAGCATCGGGGCACGAATGGGATCCGCATCGACGAACGAGACGGCATCACTAATTGCCGCCTGAATCCGCAAGGCTTACCGTCTCACATCTGGGCGGGAACCTCTAAGATTGGCCCATGGCAAACCAGGATGACGCCGCGATCGCGCCTTATTACCGAGGCTGGGATCGCTTCGAAGTGGAGCTGGTGACTGCGATCGGCGCCCTCTCCGCCGAGCAGCTGGCGCTGCGCCCGAATCGCGAAATATGGTCTGTTGGCATGCTGACCACGCACATCGTGGCCGCCCGCGCCGGCTGGTTCCATGGTTGGATGGGACACGGTCCCAGCGCCCTCTCACGGCTGACGGAGTGGGACGAAAACGAGGAGCCGACGCGGACTGCGCCCGAGCTCGTCGCGGCGCTCGCGGAGACCTGGGCGATGGTCGACGACGGCCTCAAGACGTGGACAGCGGCTGAGATAGACGAGACCTTCAAGAGCCCCTCCAACCCCGACCGGCCGTTGCGTTCACGGCAATGGATCATCTGGCATGTACTGGAGCACGACCTGCGCCACGGCGGCGAGATCTCGCTCATTTTGGGGATGAACGGGGTCAAGTCGCTCGACTTTTAGGCGCCCGTCTCCAGAGGGTGATCTCTCCAGCGCGCTCGGAGTTGGGCTGCGAAAGGCGTCCCGGCGCCGAGCATACAGACCACGCCCATCACGAGCAAGACGGGCACCAGGGGCGCCTCGGGCACGGATTCCGGAGGCGCTGCGGGCCGCGTCTCATGTACAGGCGGGAACCTCACCTAGCCCACACCTAGCCCACACCTAGCCCGCACCTAGCCCTGTCCCCCCCGCGCTTAGCCGTGACCGCCCTACGGCTGCGACTCCTGCTCGAGGCGCTAGCCGCGGGCGGAGGTGCAATTCGTCATCGTTGGCGGCATCGCGGCTGCTATGCACGGCATCCCCAATGAGACTCCCGACCTCGACATCCCCTGGTCTCCGCCGCCCACCTAGCTACGGTGGGACACACGATTGGCATCCATATCGGCCAACATCAATTCGGGCTCGGTCAGCCGCGGCACCGGGGGCCCGAGGAAGCGGCCCTAGAAGTGCAGGACCTCACCCCACTTCGCGTCTGTCCATACCTGAAATCGGCGGTCTACGCTGAGCAGTCCCGGCGGCACGTGATGCGCATGCACGTCAATGCCCAGCCGCGAGGCCGTCTGCACGTTCTTACTCATCTCGATCGAATACTTCCCTGAGGTACCAGGGATTGACTGTGATACTGATCAGCTCAGGGGATGTACGGAAGACGTCGCCGAAGTCGGGGCCGCTCACCTCGAGCCTGTAAGCGAGCACGCGGTCGACAGCGGAGGGCGCACTCTTGATCACGTCCTCCAACAGGTCCTGGCGGTAGTACCGCTCGATCCCTGGATCATAGACTGAAGAGACGCAGATCTTGACCGGTGGTCTGGGGCGCACCAGCTCTCCCCGCTGGTACACGAGGCTGAAAGAGACGTGGTCTGAGCCCGATGCGAACTCGAAGAAGTCGCTCACCGTAGTGGAGCACCCGCGTGCTTCCACCACCTGCCGGCGACTGGCCTCCGCGCGCCTTGAGGTCCCATACTTGCCTGGTAGGCAGTCCGGGTTGGCATGGAGAATCCTCGCATTGAAGAAACGCGACTCTGATGAGCCCGCCCGCCTCGCCGAAATCACGAAGACCGCGCTGTAGTCCTGCGCGCCGGGCTCGGGCTCGAAGTCTGCCCGTTGGTTCAGCAGCACGTCATTGAAGATCAGGCGCAGGTTCATGCCTTGGTGCGGACCCGAGGGCATCGCCGCCACCTGCCATGGGTCTGGCAGGCGTGGCTGGAGAAGGGAGGGATCGACCCGCAGGCTGAGGTTGATTCGGGCCGCGACGGTGCAGTCGAGCAGGACTGGCAAAGTCACCGGCTCTCGTAGGCGAAGCGACGCCGGGCCAGCCCGCCGGCCAGGCCGAGCGGGATGGCCAGCAGTGACCCGATGGCGAAGAGATGGGTGAACAGGCCCGCTGCAGCCAGTCCCGCAGCCGCGCTCGTGGCTATCGCGCTCCCGACGTATAGCGATGCCGCGAACAGGGAGATCACGCCTGCACGCTGGCCGGGGACGACCTCGGTAGCCCAGGTCTGGAGGGTGGGATGAATGAAGGCGAAGCCTCCACCCAGCAGGAACACACTGAGGGCCCCGCCGAGGAGGTTTTCGGACAGGGCGGCGACGCCGTAGGCCGCGGCCACCAGCAGCCCTCCCCCGGCAACCAGGACTCCTGCGTGGACCACTCGGGCGCAGCGCCGAACCACGATGGCCCAGCCAAGCACGGCAAAGCCATAAATGCCTATCGTGAGCCCGGCCACAGCCGCCGTCTGACCTGTCAGCTCGATGGCAGGGGCGAGAAAGGTCATCAGCCCGAAGATTAGCCCACCTTCCGCCATCGCCGCCAGGCACACCGCCACTACGGCCTGGTTGCGGAAGAGGCCTAGCAGGCTCCGCAAGGCCGCCCGTTGACGCCGCGGGGGTCTTACCTCCGGCAGCGTCCGGAGAAGGATGGACATCACAGCCGCCGCGACGGCCGTGGCGGCGAAGACAAGCCGCCAGCTCACGTAGGAGGCACCCACTCCGGACAAGGCGAACCCGCAGGCGGTGCCGGTGGCGGTGGCAGACAGAAGCTTAGTCAGGACCGCGTGGCGCCGTCCGATCGGAACGGCGTCCGCTATGTAGACGAGGGAAGACGGGATAACGGCTGCAAAGAGGCCTCCGGTAATCGCACGAGCCACCACAAGCACCTCAAGCGATGGGCTCAGCGCGGACAGCAACCCGCCCAACGCCGCCCCGGCCAGGGCAGCCCGCATCAGCCGGACCCGCCCCACGTAGTCGGAAAGCATCCCCCAGATGGGCTGGCTGAGGCCGTAGAGCAGGTAGTAGGCCGTGGCCACCGTCGCCACCTGGTTGAGGCCCACGTGGAAGCTCGCCGCTATGGCGAGCAGCATGGGCGCTATCCCGAAACGGTCGTAGGTGCTCAGAAAGGAGGCCAGTTGGAGAAGCCGGAGATCCCCGCTCCTCCATTCGGCGGTCCCGGCAGGGGGAGTCACGGTTTGCCGTTGTTCGAGCGGGGCCGATTGAGACATCTGCGAGAGCGGTGACCAACGGTCAGTAGTGGAGGCCGAGGACTTGGCCAGTAATGGCGTCGCCTCCCTCGCTCACGAGGAAGAGGACCATGCTGACCACGTCCTCCGGCCGACCCAGGCGACCGAGCGTTGACTCGCTTGTCACCTTGGCTATGTACTCGGCTGTGTTGGAACCTCGCAGCATGCCGGTGTCGGTCGGCCCCGGTGCGATCGCGTTGATAGTGACCCCGGCCCGGCTGAGCTCGCGCGCCACCGACCTGGTGAAGACGTTAAGCCCGGCCTTGGAGGCCGCGTAATGGCTTCCCTGCGGGATCCCAGTCGAGCCGAGGTCAGAGGTGAAGCTGATTATCCTGCCGTAGTCGCGCTCCACCATCGACGGAAGCACTGCCCGCGTGAGAAGGAAAGCGCTTTTCAGGTTGGTATCGAGGACGCGGTCCCACTCTTCCTCGCTCATGCTCAGAACAGGCGATCGCGGATAGATCCCTGCGCAGTGGACGAGGATGTCGATCGGAGCCACACTGCCAGTGACCTCTTTGATCAGCGCCTCCACGTCTGAGGACCGACCCACGTCGGCGCCAAAGCCGTGTGCTTCGACCCCCGTGCTAAGCGCTTGCGCCCTGGTCTCCTGCGTTCGCTCAGCGGTGATGTCCACCAGCGCCAGGTCGATTCCGGCCGAAGCAAGGCCCAGTGCTACGCCCTTGCCAATCCCGCCGCCTGCGCCGGTGACCAGCGCCAGCCGGCCCTTGATCGGATATACAAGGGCCGGTTGCGAGGCAACGTCTTGCCGTTTCACGGGCTTCATCCTCCTGACTGGGGTTGAACGGCAGCCACCGCGTCTGCGCCAGCCGGCGCTGCCGGCAGGGGAGCGGCCTGCCGGCGGCTGCTGAGCATTCCGAGAATGCCCCTCGGGATGGTGTAGATGACGATCACCAGGATCACGCCGAAAAGGACCTGGTTAAGCTCGGTCGGGATGATGAACACAAGGGTCTGGGACAGCAGGTAGATGATCACCGCCCCGATCACTGGTCCCGCCCAGCGAGCGGCTCCACCCAGCATGACCATAAGTACCAGGTTGATGGAAAGCTTGATGTCGAAAGCCATGCCCGGCTCGATGTACCCGATCTGGTAAGCGAAGACGGCGCCGATGACCCCGGGGAAGAAGGCACTCAGCAGAAAGGCAAGGATCTTCGCCCTCGTCACGGCGACCCCGGAGATCTCCGCCATCGCCTCGTCGTTGCGGATGGCGAGCAGGCTGAGGCCGAAGCGGCTGCGTTCCACCAGGATGTTGACCGCGACCACCATGAGAGCGAGCCCGAGGAAGGCCCAGTAGAAGAGCGACTCCGTGGTGTGGAGGTCGGTTGGCGGCGCGGGCATCTCGATGCCGAGGCCTCCGCCGACCTGAGTCATGTTCTGGAAGATGACCTGGGCGAGGAACGCAATCGACAGCGTCATCACGGCGAAGTAGGGGCCGCGGAGCCTGAGCGTCGGATAGCCGATGATGAGGGCCAGCACGCAGGCGGCGAGGCCAGCGAGCGGCGCGGTCAGAAAGGGCGAGATGCCCTTTTGCACCAGCAACTCGGCCGCGATGTAGGCGCCCAGGCCGAAGAATGTGACGTGGCCCAGGTTCAGGTAGCCGGTATAGCCGCCGATCAGATTCCAGCTCGCTGCCAAAGCCACATACATCCAGAGGCCGGCCAGCAACCGGATGAAGTAGATGTCGGCACCTGCCGCGGGAAAGGCGCAAAGCGCGGCCAGAGCCAGTAGTCCGATCGGCCAGAGAACCTTGCGCGAAAGCCTCCAAGAGGTCAAATCTTCGACCCCAACAGACCCTGCGGTCGTACCATCAGAACGACGATCAGGAGCACGTAGGCGACCAGGTTCGAAACGTAGGCCGGCGCCAAGACTCCGACCACTGACTCCAGCACCCCAAGGGTGATGGCGGCGAGCAGGAGCCCAGGGATATTGCCGATGCCTCCCAGCACCACGATCAAGAAGGCCTTGCTGATCCATACGATCTGAAGTCCCGGAAAGAAGGAGGAGACCAGGCCGAGGCACACTCCCGCGACCGCGGCGGTAGCCGTTCCGATCCCAAAGGCCAGCATCGATACACTGCCCACATTGATCCCCACAATCCCGGCCGCCTCCCTATCGAAGCCCAGCGCCCGCACGGCTAGGCCGAGCCTCGACCTCCTCAGGAAGAGGTAGACCACGGCCACAGTCCCGGTCCCCAGGCCGAACGCAACCAGCCGTCCCACCGGCAGCACCGCGCCAGCCAGCAGGATGACATGATTCGCGTACGAGGGTGAGATGAGCCGGACGTCCGTCTTCCAGAAAAAGACGGAGAGATTCTCGACCACGACCATGATTCCGTACAGCATCAGGAAAGTCTGCGTTTCAAAATCACGCCGGCCGATCAGCGGGCTCACAAATAGCCGCTGAGTCAGCGCGCCCAACGCGAAGAGGACCGGCACCGAGATCACCAGGGATGCCAGGGGATCGATTCCGGCGCTCTGCATCAGCGTGACCGTCAGGTAAGCACCCAGCAGGGCGACGGCGGCATGGGCGATGTTGAGGATCTTCATCACGCCCCAGACCAGTCCGAGACCGATCGCGATCGCGGCGTACACGCCTCCGAGCAGGATGCCTGCGGTGAGCGCCT
>CAAGKR010005591.1_pt1 | contig 10022 bp, 3 predicted proteins | sample 2556971 | NCBI WGS metagenome assembly CAAGKR01 (sample SAMEA5207829, study PRJEB30636) | soil metagenome | biome: forest; feature: boreal; material: soil | place: USA | collected 2011-09 | depth 1 m
GGCCGCAGCGTTGTCGGTGTCGACGCCGACCCACATGCCATAACACCCTGGCTCCGGGCGAGCTCCAAAAGGCGCGCAATGAGGGCCAGCCCGATGCCTTGTTGTCGAGCGTCCTCGGCGACAGCCAATTCGTACACTGCCGACCACCAGTGGACATTCTCTGAACCCTTGACTGCATCGACTTCACGGTGAGCTGATCCGCCGACTTGACGGTCTCAACGTCCCGTGGGACCGCGCCGACAGCGGTTGGTTTGCTGTCAAACATGGACCGCCGTGACACGGCACGCTCCGTTTTTGAGCTCGTCACCCGCTCGTTGCACAACCTGCGTACCTTCGGAGATTCGCTGCGTCAGGCTGTCAGCCTGACGCAGAGTTACGCCACGCTGAGGCACTTTGCGTTGGTGGAGGAGCAGAAGAAGGCAACCGAGCGCCAAACACGTCGGCTCGAACGGGGCGCGGCTGTCAATCCTGCTCGTTCCCACGCTGATTGCCGGCATCTACGGTGCGAACACCCTGCTACCCGGTGGCGGCCACTGGTCCGGGTTGTCAATGGCGACTCTGATGGTGCTGGGCAGCGCCGGGGCGTTCTTCGTACTTGATTGGGGACGCGTCCGCGGATCAGATTGATCTGCCCGGCCGCGCGCGCGTCTGCAACTGGTGTGGTGCGGACAGGCGTGCCAGACGTCCCACAGAAGTGTCGGGCCGCGCGCGCGTCTCCGGTGATAACGACGACCGAGAACACCGACCGCCTCACCCTCCCCTGTCGCCCACGTTCGTCTCAACGACTCCGCTGGGATGCGTGTGACCTAGAAAGGACCACTCGGTTTTGAACCGAGGGAAGGTTCCTTCACTGCCGCTTCTGGACTGAAGAGCAGCAGGTCGCTGATGTCGCATCGATGTCTGATGTCGACCCTCATTGCGACGTCTCCAGTCGCCGGACGAACGCGAACGGACCCAGCCCGCTTCGCTGTAGCCCCACGCGGCATCCAGACGGTCGACTTGTCCTCGTCGGGGACGTTCCTGTCACCATTCAGACCGGTGGGCGTCCAGATATCTCGCACGAATGAGATCGCCGGGTCCAGCAATCCGCCGAAGAACTGAGCATCTGAAACCGTCTCACCGTCCGCGTACTCACCCGTGCGACGAACGGAACGAGGAGGCAACTCAAGCGCCCCGTCAGTTAGAGCCTTCTCGATACGCATCCTGGCGTCGGCGGTTGCGTACGTCCCTGCTTCGCCCTTGACAAAGAAGGCACACAGCAGTGCAAGCGGGCTGGTAGGGCCGTCCAGCGTGTCAAGGTCAGCTGCCAGATGCCCACCAGCGTGGGCACTCCTTACATGTGACTCGTACGCTTCAATCGCGTCCTGGAACAGCTGAGTGGCCCAGCCTTTCGGCGTCAGATCCTGAATTACGCGAGCCATAACGACGGGACTGATCTCCGACTTCTGCTGAAGCGGCAACGCGATGGCAACAGCCGCTGGCAAACGGTTAAGGCCTTCCTCCGACAGCGTCGCGGTGGGAACGACAGGCTGAGGTGTCCACGGGCGGTGCAGCACGCTGCCGATGATGTCGGCCCAATCGTTCAACCTCGATACGAGCAGTTGGAGTCGGAGCGCCTCACTTTGAACCAGCACGTAGCGTTCTGCGGTCTCCTCACGCGATGCGAGCGTCTCTTTGAAGCTTCGCCAGAAGCGACTCTCCGCCTGGTAGAACAGGTGGTTGAAGACCACCCCGACAAGCAGCGATACCAGCACCAGACCCACAACTGCCTTCACCAACTCGGATGCGGTCATTTGTTCGAGCTGATACTTCCAGTGCCAGAGATACACCGAGGCTGCCGCGAAGACGACTCCAAGGATGCTCCAGGCAACGATGAGTCGTCGCCGAGATTTCTTGAGCGCATCCGCCGGGAGCGGGACCTCTATCGTCGCGTCCTCGTATGCGCGCTGCGCCTCCGCAAAGTTCCGTGCGGCCTGCGCTGCGGCGCCATCGTGAAGGCGCCACATGAGTGAGTGTTCGCGCGCGCCAATCCACGCCTCGAGCGCCTCGAGTTCATCCTTCGCCCGTCTGGGCTCCGCTGGCGGCTGGTGCTCGCCTTCGCTGGGCTCACTCTCGATCTGAGCGTTGACTCGGCCTGCTTGCGCGGCGAGACATTCGCCGCCGGCACCTCCAACTGTCGCCTCAACCGGGGCGACAGAGTCTTTGGTCGGCTTCGGCACCGGCCCTTCCGTATGCGGGTGACCCGGTCCCGCCCCTGGCGGGGGGCCCGCGGCTTCTGTTAGCGCCGAGAGGTACTCGGTTGCAGCCCGCGCGTCGCATGCGCGGATCAGCGCCCCATTCATGGTCTTGAAGGTATCTATGGGGTCGGGTACGACCGAAGACGGAGGAAGGAGTTGCGCCTTCCCCGCGACAGCGGGGACGGCGTACAAGACGGGCAACGCCGAGCCATCAACGAGGCCAAAACACGATCGACGCAACTTGTCCCACGTCTTTGCATCCGGGGTCGCGACCTTGTCGGCCTGGTCGATCAGTTTGCTATTGCGCAGCATCTCCGAATGCGAGTCCAACCTTGCTTGGGCGCGAAGCACGACTGCGCCGCTAGAACTCGGGCGGAAGCTCACCGCGTAGTCTCCCTCAGCACCTGGGATAGCCGCGGTCGCGACGTTCTCGACCGCGCGTGTGCCCATTCCTACGATCGCCTTGAGTCCAAGACCGAATAGTTGCAGGTTGAATTCCGCGGCTTCGCGGAGCGCCGCACGATGTAGTCGCTTGGCCTTCTCGGGTTTGGGTACGGGCACCGGTGTTCTTGCCGCCCAGGGATCGGTCGTCATGATCTCAGCAACCAGGGAATCGACCACCGGGCCGGGATGAACTGCCGGACGTCCCCACTCGGCGTTGCGCGCGGGCGCGGCCGGATCGCTGATGATAGACGCGCACGCCGCGTCGGCGAGTTCTTCAACGTCGTCGCTGCGTACGATCGCTCGGACAGCATTGCGCACGACGGCAACCTCTGTATCTGTCGTCGTCGAGGAAGTGTCAAGAACATCAAGGCAGCCCTCGTCAATGCCTGACCACAAAGCGGCCGCGGAAGCGATCGCCGCGGCCACATGCCCGTCATAGTTGCCACCCGCCCGAACGAAGATACTCCCCGTGTCGAGGCCGGTGCGATCTTCGGCAGCGACCACCGCATTCGCATCCCATCCAGGCAGCAACGCATCTCGAGAGACCCCGCTGACGCCACTGACGGGGATGAGGACATTCGTCAGTCGAAGATGCGTCCCTTTACCACTCTCGCCTGTGTTCGGAGGCGGGAGCACGGAGGTCAGCAGGTCGGCGAGGGTTCGGCCAAGTTCCGGTATCTCGCGCACCTGGTCTTCACCTGTCACGATCAGTTGGGCAACGACCACGCGCACGGTATCCAGGTGACGAATGCCGATCGAGTGGAACAGATCGACTCGCTGAGTCCCGTCGGGCCCGATGACAGTCGACAGGACCTGCGGCGGACCTACGGTGGGGGTGACGTCGCCCGGGGATACCCAGACAGACTCACCCACCAGCCCAACCAGTGCCCAGTCGGCAAGGACAGCCTGGACCCGCAAGACGATTGGACTCCCGTCCGTGACGATCACGCTGAGGTGCGACATCGGTCAGTAAGCTCCCTCGTCGGCGTCGGTCTTCGGTGCGACATGCCGCACCGCACGTTGCAGATCGCCCAAGGCTGAGAGAATGTCCGAACGCAGTTCGTAGGCGACTGTCACGTCGAAGACGTCACTTCGCGTGTCGACCTCTTTGAAGAGCTTCGTGTACGCCGCCTCCATCAGCGCAAACCGGTCCTCAAGTGAGGCTCGACGGACTGTCCATTCTTCGCTATCGACACCCGAAGTCTCAGGGACGGCGGGAGCACCGGCGGCTGTCTTCGCGTCCAGAATCCAAGCCTCCAGCTCCTTGCCAGCCCACGCGTACCGGGCGAAACCGCCGTCTCGTCCATCGCGACCCAGGTCACGCAGCCGGGCGTAGGGCATCACCGGGCTGAGGCTCTGCATCGTGTTGACCTCGACCAGCGCGAGCAGGATGGAAATCAGCACAACTGGCAGGTAGTCGTGGTCGTGCGGGGTATCCACGGACAAGAAAGGGCTCGGGAAATCGACGAACTTCCCCGCCGCGCCTGCTTCCGACGGCACGAAGATTGACGCCCGGTCATCTTCAAGCTGCAACTGGCCGAGCACGCGCGCGGTGAACCAGCCCCTGACCATCGCCTTGCGGATCTTGGGCGACATCGGCAGAAACTCGGCCAGTGGCCGCGCGCGACGCCAACGCCAGAACTCCGTCCGCTGGTCTGATTCGCTAAGCGAACCCCACTCACTAGCGATGGGCTTCATGATGCTGTCGAACACGACCGGCTGAAGGGGCATGCCAAGCACCGTGAACACGTCGATCGTTGGTTCGTCGCCGTCCCCCAGAGCCTTTTCGGCCTCCGCATCCCACAGACCTCGTGCCTGTAGCACTCTCTTGACGGCTTCGCGGGCTGGGGACCTATCCGGGAACGGAATCGCGGTGAAGTACATCTTGGAAGGGGCTTCCGCCACGCCATGCACCTCGGACAGGACGCTGGGGTTAATGCTTACCAGCGGGGCGGCCGCGTTAAGCGCAGCATTGAACTGATCCTCGAACCGGCTCATGCGCTCGGCGTGTCGCTTGGGGTCGTCCGTCTTGGTCTTGGGGTTGAGTGCCTTGGGGTTGAGGAATTCCTTGAGGGTCTCGCTCGTGTAATCGCCGATCGCAGTCCCCTTCTGCGTGACCCATTTATCTGCACGCGCGAGAAGCATCGCCGCTCCGAGCGTCACCTTGAACTCAGCACGGGTCGGGGCATCGCTGAGGCTGGCGTGCAACTCATAGTCGCGCGGCACCCAGCCTTGGGAGAGCGACACGAGGTCCTGCGGGCCCTTTTCAACCTCTTCGCCATCGAGCATCACCATCATGATGGCTTTCTTGCGCGCTTCACCCGGTCGGTCGGCGACCACGGACAGTCCGACGAGCCTGTCCAGTTCGGCAGGGTAGGTCTCGACCGAGTCAATGAGAAACTCGTTCTGTGCCGGGTGCAGGCCCTGAGGCACAAGGTTGTCCGTTGGCCAGGCCGTGACACTCAACCCGCGCCCATCGGTCGCAGGGGACTCCTCCTGCAAGAGAGCCATTGTGGCTGTACGCACGGCGTTCGCCAGCGGTTTGATGACATTGTCGATCAGGTCCGGGATGATGCCGACGGCGAGGTCTCGCAGCGCTGCCTCTCCCGTCTCCTTAAGCGTCTGGACAGCGTTTTCGACTGCTCTCTCAATGAGCGGGTTGTTCTTCATCAGCGTCTCTGCGCCGCCCAGTTCACTCTCGAATCTCCGCAGGTCTCCGGCCCAGCGACGGTGGCTCTTTACCTCGTTCTCAAGCTCGTCCCGCACGAACTCAAGCTCCGTGCACAGCTGGCCGAGCATCTCAGCCGTAACAGGGCCTCCGTCAGTGGCGATAGTGGTCGCCACCAACCGCACAAGGTGCCCCTGGATGTGTTCGACCCAGTCGCGCGCACGTTGGAGGCGGAGGGTTCGATGTTGGTCGCCGAAGACCGTCTCGCGGCCATGAAGCTCGCTGAGGATCCGCTTGCGGACGACGTCCAAAGGCGCGCCGTTCCTATCGTTGATCTCACTCGTGATCTTGTTCGTGATCTCCGTGATCAGTGTCTGCAGGTCGGCCTTCTCGCTCAGCGGGCGCAGCGCATCGAGAATGTCATTCCTCTCAAGCCCGCGTTCGTCCAACTTGGATCTCTTCAGGAACGCAGCGAAGCGTCTCTCGGCCACGTCAGCGATGAGCTTCTTGGTTGGACTGTCATCGTTTTGGCCACGCTGCTCTTCATGGCACCGAAGCGCCCGGCCCACGGCTTCGCGCGCTAGAGCTTGAGCCGCATACTGACGGAACAGGTGCCGACCAAGGCCGACGTTGGACGACCCCAGGGCCGAGAAGGGCGTTTCGGTCCCCGGCAGCTTGAGCGGCAGATGATCGGTGAGGTTCGAGCTCGCAGACGCCCAGTTGCCCTGGACGTAGTTGCCCAGCGTGCCCTGCAACGGCTCGCTGGTCACCCAAGCGCTGATCGACCGGCCCATCGCGCGGTAGATGTCGTTCTGGGTTCCGAAGGACATGTGTTCGTTTCGGTTCCCGACCAGGAATGGGTATCGGGGCCCAAGCCGGTTGGCGGCACCGACCTGCACCTGATGCTTAGCGAGCAGCGCCGCCGTCTGCTCGGTTGGCCCTTCGCTGTTCCAGTAACCGCCAAGGATCTCAGACAAGCAGGCGAGGGCATTGGGGCGAACCCCTCGACGCTGTTCCTGAGGGATGTAGTCGAAAACGTCAGGCGCGTAAAGGAATCCGATGCTCTCGCCCGTCCAAGGCTCACCCAGGGCACGCAGCGCGTCGCAGACATCGATCACGGCACCCGCGCCCGATCCGCCAGCAATGGAGGAGACGACGACGACGACGGGGTTCTCCACCTTGTCCAGTGGCTTGCCGCCGAAAGCGTCCGACACTCTCCTGAGGTCGATCATCGCCTCGGGACTATCCAGCGCGGCCTTGCGTTCCTTTAGGGCGGTCCACACGCGGTCCATTCGGGCCACCGTGATCATGCGACCGATTGCACGGTACTGCCCAGCGCCCCTGCTCACCGGGACATTGACCTTGGCCGGGTCCGGGCGCCAGCCTGCGACAGTTTCGGACATCTTCGTGCGCCCAGATCCGGCAAGCGCACTGTCAATTGTGCGGTACGTCAGGCCTTCGGCCACGAGGCCCCGGTACTGATCCAGGGGCAGGTGCGGGGGCAGATCCGACTCGTTGCCGTCCGCGAGCGTGGGGACGTCAATCTGCAGGAACTGCCACGCCTTGGGCATGTTGCTTCCCAAGCCCTTCTGTTCTAGGCGAAGCTGGAGGTCCTTCCGCACGAAGCGAAGGGTCTTGCCGCCGGATCCACCGATACCCACAAGCAGGAACGGTCGCAGCATGGTAATTCTCCTCAGAATTGATGGGTTTCAGTTGTCTCGTGAAGGGGCCGGTGGCAGTTCTGGCTCAGTCTCCGTCGCCTGTCGTTCCTGACCAGCGGGCAGTGGGCCTGCCGGCGAGCCCGGAGAACTCGATGGCGCAGACGCCTGACCGCCCTTGCGTCGCAACCATCCGCCCCGCCCTCGCGCAGCGGGACTGCTCGCGCCAGCAGCAGACTCCGTCGAACGTGTCCAACGCGGCGGGCCTGCCTCATCTTCGTCGCGGTCGATGATCGTCGGTCCCGGCGGACCGTCTTCAGACGGCTTGTTCTCAGGGCCAAGGGCAATGGGGGGCGGGGCGGCCTCGGCGGCTGCCGACGACAATTGGCCCCATACCCCTTTCCACTCGCGAAAGCCCAGGAGCATCTTGCCGCGAGCGGCAATGTTCTCTCGGACGCCGGTTACCTCGGTTTCCTCGTTAACTAAGACGATCCGTCCTTCGGCTTCGGCCTTGGTCACGGTGGCTGGATCGACGATCAGGACCCAGCACTGCTCCAAAGCCGTGAGCACCGGTGCGCGAGTGCCCGACGCGTCGGCGTATGGGCTCGTCCCTGACAGGACGACCTCGCCGGGACTGGCGCTCGCATAGGCGGCGGGATCACTCAACGGCCACGGAAACGAGTGCGCAAAGTTGACGCCTTGGGTGTTGAACGCCCGCTTGCGGACGGTGCCTTGCCCCACAGGATGGAAGTCGTCCGCATCGATCAGTGTGGCCGAATCCTTGCGCCGGGGCTCTATACCTGCCGGCGTCACGGTGACCGGAATTGATGCGGCTCGGCTCAGCTGCGTCAACCGGAAACGGCCGATCCACCAGTTGGCCAAGGACAGCAGCGCCAACGGGACGATGAGCGACAAGGCAATGAACGCAGCGACAAGAGCCCAGAGCAAAGGTTCGTCGACGGGTCGTGTCATCGAGGAACTCACCGGCACGCTGACGGACACGGCGTCGCCGGCGTTCTCACCGGTCAGGTCCAGTTGGAGCTGACCGGTGACGCTACCGTCGGCCAGCGCATCGGGAACCACCTTGAACGTCCAAACGCGCGTCGCGCCTGCACCGATCTCCACGCACCGGGCATCCGCGGTCACCATGATGGTCCCGGCCGACTTCGGCCCGGCCAGTTTGGTGTCCCCATGCAGACACGCCTTCGTGGCGCGGCTCTTGCTGCCGTGCAGCGTCAAGATCCCGGTCGTACCCGCCCCGGAGGTAATCGTCGGAAACACCAACCGTGTCGGGGCAAAGGTCGGGTACGTCGGGGGAAGACGCGTCGGCAGCACTGCAGACCACGAGAGGGGCGCGAGCGTGATGCCAGAGGGCGAACTGACCGCAGACGCGGAAGCCGTCAGTGCGACCTCGGAGGGCACCATGCCGGCGGGAAGCGTGATGGAGCCGACAAACGCCCCGTTGTGGTCGGGCGCCAGGGGAAGCGGGGTGCCATCACCCACGCGGAGTTTGACGTCCATCGACTTGTACCAGTCGGGCGGGACCTGTTGACCGGCAACCATCACAGTGACGCGCAGCGACGAGTCTTGGCCGATCAGGACGCCATCTGGTGCGGCAACAACCAGGCGGGCACCCCAGGTGTAGTAGAGGTCAACAGCCACCGGGCTGGGCTTTCCCGACGGGCTAAGAGATGTCAGCGTCCACTGACCGACCTGCGCGCCGCTGACCCGGTTGAACGTGACGCTCGCCGTGGTAAGCCCGCTTCGCTGAGTGACTTTCAGCTTCCCCCAGGGCGGCGGAGAGGACGCCGCCGCGGCCAGCCGCACCTGAGTCCCGTCCGGTCCGCGAAGCGTGAGCCGGGCGGTGTTGTCCGCGGAGTCCACGATGACCTGGAAGCCGGCAATGCCACGGTCCACCGCGAACCGGACCACGCCGGCGACACACTCACCCGAAGGGCACTTCACCGACAACGACTGCGATGCCCCGCCGATAAGCGCGCCAACCCCGGCGAACACGCGTCGCAGTGCGCTCGCGTCGTCGGCACGCAAATAGGCGCCCGCAACAGCATCGCTGGAGATGGGCGTCTTCCCGCAGGTGATCCCCTTTCCCGTCCCCTCGGCGATGGCACGCAACTGCTCGCGCTGCGCCGCGGTTACGCTGCTCGGCTCGTGGAAGAGCGCAAGGGCGATGACCGAGATGCGGGCACCGCGCACACTGTCCACGATGCCGTTGGGAGCACAAAGTTCATTCCGCGCCGCAGCCGGTCCGCCGGGCACGTCCAACGCGCCGTCGGTGAACCACAAGATGACCTTGCAGTTGGTGCCACCGATCTTGGCCTCACGCGCGTTCAGCGACGACTGCGCGTTGACCAGCGCCGTGCGGTAGTCGGTGTAGGCGCCGCGGTTGCGCCCCGGCAACTCTGCCGAGCTCACCGACTTCAAACGGGCGGCGTTCGCTTTGTCCAGGGAAAGCCACGGGACCAGCGACGTGTATCCCTGGGCGAACACACCCAGGCTTGCTTGGACATCGAGCTTGCCACCAGCCCCGGCGCGCAGGTCCGCCAGCGCATCGATCGCCGTATTGATCCCGTTGACCCGCTGGTTCTTGGGGTCCGTTTGTTGCAAGCTTCCAGACTCGTCAACCACGATGCTCACCAGCAGGTGGTCGGCGTTCGCGGCGCAGCCAGCGAGCTGTGCCATTGCGCGATCACCGGTCGGGGACAGCGGCTCGGCAACCGCCGGGACAGCAAGCCCCCCCGCGAGGAACGCCAGCGCGATCGACACAGCAAAGACACGCCGCGAACGTCTCATCGCTTCGCGATCTCGGTGGCGAAGAAGAACGAGTTACCCAGCCCCACCAGCAGTCCGAGCACCAAGACCACGCCGGCGGCCTCGGTGAACCCGCGTCGCGGCTCATAGAAACGGCTCTGCTGCGCCTTCAGTTTGAGTATCCGGTGAACGACGACAAACAGCGATACCCCGATGGAGCCGCTCACGTATCCCAGCCCCGTCAAC
>CAAGKR010005588.1_pt1 | contig 10018 bp, 10 predicted proteins | sample 2556971 | NCBI WGS metagenome assembly CAAGKR01 (sample SAMEA5207829, study PRJEB30636) | soil metagenome | biome: forest; feature: boreal; material: soil | place: USA | collected 2011-09 | depth 1 m
CACCGGCGACCACCACTTCTCAGCCCCAGTATCCGACGATCGTCGTGTACCGGCTCAGGATCAGGTCCGCGGGCCAGACCCAGAAGCCGCCGTCACCATCGAGGTCCACTCCCGTTACGCTGTGATACGCGACCCAGGCCAGCTTCGAGCAGTAGAACGACTTCAGATCGGTCTTGGCCCCGAGCACCGAGTACGGCTTGCCGAGCTGCTTCGCCGCGAAGTTGCGGACGGAGACGCGATGCCCGTACTCGGCGGGAACCCTCAGCGCCCACGCCCACTCGTACGAGCGGTACTTCGAGCACTTCTCGTGCTGCACGCCATTGACGGGAACGATGTTCGCGCTCAGGACGGCGTAGCTCGTGATGCCGGTGTAGTGGCTGCGATCGAACAGTCCGGCATGCCCGGTGAGGCTCATCGGGTCCAGGACCACGATGATGTCCCCGTCGCTCAGTGACGCGAACGAGATGGAGTTCGACCCGCTGCCGATGCCACTGCTGAGCGAGAGGCTCGAGAGCGGTCGGGCCGTACCGGTCCCGCCCAGCTCCACGTCGGCGGACACCGGCGCCCGATCCACGGGCGCCGCGTCCGGGTGCGGCGGCAAGGACGGCTTGGCCAGGCCGAATGCGGCCTGCGGGACCATGAGGAACGCGAGCGACGCCGCGCACGCGACGCGGATGATGCTTCTCATTTCCGAACACCTCCGATGTTTTCCGGAACACCTGCACTTCCGGGGCATCGCCGGCGGCACGACCCGCCGGATGGGACGTCGCGCACATCTCGAGTACCACCCCCTCCGCCTGCGCGGCGGCCTACCGTGACCCGTCCGGAGCCGTCGGGGGCGGAGGTATCGCGCCAGGAGAACACGGTTCGCGGACTCATACTCGCCTCGGAGTGTGCGCGGTGTGTCCTACCGGATCCTTACCGGCGCCGAACGCGGCGCTCGCCCGGCGGGCATAGACTCCGAAGCGCGTCGTCTTCAGCGCGCGGGCGAGTGAGGGGAGCTCCAGAAATGAAGCTGTCAGCGAGGAACGTGCTCAAGGGGACGGTCAAGGAGATCGAGACCGGCGCCGTGAACTGTGTCGTGAAGGTCGACATCGGCGGAGGCCAGATCATCTCATCGATGATCACGATGGATGCCTGCACCGACATGGGCCTGAAGGTCGGCACAGAGGTGATGGCGATCATCAAGTCGTCGAACGTCATCCTCGGCACGATGTAGCCGTTCGCGCCGCCCGCAGGGGTGTGGCTTCGCTGCCCGACCTACCGCACCACGATCTTGCCGTAGACCATCTGCATCCCGCAGCTGAACTCGTAGGTGCCGGCCTTCATCGCGGGCAGCTTCACCACCGCACCGCCGGCGGTGAGGTCCTGGTCGATTCCGAAGTCGGGGAACAGCACGCTCGCGAGGCAGCCCCTGCCTTCGGCGAACGTGATCTCCAGAGGGATGCCCGGGACTGCGTGGATGACCGAGGGGTCCCAGAGACCCTGCGACGTGCCGACGGAGATGCGCTGGACGCTCCCCTTCGCCACGGCGGTACCTTCGGGGGCGCCGGCGGGCACGTTGGATGCCGCCTGAGCCGGGGCCGCCGGAGAGCACGCCGACGTGGCCGCGGCCACGGCCGCCAGGAGAAGCAGAATCGCGGCAGTGGCGCGCAGCTTCACGGTCACAGGCATCGGCAGGGTCCCCTCTTGGCGTCGGGTTGAAGCGTTCATCGGGCTTCGAGCGCGGGACGCGGACTCCGGGTGCCCGGCGATCCCTCCCGAGACTGTGGCGCAAACAGACGATACGCCAGTCTGCGACCCTTCGATCCCGTACGCTGACCAATGGTTCGGTCCGAAGGCAAGGGTTGGCATTTCTCTTGCTTGCAATCGTGGTGAGGGCCTGGGCGCTCCGTCTTCCCCCCTCGAAACGCCGACGGAGCAAGCCCGTCCTTGAACCAACGAGCCGCCTCCCCCCAGGCGGCTCGTGCTTTTCCCGGGAGGCTCGAGGCGCGAGCACGCGCGCCGCGCAGGTTATAATCGCGGCACATGTCCGCCGGCCGGTCCGGAGCGCCCCGACCATGATCAGGAGCGGAACTCTGCCAATCCTCGCCGCGATCGCAGCCTTCGTCGTGGGCGGCGTCGTTCTCTGTGGCGCCGCCGTGGTCGCGATACGCACCACGACCGTCAGCACCGCCACACCCGTCGATCCCGCCGAGTTCGGGAAGCGCGTGCTCGTGATAGTCGCGCACCCCGACGACGAGGCGCTGGCGGCCGGTGGCACCATCCACCACCTCGTAGCCGCGGGGGCTCGCGTGAAGGTGGTCCTCGTCACCGCCGGAGACTCGTACCGCCGCGCTGCCGCGCGCCTCGCCGGGGGGGCCGCCGGCGCGGGATCCTACGTCGAGCTCGGCAACGTGCGGCACGCCGAGAGTATCGCCGCGGCAGCGCGGCTCAGCCTCGCGCGCGACGACATCGTCTCCCTCGGCTACCCCGACATGGCGGTCCCGGCCATGTGGAACGCGAGCTGGGACTCTTCGTCGCCGACTCAGGGACGCACCGGCGACACCAAGGTGCCCTACGGCTGGGCCGCGCGCCCAGGCGCGAGTGTGTGCGGGCAGGGGCTAGCGGCGGACCTGGCGTCGGCGATCACGACCTTCGCCCCCGACACGGTCATCGCCCCGGACCCCTACGAGACCCACGCCGACCACGCGCTCGTCGCGGCGTTCGCCACCTACGCGATGGACTCCGTCGGCTACCAGGGCCGCCGTCTCAGTGCGGTCGTGCACTTCCGCCACTACCCGTACCCCTGGGCTCACCTGCCGGGCAGCGCGCTCAATCCGCCGCCCCAGCTGCTCGCCCAAGACACCACATGGATGGCCATGCCCCTCGACGAGGCCGACAAGCAGGCGAAGGAGGCCGCGATCGCCGAGTATCGCAGCCAGACCGCTATCGCCGACCTCGGCCTCTACATGCGCGCCTTCGTCCGCACGAACGAACTCTTCGCCAGCAGGATTCCCCCGCGCATGCAGCGTCAGGGCTCGGACGTGCGGCCCCCGCGCGAGGCAGCGGTCCCGGTGTGGACGACGCCCAAGCCGGTCGTACCGCCCGCACCGGGCTCGACACGCCCGCGGATCGCCTGGGCCAGCATGGCGTCCGGACCGGGCACCCTGTGGATCGGCCTGCATTGCGACGGGCCCGTCGCGCCCAAGGACACGTTCCGGCTCGGCCTGCGGCTCTTCGGAGTGGGCGAGACGCCGGCCCGGCTCGACGTCTCGGTGGAGGGCACAGCGGTCTCCATCCCGATCATGGCGGAGAACAGCATCTCGCCGACGGACGTCCGGGCCGAGGTCGACGCTGACACCATGTGGATCGCGGTGCCGGCGTCAGCGCTCGAGGGACGGAGCCGCTTGATGATCGGTGCGGCGGCGGGACGGGCCGAGTGGTCTCCGCGCCCCACGGCCTGGCGCGAGGTCGACCTGTAGCGGCGAGCGCCGCGGGAGCATTGAGAGAACGCCGCGCGCACTACCGCAGCGGCGTCACGGCCGACTCGGTGAGGACGGCGAGAGCGACGACCAGCACCCCGGCTGCGGTCAGAGCCCATCGCCACCACCGGTCGCCCGTCAGCGGGCTCGCGGCCAGATCCAGCGGCACCGCGCGACCCCACGTCAGCACCGCCGCTGCCCACAGACTCACGAGGGTCCCTCCTAGGCACCAGGACGCCAGAACGTCGCTGAAGTAGTGCACGCCCAGGTAGACGCGCGATAGACCCACCAGCATTCCCGCGGCCATGATCGCGATCCCGCCCGCGATGCGCAGGGCCTTCGGTGCCCGCGATGCGACCAGCATCAGCGTGAGCGTGCCCGCGAGGACGATCCCGGCCATGGCGTGACCGGACGGGAAGCTCGCCGACGCCGGCGGCGCGATGAGCGCTGCGGACAGCGGCGGCCGCAGGCGCTCGACGATGTACTTGACGCCCTCCGACAGGCCCGCTCCGACGAGCATCAGGATGACGACCGACCCCGCCCTTCTGGGGTGCCCCCACACCGCGAGCAGGATCGCGGCCACGAGCGTCACCACGACCGCGACGCGGGTGTCGGCCACCAGGGTGGCCACCCACATCACCTGAGTGAGCGCGGGACTCGCGACAGCGGAGACCAGGGCCTTGGCCGCCCCGTCCAAGGCGAGCGTGAAAGGTTCGACGACCTCCTCGGCTATCGAGAGGAAGCCGACGAAGAGGAGGCCGGAGAGCACCCAGGCCACCGTGACGGGAAGGCCCTTGCGCGACGCCGCGTCGAGCCGGCTGGCTGCGGCCTTCAGGAACGGCCCGGGGCGCAGGTCCAAGCCTGGCTTCCCCGAAGACGCCATCGCTAGTGCCCGGCGCTTTCCAGCAGGCGCGGCGCGAGCTGCTTCTTTCGAGAGAGCATCCCGTCGAACCACGCCGAGCCCGACTCGAAGCTGACCCCGAAGGCCTTCTCCAGCGGGCGCTTGCGCCCGCTCACGATGAGCTCGCTTCCTTCTCTCACGACGTCGGTGACCATGAGAGCGAGTGTGTCGTAGCCGCGGGCCTCCGCGAGCGCCTCCATGGAGGCGACGATCTCGTCGCGGTGAGCGAGCACTTCGTCGGCGTCCACCGTCTCGACCTGCCCGATGGCCACGACGCCGTCGCGGATGCGGTACTCCTTCAGGTCGCGCTTGACGACAGCCTCCGCGGAGAACGCCTCGCCCGAGGCGCGGGCCCTGAACATCTCCATCGCGAACTCGACGGGGTCCACTCCAACGATCGCGGCCAGCCACTCGACCATCTCGCGGTCGCTGTCCGTCGTCGTCGGAGACTTCAGGATCACGGTGTCGGTCAGGATCGCCGAGAGCAGCAGTCCCGCTATGCCGTGGGGCGGATCGACGTCCAGGTCGCGGTAGCGGGAGGCGACGATCGTCGCGGTCGCGCCCACGGGATTCCCCATGAAGGTGATGGGCGCGACCGTTTGCACGTCGCCTATGCGGTGGTGGTCGACGATCTCGACGACGGCCGCCTCTTCCACACCGTCGGCGGATTGCGCGATCTCGTTGTGATCGACGAGGATGACCCGGCGGCGCGCCGCCCTGGCCACGTTCGTGCGCGTGAGCAAGCCGACAAGAGCGCCGCTCGAGTCCAAGACAGGCGCCTCCCGCTGAGGCGAGGCGAAGAGGTCCTCGGCGGCCTCGGTGAGCAGCGTCTCCGGCTCCACGATCAGGATGTCGGTCTCCATCACCTCGGACACGGCATGCGCCAGATCCATGAGCCGCGCGGACGTGAACGTATCCCGAGCGGTGGAGATGACGGCGCAACCGCGCTCCGCCGCGAGGGCGAGCACCTCCGCTGAGGCCACGAACCCTCCGGTGATCACCAGACAGGCGGCCCCCGCTTCGATCGCCATCGGCTGCGTGCGGCGGCGGTCTCCCAAGATGATGGTGTCGCCGGGACATATCCGCGCGACCATCGTCTGAGGCTCCATCGCGCCGATCAGGACCGCACCGGCAAGCTCGGCCTCGGCGTCGCCCGCGAGCAGCGCGCCGTCGAGTGTCTCGACCAGGCGCCCGACCGTGACCGGGCGATCGGCGAAGCCCGACCGCCTGACGTTGTCGATGTATCGCCCCGCAAGCGCCTGTATGGTCACCAAGCCGCACAGACTGCCGTCACGGACGACGGGCAGGGCCCGGACGCCTCGCTCGTCGAGCAGCTTGCCGACGGTGTAGAGGGTGTCGTCGGGCGAGACGACGAGCAGGTCGGTGGTCATCACGTCGACGACCCGCGTCCGTACGTGGGAGATCTCCGCCGGAGGCTCGATGCCGAAGCGGTCGAGTGCCCAGCGCGACTCCGGAGGCAGCGCACCGAGGCGGGCCGGCACGTACACGCTCGAGGGGTCGGTCAGGTTCTTGAGGTGGGCGTAGGCGACCGCGGAGCAGATCGAGTCGTTGTCCGGATTGGTGTGCCCGAATACCAGCACAGGTCCCATCGGATCCTCCCTCAAGGGCCCTCTAGGCGCCGATCTTCCGAAGCGGTGCGAACCCGGCGAGCAAGGTCTTGGTCCCGGTCTCCCCGCCGAACGAGATCACGAGCTTGTCGCCCTTGACCTCGTCGATGCGGCCGCGGCCGAAGGTCTTGTGCTCGACGATGTCACCAGCAGTGTACGACGACGCGGGAGGCTGTACAGCCTCGCGGCGGGGACCTCCGCCGGACCCGTAGACGCGTCCGCCCTCCGAGCTCCTGCGCGGCTCCCGCCAGCCCGGCCGGCCGTAGCGGTCGCCGCGCGCGGTCGCCGCGCGCTCGTACTCCGCCGAGCCGATGCCCTCAGCGTGCATGTGCTCGTCCGGGATCTCCTTGATGAACTGCGAAGGCGGGTTGTGCTGCGTGGCGCCGTAGAGCATGCGCTGGTAGGCGTGAGTCAGGTACAGGCGCTCCTGCGCGCGCGTGATGCCGACGTAGACGAGCCGGCGCTCCTCCTGCAGGCTGCCGTGCTCGAACATCGAGTTGAGGTGCGGGAGGACCCCGTCCTCCATGCCGACGATGAACACGACCGGGAACTCGAGCCCCTTGGCCGTGTGGAGCGTCATCAGCGTGACCGCGCGCTCTCCCTCGTCGAGAAAGTCGAGGTCGGTCCGTAGGGCGATCCACTCGAGAAGGTCGTCGAGCGTCGCGTCGTCGTGGCTGTCGACGAACTCTTGGACGACGCCGTAGAGCTCGTGGATGTTCTCGATCCTGGCCCGCGACTCCTCGGAGTTCTCCACCTTGAGAGCGTCCTCGAGGCCCGAGAGCGCCACGACCGCCTCGACCCGCTCGCGCAGGTCGCCGGTCAGGTCGTGCATCGCGCGGATGGTCTCGGCGAAGCCGGTGACCTTCGCGCGGGGGCCGGCACCGAGCCAGTCCTCGCCCGCGACCCGCATGATCACTTCTTGGAGCGTGATCTTCTCGCGGCGGGCGGCCTCTTCGAGCACGGCCACCGTTGCGTCGCCGATCCCCCGCCGGGGCTGGTTGATGACCCTCTTGAGCGAGACCGGGTCGGCGGGGTTGGAGACCGCGCGCAGGTAGGCCATCACGTCGCGGATCTCGGCCCTCCCGAAGAAGCGCGTTCCGCCGACGAGTTGGTAGGGCACGCCCGTTCGCAGGAACTGGTCCTCCAGCACGCGGCTCTGCGCGTTGGTGCGATAGAAGACGGCGAAGTCGGCGTAGGAGCGGCGCTCCACCGACAGCAGGCGCTCGATCTCGTCGATGACGAAGCGTGCCTCGTCGCGCTCGTCGGAGGCGAGGTAGCGCGTGATCGCCTCCCCCTCGACGTTCTCGGTCCAGAGCGTCTTGGGTTTGCGGTCGGCGTTGTTGGCCACGACATGGCTGGCGGCCGCGAGGATGGTCTTGGTGGAGCGGTAGTTCTGCTCGAGGCGCACGACCGTTGCCTCGGGGTAGTCCTTCTCGAAGTCGAGGATGTTGCGGATGTCCGCCCCGCGCCAGGAGTAGATCGACTGGTCGTCGTCACCAACCACCATCAGGTTGCGGTGCGGCGCCGCCAGCGCGTTGACGATGCTGTACTGGGCGTGGTTGGTGTCCTGGTACTCGTCGACCATCAGGTAGGCGAATCTCTCGCGCCATCTCTCCAGCGCATCGGGGTGGTCTTCGAACAAGCGCACGCAGTTCATCAGCAGGTCGTCGAAGTCCATGGCGTTGGCGAGCTTGAGCCGCCGCTCGTACTCTGGGTAGACGAGCGCGGTCAGCTTCTCCGGAGGCGTCGAGGCCGTAGCGGCGTACTGCTCGGACGAGACCAGCTCGTTCTTCGCGGTGGAGATGCGCCCCACGAACGTGGAGACCGGGAAGCGCTTCGCGTCGATGTCGAGGCTCGCGATCACCGAAGCCAGCATCCGCTTGCGGTCGTCCTCGTCGTAGATGGTGAACGACGAGGTGTGTCCGAGAAGGTCCGCCTCGCGGCGCAGCACCCGCACGCAGAAGGCGTGGAACGTCATGACCCACATCGACCGGGAGGCCGGCCCGATGATGGCGGCGAGGCGCTGGCGCATCTCGCCGGCGGCCTTGTTGGTGAAGGTGATCGCCAGGATGCTTTGAGGGGACACGCCACGCTCGCCCACCAGGTAGGCCACCCGGTAGGTCAGGACGCGGGTCTTGCCCGAGCCGGCGCCGGCCAGCACAAGGAGGGGACCCTCGGTCGTGGTCACGGCGTCGCGCTGAGCAGGATTGAGGACGCTCAGGTCGATGGTCATAAGAAGATAAGTGTAGCGTACCGGGGCTTGCCGGAGGCCGCCTTCGAAGTGGCGCTACTTGACGAACTTGATCATCGTGAAGCCGTGGTCGCCTTCGGAGAGGCACGCGTTGTGCACAGGTTGGCGCTCACCATGCACGTGCTGGACGTTGCCGCACCGATCGCACACGGAGAGGTAGCAGACCGTGCAGCGCCCGAACTTGTGCGAATCGACGGCACCGCAGTGGGCGCACACTCGTTCCGGATCGGGCCGGGCAGCGGACATTCTCTCTCCCTGCACACACCTGAACGCGACGGAACGACGTTGTGCCTTGCGTGAAGGCCCAACGGCGCCGGTGAGACCTACGCCACGACCCGCCCGACAGAGCGGGCCACAGGGTCAAGTTCGCCCATCAAGGCCCGCAGTCCTGCAATGTCGAGCGACTGAGGGCCGTCACATAGTGCTTTGCGCGGATCCGGATGCACTTCGACCATAAGCCCGTCGGCTCCGATGGCAACGGCCGCACGACAGACGGGGGCGACGAGGTCGCGCTGTCCGGTCGGGTGCGAGGCATCCACGATGATCGGCAGCATCGAGAGCTTGTGCACCACGGGCACCGCCGTGATGTCCAGCGTGAAGCGCGTGGAGGTCTCGAAGGTGCGTATCCCGCGCTCGCAGAGGATCACGTTGGGATTGCGCATGGTGACGTACTCCGCGGCGGCAAGCCACTCCTCGATCGTGGAGGCCATTCCGCGCTTGAGCAGAACCGGCTTGCCGCTCGCCTCGGTGACGGCACCGAGCTTCTTCAGCAGCGAGTAGTTGGCCATGTTGCGCGTCCCGACCTGCAGGATGTCGGCGTGGGCGTCCACGAGTTCGGCGTGCGCCGAATCCACGACCTCGGTGCAGGTGAGCAGCCCGTATCGCTCGCCCGCCTCCTTGAGGTAGACGAGCCCCTCCTCCTCCAGGCCCTGGAACGAATAGGGGCTCGACCGCGGCTTGTACGCGCCGCCCCGCAGCACGCGGATGCCGAGCTCGGCGCAGGCGGCGGCGACCTCCATGATCTGCTCGCGGCTCTCGACCGAGCACGGTCCCGCGATCATCGTCACGGGGCCGCTGCGGGTCACAGGGGACTGCGCAGGCGTGGGCTCTCCCATCGCCTACAGCTCCTTCATCACGTGAAGGATGGCCTCGTAGATCTCGCGCAGGTTCTCCGCGTAGAGGGGGCCCGCGTTGGCCGAGGCGAGCTCCGCGAAGATCTCCTCCTCGCGCTTGGGGTCGTAGAGGCCCAGGTTCGCCTGCGGCTTGAGAGCGCGGATGTCGAGCGCGAGCCTCGCGCGCTCGTTGAGCAGCTCGACGATGCGGCGGTCGATGTCGTCGATCTCGTCGCGCAGCGTTGCGATCCGGGCGCGGGAGTCGTCACTCATCTCTCAGGTTCCTCTCGCTCGCGAAGAACGCCGGCACTTCCCTGCCAGTACCGGCGTCCGCATCTAGAACGGAACTGCAAGGATCATTCCCATTCTATTGTGCCGGGGGGCTTGCTGGTTATGTCGTATGCCACCCGGTTCACGCCCTCGACCTCGTTGATGATGCGGTTGCTCATGCGCGCGAGCAGGTCGTGCGGCAGCCGCGCCCAGTCCGCCGTCATCGCATCGGCCGAGGCCACCGCGCGGATGACGATCGGGTGTGCGTACGTGCGCTCGTCACCCATCACCCCGACGCTGCGGATGTCCGGGAGCACTGCGAAGTACTGCCAGACCTCGCGCCCGGTGTCCCACGCCCCGATCTCCTCGCGGACGATGGCATCGGCGTTGCG
>CAAGKR010512424.1_pt1 | contig 10018 bp, 10 predicted proteins | sample 2556971 | NCBI WGS metagenome assembly CAAGKR01 (sample SAMEA5207829, study PRJEB30636) | soil metagenome | biome: forest; feature: boreal; material: soil | place: USA | collected 2011-09 | depth 1 m
AAGGGCGGCGAGGCCGTACGGACTGCCCTCGAGATGGCGGATCTCTTCTCGCAGCTCCGGGCGACGGCCCAGGCCAAGTAGCGTCCGACCCTCCTGGCATATTGCCAGAGTGGGCAACACAGATGACAAAGCCGGACACACGCGGCGGCGGCAACGGCGAGAAGAAGTAGGCCTTTCCGCTACCATCCCGCCCCGATGTCGAAGGTCTGCGCAGTCTGTGGGAAGAAGCCCGGCTTCGGTAACCACCGGAGCCATTCGATGGTCGCCACGAAGCGGCGCTTCGATCCGAACCTCCAGCGGGTTCGCGTGTTCTTGAAGGGCAAGGCGCAGCGTGCGTACGTGTGCACGAAGTGCCTCAAGGCCGGCAAGGTCCAGAAGGCCGTCTAGCCGCGACCTGGCTTGAGCCAGGTCGCAGTCGTTGCGCAACTCTGACGGCCTCGCGCAGGTCAAAACGATTCGTGGAGGCAGGGCACGCGCTCTCGTCACCCCTTGGGCGCATCACGATCTCGAGCGACGCGATCGCCCGCATCGTCGGGGAGACCGCCCGCGAGTGCTACGGCGTGGTCGGAATGGCCGGCCGGAAATGGCTGCCGGACCGGCCCACGCGCGGCATCGAGATCGGCGGCAACGGCGACGGGGTGACGATCGATCTGCACGTCGTCGTCGAATACGGCTTGAATCTCGCCGAGGTTGCGTCCACGATCCGCAACAGAGTCACGTACGAGGTCGAGCGGCTGACGGGACTTTCCGTGCGGGCGGTCGAGGTGCACATTGACGACGTGCGGAGGAGCGGATGACAGATCTGAACGGCGATCGTGAGGCGGTGGAGAGGCTCGTCGACGCGGCGCTCGCGTCGCTCGAGGCGAACCGCGCCCGCATCGACGACCTGAATGTCTATCCCGTTCCCGACGGCGACACGGGCACGAACCTGACGATGACGGTGCGTGCCGTCGCCGACGCGGTCGACCACACGTCGGCTGCGAGCCGGCATTCGCTCGCGCGCGACGTCGCACGCGGGGCGCTGATGGGAGCCCGCGGCAACTCGGGCGTGATCTTCTCGCAGATCGTCCGCGGTGCGGCGGACGTGCTCGGCGAGACCAACGAGCCCGCGATCGACGCGGACGCGACTGCACGTGCGCTGCGGGGCGCGAGCGACGCGGCGTACCGCGCGGTGCGACGTCCCGTGGAGGGGACGATGCTGTCGGTGATCCGCGAGCTGGCGGAAGAGGCCGAAGCGCGCGCGCCCGGACAGCCCCCGCTTGGAGAGCTGCTTCTCGACCTGGTGCGCCGCGGTGAGGATGCGCTCGCTCGCACGCCGGACCAACTGCAGGTCCTGAAGGACGCCGGTGTCGTCGACGCGGGCGGCGCGGGCCTCGTCGAGCTCGTGCGCGGGGTTGCAGCGGCGGTGAGCGGCGAGCCGATCCCCGAGCCGCCGCCGTTCGTGGAGCACCTGAGCCACGACGCGATCCACCAAGAGCTGTCGCGGTTCCGCTATTGCACGGTGTTCCTGATCGAAGGGGAGGAGCTCGACCGAGAAGCGCTCGAAGAGGAGTTGGAGCAGCTCGGCGACTCGCTGCTCGTCGTCGGCGACTCGAGCGCGATCAAGGTGCATGTGCACACCGACGATCCCGGCGCCGCGCTCTCGATCGGGACGAAGGTCGGCACGATCGACCGGATCGAGATCGCGAACATGCACGAGCAGACGCAGCAGCGCGAAGAGCGCCTGCTCTCCCTCGTGCCGGACGCGCCGCCTGCGCAGTCGGGCGTCGTTGCGGTCGTCGCGGGCGCGGGGAACCGCAAGCTGTTCGAGAGCCTCGCCGCCCACGTCGGCCCGATCTCGATCGTCGAGGGCGGCCAGACGATGAACCCGTCGACCGCGGATCTGCTGCGTGCGGTGCAGTCGCTCGACGCCGAAGAGGCGATCATCATCCCGAACAACTCGAACATCGTCCTCGCCGCCGAGCATGCCGCCGCGAACGCCGACCGCACCGTGGAGGTCGTTCCGGCGACGTCGATCCCTGCGGGGCTTGCGGCGATGGTCGCCTTCGACGGCTCGCGCACGGCGGCCGAGAACGCGAAGGAGATGCGCGAAGCGGTCGCTGCCGTCGCGACCGGCGAGGTGACGATCGCGTCCCGCGACGTGCAGATGAACGGCATCGCGATCACGAAAGGCGACTGGCTCGGCCTCACCGGCGGCGAGCCCGTGGCGGGCGGCAGCGACTTCGACAACGTCACGTACGCCGTCGTCGAGCAGCTTCTGAGCGAGCCTCGAGAGCTACTCACGCTCCTCGTCGGCCAGGACGGGGCCGACCTGGAGGGCCTCCTCGACCGCATCGCCGAGGCTCATCCGGCAGTCGAGGTGGACGTCCAGGAGGGCGGCCAGCCTCACTACCACCTGCTTCTGTCCGCCGAGTAGAGTCCGCCGCCATGGGGAGGCCGATTCGGATCCTCCTCGTCGAGGACAACCAGGTCTTCCGCGAGGCCCTCGAGCTGCTGCTGGGAATGCGCGCCGACATCGAGGTCGTCGCATCCGTCGGCGACGGTAGCGAAGCGGTCGCCGCGTGCGACAAGCACGAGCCGCACGTCGTGCTGATGGACTACCGCCTGCCGGGGATGGACGGCGTGCAGGCGACCGCTGCCGTGAAGGAGTCGCATCCGGAGATCGCGGTCGTCTGCCTCACGGCCTCCGCGAACGCGCGGGAGATCGAGGCCCTGTACGAGGCCGGCGCAACCGCGTGCCTGACGAAGGACCAGGAGCTCGACGACATCGTCGACGCGGTGAAGCGCGCGGCCAACGGAGCCGGGTGAACCTCACCGCGCAGAACACTGCGATCGTCGTCGACTCGACCGCAGACTTTCCCGACGCGCAGGCCCACTACCCGAACTGGCGCGTCGTGCCGCTGTACGTCAACTTCGGCACCGACAGCTACAAGGACGGTGTCGACCTCACGGCCGCGCAGTTCTACGAGCGCCTACGCACGTCGACTGAGCTGCCGACCACGTCGCAGCCGACGCCCGGCGATTTCCTCGCGGCATACGAGGAGCTCGCCGCCTACGAGCGGATCCTGTCCATCCACATCGCGGCGAAGCTCTCCGGCACGTTTCAGAGCGCAGGCACCGCCGCCGCGCAGCTCGGAGACGGCCGTGTGCGGACGATCGACTCCGAGAGCGCCTCGGTTGCAACGGCGATGCTTGCGATCGCGATCCAGCGCCGGCTCGAGCGCGGCACGACCGACGAGGAGGTCGACGCTTTCGTCGAGCGCTACCTGCCCGAGCACGGGCTGCTCTTCACGGTCGACACGCTCGAGTTCCTCGCGCGCGGCGGCCGCATCGGGCGCGCGAAAGCGTTCGCCGGACAGCTGATGCACGTCAAACCGATCCTGTCGATCCGCGAGGGCGAGGTGCTGCCGGTGAAGCGCGTGCGCGGCAACCGCAAGGCGTTCCAGGAGTTCGTCGACGCGCTCGAGGGAGAGACACGGGACGTACCGGGGCTTCGGGTCGGTATCGCGCATGCGGATGCGCCGCAGCGGATGGCGGAGCTCGAGAAGATGGTGCGCGACCGGCGCCCGCAGGCGGCGATCGAGATGGAGACGATGCTTGGCGCGGTGATCGGCGCGCACGCAGGGCCCGGGACCGTCGGCTGCTTCTGGTTCACCGACGACGTCTGACACGCGTTCTACGCTTCGAGCGCTCTGGCGCCGAGCACGATGACCACGTCCCGTCGACAGACGGTCTTCGCCAGCCTGGACCCACCGCAGGCCTGGCCCGCCACGCGCGGGCGTCCGCAGCCGCAGCGTCTCGACCTCGGGCTCGACGCGCTGCCGGGCGTCGGGGTCACGCTGAAGCGCAAGCTCGCGAAGCTCGGACTGGTCACGGTGCGCGACCTGCTCGAGCATCGTCCACGCCGGTACGAATCGGCGGCCGACGAGGTCGCCATCGCGGCGCTCGGCGGCACAGAAGAGGTCGTGATCGCCGGCGAGGTGCTGAACGTCAGCGCGCGCCGCCGCGGCCGACTGAAGATCGTGACCGCGCGCATTTCCGACGGCACGGCGTCGGTCGGAGCGACGTGGTTCAACCAACCGTGGCTCGAGGAGCAGCTGCGGCCTGGCGTGCACGTGCGGTTGCGCGGCAAGCCGGGCCGGTACGGCTTCGACGTCAAGTCGTACGACGTCGGCGAGGGCGAGGCGACCGCCGACTTCGCGCCGGTGTATCCGGCGAGCGAGGAGATCACGCCGAAGCGGCTGCGTACGCTCGTCGCACACGCCCTCGGGCATGTGGTCGACTACTTCGACCCGCTGCCTGCCGAGCTGCGCGACCGCGAGGGGATGCCGCTGAAGCGCGACGCGCTCTTCGCGATCCACCATCCGGAATCCGAGCACGAGGCGGAGACCGGGCGGCAGCGGCTCGCGTTCGAGGAGCTCCTCCTGCTCCAACTCGGCATCGCGCGACGCGCGGCCGAGCGCGAACGGACGCTCGCGCCGTCGCTCGGCGTGCCCGGCGAGGTGATGGAGCGTTACCGCAAGGCGCTGCCGTTCTCACTCACCCCGTATCAGGAGCAGGCGGTGCGCGAGATCGACGCCGATCTCGAGCGGACGATTCCGATGCAGCGGCTGCTGCAGGGGGACGTCGGCTCCGGCAAGACGGTCGTCGCGCTCTACGCGCTGCTGCGGGCGGTCGAGCACGGGCGGCAGGGCGCGCTGATGGCTCCCACCGAGACACTCGCCGAGCAGCACTTCCTGACGATCGAAGGCATTTGCGCGGAGCTCGGCGTCACCTGTGCGCTGCTCACGAGCGCGTCGCCGAAGAAGGCGCGCGCAGCGGCGCTCGGCGCGGACGTCGTCGTCGGCACGCACGCGCTGATCCAGGAGGGCGTCGAGTTGCGCGATCTGGCGGTCGCCGTCGTCGACGAGCAGCACCGGTTCGGCGTCGAGCAGCGCAAGGCGCTGACCCAGGGCCGCGCCCCGCACGTGCTGCACATGACCGCGACTCCGATTCCGCGCACGCTCGCACTCACGGTCTACGGCGATCTCGCCGTCTCCGAGATCGCGAAGCCGCCCGCGGAGCGCAAGCCGATCATCACAAGCTGGATCGAGGAGCATCAGGCCTCCGAGGCGTACACCCGTCTCACGCGCCTGCTGCGCGAGGGCCGGCAGGCCTACGTCGTCTGCCCGCTCGTCGAGGCCTCGGAGACGACGCTCGCGCGAGCCGCTGAGGACGAGGCGGAGCGACTCCGCCACGCCGAGCTCCGCGACTTCCGCGTCGGCTGCCTGCACGGCCGGCTGAAACCGGACACGCGGCGCGCCGTGATGGCCGACTTCAACGCCCGCGAGCTCGACGTGCTCGTCGCGACGACCGTGATCGAGGTCGGCGTCGACGTCCCGAACGCGACCGTGATGATCGTGCAGGAAGCGGACCGCTTCGGACTCGCCCAGCTTCACCAGCTCCGGGGCCGGGTTGGGCGCGGCGGCGAGCAGTCCTATTGCCTGCTCGTCTCGCGGCCGAAAGAGGAGCTGACCGAGACGGCGCAACAGCGCCTCGAGTCGCTCGTCGCGACGACCGACGGCTTCGAGCTCGCCGAAGTCGACCTCGACCTGCGCGGCGGCGGCCAGCTGCTCGGGACGCGCCAGCACGGGGCGACCGACCTCCACTTCGCCCACATCCGCAACGACCGGCCGCTGCTCGAGCGGGCCCGCGCCGTCTCGCTCGAGCTCGCCTCAGCGCCGGGTCCGCTTCAGGACGCGGTCGACGTGCTCTTCGCGGGCGCTGACATCGAGGCGTGAGCCGCTTGCCAGCGGCCTGAGAACGCGCCACTCTACGATCGGGGTCATGAAAATCTTGCTCGCAGCCGCCGTCGGTGCCCTTGCCTTCGCAGCCTCCGCCGGGGCGGTTGATGGCAATGAGCCGATCGCGGCGTGGGTCACGGACGGCACGGTCGATTCCGTCGTCGCAACGCCGAAGCAGGTCTACCTCGGCGGCGACTTCACGCTGATCGGCAAGGAGACGGGCTCGTGGGTCGGGATCGAGCCGAACGGCTCGGTGCCGGAGACGGCCCCAGCCGAATTCGACGAGGTCGACGCGGCCGTCTCGGACGGCGCGCGCGGCTGGTTCCTCCTGATCAACGGGCCGGACGCCGTGACGGTCGTACACCTCCTCGCCGACCGCTCGCCCGACAAGAAGTGGCGCCTCGACACAAATGGCTCGATCGAGGGAATCGCGGGGCGGGACGGGACGCTGTACGTCGCCGGCGACTTCACGAAGGTCGATGGGCAGCGTCACAGGCGGATTGCGGCGATCGACATGAAAACGCGCAAGCCGCTGCCGTGGGATGCGCAGGTCGCGGCGAAGAAGGCGAAAGACACGGCAGACGTGAGCGTGCTCGCGGTGAGCCCGGACGGCTCGACGCTCTACTTCGCCGGCCAGTTCGCGCGTGTTCGCGGGAACCAGCGCGCGGGCCTTGCGGCGATCTCGACCGCGACGGGGAAGGTCACGCCGTGGGCGCCCTCGACCGACGGAGAGGTGCACGATCTGACGCCCGCCGGCGACGCCGTCTACGTCGGCGGCGACTTCGGCCGGATCGACGGCCGCTCGCGCGGGGAGCTAGGCGCCGTCCGCGCGAGCACCGGCGCGGTTACCGACTGGAACCCGCAGGCGAACGGGGCGATCGACGTGATCGTTCCCGCGAACGGCACGATCTACGTTGGCGGCACCTTTACGTCGGTTGGCGGCAAGTCGCGGCGAGGCATGGCTGCTCTGAATCAGGGCTCCGGCGACGCAACCGGCTGGGACGCGAACGTTGGCGGCGCCGTCTCCGCGATCCTCGTCTCGGGGAAGACCGTCTACTTTGGCGGCGCGTTCGACTCCGTCGGCGGCCAGCCGCGTTCGAACCTTGCGGCTGCGGACGCAGGCTCCGGCGCGCCCACAGCCTGGGATCCGCGCGCCGACCAGCCGGCGCACGTTCTTGTGCCGGGCGCCGTTGCCGGACGGGTCATCGCAGGCGGCGAGTTCGCGACGGTCGGTGCGACGCGTCGCGAAGGTCTCGCTGCGATGAGCATCGACGGCTCGACCGTGCTGCCGTGGCAGGCGCGGCTTACGGGCACGATCCGCGCGCTCGCGTACAACCCGTCTTCCGGCGCCGTCACCTTCGGGGGCCGCTACCGGCTCAACGGCGAAGCGACGCAGCGCAGCCTCGGCGTGATCGCGGCCGACGGCACCGTCGCGCCCTGGGGCGGAGACTTCAGCTCGTTCGTCAGTTCGATCGCGCTTGCACCCGACGGCTCGGCCTTCGTCGGCGGTGCGTTCACGATCGTGCAGGGCAAGGCGCGCAAGCGGCTCGCCGCGCTCGACCCGACCGGTGCGCTCACATCCTGGAACTCCGGCGCGAACGGGCTCGTCAACGCGGTGCTGCTCGATGCCGACCAGCTGTACGTCGCGGGCAACTTCACGTCGATCGGCGGCGCTACGCGGAAGGCAGTCGCGGTGCTCGACACATCGAACGGCCTCGCAAATGGCTGGGACGCCGGCCTCGACGGCAACGTGTTCGCGCTCGCGTTGCACGGTGACACGCTCTACCTCGGCGGCGAGTTCCAGAACGTCGGCTCGAAGGCGCGCAACTATCTCGCCTCCGTAAGCGCCGAGACGGCGACGCCCACGAACTGGGATCCCGACCCGGACGACAGTGTCAGCGGCCTCTGTCTCGATCCAGGAGGCTCACTTCTCTATGCCGCAGGCGCGTTCATGCAGGTCGGCCGCGCCGTTCGTGACGCGGCCGAGTTCGACACCGCTGCAGGCTTCTTGCTCGGCTGGCGGCCCAGCGCCCCGTTCGGCGGCGACACATGCACCACGAGCGTCGACGGCTCGGTTCTGTATCTCGGCGGCGAAGGCGCATTCGGCGTCTACCGCTGAGGGACCCCGGGCACGCTCGCGCCCGTAGACAAAAGGAGATGGACAGACGCGGCTTTCTTTTCGCCGCCGCGGTGGCGCCATTCGCGCTGCGCGGCGGCGTCGCGTATGTGACCGCGGACACGGAAGCGCACGTCGCCGTCGTCGATCTGCGCTCCGGCGTCGTCGTGCACCGCATCGCGACGCGTCCGGGACCCCGGAGTGTCGAGCGCGTCGGCGACGTGGCCGTCGTTGCGCACACGGCGATCGGTGCGGTCAGCATCCTCGACGGCTTCGGCGTCCGCCACGTGCTCGACGCATTCGAGGAGCCGCGGTACACAGCCGGGGCGCGCGACGGGCGGCACGCGTTCGTCACCGACTCCGGCCGGGTCGAGCTCTTGACCGTGGATCTCGTCCGCGGGGCAGTCGTCGCGCGCGTGAAGCTCCGGCTCTGGCCACGGCACCTTTCACTCTCGCGCGACGGGCGGACGCTCTGGGTCGGGCTCGGGACAGCGTCGCCCGAGCTCGCGGTCGTCGACGTCAGCGATCCGCGGCGGCCGCGCCTGACCGGCCGCGTCCGGCCGGCGTTCGCGGCGCACGACGTCGGCTTCGCGCCGAGCGGTCGCGTCTGGGTGACGGCCGGCGAGGAGCGACGGATCTCCGCCCATGGGCGTCTGCTCGCAGCCGACGGTGCGCCGCAGCACGTGACGTTCCTCGACGGCCGTGCGTTCGTGACGAGCGGTGCCGACGGGATGCTGCGAATCTACGACGAGGCATCTGCCCGGCTGCTGCGCACGACGCCCATCCCGGTCGGCTCGTACAACGTCCAGTTCCGCGACGGACGCGTGCTCACCCCGTCGTTGAACGCAGGCACGCTCTGCGTGCTCGACGCCGGCGGCCGGCTCAGCCGGCGCACGCGCATCGCCGCGTCCTGTCACGACGCCGCCTAGGCTTCCCCCATGCGGATCATCGCCGGCTCCCACAAAGGGCACACGATCCATGCGCCGCGCGGGCGAGACACCCGGCCGACCTCGGATCGGGTGCGCGAGAACGTCTTCAACATCCTCGGGCCCGTGGACGGAGCGGCCGTGCTCGACCTGTACGCGGGCTCGGGCGCCATGGGGCTCGAGGCGCTCTCCCGGGGAGCCGTCCGAGCCGTCTTCGTCGAGCTTGACGGCGACGCCGTGCGCACGATCGAGCGCAACCTCGACAAGCTCCGCCTGTCCGGCACCGTTCTCCGGCGGGACGCCCTCACCGCACTCGCAGCGGAGGCAGGTTCCGGCAGGAAGTACGATCTCGTGCTGGTCGACCCGCCCTACGACGTGTACGCAGACATCCAGCCAAAACTCGCGCGCTATCTCCCGTCCGTGCTCGCCGTCGACGGGGTCGTCGTCGTCGAGACCGACGTGCGCGTCGAGCCCGAGCTGCCACTCGAGCAGCGAACGAGCCGCAAGTACGGCGCGGCGCGGATCACCGTGTACGGAGCGGCCGGATGATCACCGCGATCTGCCCCGGCTCGTACGACCCGGTGACGAACGGTCACGTCGACGTGATCACGCGTGCCGCCGGCATCTTCGACCGCGTCGTCGTCGGCGTCGTCGGCAGTCCCGCGCACAAGCAGCCGATGTTCACCATCGACGAACGGGTCGCGTTCCTGCGCCACGCGGTGGGCAAGCTTGACAACGTCGAGGTCGACGTCTTCCGCGAGCTCGTCGTCGAGTTCGCGCGCAAGTGGGAGGCGAAGGCGATCGTGAAAGGGTTGCGCGTCATCTCGGACTTCGAATGGGAGTTCCAGATGAACCAGCTGAACCGGCACCTCGCACCCGACGTCGAGACCGTCTACGTGATGGCGAGCACAGCCGTGAGCTTCGTCTCGTCGAGCGGCGTCAAGGAGATCGCCACCTACGGCGGCGACATCTCCGCCCTCGTGCCGGACCCTGTTGCGAAGCGGTTCAAGGAGCTCTTCCCAGCCGGACGGCCCGGGACGCCCGAGAATCCCGGGGACTGAGCTACTTGCAGGACCGATCCGGCGACCGCCGAAGCTAGACTTCCACGCTATGGACGTCCTCGTTCTGATCGACAAGCTCGACGACCTCGTGCACAACGCGAAGGCCGTCCCCCTCACCGACCAGGTTCGCAT
>CAAGKR010097299.1_pt1 | contig 10017 bp, 11 predicted proteins | sample 2556971 | NCBI WGS metagenome assembly CAAGKR01 (sample SAMEA5207829, study PRJEB30636) | soil metagenome | biome: forest; feature: boreal; material: soil | place: USA | collected 2011-09 | depth 1 m
CAGCGATCCAAGAGTGCCGGCGGACTACGACCCATCGCAGTTCCCGGCGTTCGCAGTGACGGTGGACGTGGTGATCCTGACCATGTCCGACATCCGGCTTCATGTTCTGCTCGTGCGTCGTGGGGTGGCGCCGTTCGAGGGGATGTGGGCGATCCCGGGTGGCTTCAAACGTCCCACCGAGACGCTGGACCAGGCGGCGAAGCGAGAACTTGCTGAGGAGACCGGCGTCGACAGCGCGAGCTTGCTGACCCAGTTCGGCGCCTACGGTGATCCTGGGCGCGACCCTCGAATGAACGTCGTGACGATCGCCTACCTCGCAGTGCTTCGCAGGGTGGGCGCGGTCGTCGCGGGCACGGACGCTGCAGCTGCCGCCCTGATTCCGGTGTCCGATGCGCTGAACGGGAAGATCGAGCTGGCGTTCGATCACGAGCAGATCGTTCGCGATGCAGTCGAGCGTGTCCGCGTCGACCTTGAGCTCACGGGTATCGCAACGGCATTTGTCGGACCGACGTTCACCCTGGCCGAGTTGAGGACGGTGTACGAGGCCGTCTGGGGCGTGCACCTCGATAGCGCGAACTTCCGAAGGAGGGTCGTCGCGGAGAACGGTTGGGTCATCCCGACCGGGCGCCGAGCTCGGCCCGGATCGACCGGCGGCAAACCGGCGGAGCTGTTTCGAGCAGGGCGGATGTGGAGGCACGGCGGACCGATCCGGTACCCGCAGCCAACCGAAAAAGGAAAGGGGAACCAATGAGAGCAGTCGTCTACGACAGGTACGGGCCGCCGGACGTTCAGCGAATCGAGGAGGTGGCGCGGCCGGTCCCGAAGGAGGACGAAGTACTCGTCAAGATCCACGCCACGACGGTCAACCGGTCGGACGTCCACACTCGTGAAGCCAACCGTGGTAGCGGCCTGGCCATCATGCTTATCAGCCGCTTGCTCTCGGGCTTCCTCCGGCCGAGGCAGCGGATCCTTGGCAGCGAGTTTGCCGGAGAGGTCGAAGCAGTCGGCGCGGCCGTCAGCGAGTTCGCGGTCGGCGACCACGTCTTCGGCAGCAGTGGGCTCGCGTTTGGTGCACACGCCGAGTTCATGTGCATGCGGGAGAGCGGCCGAATCGCGCACATGCCGGCCGGTATGAGCTTCGAAGAGGCCGCGCCTGTCTGCGACGGAGCGCTCAATGCACTCACGTGTCTGAAACAGGCAGATCTCCGGAAGGGGCGCAGGATCCTCATCTACGGCGCGTCCGGAGCCATCGGCACCGCGGGGGTTCAGCTGGCCAGGTACTTCAGCGCCGACGTCACCGCGGTGTGCAGCACGAAAAACCTCGAGCTCGTGAGATCGCTCGGAGCGGACACGGTGATCGACTACACGCAGGAAGATTTCACGAAGAACGGCCAGACGTACGACGTCATCTTCGATGCGGTCGGGAAGCACTCGTTCAGGCGGTGCCGCGGCTCGCTGGTGCCGGGCGGCATCTACCTGCCAACCGACGGGTTCCGGAACATTATTTTGGCGCTCCTGCCCTCGCGGACCGGAGACAAGAAGGTGGTGTTCCAGATACCACCTCGACAGATGAAGCAGGACGTCCTCTTCCTCAAGGAGCTCATTGAGGCTGGGAAGTACCGGGCGGTCATCGACCGGTGCTACCCGCTGGAGGACGTGGTCGAGGCGACGCGGTACGTCGAAACGCAGCAGAAGACCGGGAACGTCGTCCTGACGGTCAACGGCGGAGCTCGATGAAGGCAATCGTCCAGGACGCGTACGGCGCACCCGATGTTCTCGAGCTCAGGGACATCGGCCGGCCGGTGGTCACGGATGACGATGTGCTGGTCCGCGTTCACGCGGCCGGCGTCAACCCAGCTGACTGGCACATCATGAGAGGCTCGCCGTACATCGCGCGCCTGGCTTTCGGTCTACGCAAACGAATGGGCGAAGGGTTGGGACTTGACTTCGCCGGCACGGTTGAATCGGTAGGCGGAAACGTGAGGCAGTTTCGACCGGGAGACGAAGTGTTCGGCTCGGGAAGCAGGGCCTTCGCCGAGTATGTGTGTGTTCCTGAGGCTCGAGCAGTAGTGCTCAAACCGGCCAAGCTGACATTTGAGGCGGCGGCGTCCGTACCAGTGGCGGCAGTCACCGCGCTGCAGGGTCTTCGCGACCAGGGACACATTCAGCCAGGGCAAAAGGTATTGATCAACGGGGCTTCGGGGGGCGTGGGGACGTTTGCTGTGCAGATTGCCAAGTCGTTCGGAGCGAAAGTGACCGGCGTCTGCAGCTCGAGGAATGTGGACATGGTCCGAGCCATTGGCGCGGACAGGGTCATTGACTACACCCAAGAGGATTTCACTCGGAGTGAGCAGCGCTATGACCTGATGCTCGATATAGCGGGGAACCGGGCGTGGTCAGAGTGCAAACGCGTACTGCACCCCACGGCGACCTTCGTCGCAGTCGGAGGGCCGACGGGCAATCGTTGGATCGGTCCGCTGGGTAATTCGGTCCTCGTGCGTTTTGCTTCAGTGGGCGGGAGCCGAAAGGTGGTGACGCTGTTTCTGGCGAAGACGAACAAAGAGGATCTGGTGGTCTTGCAAGAGCTTCTCGAGGCCGGAAAGGTCACGCCCGTCATCGACAGAACCTACCCGCTAAGCGAGACCCCTGAGGCTATCCGGTATCTCGAAGAGGGACACGCTCGAGGGAAAGTCGTCATCACCGTGTGAGGCGTACCCCCTGCTCTCGCCTGGGTTGGTCTGGCCGAGCATCCGACGGCCGCGAACGCCAAGCGGGCGAAGTACCACTTACGCACACGTCAAGGCGTGGCCGTGCGCTCAACTTCACCGCCATTCTCGCGTGACCTCAAAGGTGATGCGGCCAGTTCGAATCTGAGAGGACGGGCCCAGTTCACGCAGCTAGCGGTATCCTTATCGGAGCGGCACAAAGTGCTGTACAGCTGTTTTTAAACAGCTGGTCATAAGGGCCGTTTTGGGCCGATTTCGTATTCAGCGACAGGCCACCTGTTTACAAAGCAGCCGCTCTGCCATTTGAGCTACGCCGGCATCCTCTCCGAAGGTTAGCGCAAGCCTTATCCCGGTCACGCACCGAGTCGAATTGTCGATTCGCGCGTGCGCTCAGTCGCTCGGCGCGAAGAACCCTGGACACGGCTCCTGCAGACGGGTGCCTTCGAGCGCCACGTGCGGCGCATGCGCATTCGCTACCGGGCGCGCCGCGACCGCCTCGTTGCGATGCTGGCGGAGCGCGCCCCGGCACTCGCTCCGGTGGGCATTTCCGCCGGTCTACGGGTCTTGCTCGAGCTCCCGGCCACAGGTCCATTCGCGGTGGAGCTGGCAGCTCGTGCCACTGAGCGCTCGATAGAGCTGTTCCCGGTCGGCCAGTTCCACCACGAGGGCGCACCTGCTCGCGACGGCGTTGTTGTCGGGTACGGTGCGCTGCCCGAACACGACTTCGATGCCGGCCTCAGGGCATTGGGCGACTTGCTCGACGTGTACGGGTGACCCTTTGACCTGGCCGGCGGGACAGTCGAGGATACGACCGCGACACAGTTCGGGGTCGTGAGGACCCGGGTTCAAATCCCGGGCCCCCGACCATTTTTGTATTCAGAATCGGCGATTCCGGAGGTTGTCAGCCGTCAGCTGCGGGACGCCGGGTCACAAATTTTCGCGGAGCAATGGAAACGAGATCCTGTGACAGCGACCTCCCATCTGAGTAGCCCGAACTGAGGTTAACGACGGCAATCGGTGGTTGCGGCTCCAAGCCTGAGGACGCACGGGTCTGCCGTGAGGCCTCACATGCGTGTCTGTCCCCGCCAGGCGCGCCAAGGCTGCCAGTCCTCGGCGGCCAGAGTCAGGTATCTCGAGTTGACAGGTCTATAGAGTCGAGATCGCCTTCAACAACTCGTCCTTGTCGAATGAGGCGCGTGGATTCGTCGCCCTCAAGATGTAGCGAATCGTCCCGTTTTTGTCGATCAGAACGGTGGCTGACCTTTGGATGAACGGCATCTTATTTAGCCCAAAACTCCCGTAGACTGCCCGGTCCGGGTCAGCAAGAACGGGGAATGGAAGCTTAAGTGCACGCCCCAGCCCCATCGCCGCGGCCGCACTTCCGCCGCCAATTACCAGCACATCGGTGTCGCGGGACTTCAGCTCCTGATTGATGCGCCCCAACTGGGCGACGTGCCCGCGGCACGTCATTCAGCCAAACTCACGCATGAAGAAGATGGCAACGTTCCGCGAACGCTGATAGTCGGCAGCCGGATGCGTCCGCTGCTGCCCTCGAGTTCGAAATCGGGCGCGGCATCACCCACGCCGCGCTCGCCGCTCGCTCTAGTGTTGTCAGCCATGTGACTCCCCATTGAAAGGCCGAGCGTGCTTCCCGTTGCGATGAACGCGCGCTCTTGTCTGCATGTTCGCTAACAAGGACATTGCCAGACTGGTTTTCGCCGTTCGCCAAGCGAGCAGCGGTGGCAATTGTTCGCTGGCGGTTGACGGGGTCCATCCTTCAGGTGCTTCTGCGCCTGCGATATGTAGCCTTGTGTCGGCGAGGGCTCTCGTTTGCAGCCGGTAAGCAGTGCTGGTTCGTTGCCTCATGGACTGGCTCTTGGCTACACCCCGACCGGCTCGCGGACCAGGACTACGGTGATCCTTCCGTCAATCCACTCCCGACGGATGATCAGGATCTTTCCAATGAACGTGCTGATGTTCATGCGCTCGCGCACGATCGCATCTTCGTAGGGGAATACGTGCTGTTCGATGCGACGAAGCGCCTGGTCCAGGTCGCGCACGATCTTTTGGCCACCAACTACCAGGATCAGCCGACCCGCGGTGCTGGCATAGGGTCCAAGCTGAATCGATGACGCAGAGGCGATCACGAGGTCGCCGTCTTCGGTGATGGCCTGCACGCTGCCGAGCATGTAGTCAGGCGCCATCAGCTTCCGCATCTCGCGACCCTGAGTTTGGCGGTCCATCGTCATGTATCGCGCGCGGACTGAGTCGTAGCGTCCCGACTCGAATAGGTCTTGGAACAGCCCTACGTCCACGAGCGTCTTCGACTTGCCTGAGTGCACCTCTGCGCCTTCGGGCACCAGTTCGAGGACGAGGCGCCTGGCCTCTTCGCCCGTGTCGACGACGCGCGCGTCGATATTGTTGGCGCGCAGCGCCATCGTCACCTTCTGAATGATGGCCTCGGGAGCCTGGGAGGTGAAGTCTGGGTTCCGGTTACGCGCGAGCTCCGCTGTCACCGAGGCGGCTCAGCTACTTGCGGCGCCTGCGGTTTCGCTCTCCTTGGCTTCGAGGAGCTCCCCTTCGACATTGATCTTGATCTCGTTACTGACGATGAACTTGCCGTCCAGCATCATTTCGAACTTCATACCGAAGTCCTTTCGGTTGATCTCGCCCTCGGCCGAATAGCCGATCCGATGACCCATGTTCGGATCATTGAACTCGCCAAGGTTGACGACTTTGAGGGTTACCGGTCTGGTGTTGCCCTTGATGGTCAGATCGCCTTTCAACGTGTAGCGGTCTTTGCCAGCAGGTTCGATCTTGGTGCTCTTGAAAGTCATGGTCGGATACTTTTCGCCTTCTAGAAAGTTGGACGACAGAAGGTCTTTGTCGCGCTGCTCGTTGTGGGTGCGAATGCTCGCCGTCGAAATCGTCGCCTCGATTGTCGAGAGCTCCGGCTTCTCAGGGTGAATATCACCGGTTGCCGTCACTTCGGCAAAGTGACCGCGTACGGTCATCATCCCAAGATGCTTGGCCGAGAACTCGACCTGAGTGTGATACGGATCGAACGTCCACTTGCCCATCGGAGTACTCCTGTGCAAATTACGGGGCTAAAAGGGGTAGGGCCCGAACCGGCCCCAGGCGATGACGCCGGCGAGCACTCCCAGAACGGCGTTGAAGCCGACGTTCGGGTACTCGCGACGACGGATGTGAAAGACGATCGCGCCCAGCATGAGCAGGACCAGCCCCGCCGCTGCCAGCGGCGTCAGCCAGGTCAGGACGCGGAACAGCGGTGGGATGATCAGTGCCAGGCCCGCCAATCCCTCGGCGATAGCCGCGAACCGACGCAGGCCTGCGGGCATCTCCCGGATGTAGTTCATGCCACTCTGCAAGCTCGCGGGCGGCCGTAGCAGCAGGTAGGCATGAACGACGAAGAAGATCCCCAGCACCACCTGCAGGACCCAAAGAGCGATGTTCATCCTACACCCACCAACCGGTTGCATACTCCATTTATTCCGGCACCAATCGGTTCGTGGCGCAAAGGTACACTGGCCCTCATGAGTGAGACCTTCGTCCCCGGCCTCCGCTACCGATCCCGCGCCCACGAGCTGTGGGCACTGGTAGTCGAGTCCTTTCGCGGCTGGGAGGAACGTGTAAATGAGGCGGCGGCCGCCGTTGGCTTGTCTCCAGTATCGGCTTGGGCCCTGGTCCAGCTCGACCCCGACCATCCGATCTCCCAGAAGGAGCTGGCGGCCCGCCTCCATTGCAATCCGTCCACGGTCGTAGATCCGACCGACCGCCTCGAAGACGCTGGCCTCGTCATCCGCAAGGCTAACCCAGCGGACCGCCGCATCAACGTCTTGATCGCCACGCCTAAGGGCAAGCAGGTGAGGGCGGAGCTGATCGACCGCCTCTTCGAGCCGCCAGAGGCCTTTCGCCGATTGCCGGCCAAGGAGCAGACCCGGTTTCGTGATGTGATGCTGGCCGCGGTTACGGGGACTCGTCCACCGCCGCAGCGTAGGGAGCCGGCCGCAAAGCCGACGCAGCAGAGCTAATAGGAGGCTCCAACGGGCGCCTCGCTCATATGCCCTGAGATGGCAGTCCGGCCAAATTCAGCGCCGTCCGCTCGGTCTAGCTAGAGATGGGCCGGCCGACGAAGGAAGCGCGAGATGTGCCAGCGCATCGCGCCACTCGATTGTTAGCCAGCAGCGCCCCGCCGTCACCGAATTACTGATCTCGATGGTCGGCTGGGAACCAATTAACGGAAGTTCACGGCTCGCGCGAAGGTTCTGTTCAAGGCCCCCGCCCTGCCTGGCGCCGCTCCCGGTTAGGTCGTCACGTCCCGGTGGCTCACCCCCCGCCCGACAGGGCGAGGCCACCGAATGCGAGAGCGAGACAGACCCTGACGCCGACCGACCGGAGACTGGTTCAGCGTGCCGCTGCTTGCGAGCCAAGCTCTACCAGCTGAACAGTCGGCGGGAAGCGACCGTAGGCTGAAGCGAACTATTCCTGGCGGTTGAAGGCTAGAACCGCAGCGCCTAGCAGTACCGCCCCCAAAGCACCTACGAGCAGCACCTCATTCAGCAAGGTCATCGTATGTCCGAAGACGGTCACTCCGAGGCCGATCGCACTGCCGAGGAAAATCTGGCGTATTGCGTCGACGCCGTACGTAAGCGGATTCACCTTCGAGATGAACTCCATCCACGCCGGCACGTTGCTAATCGGAAAGAACACACCGGCCAGGAAGATGAGCGGAAAGATCAGGATCTGGATGAGGACCTGAAAGCCCTGCTGAGAGTGCATGAAGGAGGCGATCAGAATCCCGAGGCCGGACAGGCCCAGCGACAGGATGGCAACCATCGGAATGAGGAGCAGGACGATTTTGAGGTTCAGTGCGACTCCAAGAAACGGGGCCAGAACTAGCATCGCCAACGCCTGGACAAGCGCGACCATGGTTCCACCGGCCGCCTTGCCGAGAACGATCCCGGTCCGGCCGATCGGCGCGACCAGGATCTCCTTGAGGAATCCGAACTCGCGGTCCCAGACCACCGAGATGCCTGCGAAGAGCGAGCTCGTGAGGACGGTCATCGCGATGATCCCGGGGTACATGAACTGGATGAAGTTCACGCCCGGAGCAAGCGCCCCCATCGACTTGCTGAAGCCGGCTCCGAAGACGACCAGGAAGATGATCGGCATCGCAAAGCTCGACAGGAGTCGCGACCGGTCACTGACGAAGCGCAGCATCTCGCGGTATGCCACCACCCACGTGCCCCGCCAGACCTCGCTCATCTGCCCCACCTGCCCATACCCGCAAGGAGCTGCTCCTTGGCATCCAGCTCGGAGTCGCGGATCTCGCGCCCGGTGAGGGCGAGGAAGACGTCCTCCAGGGTCGGACGCCGCAGTCCAACCGAGAGCAGGCGTTGCGGAAACTCACGGACGAAGTCGGGCAGGAAGGTCTCCCCGGCGGCGATGTGGAAGCGCACCTGACCATCCTGGACGCTCGGCTCGATGTGATACCGCTCGCGGACTTGAATGGCGGCTGCGGCGTTGTCCGCGGTCGAGAAGGTCACCAGGTCGCCACCGACGGCGTCCTTCAGTTTGTCGGGGGTGTCAAGGGCGACGATGCTGCCGTGATCGATGATCGCGATGCGCCCGCAATTCTCGGCCTCGTCCATGTAATGGGTGGTCATGAAGATGGTGAGGTTCTCGCGCCGGCGAAGCTCATGAAGGTATGTCCAAATATGCTGCCGCGTCTGTGGATCGAGCCCCAACGTCGGCTCGTCAAGGAACAGGACGCGCGGGGGATGCAGGAGACCGCGCGCAATCTCGAGGCGGCGCTTCATGCCACCCGAGAACGTGCGCACGCTGCCCTTACGGCGGTCCCACAGCTCCACCATGGTGAGCAGCTCACGCATCCGTGGTTCTCGTACGCCGGCCGGGATTCCGTAGGCGTAGCCGTGAAAGCGCAGGTTCTGCTCAGCCGAGAGGTACTCGTCGACAGTGGACTGCTGGAACACCAGCCCGATCGAGCGCCGGACGTCGCTCCGCTGACGGGCGACATCGAATCCGTTCACACGAGCGCTGCCGCTCGACGACCGAAGCAGCGTGCAGAGCATGTTGATCGTGGTCGTCTTGCCTGCCCCGTTGGGGCCGAGAAAGCCGAATACCTCGCCCTCCTGGACAGCAAACGTGACACCCTTGACGGCTTCGATGCTGCCGAAGTGCCTGGCCAGGTCTATGACGTCGATCATGCTGACTGAATCCTCCATCACCAAATTCACACCCGGCTCCACACAAGGCTGCGAGCGAAGAAACGCGCCATGCGGTTTCGAAGCTTAACGTGAGTATAGTAAGCTTCCTCACTATGGGGAAACCCCATTTGAGACCCCACGCCGCTTTGACGCACGGAGATATTCAGTGCGACGCCTCTGGATACCTGCACGACGCGGCGATGCGGCGGGCTGTGATCGAGATGGGCGGCAAGGGCTCGGTCGAAGTTCTGGAGGCCTTGGCCGCGCTCAGGCTGGCTGCCAAGCAGATCCACGACCACATGGAGCGTTTTGCTGAAAGCCACGGCCTCTCGGACAGTCGCCTCCGAGTACTTACGCGGCTGTACCACAGCCCCAGCCGGCAGTTGCCGCTGGGAGTGCTTGCCGAAGGCCTGAACGTGACGCCAAGAACGATGACGGACATCATCGATGTCCTGGAGCGGGATGGGTTGGTGAGGCGCGTTGCCGACCCTGCGGATCGCCGCTCGGTGCTGGCCCTCATTACCGAGACGGGTCTGGAGCGAATCAACGCGATGCGCAGGCACGCAACGGCGAAGCAGGCGGCCATCGCCACGGGGTTCACCGCCGACCAGCTGGTGCAGCTTCGCCACCTTTGCCTGCTGCTGGTCCGGAACCTCAGTAGCGACGCTGAAGGGAGCTGAACCAGAGTGCATTTCGTGACTCGACTATCACTTCGTCTTGGCGCCGTCGTGCTCCTCGCCGTTGTGCTGCTCTTCGGAGTCGGCATCTTCGCAGCGACACAGGTTCAGCAGGACCTACTTCCCGACATCTCTGTGCCAGCCGTGATCGTCATCACCCCGTACCCGGGCGCTTCCCCAGAGATCGTCGACCAGCAAGTCAGCGTGCCGGTTGTGAACGCGATGCAGGGCGTGACGGGGACGGACATTGTGCAGTCCACCTCGAGTCAGGGCGCGTCGCTGGTGATAGTCCTGTTTCGGGACGGCACCGACCTCAAGTCGGCTGAGCAGGACGTCAACAGCGCCCTGGCGAGGATCCGCCAGCTG
>CAAGKR010322425.1_pt1 | contig 10016 bp, 9 predicted proteins | sample 2556971 | NCBI WGS metagenome assembly CAAGKR01 (sample SAMEA5207829, study PRJEB30636) | soil metagenome | biome: forest; feature: boreal; material: soil | place: USA | collected 2011-09 | depth 1 m
CATGACGAGCGCGAGCAGACCCTCAACCAGCTGCTGGTGGAGATGGACGGCTTCGAGACCAACACCCACGTCATCGTCATCGCCGCTACCAACCGCCCCGACGTCCTCGACCCAGCCCTGCTTCGGCCCGGCCGCTTCGACCGCCACGTCAGCCTCGACCGGCCCGACATCAAGGGCCGTCTCGCCATCCTCCAGGTGCACTCCAAGAACAAGCCCTTGGAGAAGGAGGTCGAGCTCGAGGTCCTGGCCAAGCAGACCCCTGGTTTCAGCGGCGCCGACCTTTCCAACCTGATCAACGAGGCCGCCATCCTGGCGGCGCGCAACAACAAGAAGCTGATCGGCATGCCGGAGCTGGAGGAGTCGATCATCCGCGTGATGGCCGGCCCCGAGCGTAAGTCGCGGGTCATCTCGGACAGAGAGAAGAACATCGTCGCCTACCACGAGATCGGCCACGCGCTGGTCGCCAAGTCGCTGCCCAACGCCGACCCCGTGCACAAGGTGTCGGTGATCTCACGCGGCATGGCCCTGGGATGGACTTCGTACCTCCCCGAGGAGGACCGCTACCTCGCCTCCAAGGGCGAGCTCGAAGACCGCATCGCGATGGCGCTGGGCGGCCGTGTCGCCGAGGAGGTCATGTTCGGCGAGATCACGTCGGGGGCCGGAGACGACATCCGCCGCGTCACCGACATCGCCCGCAAGATGGTCACCGAGCTGGGCATGAGCGCGAGGCTCGGACCGCGGGCATTTGGCTCGCCCAGCGAGATGGTGTTCCTGGGCCGTGACCTCGGCGAGCAGCGCAGCTACTCCGAGGACGTCGCCCGGCAGATCGACGAAGAGGTTCATTCCATCGTCGACGTCGGCTACAAGCGGGCCAAGCAGATCCTGACCCGGCGCAAGCAAGACATGATCGTGCTGGCCCAGCACCTCAAGGAGGTCGAGACCATCGACGGCGATGACATCGACAAGATTCTCCGTGGTGAGATACCGACCGGTGGTGGTCTCGGCGAGATCAAGTCGCTGGAGCAGAAGGAGCGCCAGGTCACCAAGGAAGCCGAGAAGAAGGCCAAGGAATCCGGTCGGCCCGGGTTCCGGCCGGAGCCCTCTCCCAGCTGACTACGAGGGCCGCCGCGATGCGGCCCTGAGCAGATCAGTCAGCGGGAAATCCGGCAGCGACTCGACCACGACGTCGGCGCGGCTGAGGTCGAGGCTGCGGGTCAGCCGGTTGGGGATCGCCACGCAGTAGATCCCGGCGGCCTGGGCCGAGGCGACGCCGTTGGGCGAGTCCTCCAACGCGATCGCCTCGCTCGCGCCTATCCCGAGGCAGTCCAGCAGCGAGAGGTAGGTCTCCGGGTGGGGCTTGCTGCGCTCGACATCGTCGCGGCTGCGGATGCATTGCCACATGTCGCCGATCTCCAGCCGGTCGAGGTGCCGCAGCACCCAGGGCCGCGACGACCCCGAGGCGATGCCGAGGAGGAGCCCCAGCTGCTGCGCCCCGACGATGTACTCCCGGATCCCGGGAAGCAGCTGGGTGCCATCGGTAAGCTCGTTCTTTCGCGCGTTGCGCCGAGCGTTGAGTGCCACTGGGTCGAGGCGGGCCCCGCCGAGCAGGGTCTGGAGGTTGGTGAGGGCGTCAAACCCACTTTCCCGATTGCTGATGACGTCCGCCCACTGCTGCAGGTCAAGCTCCTGGCCGTGCTCGCGGTAGATCTCGTTCCATGACTCGAATGACGGGCTCTCGGTGTCGACGATCAGGCCGTCGAAATCAAAGAGGAGGGCCCGCAGCCTGGGTGTGCTCGGAGAGAGGATTTCGGACATATAATTTGCTCGTCTGAGTTGCACTAATGCGCGCGACCGTTGGGCGTGCAGCCATAAAAAAGGTGACTTGGAGAAAGGAGCATAAACCGCTTGGATCGCAAGACCGAGACGGAGACCGATGGCCGAGCTGCCTGACGTAGCCCGGACCACCCCCAGTCGGCGCGCGTCCGGCGTGCCTGAAGCCCAGGCGCGGCTGACCGTTGGCTTTGTCGGCAGCGGGCGTGCCGCCGGCGCCCTGGCACGCAGCCTGGCTCGGCGCCATCACGAGGTCCTGGTCGCCACGCGAGGCTCCTCCGCCACCTCGCTGGCCGAGGAGCTGGGCGCGGAGTCGCTGGCCGCGACCGCGATCCTCGCCCGTGCCGACGTCACCCTGCTGGCGGTGCCCGACGGCCGCATCCGCGATGTCGCCGCTGAGCTCGCCAGGATCGCCCCTGATGGCGACAGCCGCGTGGTTGCGCACCTGGCCGGCAGCCTGGGCCCGGACTCGCTGGCACCGCTAGACGCCCGTGGCTACGCCGTCGCCGCGCTGCACCCACTGCAGGTGATGTCCGGCTGGCGGATCCCGCCAGGAACGCGGTTCGCGGTCGAGGCGCCTGAGACGGCGCGCCCGGTATTGCGGCGCGTGATCGCCGATCTCGGCGGCGAGGAGCTGAGCCTTCCCCCCGGCTCCCGGGCCCCGTACCATGCCGCGGCGGTCATCACTGCCAACCTGGGGATGACGCTGCTGGCCGAGGCGGTGGACCTGATGGCGCGCGCTGGGCTCGACCGCGAGGAGGCGCTCCAGGGTCTCGCCGGGCTCACCCGCGGCGGACTCGAGGCCTCTCTTGACCGCGGGCTGCCCGCGGCGCTGACCGGGCCGGTTACCCGCGGTGATCTCGATACCGTGCGAGCGCACATCGACCTGCTGCGAAGCGATCCCGAAATGCTCGATGCCTACCGCGCCGTCTCTCGCCTGGCGCTTCGCCAGGCCCGGCTCGATGGTAGGCCCGAGGCCGAAAAGGCCGAGGCCATGGCAAGGCTGCTGGAGGACAAGACGTGAGCGTGACCATCAAGGACCTGCAGGCGTACAAGCGCGAAGGCAACCGCTTCGCGATGCTGACGGCCTATGACTTCACCACGGCCCGGATCGTGGATGAGGCCGGGATCCCGGTGATCCTGGTCGGCGACTCGCTGGCCAACACCATGCTGGGGTACGACACCACCCTGCCGGTGACGATGGAGGAGATGCTGCACCACACCCGGGCCGTGCGGCGGGGCGTGCAGAACGCTCTTCTGGTGGGGGACATGCCCTTCATGAGCTACCACGCGAGCGTCGAGGATGCGATTCGCAACGCCGGGCGATTCCTCAAGGACGGTGGGGCCAACGCCATCAAGCTCGAGGGCGGCGGCCGCATCGTCGACATCACCCAGCGCCTGACCGCGATGGGGATCCCGGTGATGGCCCACCTCGGCCTTACCCCGCAGTTTGTGAACCAGTTCGGCGGCTTCAAGGTGCAGGGGAAGTCCGACGAGGCCGCGGAGCGGATACAGCACGACGCATTGGCACTGCAGGAGGCAGGGGCGTTCGCCCTGGTCCTCGAGGGGATCCCGGCGCCCCTGGGCAAGCTGGTGACCCAGCGCCTCGACATCCCGACCATCGGGATCGGCGCCGGTCCCGACACCGACGCCCAGGTGTTGGTGATCCAGGACATGCTCGGCCTCAGTGGCGAGAAGGTGCCCAAGTTCGTTAAGCGCTTCGCCGACCTTCGGGGCGCCATGACCGGTGCGGTGCAGCAGTTCATCGCCGAGGTCGAGGGTGGCGAGTTCCCGACCGCCGAGCACTCCTACGGGGTTAGCGCACCCAAGCCCGAAGCCGAGCCGGTCGGCGACGGCGCCATCTACGGTGGCGGGTCCTAGCCCGATGCGGGTTGTCGAGACCGTCGCCGCGCTCCAGGTACAGGTGGTTGCCTGGCGGCGCGCCGGCGAGTCGGTCGGCCTGGTGCCGACCATGGGCGCTCTCCACAACGGCCACCTCGGCCTCGTGCGCGCGGCGCAACGGGACAACGATCGCGTTGTGGTCAGCGTCTTTGTCAACCCAAAGCAGTTCAACGAGAAGTCGGACCTCGACGCCTACCCGCGCGACTTCGAGGCGGACGCCCAGGTGCTGGCCGACGCCGGCGTTGACGCCGTCTTCCACCCCCCGGTGGAAGAGATGTACCCGGCGGGGCTGACCGCAACGCGGGTGCGCCTGGGGGGGGTCGCCGACCTCTACGAGGGCGAGCAGCGGCCAGGGCACTTCGAAGGCGTCGCCTCGGTGGTCGCCCGGCTGTTCAAGGCGGGGCTGCCCGACCGGGCCTACTTCGGACGGAAGGATGCCCAGCAATTGGCGGTGATCAGGGCCATGGTCCGCGACCTCGGGTTCCCCATCACAGTCGTCGGCTGTCCGACCGCACGCGACGCTGACGGCCTGGCGATGAGCTCTCGCAACGCCCGGCTCAGTCCCGAGGCGCGCCGTTCGGCCCTGGCCCTGGTCCGCTCCCTGGCCGAGGCGCAGCGCGCCTTCGCCGGCGGCGATCGCGCCGCCGCCGGCATCGCCGGTGGGATCGCGGCGTCCCTGCAGCGGGCCCCTGGGGTCGATCTCGAATACGCCGCGGTGGTCGATCCCAACACCTTCCGGCCGCCCGCGACCGCGTCGCGCGCGAGCCTGGCCATCCTGGCCGTCCGGGTTGGCGCAGTCCGTCTAATCGATAACGCCGAGCTGGGGGCGGGTGACCTGTTTCAATACGCAACCGAAATGCCCCCCGCATCTCATGGAGTGCCTGCCTGAATGCAACGCCTGATGTTCAAGTCCAAGATCCACCGGGCCACGGTGACCGATGCCAACCTCGACTACGAGGGCAGCATCACCATCGACCGCAACCTGATGCGGGAAGCCGACATCCTGCCCTACGAGCAGGTCCATGTCGTCAACGTCACCAATGGGCAGCGGCTGGTCACATACGCCATCGAGGGTGGCGAGTGCGAGATCTGCCTCAACGGCGCGGCCGCCCACAAGGGGCGCCCCGGGGATATCGTCATCATCATCAGCTACGCAAATGTTCCGGAGGAGAACGTAGCCGCGTTTGAGCCAACGGTGGTGAAGGTCGACGCCGGCAACCGCCAGGTGGTTCCGGCTGGGGTCTGATGGCTGCCCCCCGCGGCGGTAGCGGCGCCCATCGATTCCTGGTCATCGGCAGCGGCATAGCCGGGTCCTTCGCCGCGCTCCACGCCTCGCGCGACGGCGAGGTGCTGCTCCTGACCAAGACCCAGATGAGCGAGAGCAACTCGGTTTACGCGCAGGGAGGCATCGCCGCCGCGATCGGCGACTCGGACTCGCCCGCATCCCACGTGGCGGACACCGTCGAGGTTGGGCGTGGGTTGTGCCACCAGCAGGCGGTTGAGATCCTGGCCGAGGAGGGCCCCGCCCGGATCCGCGAGCTGGTGGCGCTGGGCGTGCGCTTCGACCGCGAGCGCGGCCGTTTGGCCCTCGGTCGTGAGGCGGCCCACAGCCGGCCGCGCATCATCCACGCCGGCGGCGACACAACCGGCGCCGAGATCCAGCGCGGCCTGCACGAGGCGCTCCGAGACGCGAGCGTCGACACCCGCGAGGACCACCAGGTCCGCGAGATCCTGGTCGAGGACGGGGTCTGCCGCGGTGTCGTGGCGGAATCCGATGGTGAGCTGCACGAGTACCCCGCCACCGCGGTGATCCTGGCCGGGGGTGGGGGTGGGCGCCTCTTCAGCCACACCACCAACCCAGCCACCGCGGATGGCAACGCCGCAGCGCTGGCGTGGGAGGCGGGCGCCGACCTAGCCGACATGGAGTTCTTCCAATTCCACCCGACGGCCCTGCGCAAGGATGGTGCCCCGAGCTTCCTCATCAGCGAGGCCGTGCGCGGTGAGGGTGGGGTGCTGCGCAACAGCCGGGGCGAGCGCTTCATGGCCGACCGCCACCCCGACGCCGAGCTGGCGCCGCGCGACGTGGTGGCCCGGGAGATCTGGGCGGAGATGGACCGCGACCACTCCGACTGCGTTTTCCTCGACCTGTGCGACCTGAACCCCGACCTGGTCCGCAGCCGCTTCCCCCAAATCTACGCCACTTGCCTGCGCTTCGGCATCGACATCACGGCCGACCTGATCCCGGTCGCGCCGGCGGCGCACTACATGATCGGCGGCCCGCGGGTCGACCTCGACGGCCGGACATCGGTGCCCGGCCTGTTCGCCTGTGGTGAGGCGGCCTGCTCCGGGGTCCACGGCGCCAACCGCCTGGCCAGCAACAGCCTCCTGGAGTCGGTGGTCTTCGCCCGTCGCGCCGCCCGGGCCGCGGTCGCCTACGTGGGCGCGGGTGTCCCCGCCGGTGTCGGTGAAGGGTCGGAAGGCGCGTGGCCGTTTACAAGCTGGCCGTCCGGCCGCGAGGTAAAGGCGCCTGCGCCCAGCGCCGCCCAAACGGTCTCGGGACGCGAGCTGCCCGACCTGATGTGGAATGCCGCGGGATTGGTCCGCGATGGCGATGGCCTGCTCGCCGCGCTGGGGGCGCTGGGCGACGGGTCCGCATCGGCCCAGCACCGCGTGGCGCGGCTGATCTGCGAGGCGTCGTTGATCCGCCGGGAGTCGCGCGGCGCCCACTTCCGAGCCGACCATCCCGAGCCCTCCGATGCATGGCTCGGCCACATCATCCAGCAGAAGGACCGCGCCCCCAGGTTCGCGCTTGCCTGAGGCGCCGCCCGTTCGGGACGCTTCGGTCGCGGAGCTCATCCGGGTGGCCCTTGCCGAGGACATCGGCTCCGGGGACATCAGCTCCGAGGCGACCGTGCCGCCGGACCGCACCTGCATCGCGCGGATCAAGGCCAAGGCGCCGGGGATGCTGGCGGGGGTCCTGGTCGCCGAGGCAGTGTTTCTCGCCGTCGATCCGGGCGTCGACTTCGAGGCCGCGTCAATCGACGGCAGCCACCTCACCCGCGGCACCCACGTCGCCGTTATCGGCGGCCGGGCCCGTTCCCTACTGGCGGCGGAGCGAACCGCGCTCAACTTCCTGCAGCATCTCTCCGGCATCGCCACTGCGACCGCCGAGGCGGTGCGCCTGGTGAACGGCACCGGGGTCCGCGTCCTCGACACGCGCAAGACGACGCCGGGCATGCGCGCGCTGGAGAAGTACGCGGTCAGCCTCGGGGGCGGGGTCAACCACCGCCTCGGGCTGTTCGACCGCTTCCTGCTCAAGGAGAACCAGGTGGCCCTTGCCGGTGGCGTCGCGGCGGCGGTCAACGCCGCGCGGGCGGCCCGGCCGGGCGAGCCGGTGGAGGTGGAGGTGCGCAACCTCGACGAGCTGGAGCAGGCCCTGGCAGCGAGCGCCGACCGCGTCCTGCTGGACAACTTCTCGCCGCCGCAGGCGACCGAGGCGGTCGCCCAGGTGGCCGGCCGCGCCGAGGTCGAGATCTCCGGGGGCGTCCGGCTGGACAACCTACGCGCCTATGCCGCCGCCCACCCCGACTACATCTCGCTGGGGTACCTGACCCACTCGGCACCGGCCCTTGACATGTCGATGACGCTGGTCGTCTGAGCGCCGGTTCACCGACTGGGGTTTGCTATCCTCGTTCAGCTTTGACCCAAACCACCTCTGAGTCTCAGCTCGAGGGGGTCCTGACAATGCAGGACTACCTCGACCTGGATGACCAGAACATTCGCCAGCTCAGTCACGGAGACATCGTCGACGGTGTTGTCGTGCGCGTCGACCCCGACGAGGTCCTCGTGGATATTGGCTCCAAGAGTGAGGGCGTCATCTCCAACCGCGAGCTGGGGATGCGGGGCGATCCCAACGCCATCCAGCTCAACGAGGGCGACGAGATCAAGGTCTACGTGCTCTCGCCGGAGAATGAGGACGGCAACGTCGTTCTCAGCCTGCGCCGGGCCAAGGCTGAGGGGATCTGGACCCAGGCGGCCGAGCGGGAGCAGGCGGGCGAGGTTGTTGAGGCCGAGGTCCGCGAGCAGAACAAGGGCGGTCTGATCGTCAACGTGCTCGGCCTTCGGGGCTTCCTGCCGACCAGCCAGGTCAGCCGCCAGCACGCCAACGCCCCCGAGGAGCTCCTGACTCAGAAGATCCAGGTCAAGATCCTCGAGGTCAACCGCAAGCGCAACCGCCTCATCGTCAGCCAGAAGGCCGCGATGGACGAGGACCGCGCCCGCCAGCGCGAGGAGCTCTTCGAGAAACTCCAGGTCGGCGACGTGGTCAAGGGGCGCGTCAGCGGCCTCACGACTTACGGTGCGTTCGTCAACCTCGGCGGCGCCGACGGCCTGGTCCACATCTCCGAGCTCAGCTGGGACCGGGTCAACTCGGTCAACGAGGTCCTGTCTGTCGGCGACGAGGTTGAGGTCAAGGTGATCAAGCTCGACCATGAGCTCTCTCGCATCTCGCTGTCCCTGCGGCAGATGTCCGAGGATCCCTGGGAGACCATCGAGCAGCGTTTCCCACCCGGGTCGATTGTGAGCGGCGAGGTCACCAAGACCAAGAAGTACGGCGCCTTCCTTCAGCTCGACGACGGCATCGAGGGCCTGCTCCACATCAGCGAGCTGACCTGGGAGCACGTCGAGAAGACCGAGGACGTGGTCAGCCCGGGCGACAAGCTCGAGGTCCAGGTCCTCAACGCCGACCGCGTGCGGCGGCGGATATCGCTATCCCTGAAGCAGCTCCAGGAGCGCCCCCAGGGCGCCTATGAGGAGCCCGCCCGCACCGACTACGCCGACTACACCGACGACGAGGAAGAGTAGCCCGGCCTCACGCCCTCGCGGAGGATCCCCGAGATCTCGTCCGCCTCGACCGGGCGGCTGAAGAGGAAGCCCTGGGCGTGGTCGCATCCCGCCCGCTGCAGGAACTGCAGTTGCGCCGGGGTCTCAACGCCCTCGGCCGCCACGTCCAGGCTGAGGCTGTGGCCCATCGCGATGATGCCGGACACGATCGGCGCCCGGTCTTCGTCGCCGACGACATTGCGAAGGAATGAGCCGTCGATCTTGAGCGTGTCAAGGGGGAAGTCGTTGAGCCCGCTGAGGATCGAGTAGCCGATCCGGAAGTCGTCGATCGCCACCCGCAGTCCCATCTTTCGCAGCTCGCCCAGGATCTCAAGCGCGTTGCTCGTCTCCACTGCGGCGCCCTCCGTCACCTCGACCTCCAGCTGGCTCGACTCTATGCCGGTCCTGTCGATGGCCAGCTGGACCCGGTCCACGAGGTCGGTGCTGACCGGCTCCTTGCCCGACACGTTGATGGCCATCCGGATGTCGGGCAATCCCGCCGCCATCCACGCGCGCAGCTGTTCTGCCGCGTGGTTGAGCACCCAGGTGTCGACGCCCGTGATCAGGCCGGCGTCCTCGGCCAACAGGATGAACTCGGCGGGCAGCACCAGCCCACGGCTCGGGTGCTGCCACCGGACCAGTGCCTCGACGCCCACCACCTGCTCGGTCTGGAGGTCAACCTCGGGCTGGTAATGAAGCCGCAGCTGATTGGACGCCATACCCGTTGCGGAGGTCGTTCTCCAGCGCCAGCCGATCGGTCATCGCCGAGTGCATCGCTGGTTCGTATACGCCAAAGCGACCGCGGCCGCCGTCCTTGGCGGAGTACATCGCCATGTCGGCGTTTCGTAGCAGCTCGTCGGCATCGATGCCGCGGATGTGGTCGCTGGTGGCGATGCCGATGCTGGCGCTGACCATCCAGTCCTCGCCCTCCAGCCGGACCGGCCGCTGCAGCGCGCCAAGGATCCGCTGGGTGACTCGCGCCGCGTCGCGGACCCCGGCCACGTGCTCCAGCAGGACGCCGAACTCGTCACTGCCCAGTCGGGCCGCGGTGTCATCCGGCCGCATGCAAGCCTTGAGCCGATCCGCCACCTCGATCAGCAGGCTATCCCCGCTGGAGTGACCCACCGCTTCGTTGATGACCTTGAAGCCGTCAAGGTCGACGAAGAGCACCACGCACTCGCCCCGGCTGCGGGGGCGCTGCGCCAGCGCGTGCTCGACCCGGTCGCGGAACAGAGCGCGGTTGGCGAGGCCCGTCAGGGCGTCGTGGAAGGCGTGGTGGCGCAGCTGCTCGTCCAGGCGTTTCCGTTCGGTGATGTCGGTGCTGAGTACCAGCACGGCGGAGCGGCCGGCGAAATCGACCTGGTGCGAGGCGATGTCGACATGGATGACCCGGCCGTCGCGCA
>CAAGKR010341192.1_pt1 | contig 10015 bp, 9 predicted proteins | sample 2556971 | NCBI WGS metagenome assembly CAAGKR01 (sample SAMEA5207829, study PRJEB30636) | soil metagenome | biome: forest; feature: boreal; material: soil | place: USA | collected 2011-09 | depth 1 m
GGCGAAATGAGAAAACTGGAGGCGGACCAGGCCCATATGTGGTCGTCCACAAAGGATACTCGAAAAGATGTTCCGTTCGTACGCGCCGCATCGGCTGGCGGATGGAAGTCAAAACTGCCGAAAGAATCGGCCATGGAAATCGAACATGCCTGGTCCCCGCTAATGAGATGCCTCGGATACGAACTGCTCTCTGCGGACACGCATGAATCAGGCGTCGCCGGTATTCCGGAAGCAATATTACGCGGACCTTCCCAATGATCTACGGACTACAATTCGTTCTGAAGTTTGCCCTTGGTCTGGACATAGCCGGGCGCAACTTCGCGATATTCCCCGACGACACTTTTGTCGTTTCCTATCCTCGCTCGGGGAATACGTGGACCCGGTTTCTGATTGCCAACCTCGTTCATCCAAACGAAGACGTTACTTTTACAAATATTGAACGCCTGATTCCTGACACCTCTTCACAGTCCAGCCGGGCGCTTAAACGCACGCCACGGCCCCGGATTATCAAGACGCATGAATACTTCGATCACAGATATGGGAAGGTGATTTATATCGTCCGCGATCCTCGGGACGTTGCGCTCTCCTACTATGACTTTCAAAGAAAATATCGCCAGATCGACGATCAATATCCTCTCGAGAATTACGTAGATGACTTCGTCGGCGGAAGGTTAATTTCCAAAGGCTGGGGCACCTGGGGTGAAAACGTTGCCAGTTGGATATCCACTCGCGGCAAGAGCCCTAACTTTTTGCTGGTTCATTATGAGGGCATGACTGCGGATACATCTCGCGAATTGGCCCGCATAGCACAGTTCCTGGGAATCGAAGCCTCATCATCGCTTTTGGACAATGCAATCGCGCGAAGCACGGCGGACCGGATGCGCGAACTGGAAAAGGCGCAATCTGGAAAATGGGTTGCGACCAAAAATCACCGCCAGGATATTCCGTTTATACGCAGCGCTAAATCAGGAGGCTGGCGAGAGCAGCTTCCAGAACGTTCGATAGCTCAGATCGAAAGCAAATGGGGGGAACTAATGAGCAGTCTTGGCTATGAACTGGCTTCCGCGAACCTGTGCGGAACGCGATGAAGATGCGGTAAGAACATTTTGGCATTAAGCATTCGATTGCCGGCCACGAAGTCAGCCCCCGCCTTCCGCCCCAAGTCGACCGGCGGAACCTAATTATGCGAAAGTTTGAAAAAGCTCAGCTGCTAAAAAATGTGGGTTCCAGTTGGTTTGCCCTAGCAGTTAACCTGGCGATCGGCATTTTCCTGTCTCCGTTTATTCTTCACCGGCTGGGCGATGCTGCCTATGGCATTTGGGTTCTTATCTTCTCGTTTACCGGATACTACGGACTCTTTGATCTCGGAATTCGCTCATCCATCGTTCGTTACGTTTCGAAGTTTACCGCAACGCAAGACAAAGAGCAGATATCGAAATTAATCAGCACCAGTCTTTTTGCTTACACTTGCATTGGGACCGCGGTTATGCTGATCACAATTACGATCTGCATATTCCTAGACAGCATTTTCCACATCCCTGCTGAATTTCATTCATCCGCGCGAGGGCTTCTCCTCATGGTTGGCGGTGCGGTCGCACTGGGATTTCCCCTTGGCATTTTCGGCGGAATTCTCGAGGGCTTGCAAAAGTTCTATCTCTTTAATTGGACTGGCATCGTCAGCTTAGTTCTTCGCGGAGTGCTCATCGTAATTTTTCTGGAAAATGGATACGGACTGTTAACCGCGGCTGCCATCACGGTAACTCTGCCCCTTCTGGCGGCTTGTGTTCGAGCGGTGGTCGCGCTGCGGGCGTTACCCGTTTCCTTAAGGTTCGAATATGTGAATCGGGCCACCTTTCGTGAGATGGCCGGTTACAGCGGCATCACTTTTTTGATTATGGTGGCGGCCAGACTTCGCTTTCAAACCGATGAGATTGTCATTGGGACTGCATTGTCAGCGACAGCCATCACTTATTTCTCCATTGGCGCTCGCATCGTGGACTATGCCACAGACGTGGTCAATAGTCTTGCCCAGCTTTTTGCGCCGATGTCCAGCCAATCAGATGCAGCCGGCAACATAAACCGCGTGCGAAAAATATTTGTTGTCGGAAACCGCGCCTGCGCATTCACGATACTGCCGATATCGGCCGTGTTAATTATTCTGGGAAAATCTGTGATCGAAGTGTGGGTGGGCCGGAAATACGTAGCGCAAAGTTACCCTGTCCTTTTAATTCTGCTCATCCCCTGCACGCTCATGCTTGCCCAGGCCGCTTCGGGCCGCATTCTAATGGGACTGAGCCAACATAAAACCCTGGCGACCGTAACTCTCGTCGAGGGAATTTCAAATCTGATCCTAAGCATTCTGTTAGTCCGGCCTTATGGAATCGTTGGGGATGCCATCGGAACGGCGATTCCGTTGACTTGCACAATGATTTTTTTTCTGCCGCGTCATATTTGCGGCAAGCTGGGTGTTCGTATCACTACTTTTCTTCGGCAGGCATATTCTTTACCCATGATTCTTTGTATTCCAATGGTCGTCGTCTTGCTGGGATTGCACCGCTGGTTTGTCCCACATACTCGCCTCCAATTGGGATCTCAGGTCCTCGCAGCGGGGCTTACATACGGGATCTGTATGCTTTGGGCATTCAAGACGAACAAGGCGTTTCACGTTGCGGATCTTACTCCGGTCGAAGAGCGGTCTCTTTTTGACGCGCCGATTCCCAACCAGCCGGAGGCAACGTATTAAGACCGATTCTCACTCCCCATCGATAGCGGCACGCGAGGCTACCGGATCAAGATTCAGTTGCCTGAAAATGCTCGTGAGTGCTGTACGATATTCAACGGCGATTGATGACACAAGGGATTTGTACTCGTCCCGTTTTGCTCGCTCCCGTTCTCTTTAAGGACTAAGAACACAAGAACTTCAGTTCGGCAGACTCAAATTCAAATGCTAATAGCGCTCAAGATTTTGATTGGTTTACTCGTCGGGACTTTGATTGGCCTCACCGGTTTAGGGGGAGGCGTCCTATTGCTGCCCCTGTTGATTTTTGTACTGCACGTGCCCGCCATCATGGCTGTGGGGTCGGATGCGGTGTTCAATTTTGTCACCAAGATCGGTTCAAGTTGGATCCATTTGAAGAGAGGCACGGTTCGCCGCAGGGTCGTACTAGCAATGGCTGCCGGGAGCGTGCCAGGTTCGATTCTTGGAGTCACATTTCTAACCCACCTTCGAACTGTGTACGGCACCGGGGTCAATGGCTTTATTAAGACAGCCATCGGCATTCTGCTGATATTCATTCCAACCTTATTGCTACTTCAGCGCCGGATCGAAGACAGTGTCGCCGTTAGACCCCCCACCGCCAAGTCGTTTCTTGGAATGACATTGATTGGTTTGGTAGCTGGCTTTCTGGTAGGTATGACTTCGGTGGGATCGGGCAGCATCATCATGATGCTTTTACTGTTGTTTTACAGCTATCCCCCGAGAGTTATGGTCGGGACCGATATTGTCCACGCCGTGATCCTCACCGGAGTAACCAGTGTGCTGCATTATCGCCTCGGAAACGTCAATCCTGGTCTGGTAGGTTATTTATTGATTGGGTCGATTCCTGGCGGCTTGATTGGATCGTATTTGAGCACCCGCGTGCCAGTGCTTTGGCTGCGGCGGATTCTTTGTGCAGTCCTCCTGGTCACCGGGGTAAGAATGCTGTGGGCATAACCTGCATGTACAATTACCGAATTTTGACCGAACGCGAATGAAAACGGATTTAAACGCTGAAACCCTTCGTCGAATTCAGGCGGCCCTCGAATCCGCCCGCAAGATCTTCGACCGATTCACTGCGGGCGACATCGCCGCGGAATACAAAGCGGGGCACGATCCTGTTACCGAAGCGGACCGCACGGTCGATGCCGCTCTCCGGAAAGAGTTGCTCCGCGATGATGAGGGCTGGTTGTCGGAAGAAACGGTTGACGATTTGAGCCGGCTCGGCAAAAGCCGGGTTTGGGTCGTCGATCCACTCGACGGCACGCGGGAATTTGTCTCTGGAATTCCAGAGTTCTGCATCTCAATTGCAATGGTCGAGGACGGCAATCCCGTGGCCGGGGGAATCTGCAATCCCGCCACAAAGGAAACCTTTACCGGGTCAATTGCGACCGGCGTCACTTACAACGGAAAAGCAGTATTTGCCAGCAAACGCGCCAGCTTGGAAGGCGCCACGGTCCTGGCGAGCCGTAGTGAGGTGAAACGTGGGGAGTGGGAGGCATTCAAGGCCGCGCCATTCCGAGTCACGCCCATGGGCTCGGTGGCATATAAACTCGCATTGGTTTCGGCGGGACTGGCAGATGCGACTTTTACCCTCACTCCTAAGAATGAATGGGATGTTGCCGCTGGCGCCGCGCTGGTGTTGAGTGCTGGCGGATGCGTTCAGACTCTCGAGAACTCGCCACTGCGATGCAATAAGAAAGATCCCTTGCTTTCTGGATTGATCGCCACCGGACCAGGCCTGCGGGAAACCTTGAATTCATTGTTGAAGGGCTATCTTCAACCCGCATCTCAACCTTGAGCTTCGCTTATCTTTCATGGTCTTCCTCATGTATCACGAGCTCGAGACCGATGGCCGCTCGGCGTGTCAGGACGGCCCCGGATACCTGCGCTACGTGGTACAGGCAAATGATTTTCTTATGCAGATGAACCACCTGAAGGGCATGGGCTGGCGCGGCGTTGACGTAGACCAAGCCTTGTTGTTCCATCCAGGAACCACCGCAATCACTTTTGATGACGGCTGTGAAACTGATTTATTGGTCGCCGCCCCAATTCTCGGCGAACTTGGTTTCGGAGCGACTTTCTATATCACTACAGGCTTCCTCGGCAAGCTGGGCTACCTCACAACACAACAACTTCGCGAGCTGAGTTCTCTCGGTTTCCAAATCGGCTCTCATTCCATGACTCATGCCTATCTGTCGGACCTCGACGACAACGGCTTGCGGCGGGAAATTCTCGACTCGAAAGTTCAACTGGAACAACTGATCGGAAAACGAGTGGAGCATTTTTCATGTCCCGGCGGGCGTTACAGCCGGCGCTCCATCGAAATGGCTCGAACGGCAGGCTACCGGACGCTCTCAACCAGCCGCTCCCGCATGAATTCTGCGAATGCAGATCGTTTCGCGCTGGGCCGCATTCCGGTAATGCGCGAAACAACGTTGCGGGATTTCGAAGCATTATGTTTAGGTCGTGGGCTGTTGTCTCTACGTATACGCGAATCATTGCGTCAAACCGCCAAACGCGCCCTGGGAAATACTCTTTATGATCGCCTGCGTCAATTTGTCCTCTACAGATAGCCCGAAAGATTAGGCCACACGGCCTAATGCGCCCAAACACGATCTAGATTGAAAATAGAGACCGTCTGCGAGATATTAAGGCCGCGCTAACAACGATTGTCGGTCACTCTAAACACTGGATGGTTTCCAAACAGAAGAAATAGGCACGTTTCAAACGCCTAGGTGCACCTCCAAGTGGACTTTGGGACAGCGTACCCCCGGCATCTCTACTGACCTACGCGGGCCAGTTAGGGTGGGGATGGCGTCCATCGGCCATTTCGAGGTTACATATGCCCTCCCCTACACTTGCGTCTCGCTGCCGCATTGCTCGGCTATTTGGCCGCGCAAGGTGCACTGTTGCGTTGCTCATTTTTTCTCTCGCTCTCGTGACCAGTTCAACAAGAGCATTTGCTGACTTCGACGGTCCAGCCGAGTTGCCGCGCGTCTATATCCAATCCACCCTGGCCGACACTCCCGCTCCCGGCCACACCATCCACGTAAATATCGGAGGAGATTTGCGGATGGCTCTCGCCAATGCAAGTTGCGGGGATACCATTGAACTCCAGGCCGGTGCAGTTTTCGACGGCTCGTTCACCCTGCCGGCTAATCAATGTGACGATGGTCACTGGATCATCATTCGCACCAATGCTTCAGACAGCCTCTTACCTCCCGAAGGCACTCGCATCAATCCATGCTATGCGGGAGTAGCCACGTTGCCGGGAAGACCTGCCTTCCACTGCGCTTCGACCCGGGACGTGATGGTGAAGTTTGTTCTCATGCCAGGCCAGAGTTCAGGGCCTCTCCTGTTCGCCGCCGGCGCAAACCATTACCGCCTCATTGGCCTGGAGATCACACGGTTACCAGGAAGCGGTCCGGTGGTTAACTTAATACAAGCAGCGGCCAGTGCCGACCACATTGTCCTGGATCGGGTATGGGTACATGGCGCCCCCCAGGACGAGACTCGCCGCGGAATCCTCTTGAATGGAACCACAAATGTCTCGGTCGTGGATTCTTTCTTCAGCGATTTCCATTGTGTTGCATTGAGCGGTAGCTGTACCGATTCGCAAGCCATCGGAGGAGGCAGCAGCAACCTTCCCGGAGGCCCTTACAAAATCGTCAACAATTTTCTGGAGGCTGCCGGCGAATGTATTCTTTTCGGCGGCGACCCTTCGACCACAACCCCGACCGATATTGAGGTCCGCCACAACCATCTGTTTAAGCCTCTAATCTGGCAGCGCGGAAGCGCCGGATTTGCCGGCGGAGCAACCGGTGATCCCTTCATCGTAAAAAATCACTTCGAGTTGAAGAACGCCCAGAGGGTGCTCTTCGAGGGCAACATAGTCGAGAATAACTGGGGGGGATTTACTCAACATGGGTTTTCCATCATGCTGACTCCCAAAGGATACATCGCGAATCGAGCCTCTAACCTGTGTTCAATCTGCCAGGTAACCGACGTTACGATCCGATACGACACAATCAGCCATGTTGGCGGGGGATTTACCATCGCTACAGCTCTCAACCCTGGAAACGGCATCGGCGTGCCGGGGCTGGCGGGTGCGCGCTACAGCATTCACGATGTCGTCGTAGCCGACATTGACTCCAAAACCTACACCGGTAGCGGCACTCTTCTGATCCTTTCCAATGGATGGTCAAAAAATGTTCTGAACAACGTCACAGTGAACCACGTTACCGCCTGGCCCGACACCCACTTGATCACGCTGGAAAATGGTCCCTCCAATCCTGAGATGTCGGGTTTCGTCTTTACCAATAACATCGTAAGCGCGGGTAAGTATCCGGTCTGGTCGGCCGGTGGTGGACCGACGAACTGCGCTCGTTCCCCGGTTGCGATCACTAATTTGAATCTATGCTTCAGCGGCTACAGTTTTGACTCGAACGTTATTGTCAGCCCACCATCTGGAAACCAGCTATCCAACTGGCCAGCCGCAAATTATCTGGCAGCGGACCCCGAATCGGTCGATTTTTTTAACTACGAAAATGGCGATTATGAATTGATGGCATCAAGCCCATATAAGAACAAGGGCGATGACGGGAAAGATATTGGAGCCGATACCGAGGCTATCCAAACAGCTACGGCAGGGGCAGATTAGCGCCTGTGCGACTCAGTCGATTCATCTCTGCGAGGCGCGCGCTAACCCTTCACGCTAATTTTTGAAAATGACAGAATCGCTCGACCGGGGATGGGTCTCCCCATCGAAGTCGCCGGACGGAATGTCGTGAACGTCATGAAATCGATCAGCATGTTCTTCACCTGCGGAGTCAAATCCCTCGGTCCGCCGGAATCGGACAAGATGCGATAGTCATCAACGCGTCCTCTCGAATCCACATACGCCTCGATCACCAGTGAATCGTCATTGACTGAACTCATCGCTGTCGCGAACGCCGACTGCTCCAATTGCGGCGCCGTATTCAGCATCAGCGGAACATCAGCATTCCCTGCCTGGAGCGGAAGAGCGGAGAATCCCATAAAAATCCCGAAAATCAAGACTGCGGTCGTCAAACCCACCATCGCCGGGACCACGAATGCCCGGGTGGCATTGTCGATTCGCACCCATGCGTACTCCAGCGCGGAGTGGCGCCGGCGCGCATTCTCGCGGGAAATAGCCAGCCGAAGTCTCAGCGGAAGATCTTTCGGCGCTTTCCGTCGAGCCACCCGCGCTAGCAATTGTTGCGTCTGGCACAGCTCGTCGTGTGCAACGCGACAGACTTCACAAGTGCCAAGGTGCTGATCTAAAACCCGCATCTCATTACCAGTGACAACACCATCCAGGTAAGCGGACAACATCGATCTAACTTGGGCACACCTCATGGCGCCACCTCGAAGGCCACTTGGGAACGCCTCCCCGGAGCCGGAAGTTCTCGTTCCTTGGGAATTTCCAAACCCAGTTGCTGCCCACTCTCGCGCACATAGGATTCCAGGCGTTTGCGCAACTTCTCGCGTCCACGCGTAAGTCTCGACTTGACTGTGCCCAGCGACACTCGCATGATCTCTGCAATCTCCTCGTAGGACATCCCTTCCAGATCGCGGAGAATAACAACCGTCCTATAGGGATCCGAAACTTCCCTTAATTCCTGCTCCACTTTTGCCCGCACCTCTTCATGCGCCGCGTTATCGAATGGAGACTCCCCTTTATCGATTAGCCTCTCCGCGAAGACAGAACCGTGGCAGTATTCCAAATTCGGTTCTTCCTCGCCCATCGAAACCTCTTGCGCTTTATGCCGGAACCACCACCGCCGGCGGTTGGAAGCCTCATGGATCGCGATGCGATATATCCACGTCTTCAGACTGGACTCTCCGTGAAAGTGTTTGATCCCCCGGAAGACCTTCAAAAATACTTCCTGCGTAGTGTCCGCAGCGTCGGAAGGGTCACTCACAACCCGGTAAACCAGGCTGTAAACAGTCTGATGAAACTGGCCGATGAGCGAGGCATAAGCTTCTTCCGATCCAGCCTTGAGTTCGGCAACAATTGCCGATTCCTGGGTCCTCGTTTCGATCGCGCTGGCTAGATTACCCAAACTGGTCGCCCCCGCCAAAGTAGTCATGGCTTCACCCAGATTATAGGATCTTTTTGGTATCCCGACATCGCCGATAGATCACTGCCTTCCGATCGCCGGCTTCCTAGGAAAGGGAATCTGCTCACACTTATATAGACTCCAAACCCAAGCCTAGAGTTCCTAACGGAACGTGCTGTAGGTTCAGATATCGGACAATCTGTAAATATTTGATTCTAAGACGACAACGGCGTCGGGAGGCTATTGCTGCGCCGGAGGAGGCGTGATCGTGGACGCTGCCGGGGCTACCGCTGGCTTGGCGATCTTTCGCGCCACCTTCTTCTTCGCGGGTTTGCTCGCGGGCTCGGTATCGTCGACAACGACTTTTTTAGGAGGCGCGGAGCTTATTGCGGCCTGCATATTCCGCAACTGAGCGCGCAGTTGCCCTAGCTCATTTTCCTTTCCCGTGGAGAGCGCTTCCATTCGATCGGCGACGGCATGCCGCGATTTTTCCATCGCATTCAGGTCGTTTTGCAGGGACTGAAATTCATCCTTCGAACCAAATGCTCCAGCCGATTCCACCACCGAGACGAACACGTCGTAAAGTGCATCCAGATTACGATAGAGCTTGAAAGTTCCAGGCAGGCTTTCCGGAGAGTTTCGAAGTTGACTCACCATTTCCGGCATCGCGCTTTTCAGATTTCGCTGGATGGATTGAGCGTCGGCATCGCTTTGCCGCTTGTTCGCGCCATCAGTCTTCCATTTTTCGATTCGCAGCTTGGCTAAGTCGAGCTGCGTAGCCTGCGAAGCTTGCTCCAGATCCGACAGCACATCGTTGAGCTGAGTAACCGAAGAATAAGATACCGGCGCCGGAGCTGCCGCAGTATTCGCGGACGCAGTTTGCGCGAACCCGATTCCAGCGGCTAGCAACAACCATAGCGAACATTGCACGATGTGACGGAGGCCGCGATGCATAGTTGATCGTTTCAATTTTTAGTTCTGTATGCGGATTATTGCAGCTTTCGCAAAAAATCGCCCCTTCTGATGGCACGTTTGACTATCCAATGCTACTGGGCGAGAATTAAGCATACAACACGATGCCTGTGAGTGGGGCCTGTGGCGCAGCTGGGAGCGCGCTTCCATGGCATGGAAGAGGTCGTCGGTTCGATCCCGACCAGGTCCACCAAATCTCCCA
>CAAGKR010532661.1_pt1 | contig 10015 bp, 7 predicted proteins | sample 2556971 | NCBI WGS metagenome assembly CAAGKR01 (sample SAMEA5207829, study PRJEB30636) | soil metagenome | biome: forest; feature: boreal; material: soil | place: USA | collected 2011-09 | depth 1 m
ACAACCGGTTCACGCCGACGACCTGGCCGCCGGGGCAATCGCGGCCGCGGTGTCGGTGGCCGCCAAGAATCGCTCGTACGACCTGCCGGGGGGTGAGACTCTCAGCTACCGCGCGATGTGCGAGCGCATATTCGAGGGCATGGGCTACAGGCCCAGGATCATCTCCGTTCCGCCCGCGATCTGGCGCCTGGGGCTGTCCGCAGCGTCAGTGCTGATGCCTGGAATCACGACCGCGATGGGCACTCGGATGGCCGAGGACCTGACCTTCGACCCGACCGACGCCGAACGGGACTTCGGCTGGCACCCCCGTGGCTTTAGGCCTCGATTTCAATTCAGTTGAGCAGGTCACCCCTTGCCAAGACGTTCATCTAACCTTCAGGTCGGTATGGCACCCGCACGCGAGAACCAATCGGTGAGCAGCGCGCTGCCAACCCGTACGAGCGAAGGACATGAAGCAAACGGGCAACCGGACGCGACTGGACTCGTAGGGGTGGTGGTCGTCTCTCGAGATTCGTCCTCGCGCCTGAGCGTTCTCCTCCCCCACCTCCTGGATGCCTTCACCCAGGTAGTCGTCGTTGACAACAACTCCAAAGACGACTCCGTCGAAATCGCCACAGCCGCGGGCGCGCGTGTGCTTCGCATGCCAACCAACGCCGGATATTCGGCGGCATGCAACGCAGGAGCACGTCTGTTGGGCTCGAGCGTGAATTGGCTCGCGTTCGTCAACCCGGACGTTGTGCTGTCTGCCGAAAACCTACGTGCCCTCACCACCGACGTGCCGAATGACATCTGGGCCCTTGCGCCGCTGACTGTCGCGCCTAATGGCGGCCCCGTAGCCGACGTCGCCAGACCTGCTCCGACTCCGTGGTTTGTTGCTGCGATGTACATGGGATTGACTCGGTCGGAAGCGCCGGTCGCGGGCTTGAAAGACAATCGCGACGATCGGTATTACTTCGCGGACGTCCTTTCCGGCAGCTGCCTTCTCATCCGTCAGGACCGGTTCAACGCAGTCGGCGGCTGGGACGAAGCTTTTTTCTTCAACTGCGAGGACATCGACGTTTGCGTCCGCCTTGCAGCAGCGGGTGGCCGCTGTGCGATCGACAAGTCGGTTCAAGTCACTCATGAGAAGGGTCAGTCCTCGTCGGATGCCGGCGACGAGGCGCGGCGACTCGAATGTGCTCGCGCTTACGCAACCTATTTCCAAATCCATGGTTCTCGCTGGGAAACCACCCTGGTCGCCGCCACCGCCTATTCCGGATGTCTTGCCCGCCATGCCGTCGAGTCAGTCCAGCGCCTGACGCGAGGTAACCCTGGTTCCGACCTGCGTTTTGGCCGCTTGCCAGAAGTCCTCTGGGCAACAGTGAAGCAGTCGTACCGCAAGAGCCCTCCCATCAGGCCTGCCAGTGCCGAGTTCCTCGACGCCTGATCCGACTCGCCGCCCGCAATGGCGGCAGGGTCTCGCGGGCCAGAGCGTGGTGGTGCTCTGGATTGCAGTGGTGCTCCGGGTTGCGCTGCTTGGCCTCCAGGCGCTGATCGCCCGACGGTTCAGCGTCGCCGACTTCAACTTCTTCATCACGGCCAACATCATCGGCGCGCTGGCGTCAATTGCCTCGGATGTCGGGCTGACGACCACCGTCATCTTCGTTGCTAGGGGAGACGGAGCCAGCGCTCGATTGCTGGTGGCCTGGCTCCAGCGAAGACGCCTCGTAGCGGCCTTCGCCTTCTGGGTCATCGGCTCGGCGGCCGTTCTTGCGCTGCGCCACGATCTGACACCCGGCGACGTAGACGTCGCTGGTCTTTTGATCGCGAGCTACGTGGTTCAAGGCTACTCGCGCTACCAACGTTCTCCCCTCATTGCCGAGCAGAAACCCGTTCCCGAGGCGCAGCTCGAGTTTCTTGACCGAGGCCTTGCCGTCGTGGGCGCATTTGTCCCGATGCTCTTCAGCCGATCGTTGATCTACGTCGCCGCCGGGCAGCTCGTCGGAGCGCTCGCTGGGTATGCGACAGCGAGAATCGCCGTGCCGGCGATTCCGAGGCAAGCGATGAACTGGAGCCGGTCGGCGATGCGCTACGGGCTGAGCCTGTCTATCGCCGTGCTGGCGACCCAGTTCTATGCCCGGCTGGACTACCTGGTGTTGAGCCAGCTTGCGACTCAGAGCCGCGCTGCAACGTACGCGGCTACCTACAACCTGATTCTCGGGTTCACCCTTCTGCCGATCGCGCTCACTCGCGTAGCCACCTCGCATCTCTCTGCTGGAGAATCGACGGCCAAAGCCCGCCGCGACTACTTCGCCATCGCCCTGGCGACCGGCCTGATTGGAGGCGCGGTCATCGCTCTAGCCGGCCCTGTATCGGTACGTAGCCTGTTTCGTCTTGACGATTCGCAGCTCCCAACTCTGTGCATCGTTCTGGGACTGGCGTTTGTCTTCATGTCGGTCAACTCCACAATTGGCGTGATGGCTCCCAAGGGCGGCACCGAAGTCAGGTTCCTGGCCGTCGTGGGATTGGCGCTGGTTGTGAACTTGATTGCGTGCGTCGCCCTGATTCCCTTTTTTGGGATGCTCGGAGCGGGCATCGCCACGGCTTTGACCGAACTCTTCGTGGCGTTCGCATGGTGGATAGTGCCTCGGGGAACGCCGAGCGGTAACGTGAGTCAACCACCCGTTGTGTCTCTGATCGATCGGTGAACTACGCGGAAGTCAACGTCCCAGCCCGAACGCTGCTTTTAACTCCTGGGCGCATCAATGCGTGGATTACCAATTTGCCAGGACAAGGCGCCCGAGCGCGATTCGGCCGCTGGCTTCTTTATGCGCTGATTGCTCTTCTTCCTGTACATGCCGGGCTTGTGGCCGTTGGTTATCCCAGCTGGTGGAAAGAGACCGTCGTTTGGGTCGCTCTGCTGGTCGCGCTTACGCTTCCGGCCCGTGCCCGATTCGATCGACTGGACTTACTGGTCGTTGCCTATTTCGCCTTGTTCATCGTGTCGGCGGCGGTACATCGGATTACCAACTTCGCCGAACTCTCGCCGTATTTCGTTTACGTACCCCTTGCCATCATCGTGCCTCGCCTGCTGGTGACAGCGAACGATGTCGCAATTCTGTTGGATGTCGCAATCGGCGCTCTCTTGTTGAACGCTGCCTGGATGGGTGCGGCTCATCTGGGAATCATCAACGTCCCCGATCTATTGGTGGTCGACGGTCCACACTGGAATACGACCGGCTCATTGACCGGCGACGCCTTGACCACAGCAACGCTTTACGGTGTCGGCGCGGGTGTCGCGTGGGTGGGTGCCGCGTTGTCGCGCCGGCATGTGACTAACGCACTCCTCGGCCTGGCGCTGACCGCCGCCGGCGCGATGACTGGATCGCGAGCCGCTCTTGTTGCATCGGCGCTCGGCCTATTCATTGCTTTGACCCTCACCGCGGCCCGCTTGCGGTCAGAACGCTTCATCGGGCCCCTGCTGATCTTCGGCTGCGTCTGTTTCGCGATTGCAGCCATTGTTGTGGGCCAACATGCTCTTAAAGCCGACGACCCCATTCGTGTCAGTAGATGGGAAGCCACAATTCAGCTGGCGATTCGCAACCCCTTGCTTGGAGCCGGCCCAGGTGCAACCAGCCAGGCCCGGATCGTGAGAGAGCTCGGGGCGGCCGCCAACTATCTACCTGACAACCTCCTGGGCACCCGTGTGAGCGAAAGCTCGCTCCTGAAGGTGGCTGCCGAGCTCGGGTTGCCGGCCTTTCTCTTGATAAGCGCGTGGCTGGTGTCAGTCCTGGTTCGAGCCGGCGGGCTCAAACCGATGTCACTGTTCGACCGGCCCTTCGAGTTTGTCGGGCCCGCGCTCGTGATTCTGACCATCGTCAACGGGTTGACGTACCAGAACATGGAGTCGTTTGTGGGCGGAAGCCTCTTCTGGCTTGGCATCGGACTTTGCCGGGCTCGGTGGACGGCGGCGGAGCATGACTCTATCCAGGTACCCGCGCTGGCTGACCTGGGTTGGATGTCTCTACTCGATCGGACTCGCCGTCGCATCCTTAAGCCCAGCAGCACGCCATGAAAGGCCTCGGGACAGGAGTCCTAGTGCTGCAACTGCCACAGCCTGTTCGACCAGAAAGACAAGGAACAGGTATGGAAACTGCATTTGGGCAACTGCGTTAGCCAGGGTCATGGCAACGATCGAGACTGTCAAGGCGTTTCCCGAGAGGCGCGATGTGATCATCTCAAATGCAAAAAGCAAGGCTGTGAGAAGGCCCATCCCGAGTGCGACGATCGCGAGAGAACCGCTGTAGTAGAGGATGGCTACGGTTCCCGGCGTAGTGAGGAACTCATATTGGGCGGTGGTGTGATACGTCGATCCGGCGAGACGTTGGTAAAACGCAGCTTCGCCGATCGACGGACTTTCAGTCAGGGCGTGCCGAAAGGTGTCGACACTCAACCCCGGATAGGACGATACGGCCATGGTGCCTTCTATCCCAATCCAGCGGCCAACCACAAGCAGGCCGACTTCTCTTGTCGCCTCCTGAGACCTGGTGATCCGAACCGGAACACTACCGGCTGTTGGGCTTGGTGTGAGCACCAGGCTTGATGTCGTCGCCACGCTCGGGCTCGGGGTCGCAATCGCTGCCACGGTTGGAGTTGGCGTAACCAACGCAGGTTGGAAATAAGCTGCATAGATTCCGAATCGCAGCAATGAAACGCTTGCCACGGTAAACGCCAAACCGAACGGGACTAGCACCGCTAGAAACAATCGCCAGCGTCGGGTCAGCTGAGCACGAAAGAAAGCCGGAAACTCCGCAGCGACCAGTAGATACGAGAGTGCTCGAAAGAGATACGCCGCTCGACTGAGCGTTGAGAGAGATGCTACTGCCTCACCGAACGCGACGATCAACAGCGAACCGAACCGTCCAGGACGCACCTGCGCCTCCCAGCCAACCAGAGTTGCCACCCACATCGCGAATCCGCCAACGAAGAGCCACTCCACGATCACGCTCAGGTGAGCCGGGAGGACAAGCTTGGGTGTAAGGCCAATCTGGTAGAAAGTCAGAACGAAATTGAGCCCGTTCAGGACGACGAATCCAACGAATGATGCTGCCAGGATGGGAAAGCGCATCCGCACGTACCACGCCGGCGGAGGGCTTCCGAATGGAAAACGCGCTTCATGCGCACCCCTGAACATGACCAGATGGATCAAGCGAATTGTGATAACCGCGGCTGATCCGGCCATCGCCGGCAGGAGGGCAGAATCCCAAGCGTACCCGCTCCCGTCAAACTTGCCCGTCGGCTCAATAAGAGCTACTCCGAGACCCAGATAAGCAATTGACTTTGCGCAGAATCCCAGGAAGAGGAAGGCGGCCAGGAACGTGTATCCATAGAGCCTTGGTTTCGGGAGGATCAGCGCAGCCATAGACGTGTAGACCAAAACGAAGGTCAGGAATAGAAATCGATTTCCAGGGTAAGCCCGTGTGGCGGCCAGTACGAGCGCTATCCAACCGACGGCACCTAATCCCAGGCATATCCCCAAGGCCAATCTGAGCCGAGGACGATGGTCTGTTCGCGGGGTGGAGAGTGTTCTCAGGTTCATCAGCGACGTGGGCAGCACGCAATGTATCGCAATCCGAGATGACCTCCGCAGCGGCCTCGATAACAAGCGGACCGTGAGTTAGGGTTCGCGAACACCCGGCGGCGAACTCGACTCCAGGCGAGATTGCCGAGACAGCCACCTATTTACGATGATGTGCGGGCCGATTCTTATGAACATACTTCTGGTCGCTCACGGTGTTACGGATCAGTCGCTCCTGGGTGGCCCTGGTCGGGTGGCTGCCGCGCAAGCAAATGCCTTGGTCGCGGAGGGCCACCAGGTCACGGTCGTCACTACGGATGTAACCGCCAAGGGAACGCGCACCTCCAGAGCGACCTTTGACCTGCTGGACGCCCGTGTAACCACTCACTGCATCCCCGGTCGTACGCTGCGTTTCTGGCCTGGGGGAGTGGGACCCATTTTTCACGCTGGCTCGATAGGGGTGCTCGCGGCCGCGGTGAGCCAGACGGACGTGGTGCACTGTCATGAATGGCCCCATGACCTTGTTCAGCAAGCGCTGAGCCTCAGTCGCGCGAAAGGAAAGCGCCGTTTCATCCAACCCCACGGCTCGATTCAGCCGCGCAGAGGCATGAACTGGTTGCTCCACGCTCTGTATGGATTGTGGTACCCACCTCGAGCCGGCGATGTATTCATCGTGGGAACCCCCGCTGAGGAGGCCGAGCTGGTGGCTGCGCTGGGTCCTGGTGTTGTCGTGCGCCAATTGGTCAACCCGATGCCCATCCCTGATGATGACCGTGACGGCTCTCAGGCCGCCGCCCGGCGGAGATCGTGGGGTTTCCCAGACGGCACGACTGTGCTCTTGTACGCGCATCGAATCTATCCCAACAAGGGCCTTGACCTATTGGTGGAGGCCATGGCATCGGTTCCGGCGTCAGTACGGCTGGCGGTAGTCGGCGCGGTTGGGGATGCGACCTTTCAGAAGAAGTGCTCGGACATCATCGACCGGTTGGGCCTGCGCGACCGGGTAAGGTTCTTCAGTCCGGTGGGCCGCGAAAGTATCAACGAGGTCATTCGCGCCGCGGACATCTTCGTCCTTCCAGCCCGCAGGGACACCTTTCCCCTCATGGTTCTTCACGCGATGTCATGCGGGCGTGCCGTGGTAGTGACGAACACATGCCAGAGCGTCGAGCTTCTCGGCCAGGCGGTTGCGGTTGCCGAACCTTCTCCCGCCGGATTGGCCGAGCGCATCCGTGTTCTGCTCGATCCGGCTGAACGGGCCCGCGTCGGGCGCCGCGGTTTCGAGCTCATTCGTGACGAGTTCGGACCCGATGTGGTGGCTCGAAAACTCGTGCAAATCTATACGTGCGGTCAATGAGAACGAAAGGGAACGAGATTGTCCTGGTGGTCGGTGTCAGCGGACTGATCGGACGCAATACGGCCAAGTTGTTTCGGGACAACCACTCCGTCGTCCGCGGGGTGTCGCGTGGATTCGGTGAGTACCGGACGGCCGTCGCGATGCATGAAGACCTGGCTGGAATCGACCTGAGGTTTGGCGACATTGCCGACAACGCCTTTGCCAAGGAGGTGCTCCAGGATGTAGGGCAGGTCGTGTTCGCGGCCGGCGTTTCCGGAGTCGCCGCGAGCATGGCCGACCCGGTTGCGAGCCGCCGCGGGACCTTCGAGCCGTGGTCGGTGCTCGTCGAGAACAGCAACCCGGGGACGCGAATCGTAATGATGAGCTCACAACTCGTTTATGGCCCTTCCCCCGGCCGGCCCTTCAGGGAAATCGATCCGGTGGCTCCCGTCAGCCCATACGCCGAGAATCTCACGCGTATGGAGAAGGAGGGTCGGCGCCAGGCCGAGATTCGAAAGCTCGAGGTGATCTCGATCAGGCTCGGAAACGTATTTGGCGACATCCTGTGGATCGATCAGCCCCGCGCGCACGGAATGGTCGCCCTGATGGTTCGCGATCTGGTCAGGCGACACGAGATCCGACTGTTCGGCGGCGGGTCTCAAACGGTCAACCTTTTGCATGTCGAAGATCTCGCTCGAGCGATCTCGCTACTTGTGCAAGACGAATCGCTCAACCACTATTCAGTCTTCAACGTTCGCGGCGAGCGAGTGACTGTGCGATCGGTGGCAGAATCCATACGCATGGGAGTTGGAGAGGGCCTCCTGGTTTCCGTACCGTGGCCCGCCGGACTTGAGCGGACAGTTGCAAACGACATTGACCTGGATGACTCTTTGTTTCGCGCTCGCTTCGGCTGGAGACGGGTCCGCTCGGTAACCGAAGAGCTCGAACGCGTAGCTCAGCAGTACGCGGCTGCGCCCTTAGATTCGAGCCTCGACACCTAACGCGAAACGAGTTGACCACATTCGCGACCTGAGCCACCTGCGTCGCACCTCATCACGCGATGCGCAATCCCGGCCGGCTGGATCCTGACCAATCTCCATCATCCCGCGAACGGTGCCACTGTCTCCCGAGATGCGACATGAGCGTTCTGGCCGAGGTGCTCGACTATGCGGTCCGCGGCGTGACCATCCCCGTAGGGGCTGACGGCTCGCGCCATCTCGGCATAAGCCTCCTGATTCTGGAGCAGCCGCTCCGTTTCTACTACGATCCGCTTGCGGTCGGTGCCGACGACTCTAACCGTGCCTGCTTCTACGGCCTCCGGCCGCTCTGTCACCTCTCGCAGAACGAGAACCGGCTTTCCGAACACCGGCGCCTCCTCCTGAATTCCACCAGAGTCCGTAAGTACCATGTGGCACTCTCGCATCAGGGCCACAAGGCTCCGATAGGAGACCGGCGCCATCAATTGAACATTCGGTTCGTCCTGGAGGATCTTGTACACCACGTCGCGAACCGCCGGGTTCGGGTGGACCGGATAAACGATCTGAAGGTTCGTGTTGCGGTGAACCAGGTCGCGGAGGGCCAGACAAATCTGCTCGAGTGGGCGTCCCAAATTCTCACGACGATGCGCAGTCACGAGGATATACGGCTTTCGAATGCCCTCTGGAAGATCTTCCACCTGCTTGGCGATGCGCAGCAGCGCATCGACGACGGTGTTGCCAGTCCTCACGACAACGTCCTGCGCAACGCCCTCGCTGAGAAGCCTGTTCACTGCGCCTAAAGTCGGCGCGTAGTGCCATGTGGCAAGCGTGGTAATCATTCGGCGATTGATCTCTTCGGGGAATGGCTGGTAGCGGTCTAATGTCCGCAAGCCTGCTTCTACATGGCCAACTGGAATTCGCATGTAGAAGGAAGCGAGCGCACAGCTCATCGCTGTCGTCGTGTCGCCCTGCACCAACACAACGTCGGGCCGGAGTTGACCGAGGAGATCGCTGAAGCCGTCCATAGCGGACGACGTGATGTGGGCAAGGGTCTGTCCGGCCGCCATTAGAGCTAAGTCGTAGTCAGGCGAGAGGTCGAAGTCCGCGAGCGCCAGGTCCAGCATCTCTTTGTGTTGCCCTGTGGAAATAAGGACAGTCTTGAATCTGTTCGGTCGCTCGCGTAGCTTGAGCACGACCGGACTCATCTTGATTGCCTCAGGTCGAGTGCCTACGACGACAGCGATCAAAGAGGCGCGAGGCGCCGGCTCCTCGATCACCCCCGTCCCACCGTGAGCACGGTGAAGCCTGCCCGCTCCCACGCCTCGCGGGGAAGGCAATTTCGTGTATCGAAAAGAATCCGATTTGCAACGGCGGCGGCCGCGCGATCCGGATCGAGGTTGCGAAACTCAGAGTGATCTGTAATGACGAGTATCGCGCTAGCGTTGTCGAGCGCCTCCTCCAATGTCACCACATCGATGCCGGCCTGGCTAACAACGTATGGGTCGTGCGCTTTGACCTCAACGCCCCGACTCTCGAGCTCTTTTATCACCCGAAGAGCGGGGCTCTCGCGAGTGTCGCCGAGCCCGGCGCGGTACGCGAGACCGAGCACCGCGACGTGAGTGCCAAGTGGGGGCGCATTGGCCAGAAGCCTCTCGACGACAAGCCTCGGCATGGAATCGTTGCGCTCCCGTGCGCTCCGAATCACTGTCGTGTCATCTTGTGTCAGTTCGACGAGGAACCACGGATCCACTGCAATGCAGTGCCCCCCCACTCCGGGACCGGGCTTGAGGATGCTGACCCTCGGATGGTTATTTGCGAGTTCGATCGCCTCCCAAACATTTACTCCCAACCGCTGCGCCACCAGGGCAAACTCGTTTGCGAGAGCGATGTTGACGTCGCGGTAAGTGTTTTCCATGACCTTGACCAGTTCGGCAGTTGTCGCATCAGTAATGTGGATTCGGCCTCGAACGAACGTGCGATAGAGTGCAGCGGCTCGTTCGCCCGATTTTCGGTTGATGCCTCCTACCACTCGATCGTTATTAACAAGCTCAACCAGGGTCGAGCCGGGCAGGACACGTTCTGGGCAATGAGCCACCAAGATGTCAGGACCTGCGCGTAGACCGGACATTTCGATCTCGGGGACGATGA
>CAAGKR010324170.1_pt1 | contig 10014 bp, 10 predicted proteins | sample 2556971 | NCBI WGS metagenome assembly CAAGKR01 (sample SAMEA5207829, study PRJEB30636) | soil metagenome | biome: forest; feature: boreal; material: soil | place: USA | collected 2011-09 | depth 1 m
GCGCCCAAACTCACGCCCAGCCCGGGCAGCACGAGGTGGTGGAGGTCCTGGCCAAGCCCAAGGATGACACGATCCTGGTCGAGGGAACGGTGGTTGAACCGCTCCCGAACGCCATGTTCCGGGTCGAGATTGAGAATGGGCACAAGGTGCTCGCCCACATCTCCGGGAAGATGCGGATGCACTACATCCGCATCCTGCCGGGGGACCGAGTGCAGGTCGAACTCACCCCGTATGACCTGACCCGCGGTCGCATCACCTACCGATACAAATAGTCGAGGCGAAAATGAAGGTCCGACCTTCTGTGAAGAAGATGTGCGAAAAGTGCAAGGTGATCCGCCGACACGGAGTCGTGCGCGTCATCTGCGAGAACCCGCGCCATAAGCAACGGCAAGGCTGACGGGGACACGACGGCATGGCACGAATCGCAGGCGTTGACATCCCGCGCGAGAAGCGGCTTGAGATCTCGCTCACGTACATCTTTGGCATCGGGCGGCCCACGGCGCACCTGGTCTGCCAGCAGACCGGCCTGTCCCGTGACACCCGGGTCCGGGACCTCACGGACGACGAGGTCGCCAAGCTCCGAACGTTCATCGACGGGAACGTCAAGGTTGAAGGTGACCTGCGCCGCGAGGTCGCGGCGGACATCAAACGCAAAGTCGAGATCGGCAGCTACGCGGGGCTTCGGCACCGACGGGGCCTCCCCGTGCACGGCCAGCGGACCCGGACCAATGCCCGGACCCGTAAAGGACCCAAGAAGACCGTCGCCGGCAAGAAGAAGGCGAGGAAGTAATGGCAAAGCCGGCGGCAGGTGGCCGACGTCCGAAGCGGCGCGAACGCAAGAACGTCGCGTACGGCGTCGCCCACATCAAATCGTCGTTCAACAACACCATCATCACGATCACCGACCAGTCGGGCAACGCGATCGCGTGGGCCTCGTCGGGGAACGTCGGCTTCAAGGGATCCCGCAAGAGCACGCCGTTCGCAGCGCAGTTGGCCGCGGAGACCGTCGCCCGACGGGCGATGGAGCACGGGGTCCGGAAGGTCGACGTCCTCGTCAAGGGCCCCGGCTCCGGCCGGGAGACCGCGATTCGGACCATCCAGAACACGGGCATCGAGGTCGTCGGCATCAAGGACGTGACGCCCATCCCGCACAACGGCTGCCGGCCGCCGAAGCGTCGGAGGGTCTGACCGATGGCCCGTTACACCGAGAGCGTCTGCAAGCTGTGCCGGCGGGAGCGGATGAAGCTGTTCCTCAAGGGTGCCAAGTGCGACACCATGAAGTGCCCGGTCGAACGCAAGCCCTACCCTCCGGGGGAGCACGGTCGCGGTCGCATCCGCGAGAGCGAGTACCTGCTCCAGCTGCGCGAGAAGCAGAAAGCCCGCCGTATCTACGGCCTCCTCGAGCGTCAGTTCCGCAACCTCTACGAGCAGGCGTCACGCGAGGCGGGAATCACCGGTGAGACGCTGCTCCGGATGCTCGAGCAACGGATCGACAACGTCGTCTTCCGCACGAACTTCGCCGCCAGCCGCAACCAGGCCCGCCAGTTCGTCCGGCACGGTCATGTGCTCGTGAACGGTAAGCGCGTCACCATCCCCTCGTACCGAGTTCGGCCCGGCGACGTGATCGCGATCGGGCCCAAGGTCAAGGACAACATCATCATCCGGCACAACCTCGACACCATCGACCGCGCCGTGCCCGCGTGGATGGACGTGAGCGCCGACCGGCTCGAAGCGACCGTTCGCGACCTACCACTCCGCGAGCAGATCGACGTGCCCGTGCGCGAGCAGCTCATCGTCGAGCTCTACTCCAAGTAAGGCAAGCCCCCCAGGGCCCGCGCCGCGGGCCTCTCCGCGTTCCGGAAGAGACAGCACATGCTCATCATCCAACGACCCGAAGTCGAGGCCGGCGAGGCCGACGGCAACACGCAGTCGTTCATCATCGCGCCCCTCGAACCCGGGTTCGGTCACACGCTCGGCAACAGTCTCCGCCGTACCCTGCTCTCGTCCATCCCGGGGGCGGCGGTGACCCAGGTGCGGTTCGACGAGGCGCTCCACGAGTTCGACACCATCCCCGGCGTCAAAGAGGACGTCACCGATCTGATCCTCAACATCAAGGACCTGGTTCTGCGGTGCTCGAGCGCCGACCCGGTGACCCTGCGCCTCGACAAGCGCGGCCCCGGAGACGTGACGGCCGGTGACATCCAGACAACCTCCGACGTGGAGGTCCTCAACTCGGAGCTCCACATCGCGACGGTCAACGCCAAGGGCCGCCTCGCCATCGACCTCACCGTCGAGCAAGGTCGCGGGTACCTCTCGGCGGAACGCAACAAGCGGACCTCCACCATCGGCGTGATCCCAGTCGACGCGATCTTCTCCCCGGTGCGCCGAGTCGCGTTCTCGATCGAGCCGACCCGCGTCGAGCAAGCCACCAACTACGACATGCTGACCATCGAGATCGAGACCGACGGGTCGATCACGCCCCGGGAGGCGCTGGCCTCCGCGGGCGACACGCTGCGCAGCCTGGTCGGGCTCGTCGCGGACCTGTCGGACACGCCGCAAGGGCTCGAGCTCGGAGAGGTCTCGCCGGCGACGGCGGCGTCCCCCGACCTTGAGCTCCCGATCGAGGAGCTCGACCTCTCCGAACGACCGCGCAACTGCCTGAAGCGGGCCCGGGTCGACACCATCGGTCAGCTGGCGCAGAAGACCGAGGACGACCTCCTGGCGATCACCAACTTCGGGTCGAAGTCGCTCGAGGAAGTGCTCCAGAAGCTCGACGAGCGGGGCCTCTCGCTGCGGGTGAAGGAGTAGGCGCGTGCCGACACCGACGAAGGGTCCTCGCCTCGGGCGAGATCCGGCGCACCAGCGCCTCCTGCTCGCCAACCTGGCCGCGCACCTCTTCGAAGCAGGCGCGATCGTGACGACCGAGACGAAGGCCAAGGCCCTACGGCCCTACGCCGAACGGCTGATCACGAAGGCCCGGCGTGGAACGGTGCACGACCGACGACAGGTGGTCGCGAAGCTGCACGACAAGGCCGTGGCCCACAAGCTCTTCTCCGAGATCGCTCCCCGATACGAGGAGCGGCCGGGCGGCTATCTGCGGATCCTCAAGCTCGGACCCCGTCCGGGTGACAACGCGCCGATGGCGCGCGTCGAACTGGTGTGACCCTCTTCGACGCCGGCACGCCGGCGTCGCCGCACCGGGACACCGGGTCGCGTCTCAAACTGGTCATCGCCTACGACGGCACCGACTTTCACGGGTTCGCGTCCCAGCGCGCGGTCCGCACCGTCGAAGGGGTGCTCACCGAGGCCCTCGAGACCGTCTTGCGCCAGCCCGCCGGCGCGCTCGACCTGACCTGCGCGGGAAGGACCGACAAGGGCGTGCACGCGCGCGGCCAGGTCGTCAGCATCCAGGCGCCTCCCGGGACCGACCGCGACGAGCTGCATCACGCCGTGAACCGCATGATCGGCCCCGAGGTCGTCGTGCGGCGCGTCGAGCCCGCACCCGACGACTTCGACGCCCGTCGCTCCGCCCGCTGGCGTCGCTACCGGTACACGATCCTGAACGGCACCCAACCTGACCCCTTCCACGCTCGTTTCGCCTGGTGGGTGCCCGAGCCGCTCGACCTGCGGGTGTTGCGCCTGGCGGCGGATCCGTTCATCGGCGACCACGACTTCGCCGCGTTCTGCCGTCGAGGCCCGGAAGGATCAACGACGCGGCGACGCGTCCTCGAAGCGCGTTGGCATCGAGGCGACGAGGAAGCCCTCCACTTCGAGATCCGAGCCCGCGCGTTCTGTTGGCAGATGGTGCGCTCGATCGTCGGGACCCTCGTCGAGGTGGGGTCCGGGAAACGTCGGCCCGGGGACGTGCTCGGGGTCTTGCGGTCCGGTGACCGGGCCCAGGCGGGCCAGCTCGCCCCCCCGCACGGCCTGTGTCTGTGGGACGTCGGCTACGACGACGGATCAGGGTCGACCCTCGACGACGGTCACGACTCGTCGAAATAGAGGAACCCGTAGCCCTCATCGCGGAACCGCAACCCGGCGTCGCGCAACGTGACATCCCAGTCTCCCGTCGCGGTCGGGTCATTCTCCTCCATGCCGTGGTCGGCGACGAGGACAAACGCGGTGTCGTCGTAGATGCCGGCCGATTTGACCGCGGCGAGCACCTCCCCCATGCGGGCGTCGGTGTCGCGGACCGAGGCCGCCGCGATCTCGGAGTACGGGCCGCCGGCGTGCATCGCGGCGTCGGTCAGCGTGAAGTTGCAGAACAAGAAGGTGGGAATCGGGAACGTCTCGTCGCGGAATCGCCCGCCGAGGATCCCGACCGCTTGTTCAACGCAGGCGTGGTCGATGATCGTGGACCACCGGTAGTCCTTGTTCGGCCGCACAAAGCGCTCCGTGGTGTGGGGCAGCGCCTCCTTCGCGCTCGGAGTCGGGACCTCACCGCGCCGGAACGCGTCGAAGGTCGACCACGACGCCCCCTGATCACAGGGCTCGTCGACCGACGCCGTGAACGTGTCCGGGCGAGCCCGCCGCAACACGCTGTGGACCGTGTCCACGCCCGGGAACAGATGCTCCATGCACCACGGCCACGTCGACGACGAGTTCGTGATCACCTGCTCGCCGGTCGCGCGGTCGAACCATGCGTTGTGGAGGACCCCGTGGTGGCCCGGGAGCCGTCCCGTCATGATCGAGGTGTGGTTCGCCAACGTGACGGTCGGAAGGCCCGCCATCGCACCGTGACCGTACGCGATCCCAGACTCGATCAGACGGGCCACGTTCGGCACCTCACCGCGGGCGACCAGGTCATGGAGCACGTTCGCGTTCGTCCCGTCGAACAGGAACGCGACGACATGGGCGGGCCGTCCGCCGCTCAACGCCAAGGCGTCGCGACGGACCTCGCCGTCCTGACCCGCGAGGTGCGAGCCGTCCGCTCCCGGGTCGACGCCCAGCAGCTCGAGGATCGTGGGGGCCACATCGACGAGCCGAGCGGAGCGCTCCACGATCCCGTCCTGGCGCACGCCCTTCCCGGACAGAATGAACGGGGCGCGGTCCTGCACGATCCCGAGCGAGCCGTGCTCACCGCGGTGGCCACCCTGATCCTCCCAGTTATGGGCCGCCGAGTGGATCACGCACAGGTCCGGTGCCGCAGGATGATCGAAGAGCTGCACCACCTGCTCGAACGCGTGCGGGTAGGCGTTCTCGCCCCGATCGGGATACGGGTGGGCCCGCTCGGCGGTGAGGGGCGAGAACTTGTCGGTGGCCTGGTCCGCCAGGGGATCGCGGCCCTCGACGGCCACAACCTCGATCTCACCGCCGCCTCCCTGCCGGAACCGCACCGCCCCGTCGCGTGATCGCGCCTCGTACACGCCGTCGGACGCGCTGAGAACCATGTCCACGACCCGATCGAGGGACGCGTCGGTCAGGACGGCGAGGGCGGCGTCGGCGGCCTCTTGGTGCTGCGGGGCCAGCCACGAGGGCGAAGCCGTCACGCTCACAGCGGGGAGGGTAATGGGTCAAGACGGGGGCGGATTGCTCCCACCCTGTCCCCGTCGGTACCATGAACCGTTGCGTTCACGGCCGGGCCAGCCGCCCGGCTGCCGACCGCCGTGAACCTGAGCCCCGCTACCAACCCGGGATGCTGTGCGCACCTTCCAACCCAAGCCTTCGGATATTGACCGCGCCTGGCACGTCATCGACGCTGACGGTGCCGTGCTCGGCCGCGTCGCGTCCGAGGTCGCGACGCTGCTCCGAGGCAAGCACAAGACGATCTGGGCACCGCACGCCGACGTCGGGGATCATGTCATCATCATCAACGCCGCCCGGCTCGACATCGCGGTCCGCAAGGGTCAGGACAAGCGGTACTGGCGGCACTCGGGGTACCCCGGGGGCATCCGGAGCGAGACCCTCGAGCATCTCCTGGCCCGCGATCCGGTGAGGGTCGTCCGCCTCGCGGTGAAGGGCATGCTGCCCAAGGGACGACTCGGACGCCAGATGATCAAGAAGCTGCGCGTCTACGCGGGGCCGACCCACCCCCACAGTGCGCAGCAGCCAAAACCTCGGGCCCTCGCGTCGGCGCGCCGAAACGCGCCCGCGGCCTAACGACAAGGACACGATGCCCAAACCTCTCATCCAGACGACCGGGCGCCGCAAGGAAGCGGTTGCCCGCGTGCGACTCCGTGCCGGGTCGGGCAAGGTGGTCATCAACGGTCGCCCCGTCGAGCAGTACTTCCCGATCCTGATGCACGTGCAACGCGCGACCGAAGCCCTTCGGCTCACCCAGACCGCTGATGTCTACGACGTCGACGCCACGATCGGCGGCGGTGGGGTCAGCGGCCAGGCCGGTGCGCTGCGGCTCGGGATCGCCCGCGCCCTCGTCGCCCTCGACGACGAGGTGCGGCCGCTGCTCAAGAAGGCTGGATTGCTCGTGCGTGACGCGCGCGAGAAGGAACGGCGCAAGTACGGCCTCAAGAAGGCCCGTAAGGCGCCCCAGTACTCGAAGCGCTAGCGCGCCCCCGCGCGGCGCCTCAGCGCGACCCGTGACTCTCCGATTCGGAACCGACGGCATCCGTGGTGTTGCGAACCGCGAGTTGACACCGGAGCTGGTCACCGCCCTCGGTCGGGCCGCGGCCCGAGTGCTCGGCACCGATCGGCCGTTCGTCATCGGGCGCGACACCCGCCGGTCGGGTCCGATGATCGAAGCGGCACTCGTGGCCGGGATCTGCTCCGAAGGTGCCGACGTCGAGCTGGCCGGCGTTGTCCCGACTCCCACCGTCGCGTTCCTCGCGTCGAGTCGCGGCGCGCCCGGCGCCATGATCTCGGCGAGCCACAACAGCTTCGAAGACAATGGGGTCAAGTTGTTCGCCCCTGGTGGCCAGAAGATGAGCGAAGCGCTCGAACAGCGAGTCGAGGAGGAGCTCCGCGAGCTTGCGGTCAGCTCCCCCGGACCCGGACCTGGTGGCGGCGCCGTCGGTGTCGTTCGGCCTATGCGCGACGCCGTCGACGAGTACATCCCCCACGTCGTCAGCAGCCTCGAAGGGCGGAGCCTCGAGTCCCTCACCATCGTGCTCGACTGCGGCAACGGCGCCGCGTTCCGGACCGCGCCGAAGATCTTCCGCGAGCTCGGAGCCACGATCGACGTCCTCAACGCCGCCCCCGACGGCACCAACATCAACGCCAAGTCCGGTTCGACCGACCCGTCGCACCTCCAGCAGGCGGTCGTCGACCGCGGCGCGCGAGCGGGCCTCGCGTTCGATGGGGACGCCGACCGCGTCATCGCCGTGGACGAGCGTGGCGGCCTCGTCGACGGCGACCAGATCATGGCGGTCTGCGCTCTCGACCTCGCCGAACGCGACCGGCTGCGGAACCGGGCGGTCGTCGCCACCGTGATGTCGAACCTCGGCCTCCGGAAGTGTCTCGAGTCCCACGGCCTCGGCTTCGTCGAGGTCCCCGTCGGGGACCGCCACGTCATCGACGAGATGGAACGCCGCGACCTCGTGCTCGGCGGAGAACAGTCGGGGCACGTCATCTTCCGAGACCACGCCACCGGCGGCGACGGCGTCCTGACCGGCGCGATGCTGCTCGACGTCGTGGTCGGCACCGGCCACTCCCTTTCCCTTCTCGCTGGGGTCATGCAGCGGTTCCCGCAGGTCTTGCGGAACGTCCCGGTCCGCGACCGCAGCGCGCTCGATGAGGCGGGGGAGTTCTGGGAAGAGGCCGCGTCGATCGAGCGCGACCTGGGCCCCGACGGGCGAGTCCTGGTCCGACCCTCCGGCACTGAGCCCATGGTGCGGGTCATGGTCGAGGCACCCGGCCTCGACCAAGCCGAGCTGGTCGCCGACCGTCTCGTCCAGGCGGTCCAGCGTGCCTGCGGTGCTCCGCCAGAGCCCACGTAGACTTGAAGGTTCATGTGCGGAATCATCGGCGTGGTTCGCCGACCGGCGACGCGCGAACCGCCAAACCTGGCCGAGCTGACCTCGACGCTCGACGAGGCGCGGGCGCAGCTGACCGACTGGGCCGGACAACTCGAATCCCTCCACGAGGTCGCAGCCAAGCTGCGTCGCGTCGACGTCGACCTGCGGGGCGCGCCCGGGGTCTTCGCCCTCGTGGGCGACCCGGCCGGCACCCACGAGCTCGACGCTCGGAGCGAGACGATCACCGCACTCCTGAACGCAATCGAGCAGGACCTCGACGCCGGGCAACAGCCGGCAACGGGCCATGAGCTCGAGGCGCTGAACGCGGAACTGGTCTCGGTACGGGACCCGGCCTGGACGATCCGTCACGACCGCATCCGAACGTCCCGGGCCGTCGACGACCTCGCCGGACCCGGGGCCGCCCGCGCCGCGCTGGAGTCCTTCACCTCGATCCAGCTCGCCCTGTCGGCCATCGATCGCCTCGAGGTCCGCGGACGCGACTCCGCCGGTCTGCACCTTCTCGTCCGCGGCCACGGGCTCGACCTCGCTGATCCGACGATCCGTCACGGGATCGACGCCCGCGCTTCCAATCCGCTGTTCGGCTCCGGTTCGGTGCGGGCGCTCGGGGACGCGATGGTGTTCGTCTACAAGGCCGCGGCGGAGATCGGCGACCTCGGCGACAACACCCGCCGGCTTCGCGCCGCGATCCGACACGACGAGCTGCTCCACGACGCCCTCGCGGCCGACACCGCCCAGACTCAAGTCCTGGGTCACACCCGCTGGGCCAGCGTCGGGATCATCTCGGAACCCAACGCCCATCCCCTCACCGGCGAAGAGCCACGTCGGGACGGCCCGTACGTCGCCGCGGCACTCAACGGCGACGTTGACAACTACGTCGACCTCACCGTCCTCGACGACCTTCGGATCCCGGCCGAGATCACCACCGACGCCAAGGTCATCCCCACCTTGATGACCCACCGGCGCGTCGAGGGGTCGGACCCGATCGAGGCGTTCCGGACGACCGTCGCGGCGTTGGACGGTTCGGTGGCCGTCGCCGCCACCCAGGCTGACGCCCCCGACGAGCTGTTCCTCGCTCTGCGCGGGAGCGGGCAGGCGCTCTACGTCGGCTTCGCCGAGGACACCTTCCTCGTCGCGAGCGAGCCGTACGGGCTGGTGGAGGAGACGGCGACGTATCTGCGCCTCGACGGGGAGACACCCGCCGACCCGAGCCGACCCGCCGGGACCCGGGGGCAGATCGTCGTGGTCGACGGAAGCCGCGCCGGGACCCTCGATGGCGTCACCCGAATGGCCTACGACGGGAGCGCCTTGCCCGTGCGGGACACCGACCTGCACGAAGCCCAGATCACCACCCGCGACATCGATCGCGGCGAGTACCCCCACTACCTGCTGAAGGAGATCTCGGAGGCTCCGGACTCGTTCCGCAAGACCCTTCGGGGCAAGATCGTCGACGCGCCGGCCGACGGCGAGCGACCCCGGGGACCTCGACTGCGAGTCCAGCTGGGCCCCGAGACCCTGCCCGAGGCCCTCGTCGCGGCGCTGCGAAGCGGCCAGATCCGTCGGGTCGCGGTCATCGGCCAGGGAACCGCGGCGGTGGCCGGTCAGAGCCTGGCGCTCGCGCTTAGCGACACGGTCGAAGGACGACTGATCGTCGACGCCGTCCACGCCACCGAGCTGTCGGGATTCGGTCTCCGCGGAGACATGAGCGACACGCTGGTCATCGCGATCAGTCAGAGCGGTACCACGACCGACACCAACCGCACCGTAGACCTCGCCCGCGAACGCGGCGCCACCGTGGTCGCAATCGTGAACCGTCGCAACAGCGACCTGGTCGACAAGGCCGACGGTGTCCTCTACACGTCGGACGGCCGCGACGTCGAGATGAGTGTCGCCTCGACGAAGGCCTTCTACTCCCAGGTCGCTGCCGGGTACCTGCTCGCTCTCGGTCTCGCACACGAAGTCGGTGCCGGATCGGGTCGCACCGACGAGCTGCTCGGTGCGTTGCGACAACTTCCGGACGCCATGCGGTCGGTCATCAACGACCGGGAGACCATCGCCGGTGTTGCGCAGCGCCATGTGCTCAGCC
>CAAGKR010475666.1_pt1 | contig 10013 bp, 12 predicted proteins | sample 2556971 | NCBI WGS metagenome assembly CAAGKR01 (sample SAMEA5207829, study PRJEB30636) | soil metagenome | biome: forest; feature: boreal; material: soil | place: USA | collected 2011-09 | depth 1 m
GGCGCCGCTCGGCGGGCCTCGCCGTCGCGTCGGCTGGTACGGCTGCGCTCTCGGTCTCGACAGCCATGGCCCCCACGACAGTAGAGCAGCGGCGGCCTATGCCCGGGAGGCGGTGCCTAGACGAGGCACGACCTCGCCCGCGAACAGCTCGACCTGCTCGGGCGCCGGATCCACCGGCCAGAACACGAGCGTGTCGAACCCGTCAGCGACGAATCCGCTAGTTGATAAACCGTGCAGATGAATAATGATGGCGACCGACCACACGATCGTGATCGAGCGGGAGCTCGACGCGCCTCGAGACCTGGTGTGGAAGGTGTGGACCGACCTCGATGAGGTGACGAAGTGGTGGGGACCGGAGCACTTCACCACCCCCCGCGACACGATCGAGTTTGATCTGCGTCCGGGTGGCGTCTGCCGGCTGACGATGGTCGGACCAGACGGCGAGTAGTACCCAAGCGACGGCCACTCGACAAGCTCGAGGCCCTGCTGGCAGCTTGAGCCGGCCGGGGGAGTCGCGTCAATGGGCCGCCTCGACACGGCTCGGGGCTGGCGCACGCGAGCGCTCGAGCCGCCTCAGGCTTCCAACGCGTCGATCCCGAGCTCGAGCATGCGGCGCCACGCCCCCGGCTGGAGTTGCTCGGATGCGCGGATGGCCGCGAACAGCAGCCGCAGGTCGAGGGTCGTGGCATCGGCTCGCAGGCGCCCGTCGGCCCGGGCGACCGCGAGCACGCGCTCGAGCGCATCGGTCACGCTCGCCCTTCCGGCCTGCACCTCGGGGCGCTCCGAGACGGTCGCCATCGCCTCGCCGATGACGTGGTCGGTGGCCTGGCGCTCGGCGAGCGTCCACAACAACCCCGTCAGTGCCGGCCACGGCTCGGTGGCGCTCGCGAGCGCGGCGTCGGCCTGGTCGGCGACGTCCTGCAGGCGCTCCACGACGAGCGCCGCGAGCAGGTCGCGCTTGGAGGGAAACTGGCGATAGACGCTGCCCATGCCCGCCCCGGCGGCGAGCGCGATCGCCGGCATCGGCGCGTCGAGACCGTCTCGGGCAAATACCTCCCCGGCGGCCCGCAGCAGCCTCGCCCGCTTCTCCTCGGCCTCGAGGTCTGACCAGCACGTCGTCGCGGCCGGTGGCGGAATGCTCATTCCGCTACGGTAGTCCCCCACGTACGCGGAACGATCATTCCGGCCGCGCGTCCACCGTCGGACATGACCTCCACGACCTCCGACCGCACGAATCCGAACCTGATCCTCGCCGTGCTCGCGCTCGGCGGGCTGGCCTATGCGATGCTCAGCTCGTCGGTGGTTCCGGCGCTGCCGACGATGCAGCACGCGCTGCACACGAGCGAGACGGGGATCGCGTGGCTGCTCACGGCCTACCTGCTCGCCGCGTCGGTCGGGACGGCGATCCTCGGCCGCCTGGGTGACATGTACGGCAAGGAGCGCCTGCTGCTGTGGACGCTCGTCATCCTCGCCGCCGGCACGCTGCTCGCGGCAGTGTCGAGCTCCCTGGGGGTGATCATCGCGGGCCGCTTCATCCAGGGGGCGAGCGGCGGGATCTTCCCGCTCGCCTTCGGCATCGTCCGCGACGAGTTCCCGCGTGAGAAGGTGGCGGGGAGCATCGGCCTGCTCTCGTCGATCCTCGGCGTGGGCGCCGGCGTCGGCATCGTGCTCTCGGGCGTGATCGTCGAGCACCTCAACTACCACTGGCTGTTCTGGATCCCGCTCGTGGCGACGCTGATCGCCGCGGTCGCGACCTGGAGGTTCATCCCCGAATCGCCCGTTCGCGTTCCCGGTCGGATCAACTGGCCGGCGGCCGCACTGATGACCGTGGGCATCTCGACCGTGCTGCTGGCGATCAGCGAGACGACGAGGTGGGGCTGGGGGTCGCCGAAGACGATCGGCCTGATCCTCGTGGGCATGGCGTTCTCGGCCGTCTGGATCGCCGTCGAGGGGCGCTCTCGCAATCCCCTCATCGACATGACGATGATGCGCATACGCGGCGTGTGGACCACGAACCTGGCCGCGTTCCTGCTCGGCGCGGGCATGTACTCGTCGTTCATCGTCCTGCCCCAGATCGCTCAGCTGCCCAAGAGCACCGGGTTCGGCTTCGGCGCCTCGGTCGTCGTGTCCGGCCTGTACCTGCTCCCCTCGACGATCGGGATGGTGATTCTCGGCACCTACGCCGGGCGGATCTCCGGACGCTTCGGCTCGCGCGCGGCGCTGATCGCCGGCACTGTCTTCACGACCGCCTCGTTCGCCCTGCTGACCGCGGCGCACTCGCACCCCTACGACCTGTTGATCGCGGCGGGGCTCCTCGGCGTCGGCATGGGCCTGGCGTTCGCGGCGCTCGGCAACCTCATCATTCAGGCCGTCGAGAGCCACCAGACCGGTGTCGCGACCGGCATGAACACGGTCATGCGGACGCTCGGCGGTGCGCTCGGCGGGCAGATCTCCGCGACCTTCATCGCCTCGCACACCGCTCACGGGCACCCGACGGTGACGGGCTTCACCGACACCTTTCTGATGGCGACGGGCTTCCTGCTCGTCTGCCTGCTCGCCGGGCTGCTCGTCCCCAAGCGACGCGCCGCGAGGTCGGCGACCGACGCCGGCGTATCGGCCGAGCTCCTCGCGCCGGACGGCGCGCGGGGATGACGACGATCCGCGGCGTCGGCGCCGTAGCCGAGGACCCACGGCCATCTAGACTGATTGCGCGCAATGGACTCCCCGATCCTGATCGATGTCTGGACGGTCGACCCGTCGCGACGGGACGAGCTGGTTCGGAGGATCTCGGAGCACCTCCGCAGCCTGACCACGCGCCGGGCGGGCTTCGTCTCCGCCCAGGTCTACGAAAGCGTCGACGGCCGCGCCGTCATGGTCAGCGTCAGCATGGCCACGGTCGAGGACCGCCAGCATCTGATCGACTCCCCCGAGGCTCACGCCGTGTTCCGCGAGCTGCGAGCGATCGCGCGCAGCCATTCTCGCCTCTACCGGCTCGTCGAGAGCTTCGGCGAGCCCGACCCTCAAGCGCCTGCTCCGAGCTAGGCCCTCCGGACTTCCACGAGAGCCGCACGCTGGGCGGCTCTCCCGCGTGAGGGATTACGGGGCCAGGCTCGCGAGCCGGCCGACATAGCCACGCGTCGCGATCATGTTGCTGGCGTCTGGTAACACTTCCCAGTCTGGTAAGAATATTGAACCGACGGGGAGGCCCTTCATGTCGAGTCCCGCTGCTCCGTCCTCTCCGACAACGGCGCGCGCCGACGCCGACGGGCCGATCGAGCGCGCGGCGGCGCTCGCTCGGGACCTGGCCGCCACGACCGAGAGCGACCGCGCTCTGCCGCAGGCGCTCGTGCAGGAGCTGCGCGCCACGGGACTGATGCGCGCCGGCGCGCCGGTGGCGCTCGGCGGGGCCGAAGCGTCGCCGGCGAGGATCCTGAGCGGCGCCGAGGCGATCGCCTGGGGAGACGCATCGGCGGGCTGGTGCGTCTCGATCGCGGCCACCAGCAGCCTGCTCTCGGCCTACCTCCCCGAGCAGGGCGCCTCCGAGGTCTTCGGCGATCCCAATGCGCTGGCCGCCGGCGTGTGGGCCCCGCGCGGCAGGGCCGCCGTCGTCGACGGGGGGTTGCGCGTCTCCGGCCGCTGGTCGTTCTGCAGCGGGATCTCCCACTCCGACTGGCTGTTCGCGGGCTGCATCGTCGACGACCCCCGCGCAGGCGGCGACGGCCCCGTCCTGCGGGTGGCCGCGCTGCCCACGGCCGAGCTCGAGATCCTCGACACGTGGCACACGAGCGGCCTGCGCGGGACCGGCAGTCACGACGCCCTGGCCGACGAGCTGTTCGTGCCCGAGCACCGCGTGCTGTCGCTGCTCGACACGGGCCCGCGCATCGATGCGCCGCTGTACCGCTTCCCCGTCTTCGGCTTCTTCGCGCTGTCGATCGCGGCGGCGGCGCTGGGCAATGCGCGCGGCGCGATCGACGACCTCGGCGAGCTGGCGGTTGGGAAGAAGGCGCAGGGCTCGAGCAGGGTCCTGGCCGAGCGCCCTGCCACGCAGGCCGCCGTCGGCGAGGCCGAGGCCGCGCTGCGGGCGGCGCGTGCCCTCTACTACGGCGCGATCGACGAGGCATGGGCCGCGGCTCAAGAGGGCGCTCCGGTGTCGGACTCGTTGCGCCTCGGGCTGCGCCTCGCGGCGACCCATGCGGTCAGGGTCTCGGCCGAGGTGGTCCGCGCGATGTACGACCTCGGCGGCGGCACCGCGATCTATGAGGACTCGCCGCTGCAGCGGAGGTTCCGCGACGCCCACGCCGCGACCGCCCATTTCCAGGTCAACCCGGCGACCTGGGAGCTCGCGGGGCGCCTGCTGCTCGGCCTGCCGACGAGGACGGACCAGCTGTGAGCACGGCCGCCGCGGCAGCGCCCGGCGAGCTCGAGGTGGTCGCGCCGTTCTGGCTCGACCGGCCCGACGAGGAGGCTGTGGAGATAGCCGTCGAGGCTCGGCGCCAGGGCTTCGCCGCCATGTGGATCGGCGAGATGGCGAGCTTCGACGCCTTCGCCCTGGCCACGGCCGTCGGCCTGCGCGCGCCCGGGCTCGCGCTGAAGATCGGGCCGCTCGCCGTCGGCGTCCGCAGCCCCGTCGCGCTGGCGCTCGGGCTGGCCTCGGTGGCGACCCTGACGGGTGCGCACGCCGACCTGGCGCTGGGAGCCTCCAGCCCGGACATCGTCAGCGGCTGGCACGACCGTCCCTGGGAGTCGATCGCCCCGCGCGCGAGGGAGACCGTCGAGGCGGTCTCCTCGATCCTCGCCGGTGAGCGGGCGGAGTATTCGGGGCGGTATGTGCGCACTCACGGGTTTCGCCTCAGGCGCCCCCAACCCGATGCCCGGATCTCCCTGGCCGCGTTCGGGCCGAGCATGACGCGCGTGGCCGTCCGAACCGCCGACGAGGTCGTGCTCAACCTCGTGACGCCCGAGCGCGTCGCGGAGGTTCGCGCGATCGTCGACGGCGAGGCGCGCGCTCACGGGCGCACGCCGCCCGAGATCGCGGTGTGGGTGACGGTCGCGCTGGACCCGGGTGCGGCGACGATCGCCCAGCTCGCGTCGCAGATCGCGGTCTACCTGCGGCCCCCGGGCTATGGAGAGATGTTCAGCGAGCTGGGCTTCCGGTCCCTGGTCGATCGCGCTCGCGCCGGAGCCAAGCGCGGCGAGCTTGCCCGGGAGATCACGATCGAGCTGCTCGGCCAGGTCTGCGCGGTTGGCTCCGAGGATCAGATCCGCGCCCGTCTCGCGCGTTATCGCGACGCCGGAGCGACGCGGATAGTCATCGCCCCCGCCACCGCCGAGGACCCGGCGGCTCAGCGTGTCCTGAGTGCCCTGCGTCCCGGTGCCCCCGAGGTGCGCGCGGCATGAGCGACGGCCCCGAGCAGCTCGATCAGTCGCACGATCTCAGCCACCGCCTGCAGGCCGACTCGGTCGGGCGCACGCTCAGCCTCGTCGGCGAGCGCTGGACGATCATGATCCTGCGCGAAGCCTTCTTCGGCGTCCGGCGCTACGGACAGCTCGCCCGCAACCTCAACATCCCACGCCCGACGCTCTCGCTGCGGCTGCGCAAGCTCGTCGACGCCGGCCTGCTCGAGCGCGTCCTCTACGCGACCGGCCCGGACCGCCACGAGTACCGCCTCACGCAGGCGGGCCGCGATCTCTTCCCGGCGGTGATTGCGCTGATGCGCTGGGGCGACACCCATCTCGCGGGACCCGACGGCCCCCCGATCGTGCTCCACCACGAGACCTGCGGGAACCCCACCCGTCCACAGCTCACCTGCGACGTCTGCGGCGAGGAGATCGACACCCGTAACGTGATGCCCGAACGTGGGCCCGGGTTCATCACCAGACCGGCGCGAGGGCGATCGCGCGACGTACGCTAGGTTCAAATCACGCCGCCCGATTCTCATGTACAGCTCCCTGCAACCGAGGCCCCGGCGCCGACGAGCGCGCCCGGCGGTCGCGATGCCCGTGCCTTTCACGTCCTGAGCGCCTCCGAGCTCGCCGAAATCGTCCCGTTCGGGTCTGAGCGGGCGGTGGCGGAGGGAGAGGTGCTCTTCCACGCCGGGGAAGAGCCCGACGAGCTGTTCGTCGTGCTCGAGGGGGAGGTCGACGTGCGAGCCGACGCCACCGACGAGGTCGTCCTCCTCCCAGTCGAGCCCGGTGGCTTCGTGGGCGAGCTGAACCTGTTGACGGGCCAGCGTCGCTTCCTCACCGCCCGGGTCACCCGGGCGAGCCGGGTGCTCGTCATCGGGCAGGCCGAGCTCCGTCGGCTGATGAGCACTCGCCCGGCGTTGGCCGAAACGCTGTTCAGCGCGTTCGTGGCACGGCGCGAGCTCCTGCGATCGGGACAGGGGGCCCAGGCGATCCGGATCATCGGCTCGAGGTACTCGCCCGAGGCGATGAGCCTGCGCGCCTTCGCCGAGCACTCGCGTCTGGCCTACGCCTGGATCGACGTCGAGGACGCCGAGGACATCGACGCTCTGCTCGAGACAATGGGCCTGCGCCCGCAGGACACCCCGGTGGTGATCACCCCCACGCAGATCCTGCACCGGCCCTCGCCGGCGGAATTCGCCGAGCACCTGGGTCTGACGTTCCGCCCAACGCCCGTCTACATCTTCGACCTGGTTGTGGTCGGCAGCGGGCCGGCCGGCCTCGCGGCCGCGGTCTACGGGGCATCCGAGGGGCTGAGCACCGTCTCGCTGGATTCGCTGACGATCGGCGGTCAGGCCGGCGCGAGCTCTCGAATCGAGAATTACACCGGCTTCCCCAACGGCATCTCGGGCGGCGATCTCACGGCCCGGGCCGCCGTGCAGGCGATGCGGCTCGGCGCTCGGCTGAACGCACCGTGCGAGGTGGCGGGGCTGCGAACCGAAGCGGGGTTCCACGTGGTCGTCCTCAGCGACGGCAGCGAGATCCCGGCGCGGGCCGTGATCGTGGCCTCGGGAGCGCGCTATCGACGGTTGGCCGTCGAGGACCTGGAGCGCTTCGAGGGCGCGGGCGTCTATTACGCGGCCACAGACCTCGAGGCAAGGGTCTGCGACGGGATGCCGGTCCTCGTGATCGGAGGCGGGAACTCCGCCGGACAGGCCGCGATCTACCTCGGCCAGCACAGCTGCAAGGTCACGCTCGCCATCCGGCGCGGCGATCTCTCGCAGACCATGTCGCGGTATCTGATCGATCGGATCGAGGCCGACCCGCAGATCGATCTCCTCACCGGCGTCGAAGTCCAGGGGCTCGCCGGGCGCGATCGCCTGGAGCAGGTGACGCTCAACCACACGGCGACCGGTCGCCAGCAGACGGTCGCCTGCTCGGGCCTCTTCTGCTTCATCGGCGCACTGCCGGCGACCGCCTGGCTGGGGGCCGACGTGCTGCTCGACCGAGACGGGTTCGTGCTCACCGACCGCCAGCTTCCGGCTCCGCCCCCTGCGGGCGTCCCAGGACCCCTGCCGTTCGAGACATCCGTCCCCGGCGTCTTCGCCGCGGGCGACGTCCGCCATGACTCGATGAAGCGAGTGGCCGCCGCCGTCGGCGAGGGATCGAGCGCCGTGCGCTCGGTCCACGAGCGCCTCGCCGCCAACACCTGACGAGACGGCCGGCTACTGCAGGTAGCGCTCGACGGTGTCGGCGTCGCGCGCCTCGGCCGCGTCGGGGCTGCGACCCGCGTCTCGGAGGGCCCGCCGCTGGCGAAGCAGGTCCCAGCATCGGTCGAGCTCGACCGACAGGGCCTGCAGGCGGCCGCGGTCGGTGTCCAGTGCCTGCTCGCGCACCGAGTCGTCCTCCTCCTTGCCGAGGAGCGAGTGCTCCTCTGCGACGAGCGCCTCGATCCGGCTGAGAATCGACTGATCGTCCACTGCTCTAGGGTAGCTGGATCGTGACGGATGCGTTTGTCCTCGGTGGTGTGCGGACGCCCGTCGGACGCTACGGCCCCGACGCGTTCGCTCACTCCTCGCTCGAGGCCGCCCACAGGTTGATCCCGCCCTCGCGCGCGTGGCGGTCGATCTCGGCGAGCTCGTCGGCGTCGAAGTCCAGCCGCTCGAGCGCCGCCACGTTCTGCTCGAGCTGCTGCACGCTGCTCGCCCCCAGCAACGCCGAGGTGACGCGCTCGTCGCGCAGCGCCCACGCGATCGCGAGCTGGGCGAGGCTCTGCCCACGGCGGCCGGCGATCTCGTTGAGCGCCCGCACGCGCGCGAGGTTCTCCTCGGTCAGCAGCTGATCGGAGAAGTAGTGGCCGCTGCGCACGCGCGAGTCCTCGGACACGCCCTCGAGGTACTTGTCGGTGAGCAGGCCCTGGGCCAGCGGCGAGAAGACGATCGATCCGATCCCCTCGCGCTCGAGCACGTCGAGCAGCCCGTCCTCGATCCAGCGATTCAGCATCGAGTAGGAGGGCTGGTGGATCAGCAGCGGGGTGCCCAGTTCGCGGAGGATCTGCGCCGCCTGTTCGGTCCGCTTCGGGCTGTAGGAGGAGATACCGACATAGCGGGCCTGTCCCCGGCGCACTGCCGCGTCGAGCGCCCCCATCGTCTCCTCGAGCGGCGTCTGCGGATCGAAGCGATGGGAGTAGAAGATGTCGACGTACTCGAGACCCATCCGCTTCAGGCTCTGCTCGAGGCTGCCCAGCAGGTACTTGCGCGATCCCCACTCGCCGTAGGGGCCGGGCCACATGTCATACCCGGCCTTCGTCGAGATCACGAGCTCGTCGCGATAGGGGCGGAGGTCCTCGGCGAAGATGCGGCCGAAGTTGATCTCGGCGCTGCCGTAGGGCGGCCCGTAGTTGTTGGCGAGGTCGAAGTGCGTGATCCCGAGGTCGAACGCGCGCCGCAGGATCGCGCGGCTGTTGGCGAGCGGGCGATCGTCGCCGAAGTTCTGCCACAGCCCCAGCGAGATGGCCGGCAGCCGCAGGCCGCTGCGCCCGCATCGCCGATAGCTCATCGCGTCGTAACGCTCCCCGGCGGGCACGTAAAGCGTGGGGGCGAGATCGGTGTTGAAGGTCATCACGTCCTCCACTTGATCGAGCAGCCGACCGGCTGCGTCTCGCTGGGCTCGGGATCGCGACCCTCGAGCACCGCGTCCAGCGCTCCGCGCAGCCAGGCGGCGTTCTCCACCGGGTCATCTTGGTCGCGGTCGGGCGCGCCGCGGTAGCGCAGCACCCCGCCGGCGTCGAGCAGGAAGACGTCGGGGGTGGTCTTCGCGTCGTACGCGCGGGCGACCTCTTGAGACTCGTCCCTGAGGTAGGGCACCCCGTCGAACTCGCCCCGCTGCACGCGAGCGAGCATCGCCTCGGCGGAGTCGCGCGGGTAGCGCTCGGCGTCGTTGGGATTGATCGCCAGCACGACGACGTCACGGCCGGCGTAATCCCCGGCGACGTCGATGATCCGCTCGTGCCATGCCAGCGCGTAGGGGCAGTGGTTGCAGGTGAACACGATCACCGTCGCCGCCGCGCCGTCGGGCCCGTACGGGCGTCCCCCGGTGTCGGGCAACGTGAACGCCGGCGCCCGCTCGCCGATCGCGGGCATCTCAGCTCCTCGCGCCCGCCGCCGCGGCCGCGGCGCGCAGCGCGTCGCGCAGGTCGGCGGGATCGGGCGTGGGCGAGATGCGCCCGTCACGTCGCCGGTAGATCCTGCAGGTGAGGCCGGTGGGCTCGTCCTCGAGCGGCTGCACGTCGACTCCGTCGATGCGGATGGTGGGCGAGCCGACGAACCCCTCCCTGGTCGCGTCGGCGTCGGTCTCGACCTCGCGGAGCGACACGCCGTCGGGATCCAGGCCGGTCGCGGCAAGCGCCTCGCGCAGGTCGGCGAGCGCCCGCGGATGGGACGGGCAGCCGTCCCAGAACAGCAGCTCCACGCGCATGACATCACCTTAGCCCGTGCGCCCCTCGCCGAGCCCTCGCGTCACCCGGTGCCGACGACGTCGCCCAAACATCGGGCGCTTAACTAGTCAGCGGTGTCCACGAGCACGCGCCCGACGCTGTCGGCCACGCAGAC
>CAAGKR010019405.1_pt1 | contig 10009 bp, 8 predicted proteins | sample 2556971 | NCBI WGS metagenome assembly CAAGKR01 (sample SAMEA5207829, study PRJEB30636) | soil metagenome | biome: forest; feature: boreal; material: soil | place: USA | collected 2011-09 | depth 1 m
GCGCGGGGCGAGGACAAGCTCGTGCGTATCGCGAGCGCAATCGAGGCCGACGGTGGCCAGGCGCTGGCGGTGCCGGCGGACGTCGCGAAGGCCGCGGATATAAGCGCGGCGTTCGACAAGATTCGGCGCGAGCTTGGCGAAGTGGACGCCCTGCTCTACAACGCCGCGATGCGGCCGTTCGGTAAGTTGATGGACACCAAACCGAGCACCTTCGAGAATACCTGGCGGGTGAATGCATTCGGCGCATTTCTCGCGGCGCAGGAAGTGGTGCCGGCGATGCTGAAAAAGGGCAGCGGCACGATCATCTTTACCGGCGCGACGGCGGGGGTTAAACCGTTTCCGACTTCGGCGGCATTCGGGCCGGCCAAGTTCGCGCTGCGCGGTCTTGCGCAAGTGATGGCTCGCGACCTTCAGCCGCAAGGGATCCATGTCGCGTACGTGAACGTGGACGGCGCGATCGACATGCCGTTCATCCGGGAACGATTCCCGCAACTGACCGAGGCCGACATGTTGAAGCCGTCAGCGATTGCGGAAACCTACTGGAACCTTGCGCATCAGGACCGCAGCGCGTGGAGTCACGAGGTGGACGTGCGACCGTACAAGGAAAAATGGTGAGCCGCGCAAGGCGCACAATCGGAGTGCGCTGAAAGCTCCTGACAATACTTGGCTTGACTCGCTCGCGCTGGCTTGACTCGCCGGCGCTACGGGTTTAATTAACTGTTCAGTTAATCCACTATTAACTGACCGGTTAACGAGAACCTTATCGCGCAATGCGCGCCAAACGCACAATCGGCAGAAATCTCGATCGCACCCGGGAGCAGATTCTCGCCGCGGCACTCGCCGAATTCTCGGCCAAGGGTCTCGCGGGGGCGCGAGTCGATCTGATTGCGCGGCGCGCGCGGGTCAACAAGCGGATGCTCTACTACTGCTTCGGCAACAAGCAGGAGTTGTATCGCGAAATCCTGCGGCGCAAGTTCGGCGAGCGCGCGGGATTCGTCGATTCGATTCCACCCAATCTCGGCGGCGCCCTGCTTCATATCTATCAGTCCGGCGGCGCGGACCTCGATTTCGTCCGGTTGATGGAATGGGAGGCGATCGACCCCGGCAAAGGGCCACTGATCGCGGAGGCGGAACGCCGCGCGCTGTTCGAAAAGACGATCGCGCTGCTGCGGGTGGTGCAGGTGAACGGCGGCCTGCCCAAGGAGGTCAACCTGACGCAGCTTTTGATTTCCATGATCGCGCTGGCGGTGTTTCCGCTCGCGATGCCGCAAATGATTCATCTGATCAGCGGGATGAAGCCAACTGACCCGCGCTTTCGCCGCGAGCGGCTCGAGTTCCTGGGCTGGCTCGGCGGTCGCCTGAGCGAACTCGCGTCTGCAGTCACACGAAATTCGCGAACGCCACGCCGGCGCGGTATCAAACCGTCGTCGAATCGCAAGCGCGCTTTAGCCGGTGCGAAAAGAACACTCAAGTCAGGGCGAGTTAGATGAAGACCCGAATATTGGTGGTGGCAGCGGCAGTCGCCGCGTTGGCGCTTGCCGCATGGATCGGCAGCCAGACGATCTGGCGCGCGGGCGGTGCGAGCGACACTTTGCTGGTGTCGGGTAATATCGAGGCCCACGAGAGCGTCGTGAGTTTCAAGGCGGTGCAGTCGCGGGTCGTCGAGTTGCCGTTCGAAGAGGGGCAGTGGGTAAAGGAAGGCACGCTGCTGGCGCGGCTCGACGATGCTGACTATCGCCAACAAGTCGCGATCGACGAAGCCGCAATCCGGGTGCAGGAGCAGCAACTCGCGTCGGCGAAACAAAAGCTCGAAGCCGCGCGCGCAACAATCGTCAGTGACCGCGCGGACCTTGAGCAGAAACAGATCGATCTTGCGCGCAATCAAAAATTGTGGCTGGAAAAGGTCATCTCAGCCGATCAACGCGACCGCACCGAGACCGCGCTCAAACAGTCGGGTGCGGTGACGCAGAGGGATCTCGCGATGCAGCGCGGCGCGGAGAGAGATATCGCGGTCGCGCAAGCAAACATCGAGAGCGGCAAGGCGAATCTCGCGCTGGCAAAAATAATGCTCGGCTACACGACGCTGCGGGCGCCCTTTTCGGGCGTGATCCTGACGCGTAACGGCGAACTCGGCGAGGTGATGCAGCCCGGGACGCCGGTCGTCACGATGGCCGACCTCGAGCACGTTTGGCTCCGCGCCTACGTGAGCGAGACCGACCTTGGACGAATCCGATGGGGGCAGGCGGCGACGGTCCACACCGATACCTATCCCGACAAGGCCTATGCGGGACGAATCTCGTTCATCGCGTCGAACGCGGAGTTCACGCCGAAGAGCGTCGAGACGCATAAGGAACGGGTGACGCTGGTCTACCGGATCAAGGTCGACGTCGAAAATCCAAATCACGAGCTGAAGCCTGGAATGCCGGCGGATGCGACGATTCATCTGGGGCCGCCGGTGCAAAGCGGTAATAGTCATGGATGAGCGGCCGGCAGCCGTCACGGTGAGCAGGCTGGTCAAGGATTTCCCGAGGGTGCGCGCGATCGATCATCTGAGCTTCGAAGTCGCGCACAATGAAATATTCGGAATCGTGGGCCCTGATGGCGCCGGCAAGACGACCACGATGCGAATCCTGGCCGGAGTGTTGGCGCCGGACTCCGGCCACGCGACGGTTGCCGGATGTGACGTGGCGCGCGACCCGGAAACTGTCAAGCATCTCATCAGCTACATGCCGCAGCGCTTCGGGCTGTACGAGGATCTGAGCGTCGACGAGAACATCCGTTTCTACGCGGACCTGTTTGGCGTGCGGAGAATCGATCGGGAAGCGCGGTCGTCGGAACTGCTGACGGCGTGTGGAATGCGCGAGTTTCGCACACGGCTCGCGGGCAAGCTCTCGGGCGGGATGAAGCAAAAACTCGGGCTGGTATGCGCGCTGATTCACACGCCGCAGGTGCTGTTGCTCGACGAGCCGACCAACGGCGTCGATCCGGTTTCGCGGCGCGAATTCTGGGCGATGCTGTATTCGCTGGTGGGTCAGGGGGTGACGATCGTCAACTCGACGGCGTACCTGGACGAGGCCGAGCGATGCCATCGAATCGCGCTGATGCATGAGGGGCGTTTACTGTTCTGCGACACGCCGGCGCGGCTGAAGGCGCAAATGCCGGGCGCGGTGGTGTCGATAGTATCGGCGCGCGCGCGACAGGTGCGCGACGAGTTCGCCGACGCCGACGGAGTATCAAGCCTGGTACTGGTTGGCGACGCGGTGCATCTGTTCGTGGACGATGCGGATCGGCGGATACCCGAGCTTAGCCGACGCCTCGCCGCGCGGCAGATATCCTATAGTGAAATCGTTCGCGTCACTCCGACGATCGAAGATCTTTTCGTCGAGGCGGTGCGCGGCGATATCGCCCGAGAGGCTGGGTGATGAATCCAAACGGCAATTCCGTCGAGGTCGAAGAGCTGGTGAAACGCTTCGGCGATTTCACCGCGGTCGATCGGATCTCGTTCCAAACCCGGCCCGGAGAAGTATTCGGATTGCTCGGCCCCAACGGTTCCGGCAAGTCGACGACGATACGAATCTTGTGCGGACTGCTGCATCCAAGTGCGGGGCGCGCGACCGTCGCCGGCTACGACGTGGTGAAATCGCCCGAACTGATTCGCCGCAACATCGGATACATGTCGCAGAAGTTCTCGCTATACGGCGATCTTACGGTTCTCGAGAATTTGCGCTTCTACTCCGGGATGTACGGTGTCGAGCGAAGCGTCGTGCAGGAGCGAATCGGATGGGCGCTCGAGATGGCGGGGCTGCGCGGCAGAGAGTCGAGCCTGACCGGAGAACTCTCCGGCGGATGGAAACAGCGGCTCGCACTCGGATGCGCCGTGCTGCATCGGCCGCCGATAGTATTCCTTGACGAACCGACCTCAGGCGTCGATCCGCTCTCGCGCAGATTGTTTTGGGAATTGATTCAGCGCATGAGCGACGATGGGGTTACGATTTTCGTGACGACGCACTACATGGATGAAGCTGAGTACTGCAATCGGCTGGCCCTGATGTATCGCGGAAGCCTGGTGGCGCTCGGCACGCCGACCGAACTCAAACTCAATTCGATCGAAGGTTCGCTGCTGCTGCTTGAGTGCGATCGTCTCGGCGATGCGATCGGGCGGGTGCGCGCGATCGAAGGCGTTCGCGACGTGGCAGTGTTCGGCAACGCGCTGCATCTGGTGGTGTCGGAGGGTGCGGATGTCGTGAGCGCTATCCGGATGGCTCTGGAAGCGGACGGAATCGCGATCACGCGCTTGCAGCAAATCCGCCCAAGTCTGGAAGATGCGTTCGTCGCACTGACGTCCGGGCATCGGGCGGTTCCGAGTGAGGCCGCGGCGCAATGAACCTCGGGCGCCTGCTCGCAGTCTCGCGCAAGGAAATCGTGCAAGTTTTGCGCGATTCGCGGAGCCTGCTGATCGTGCTCCTGATGCCGCTGATGCTGATGACGATACTCGGTTACGGTGTCAACCTGGACACCAAGCACGTCAAGGTATGGGCGTTCGATCGCGAAGGCAGTCCAGCGAGCCAGGACCTGTTGCGCCGCTTTCAGGCCTCGGTTTATTTCGACCTGGTCGGGAGCGTTAGTGACTATCGCGCGCTGACCGACGCGCTCGACGACGGCCGCTGTCAGCTCGCGATCGTCGTCCCGCACGATTTTTCCGAGCGTCTTCATGACGGCCGGGTGGTAACGATCCAGGCCCTAGTGGATGGCTCCGATTCGAACACGGCGCAACTCGCGATCGGATATGCGCAAGGCGTTCTGAGCGGCTACGGGTCGGCGGTGCAGGCGGAATTCATTCGCGCGAACGGCGGGCCCGCAGTAATGCCTGCGCTCTCGGTGGAAGCGCGGACCTGGTTCAACGAGGAACTCGAGAGCAAGAACTTTATCGTGCCGGGGGTCGCCGCCGTAGTGATGGCAGTCGTGGGCATGCTGCTTACGTCGCTCACGATCGCGCGCGAATGGGAGCGCGGAACCATGGAGCAGCTGATTTCGACGCCGGTGACTGCGCTGGAAATAATCCTCGGCAAGCTGATCCCCTACTTCGCGCTCGGGATGTTCGACACCGCGGTCTGCGCGGCGATCGCGGTGTTCTGGTTCGAGGTTCCATTTCGTGGGGATCTCGCGACACTGGTAATCGGCTCGGGACTCTTCATGACCGTGATCCTGGGACTCGGGTTCTGGATTTCAGTGCTGACCAAAAACCAGCTTGCGGCGAGTCAGATCGGATTGGTGGCCGCGTTCCTGCCTTCGATGCTGCTGTCGGGGTTCACTTTTCCGATCGAGCAGATGCCGCTCGGCGTGCAGGCCTTCACCTACCTGGTCGCTGCGCGTTACTACGTGGTGATCATGAAAAGCGTGTTCCTGCGCGGCACGGGAATCGGCGCGCTTGCGTGGCCGGCGCTCGCACTTTCCGTTTACACGGTGATCATTGTGGCGCTGGCGCGAAGGTCATTCCACAAGTCGTTGGAGTAGAGGAGTTCCGATGCTCGAACGCCTTCGTCAAATACTGATCAAGGAATTCATTCATCTGTTTCGCGACAAGCGAGCGCGTTTTGCGCTGGTCGTGCCGCCATTGTTGCAGATGCTGATTTTCGGCTACGCGGCGACTTACGAGGTCAATCGAATTTCGACCGCGGTACTCGATCTCGACCATAGCCAGGAGAGTCGCGAGTTTCTCGATCGCTTCAGGGCAAGCCACCGCTTCGAGATCGGGGAAATCGTGCATGAGCAATCGGAGATTCCCGCGCTAATCGACCATCGTCGGGTGGTGCTGGTTCTGCAGATTCAGCCCGGCTTCGCCGCGTTGCTGCGCAAGGGGCAGACCGCGCCGGTGCAAGCCGTGCTCGATGGGACCGACTCGAACACGTCGCTAATCGCAATCGGGTACATCAATCAGATCGCCGCCCGCTATGCGCAGGACTACCAACTCGAGCGTGCGGGACATTTGCGCCCGTCTCTCGCCCAGTTCGCGCCCAGGATCCAGCTTGAAGAACGACCGTGGTACAACCCGAACCTGGAAAGCCGCTGGTTCTTCGTTCCCGGCGTTATCGGCACCTTGCTCCTGACGACCGTGATCATGCTGACCGCGTTCGCGGTGGTGCGCGAACGCGAGATCGGCACGCTCGAACAGTTGATGGTGACGCCGATTCGTCCCGCGGAATTGATAATCGGCAAGACGATGCCATTTATGCTGATTGGTCTGGGCAACGTGATCCTGGTCAGCGTGCTCGGAGTTCTGTGGTTCCAGGTTCCGTTCCGCGGCAACCCGCTGGTGCTGCTGCTGGGCACGATACTTTTTCTGTTGAGTGCGCTCGGAGTTGGACTGTTGATTTCGACCGCGTGCACGACGCAACAGCAGGCGTTTTCGATCGCGTTTTTCTACGTCAGCCCGGCGATCATGCTGAGCGGATTTGGCTTCCCGATAGCCAGCATGCCGAAGATCCTCCAGTGGTTAACATATCTCGACCCGTTGCGCTTCTACCTGGTCGTCCTTCGCTCGGTTTTCTTGAAGGGGGTCGGGCTCAGTGTGCTATGGCCGCAACTGCTTGCGTTGATGATTCTCGGGACGAGCGCGCTCACGATCGCGACGCTCAGGTTTCACAAGACTCTCGATTGAGTATTTCGAAATGCGAATCGATTACATAGGCGGTGCCGCGCCCGGATGATGATTTGCGACGGCGGTCTTGTCCGGCGCGGCGACGCCAAATCTCTTTATCACGTCGGCGAGCTTATCCGGCACCTCGACTGGCGTCGCGCATGCGGTCCCCGCGCATACGAAGGCGAGAGGAGTATCGCGTCCGGCGCTCGCCGCAAACATCGCTTGCGCCGCGGCGGGTATCGTGTTGCCGGCGTTACGGCCGGAAATGCGCGTGACGATTTTCGCGGGACGATAAGTAGCAAGCGCGGTTTGCCAAAGCTCGCCGGCACGATTGTCGCCGCCGGGTCCGACAATCACGATCTCGGCGTAGCCATTGGCGCGATTCTCGAGCGCGAGGCCGAGCGTCGCGACGCTACTGCTCAACATGGTTCCGGCGAAAGCAGGTGCGCTCGAAATGAGATCGTTGGCCGCTTTCGCGTAACTATCGTCGCTCATGATTTTCGTCAGCTTGGCAATCGCGATCGCGGCCGTTGCATTCACCGACGGCATCGGCATGTCATAGAAGGCATTGCCGCCCGGCTGCGAAAGCTTGATCGACAACTTGTTCGAGTTGGCGTCGCGGTTCACGATCAGGCCCGAGTCGCGAAGCCGGAATTTTTCCAGAATGATCGCGGCCAGAGTGCGCGCCGCGCTCAGATATTTTTGCTCGGCTGAAAATTGGTAAGCGTCCACGAGCGCGTCGAGCAGATAGACCTGGTCGGCGGCGAGACCGGCAACCTGCGCGCGCCCGTCCGCCCATACGTGGAACACGCTTCCATCTGAGTCACGCAGATGGCTCAAAATAAAATCGAGATCATCGAGCGCGATGCGCCGCAGATTGTCATCGCCAAGCGCCGCCGATGCGGTCAGGTACGCATGCGCCATCAAGGCGTTGCGATCAGTCATGATCGCGTGATCGACCGGCGGTTTCTTTCGCCGTTGACGTGCGGCGAGCATCGCAGCGCTTGCTTTCGCGATCGTTTCGCGCACCTCGGCAGTTGAAATCTTGAGTCGCGAACCGATCTTGTCGGCATCCATCGCGCGCCGAAGGACGATTCTTCCGTCCGGTGCGCGGCCGGGCGAATCCTCGAGGCCAAAATATAAAGTCGCGACCCGCGCCTGTTCGGTCGGAAGCAGATGCCTTACCTCGCCCACAGTCCAGGTGTAGTAGCTCCCGTCGTCGCCCGGGAACGAATCCGCGTCCTGATGCGAGTAGAACGTATGGGTCTTCGAATCCAGGAGTTCACGATTAACATAGTCCGTGAGCGACCGTGCGACGCCGGCGAAACTCCGATCGCCACTCGCCTCGAAGGCCTCGGCGTAGGCTTGCAGAGCCATCGCGTTGTCGTACGCCATTTTCTCGAAATGCGGCACGGCCCATTTCGGATCGGTCGAGTAGCGATGAAAGCCTCCGCCCAGTTGATCGTAAACACCGCCGGCAGCGATTTTTTTCAGCGTCGCCAGGGCCATATCATTGAACTCCGGATGACCGAAAAATCCATGCGCAAGCGCGAGCCGAATCGCCGGAAAATCGTAGAAGCGAGGGCCCGGACCCGAACCGAAGCCGCCCGAGTTGCGATCGTACAGGACCGTGAGACCGGCGAGGACTTGCGCGCGCATCGCGTCGAGGCTCCCGGGCGCGGTAGTCTTGGCCGCCGCGCCGGAAGCGAGCTTCGCGGCAGTCGCTTCCGCCTGATGCTCGAGGGCTGCGCGATCGTGCCGGTACACGTCCGCAATGCGCTTTATCAGCGGCACCATCGACGAGTTCTCGCCTCCGCTCCCATTTGGACCCGCACCTGGCCGGGGCGGCAGGTAACCGGCCGCAAAGAAAAGCGCTCCGCTCGAAGTTGTGAAGCAGGTGAGCGGCCATCCTCCCGCGCCGGTCAGATGCGACGCCGCGTTCTGGTAGTAGCCGTCGATATCGGGGCGTTCGTCGCTATCGACCTTCACCGGCACAAAGTCGCGATTCAGAATTGCCGCGACTTCCGGGTCGGAGTAGGTGGTCTGGTCCATCACGTGGCACCAGTGACACCAGACTGCGCCGATGTCGATCAGGATCGGACGATTGAGCGCGCGCGAAAGCGCAAATGCTTCCGGTCCCCACCGCTGCCATCGGATTGCACTCGAGGCGGCCTCGCGCAGGTAGAGGCTGGGCGACGACTTTAGCGCGCCCGCGGGCAGCGCACTGGCTGCTTCATTTGTAGTCGATGCCGCGGAAAGCGCGGACGCAGCCACGACGCAGAGGATCGCCAGCGACGCAACGATCATTCGCGTTGACATACAAAGGATTGCGGGATACCAAAAAAACATGGCGCGCGAGATCGCTTGCGCGCCGGCAAATTTTGTCTTTCGATTCAGAGATGGGACCACACTCTAATCATCCGCGCCGTCAGCACTGAGTTCGTATGGGTCAAAATTCAGCAATCCAGCGGCGTCCGCCGCGAACCCATCAGGGTCCCGCCAAAGTGATCAAGATGCCGACCCCCAGAGTGGTCCGCTGCCGTCGTGCGATCAAGCTGGGTTTTGGACTACTGATACTTTCGCTGATCTGCGCTGTGATCGCTCGACTTTACCTGATGCGCACGTCGCCCCCGTCGGGGGAAAAGGTATCCGGCATCACCGACCAGGAATCGGAGATCATGGGCTTGGTCAACCAGGAACGCGCGCGCGCCGGTCAGCAACCGCTCAAATTTTCGCCGCGATTGGCGGTGGTCGCGCGAGGACACAGCTACGACATGGCGATGCGTCACTATCTGGCGCATCGCAGCCCCGAGGGCGCGGCACCTGCGGACCGAATCGGCGGCGTCGGCATCGCCTACCGGACCGTCGGCGAAAATATCTACATGGACGATTACGCCGAGCCGGGAGGCGTACCGCGGCGAGCAATTCAGGGCTGGCTCAACAGTCCGGGTCACCACGCAAACCTGGTTTCCGACAAGTTCACGGAAACCGGCATCGGAATCGCACGTTCCGCCGCCGGCGGTACCTACGTGACTCAGGATTTCGTCCACTGAGCTACTCAGCGCGCCTCGATGGACTTCACCGAACTAGCGGGATTGGCGGGTGGTCACGCGCAAGCGCGCGCTATTCAAACCGCAACCAAGCTCGGAATCTTCGACGCACTGGAGCACAGTCGCCTCGATGCGGCCGGGCTGGCGACCTCGATCGGAACCGACCGCCGCGCGACCGCTCTGATAGCCAATGCGATGACCGCGATGGGTCTGCTGGCGAAAGTCGGCAACCGTTACGAACTGACCGATGCATCGCGCCGGTTCCTGATCAAGTCATCCGATGAGTACCTGGGCGGTCTGATCCTGTTCGACGAAGCGA
>CAAGKR010166019.1_pt1 | contig 10009 bp, 7 predicted proteins | sample 2556971 | NCBI WGS metagenome assembly CAAGKR01 (sample SAMEA5207829, study PRJEB30636) | soil metagenome | biome: forest; feature: boreal; material: soil | place: USA | collected 2011-09 | depth 1 m
TCGGGTCTTCTATAGATATGGCCAGCGGTGCGACGCCTGGGTTGGCGGACGCAAGCTCCTCCTGCAACGTTGCCAGGAGTCCTGCGCGGGAAGGCGCAGTCGATTCGATACGAGTGATCGAGGCGCCGCGCTCGCGCAGCAGGTGGAGAAGTTCCCGCGACTGCGCGCCGAATGCCGCGGCAATCGGGTGAACGGAGTCTTCGTCGAGCACGGCCGCATACACCCGCACCGGTATGTGCCGAGCGACGCTCGCCAGGAGGTCGAGGAAGAGCGGCGGCAGTGAGCTGACGCCGAACACCGTAACACGTGGCGGAAGGCCGGCCGGATTGCCGTTCGCCAGCGCGTCGAGCACGCGCCGGAAGCGGCGTGGCAGGTGATCTGCGGCGTGGGCGTCGCCGGCGCAGAGAGTGCGCCAGAGGGAAGCCTGCCACTGGGTATGAGGGGAATCGGGAACGTCGCGACCGTCTTCCCAGGCCAGCAGCACGTCGGGTCGATAGAGCTGGTACTCGTCGAACCTGGCCGCGATGCGCGACGCGAGACCCAAGCGCATGCGATCGTCGCTTGCGCTCAGGTAGTCGCGCAGCCGCTCCCAGGCAGGTTCGTGCGCGGGCAGAACACGAAGCAACGCATCAACTCGCCACGTCAGCGCGTCGCGTGAGAACGGATCGTTCTCGTGGTCCAACCGGCCGCCGCCTGCGACACGATTAGCGATGTCGTGGCTGAAGTGGGCTGGGAAAGGGAGTTCGAGCGAACCCGCGCAGCCGAGTGCGTCGGCGAGTTGCAGCGTGAGCCAACGGCGCATGCCTTGGCTCTGCACGACGATTGTCTCCGGTTCGCGCGGCGGAAGTGGATCGTTGCGCAGCCGCTGGACGAAGTGGTCGCGGAGCGGCGTCAGCTGGGCTGAGGTAAAGACGTGGAGGCCGAGGGAGTTGGCATCGTTTGAGAACGATACACGGTCCGGCCAAGGTGCTGTGAGGAGTGCGGCCGTGCCGCGTCGCGCTGAATCCGATTTATTCCGGATCATCGAGCCGGGGTCGGACGCTAACTCGCCGAATATGCACGCTGAGCCTACCTTTAAGATCTAAGATCGGGAGTTAGAAATTGATTATTGGGTCAGTTTCTTGGTGCTGAGGAGGGAGTTATCCATTGCACAGGCATACTTGCGGCGTAGCGCTGGTTCGAGAGAAGAACCTGAGGAGGAAGCGATAACAGAACGGACAGATGAAGCCGAGGAGTCTTCGCTCTCACAGTGAGGGAGCCGCTCGCCCGTAAGGTGACAAGATAGGGATAGTCTCGCCAAGCTGGAATACGCTCGGCGCTCTGCTATCAGTCGCCGAAGCAATACAGGAGCACCATGCTCGTCACAGCTCCGCAGGCTTAACCTGAAGTGCCTCACGAACCGAGGGACATAGCAGAATGAACAAATTGAATGTTGACCTAGAAAACTGCTACGGGATCAAGAAGCTTCAGACGCAATTCGACTTCTCCCAGCAACGGGTCTACGCAATCTATGCCCCTAATGGCGCAATGAAGTCATCGCTGGCACAGACGTTCAAGGATGTTGCTGACGGTGCTGCATCCAAGGACCGGATCTTTCCAGCACGAGTGTCCAGTCGACACATCACCGATGAAAACGGTGACGATTTGCTCAAGGAGAGCGTTCTTGTCGTTCGTCCCTATGACGAGGTCTTCGGTCACACAGAAAAGACTTCGACTCTGCTCGTGGACACCATACTACGACAGGAGTACGAGCAACTTCACGTCGAGATTGACAACTCTAAGAAGATGTTCCTGAAGGCTCTAAAGGAGCAATCCCAGTCGAAGAAGGACTTGGAGAAAGAGGTGTCTTCCACGTTCACGAAGAGTGACTACGAGTTCTACCGTGCCCTGGTCCGCGTCAAGGATGAAGTTCTGGCCCAGAAAGACGCTCCGTTCGCCCATATCCACTACGACACACTCTTTGACGAGAAGGTTTTGAGCTTCCTTGGCACCAAAGACTTCAAGACGGCAATCGAAGACTATGTCAGGAAACACAACGAGCTTTTGGCTGCCTCGACATACTTTAAGAAGGGCACGTTCAACTACTACAACGCCGCCACAATCGCGAGGAGCCTAGCCGACAACGGGTTTTTCAATGCCAAGCACACGGTCAGTCTAAATGCGGACACGAGGCTCGAGATCACCAATGAGAAGCAGCTTGAGGACCTGATTGCCAAGGAGAAGGAGGGCATCTCGAACGATAAGGACCTCAGAAAGAAGTTCGCGGACATTGAAAAGCTGATCACGAAGAACGCGAATGTCCGGGACTTTGAGGCGTATCTGGCAGAGCATGAGGAGCTTCTTCCAAGACTGGCAAGCATCGAGAGTTTCAAGGAGGAGATTTGGAAGTCCTACTTCAGGGCGCGGATTGACCTCTACAAAGACTTAGTCGAGAAATATCAGGCCGTTGAGAAGAGGAAGAAAGAGATCGAGGGGGAAGCAGGAAAGCAGCGGACGCAATGGGAGTCGGTGATTGAGATTTTTAACAACCGGTTCTTCGTCCCATTCAAGCTGATCGCCAACAACAGGATCTCCGTGATTCTTGGTCAGGAGCCGATGCTTAGCCTCGCGTTCACTTTTGAGGACGGGGTGGACACGGCACCGGTAGAGAAGGCCGCGTTGATGCAAGTCCTAAGCACGGGCGAGAAAAAGGCTCTCTATGTCCTGAACATCATTTTTGAGGTTGAAGCTCGAAAGAAAGCGAAGCAGGACACCGTTTTCGTTGTCGATGACATCGCTGACTCATTCGACTACAAGAACAAGTACGCCATCATTCAGTACCTGAAAGATATTGAAGAAGAACCGTCCTTCAACCAGATCATCCTGACGCACAACTTCGATTTCTTCCGGACCATAAACAGCAGGTTTGTGAACTATTCGCACTGCCTAATGGCTTCTAAAAGCGCTGCTGGGATTGTCCTGAATCAGGCAAGCGGCATCCAGAACGTTTTCGTGAGGGATTGGAAGCCCAATTTCTTCAAGGACCCCAGAAAGAAGATCGCTTCTATCCCATTCATCAGGAACCTCATCGAATACACCAAGGGGAACATGGACGCGGGGTTCATAAGGCTCACTTCGCTGCTCCACTGGAAAGACGACTCCGCTGGTATCACCCAGGATGAGCTCGATGCCATTTACAACTCCGTGTTCAGTACAACTGAGACGTCGGCTGATGCCAAGAGACCGGTGATTGATATCATTCACCACGAAGCGAGCGAATGCCTTAAGGCCGGCGATGGCATCAATCTTGAGAACAAGATTGTCCTCTCAATTGCCATTCGCATTGCTGCGGAGAAAATCATGGTAGAGAGAATCAACGACGCCCAGTTCGCAGCCAGTATCGACTCAAATCAAACACCCAAACTACTGGCAAGGTTCAAGGAGCTATTCAGCGGTGATATTGACACCATTGAAACCATTCAGCAGGTAATCCTCATGACACCGGAGAACATTCACCTGAATGCGTTCATGTATGAACCGATCGTGGATATGTCCGACGAGCACTTGAGGAAGCTCTACGAAGACGTGCTCGCCCTGACCTGAGGCATTTGTCTTTTCTCCAACTTCTGTCACCCTCGGCTGAGGGCAAGTACGAGGTCTTCGTGGAGGAGCGCTTCTGCCCGAGTTGGCAAGCTCTACCCTTCATCATTCGCACTGCCCGCATAGAGCACGGTCTCAGTCGCTCGGTCAACGAGAACTACATTACTTGACTCCAGCTCCCGGGCCGGACGTGCTGCGCACGCGGTGCAGCAGGCTCGGAGGTCCGGCACGGTGTGGGGTGTGGGATATGGCGTGCCGAGACGTGAGTTCCTCCAAAGCGTAGACGGCCCGGACTCCATGACCGAGACCGCAGAACCGGATCTCCGCTTCGGCGATGCTCTGCGCCTCCTCCCGAGTAATCACGATCGCAAGCCCCCGAACGGCCGTGCTTGGCAGCCTCATGGCCGATTCATGACGTTGCCGATGTTCCCCGAACGCTCACCGACGAGTTCTAAGCGCTATTCCGTGGGTCGGCAATGGGTTACTGCGCAAGCCCGCCGTCTAACTGCGAGTTGCGGCTAGCGCGGTTCGGGTGTTTGCCAATGTTCGCACGCTTGGCAGTTGCGCAGTAGCGCTCAATGAGCGCGGGCGCTGCGGGCGGGCAGTTGAACTCGATCTTGTTAGCCTGCCGAAAACACGACAATCCGCTGCTGCGATCACACTCGACAACTGAAAGGTGCCATGTTCGAGGAAGCCTTCAAGAACATCGACGACGTACTCTGGAAAGAGGCGGGCTGCACGACGGAACTCGACTACACCGAGCAGACCTCCTGGCTACTTTCCTGAAATACCTCGACGGGCTGGAGCAGGACGCTCACGGACGCGGATTCGACGCTCCAAGCTCTCAGCGAGCGCGGCATCACCGGCATTCCGTGCGAGTCGGATCAGCGCCTCGACCTGCTGCTGTGAGAGCTCCAGGCGGACGACGTCGGTGTCCGCACGGGCCAGATCCGAAACTTCGATGTCCGGTACACCGATCGGATTGGTGCGCACGGTCTTGTAGCCGGCGAGTGCCAGCAAGTATGCGAGCAGGTCTTGAAAGATATGCCCAGCTACCGCCGCACCGTCCTGGTCGATGATGGCCTTGACGGTGCTCCGGTGTTCGAACTCCAAAACGTCGGTATCGACGACGTGTTCTGCGAGCTTCCCGGCCCGGTGTAGAGTGCTCAACTCCTCTTGCAATGCTTCGTGGCCTGAGAGTGCCTGCTGCCCAAACGCCGCCAGGAAGGCTGGCCACGTGTGCTCAACGTGATCTCGCACGCCGGCGAGCCAGGGTTGCGTCTTCTCGATTCGCCGCAGATCGTGAACCCCGAGGCTCGTTGCTCCAGCGTCGCTCGAACGGAAGCTCTCCGCAGCGTCGACGATAAACCACCGGCCATCAACAGCACGCTCACCGCACCAGAATAACGCGGCCACTGCTCCGACCGCCGCGCGGTCGCTGCGGAGCAGCGCCTCGCGCTCACGCCTCGGAACGGAAATGGTCGTGCCCGTAGTGAACTTCACCTCGACCCGCAGAACACTGGGAAGGCGCGGCAGCGGGCCGATGTCTTCTCCTGCCTTCACCGCGACTTGGGCATCGCAGTGGTCACCTCCGGCGACCGATCCCAGCCAGTGATATGATGAACCACGCTGTGTTGGTCGAAACCAGCATCGCGGAGGAGTGTAACGAAGTCCTCGTCCTGAGTGGAGACTACCAGCTGCTTGCGCGAGCTGAGGTCGGCTACAACCTTCGCCATCGCCTCCTTCCGCCGATGGTCTAGGTTCTGTGTGGGATCGTCAATGTAGAGCACGTCGAGTGAGTGCTGACTGGATTCGGCCAGCGAGAAAAACAGCGCCAGCGCGGCCGCCGTCATCTGGCCATCCGAGAGCACCAGTCGCGCCTCACGAGCGGACTTGGAGACGGTCGAACTGCTGACTTCAAAGGAGTAGTCCACCTTGTTGGCTTTCACAGCAGTCTTCACTTCAAGGCGGTCGAAAAGTGGGTGCTGGACGAGCTTGCCGTAAAGTTCCTGGGCACGCGGACCGGCCTTCCCGAGAGTATCAGAGACGATCTCGTCTTTCGCAGTCAGCAGAGCCTTACGAATGCTTTCGATGTCAGTGGCAAGCAACTCCAACTCCGTTGCCTTCCGCTCTGCAGCCGCGTAGCCCTCCTTCGCCTTCTTCCACTTTACCTCGTGTGCGGCCGCCTTTTCCCTCGCAACGAGGAAAGGAACGAGGCCGTCGCGGAGGGCCCGGTCGCGATCCGAGATCACTTCGAGATCTTTCTCCATCGCCTCGACACCTTTCGCGACCTGCTCGCATTCGCCTTGAGCAGAAGTCGTCGCCTTCGCCAGTTCGACGGCGACCTTCTTCTCGACCAAGCCCTCTATGGCGAGAACCTTCATGATCTTCTTTCGCTCGGATTCCACTTCGGCGATCTCGGCCGAAAGGGCCTTAGCTGCCTGATCCAGCTTTTTCGCCATTTCCACTTGATTGCCAAGTACAATTTGGGCTTTTGTGAGCGCCTTCTCGATGTCCTGCACGCTCTTGGTCGTCAATGCTTCTATGCGTGCACCAAGGCGCCGCTGGACCTTGGCCGGCATGCTGATAGGCTGCTCGCACACGGGGCAGTTCTCGATCGTCTGGCCCTCGAAATAACTCTGCGCCTCTGACAGGAGCGACCTCAATTCACCCGCCCGTTTGAGGGCTTCCTGGCGAGCCGCAACCTCGGACTCGAGCTCCTGACGCCGTTTGGCAATCGCCTTGGCATCTCCGTAATTGTCGATGATGGCAGTCACTTGTTCCTGCGCCAAGTCGCGCGAGGCGACCACCTCCTCCCAGCGCTCGGAAGCCACTTCCAGGTTCGCAACGCGCTTTTCGACGCCGGCGAGCTTCCTCTGCAACTCTGCCCCGACGCGGATCTCGCGGAGCGCCCTTTCGACGGCCATCGAGGCCTTCTTGGCTCCCGCAACCTCTGCTGCGACGGGTAACGGCGTCACTTCCACGCCATACTTGGATCCCGTCTTTGCGATCTCCAGACTCAGTTCCTCGTACCGGGTCCTCAATCCTACTGCCGACAGGTCCTTGCCCAGAAACTTGTAGGCGCGGGCCTCCCTTTGCGCCGATTCGTATTCCTCAGTGAGCATCTCATGCTGGCTCTCGAAGCTCGCTTCAGTCTCCGCGATTTGCTCGCGCCAAGCGTCGGCTGCGGTCTTGAACGGCTTGGGCTTTACGGCATCGAGCATCGCCTCGGCGTCATCCATTCCTAGGAGGCGGTCGAGGGCCTTTGCCCGTTCCTTGGGCTCGTCCAGGAGGAGCCCTCGGATCTTGCTCTGCTGCAAGAGCACCGCCCGAACGAAGGTATCCTTGTCGAGTCCTAGAGTCTGGTCGAGCAACGCCACTGCCTCGCTATTTCGCTTCTTCCGTCCGCCGAGCTCAACGACCAGATCGTCCTCCTTTGCATCGCGGCGCGCTACAAGGCGCTCCGCCCCACGCCGAAACACAACCTCACCCTTGCAGGCCTTCGCGCTACCGCCCACGGGCGACATAAAGTTGTCGCGAGGTACGCCGAGAGCTTGGCTCGGGAAACCGCCGAACAGTATCCACTCGATTGCGAGGGCGAGTGTAGACTTGCCGACACCGTTATCACCCCAGACCAGGGCGGGCAGGCCCGCGAATTGATAGGTCTGCGTGCCCAGTACGCCGCGGAAGTCGGTCACGGTGACGGACTCGAGCCGCCAACGATCGGGAATGCCCGCTCTTTGAGCGCTCACGTCTCGTCCTCTTCGTCGACTTCCGGCAGTTCGGCAAGGCTGTCAAGCAATTCCGTGACGGCCTCCGCGCCGTCGCGTTCGAAAGCGCCCCAAAGCTTGTTCCAGAGGTCGACGGCCCGATCCGACTCGCGTTTGGTTTTCAGATGTCGAATCACGACCGATTGCAATTCACGCATTCCACTCTCCGATTAGCGATCCTGGCGATGAACCAATATGGGCTATCGTGGGAGTTGCGTGTCAACGCCGTGGGCGAGGACCGGCTTTCCCCGAGCCGAACGAAAGCCATCATTTCTTTCTTCTAGTGCGACGTCAATCGGACCGTCGACAGTCCTCTGTTCCAGCGACACACGTTGCGTAAGTGCCGCTAGGCCGACGAGTGGCTGCGTCCCCGTGCTTGGCCAAGGATCTGCCGCGCGCGCGTTTGCAGGCACGCGGCGATTGCTGACTAACTAAACGTGGCAATGAACTGAACTCATCCCCTTGTCATTTGCATTGTAGCCCGGCCTGTTGGCGCCGAAGGTTTCACGCTGGGACTGTAAGGCGGACATCTTCGTGACTTCAAACAATTTCCATCCCACCGGATTGCCGGATTCACTAAAGCCGGCTGTTTGATAGGCTCGTAGCACTTCATTGCCAGCGGTACTTACCCCATGACAATGCGGTTCCACAGTCCGGTCACCGCCATCGTAACGAAAAATGAGCACTGTCCGCCCGCGGATCGCATCACAAATTGCCGAGTTCATCGTGCATACTCCGGGAAGAGGTGAGCTATTGTCAAAAGGTGCGGAAATAAGCGGAAGGCGGTGACACCTTCTCGGGTGAGACCAATCACCCCCGGGAGAATCCCGGAATCGAAGAGGAGCCACCGCCAGATGAAGAAGATGATCGAAGTGGAAGCGGCGTCAAGAGCGAAAACATCACCGGGAACGTCACCGTTGTGGGAGACCCTGGAAACGTATGCGTTCGCCCTCTCTGTGCCGCACGCCAAGGCGTTGCGCATCCGCGACGACGTGGGCTTTTTTCAGGCAGTGCAGGCTGTGCTCGCCAAGCGCGCGCCGGGCGAGGCGCGGCCCGAGGAAGAGCTGGATCACGCCGTGCGGCAGATCATCTCCCGCGCTGTGACGCCCGAAGGCGTGGTGGATATCTTCGCTGCCGCAGGCTTGGCAAAGCCGGACATCTCGATCCTGTCGGAGGAGTTCCTATCCGAGGTTCGTGGGATGCCGCAGCGGAATCTTGCGGTCGAGCTTCTGCAGAAGCTCTTGAAGGGTGAGCTGCGCATGCGCCGGCGCAAGAATCTCGTGCAGGCACGGTCCTTCGCGGAGTTGTTGGAGCAGTCGTTACGGCGCTATCAAAACCGTGCAATCGAGGCCGCCCAGGTGATCGAGGAACTGATCGGGCTGGCCAAGCAGATGCGCGATGCAGACCAGCGCGGCGAGGCAATGGGGCTCAGCGAAGACGAGCTCGCGTTCTACGACGCGCTGGAGGTCAACGACAGCGCCGTGAAGGTATTGGGAGACGACACGCTGCGCGGCATCGCGCGCGAGCTCGTAGCGTCGGTGCGAGCCAACGTGACCATCGACTGGACTGTGGGCGAAAACGTGCGCGCCCAGCTCCGCGTGCTCGTCAAGCGCATCCTGAGTAAGCATGGCTACCCACCGGACAAGCAGGAGAAGGCGACGCAGACGAGGCCCTTGCCGAATACAATCCCAGCCCCGCCATGCGTGAACTCGTGGCCGGCGTCGAATCCCAGAGGGAAAACATGCGCGCCGACCCTCATTTGAGGGCGTCGGCGGAGAAATCGGTATATCACTGTCGAAACTCGCGCGCCAACGCATCAAAGCACGCAAGTCAACGCGTTCCGCCACGCATTAGTCGCACGTCAACGCGGTCCGCAACGCACGTCAACGCGGTCCGCAACGCATTAGTAGCACGTCAACGCGGTCCGCCACGCATTAGTAGCACGTCAACGCGGTCCGCCACGCATTAGTAGCGCGTCAACGCGTTCCGCCACGAGACAAAATATTCCCACCACGCAAACCTCGCGCGCCAACACATCAAAGCACGCACGTCAACGCCAATGAAATCAGCGCGGAAAAAATGAGAACTGCACCGGTCCGGGGGAGCGCGCACCCCCTACTCCCTTGACATAGGAAGCTGCGGAGGTTTGACTGAAGGAGCAGTCCGAAGTATGAAGTAAAAAAATTCGCTCTGGTCGCTTGGCACATTGTAGCAAGGCGCCGGAAATCGTTTTTCGATTTCTGGGCGCTTTTTTTCTACTCCGGATCAGAAGCTCAATTCTTTTCTGGGAGGGACGATGGCGCGCAAGACGATCAGCGAGCTCGAAGACGAGCTGGCAATGGAGCGCGACGACAACGCCCGGCTGTACACGAAGGTCGAGAACCTCCCGCGCGGAGCTCCCCGAGCTCGACGATTCGGACGAGCCCGGAACGAAAGCGAATCGTCCGGCTGGCTGGCCTGGCCAAACGCGAAGCCCAAGGAGCTTGAGGTGAGGGAGCGAGATGATGACCCCGGTCATCCCCGCGTCCTTTGCCCGCTCTCTGCCAAGAAGTACGATGCAAAGCTAGCCAAGCGGCCTCTGCGGCGGAGGGCAAGTTGATGTCGCGCACCGATCTCATTTCACGGTGGGAAGCTAGGCGTGCCGACCTCTCCAAACTCCA
>CAAGKR010050398.1_pt1 | contig 10008 bp, 11 predicted proteins | sample 2556971 | NCBI WGS metagenome assembly CAAGKR01 (sample SAMEA5207829, study PRJEB30636) | soil metagenome | biome: forest; feature: boreal; material: soil | place: USA | collected 2011-09 | depth 1 m
CCCGGGTGAGGCTACCGGGCGCTCACGCAATCTCAATCGAAGGTCCCCCCGGACGAGTTCGACGTGATTTTCGAACCGCACAGGTCGGAGTAATCGCCCTGGTCGGCGTCACCGTGTCAATCGTGACCCGTCAGGCGCCCGCGCCGCAGACGAAGCCAGAGTCGGCCTGATACCGAAGGCGCGCCAAGGTGTGCACGATCCTGATCGGCTTTGCCGCCATTCAGCCGGATATGTCACTACGGCTGTGCCCGGCAAATGAATTCGTATTCGACGTGTGGATGAGGGCTCCGGCACTAGGTGACGGCACTCCACTATTCGATGCTGCTGTTACGATGTGCCGAGCTATTGGGCGACGACACGCGACAGCGTGATGTCAGCCAGGAGAAGTGTTGGCCTTCCGCCCGAAGCCGATCTTCGAATCCCCCCAGGATGGGCCTCCCTTTCGTCGAAAAGACCACATCTGGATGCCGCGCTCCAGTTCGAGACCAGTCTCCCAGTCCTGCACGGGCGGACCCGCCTCCTTTCGAAATGATCGCGTCGCAGCTCGTGTTAGGGCCGGGTCCTGGGCCGCCGCGCGAGCGAGTTCGACCGCCCGCTGCTCTACTTCTGCATCATCAACAGCCGCCCATGCGAGGCCGCGATCACAGGCCTCGCGTCCCGACAGCTCCTGTCGGCAGAGGCCGAGCACTGCCGCCGTATCCCTGTTGGTGCTGCGCGCCAAAAGAACGTAGTGGCCGCCGCCAGGATGAACGCCCAGAGAGAGAAACCCTGAAATGAGCCTAGCGTCATTGGCGACGACCCTGATGTCGGTCGCAAGGGCCAGGTTCAGACCAGCACCTACGGCGGCACCGCGGACTGCCGCGATGGTGACCGGCTCCAGCGCACCGACGCGCATGAACGATCTATAGATGAGCGACGTCCGTTGGAAGTTGTCGTCATGGGCGGGATCCTCACCGGACGCTGCCAGCAGTGACCGGTCGGCCCCCGCACAGAAGCTCCCTCCCGCCCCGCGAATGACCACCGCACCGATCTGGCGATTGGCGTCGATCTTCTCGCACGCTTCGATCAACTGATCGGCCATGTCAGCAGAGATTGCATTTCGTCGCTCAGGGCTGTTCAGCGTCATGACCGCAACGCCAGACTCCAACTCGACGATGACGTGAGGTGAGTTTGGCACCGGCTACGCTGCTCCGATACGCGGATCGTCGATGACAACGTCGACCGAAGGCATGCCCCGAGCCTCCAGCGACGACAGCAGAATTCGGCGGATCATGTCGGCCGGAAGGATGCAGTCGAAACATGCGTCCTCTGTGAACTCCAACCTGACGACGACACGTCCGGGGTCGGAAGACGCGATGCTCATCTCGCATCCGTCGCTGGTCATTGCTGGCCTCAACTCGGCCAGTATCTCCTGCAGGGCGACCGCAGGTCCGTCGGTCTTGTCAGCCATCTATACCTCCACCGACTCACACCCCCGGCGCGTGGACTAGCCGGGGCAGGAACAGGGTGATTTCGGGTATGGCCGCGATGATCCCGATCCCCACGAGCGCGGCCGCCATGTAGATCAGTGTCGTACGTATTGCCCGCTCGGGACGGACCGACGCGAGCGAGCAGGTGGCGAAGTAACCAATTCCGAGTGGTGGCAGAAAGGCGCCGACGCCCATAGCCATCACGAGAACGATCGAGTATTGAAGCGGATTGATCCCGAGTCGCACCGCAACTGGGAGGAGTAGCGGCGCGAAGATCACGATGGCAGGCAGTCCCTCGAAGACGAGCCCGGTGAGAACAAGGACGGCAATCGTGACGAGCATGAAAGCCCATACCTCGTGGGCGAACAGCAGCGCCACCTGCTGCAGTTCGCCTGCAATGCCGTCAACGGTCAAGATCCACACGAGAACCGCAGTCGTGGCGAGCAGAAACAGTAGCATTCCCGAGAGCCGAGCACTCGTGACGGCCAAGCGAGCGATATTGCGTGGCGGCGTTCGGTAGAGAGCGGTCGTTACGACAAGGCCATAGATCACGGCGAGCGACGATGCTTCGATCGGCGTCGCGACCCCGCCGATGATCCCTCCGAAGATGATCGCCAGCATCCCGCCTGGGACGATCGCCGAGAGAAAGTGACGACCGAAGGTTCTGAGATCCGGGGGTACCGCTGTAGTGATCGCGCTCCGCCGAGCGCGCAGGGCAATGACCAGGATGATCACGATTGCGACCGATGCGGCCGGCAGCAGGCCACCCAAGAAGAGCGCGCCGGTAGAAACCGATGTGATCGCGGTAAGAATCAGGATTGCGAGGCTCGGGGGTACCGCTTCGCCCATCGCGGCCGACGCGCTGAGTACACCAACGACCTCCTCCTGTGTGTGGCCGCGCGCGCGCATGCTTGGCATCAGTACCGGCGCCACTGCAGCTACATCCGCGATCTTCGCGCCGGACAGGCCAGAGAAGAGATACATGGCGAGGACACCCGACATCGCTGAGCCGCCCGGCACCCGACAAGTTACGTCGTCGACGAAGCGCATCAGCCGGTCCGAGATGCCACCAATAGATAGGAGACCGCCGGTGAAGACGAAGAAGGGAAGGGCCAAGAGCACAAACGAGTTGACGCCGCCAAGCATCTGAAGCGGGACGGTTGACAAATCGAGCCCAGGGTGGAGGAGCAACAAGATCAGAGCGGCGATCCCGAGGATGAACGCAATCGGGATCCCGGTAGCGAATCCGAGCAACACCACAATGACTATCAGAGCCCACGGAGCCGCGTCCGCAAGCGCGACGAAGGCGTCCGCAGCGAACCAACCCGCGGCGAGTACAGCGGCCAGAGCGGCCATGCCAAACAAGAGATCGGTCCATCGCGTCGTCGTCAACCGCAGGACGGCGATCACGGCGATGAATGCCAATCCCAGCGCCAGCGGGCCATAAAGGACCCTGAGGCTCCACCCCGTCGCCGGAAGCGTGCCGGTGCCGTTGGCTACCAAATCGATCGTATTAACCAACGCGATGCCGACGAAGAGGAGGATCGCGCCGTTCGCAACCGCATGGCACGGAGCTCTCCAAGATTGCGGCCATCGCTCAACGAGTGCCATCATTCCGATGTGCTCATTGCGTGCGTAGGCCGCGACGGCTCCGACGAAGGCGATCACGACCAGTAGGACCGTGCTCACCTCGTAGACCCATGTGATTGAGCTTCCCGTGAGTACCCGACGGCCGACCGAGACGAAGACCAACAGCGCGTCGGCGATCAGCAACGCAGCCGCGACGATGCCGAAGAGATCTCCAATCCACATCTCTGCGGACCGGACGACGCGCCCGAGGCGCGGGCTGGCGCGAGGGGGGGAAGCCGGCGGCACGGACTCCTGCAGCTCAGCTACCCCAATCCACACCTCAGCCACCTGGCGGTTGGCCGTACACGGCCTCAGCCGTTCGCCTTCACGATCTGCTGGTAGATGTCAGTGCCGCCGACAGAGTCAGCCCACTGCTTGTTGAAGGCCTGAGTCTGTGCAGACCATTGTGCCTGATCGATTTGGTACACCTGCACCCCTGCGGCCTTCATCTTGTCAATGGCCGTCTGGTTCGCGGAATCCTCTTCGGTCCACTGCTTCGCGGCCGCACTCATCGCATCCTTGGTGACGATCTGCCGATAGTTGTCGGGGAGCGACGCAAATGCTTTGTCATTCATCACCATTGCCTGGGCGATCGTGATGTGGTTCGTTATGGTCAGGTTCTTTGCGACTTCGTAGAACTTGGCGGTGTAAAGCTGCTCGGGCGCGACCTCGACGGCCTGAACCACCCCACTCTGGAGCGACGTGTAGACCTCGTTGTAGGCGATCGGGGCCGGATCTGCACCAAGGGCCTTGAACGCACCGACGTAGACGGGGGCGGCCGGGACCCTGATCTTCACTCCCTTCATGTCGGCGAGACTCTGAATGGGCTTCTTTGAGAGGATGTCCCGCGTGCCCAGAGTTGTCCACGCGAGGAGCTTGATGTGCTTGTCGAGCATCAGGCTCGCGAACTTGTCCGAGAGCGGCCCCTGCAACAGCTTCTCTTCAACGGAAGGACTCTTGAATACGTAGGGGAGATCCAAGACCGAGATCCGCGGCACCTGCTGCTCGAGAATCGCCGTCGCGACGAGTTCGCCATCCAGGCTCCCGCTCGTGACGGCGGCGAGCATCGCCTCCTCTGTGCCCAACTGACTGTTGGGGAATATCTCGATCTGAACCTTCCCGCCCGTGTCCTTATTGACAGCGCTTGCCCATGCTTTGACCGCATCGAGTTGCGACGTGCCCTCGGGTTCGATGCTGCCAATCCGGAAGTGATACGTGCGGTTGGACCCTGCTGCCTGTTGGCTGATCCCTCCACATCCGGCAACGAGCGCGATGGCTGTGGCCAGAGTGGCCATCTTGAGGAACTTCATTGGATTTCTCCCCCTTGAATGCGTCGCGTGATGGATTGGGTGTCACCGAACGTTGGCGCGAATACGCTGTGCGGGCCATCGCCACCGGCGACCACAATCACAAGCGCCTCCGGCGCGTCGAGCGCATGAACTTGGTCGCCTCCCACTGCTTCGGGATGCAGCCCGCGCTTGGACCTCATCATCGTGAGGTGTGCCGGTGTGAACGCCGACGCCGGAGTCACCGCTCGTTGGTACAGCTCCCGCTGCACGTCTTTTCGGGTTAGTCCGTCGCGTGCGAGGATCTCAGCGTGTTCCGGGCAGAGCAGCAATAGCGCCTCTCCGCCCAGCTGCATGGTGTTCGTTCCGTGCGGTGTCATCGATTGGGCGATGGTTGTGAGTAGCTCGTCGGCGGTGCTGGAGATGTCGTCGAGGACATTGACCACGCAGCTCACAGCAATGGCGGTGATGGCGCTGTCGTCCGCGCGGAGGCCCCTGGAGACAGTCAGCGGCTCCCAGGGGTTCCGCTCCTCGTTTTCTGCAAACGTGAACGTGTACTTGCCGGGCTGACCCACCGTAGCCCGATCCAAGGTCCCCGGCTTGGCGCCACCTATGTTGAGCATCGCCAGGCGGAGCGCTCGGCCGAATGTAGCGTTGGAGCGATTTCCGGGACCGAGACAGCCATAGCCTGAATTGAATCCGTATCGGGAACGTGCTGGACCGTTGATGATGAATGCGGGCGCGACCGGATTCGTTGTCGCCTGGACGCCGTAGAGGTTGAACGGGGGTTCGAGAATGGCCTCCACGGTCGCGATCACGAGCGGCATGAGCTCCGAGGACAGCCCCGCCATCACGGCGTTGATCGCAACCTTCTCAACGGTCGTCTCACCCCATGCCGGCGGCATCTTTCCAAGCACCTCGTCTCGGCGGCGCCGACTCGCTTCGACGAAGCGATCCACACGATCGGGAGTAGCCGGAACGACGGGAAGGCCGTCCCCCCATCCCTTCTGAAGGGTGAACTCGAGCCATTCCTCCGGCGTGTCCCCGATCTCATAGGTGGCCGTCGCCTGAGAAGTGGGCACAGTCATTCCTGGCCACTCCCAGCCAGCCTTGCGCTCAGGACCTCGAGCAGGCGTTCCAGTGCCGCCTGCGGCACCCCACGATGGAGTAGCTCGTCGGACGAGAACGAGCCGATGGGGTGCGGCACCACCACCATCCTCATGTCAGGTAGCCCTAGCGACCGCGCCTCGGCGGCGGCCAATGGCTGGAAGACGTTGCTGCAGATCAGCACGCCCGTCAGACCGAGACGCTCGGCCTGAAATGTGTCGTGGCAACTCCACGACGTGCAGGATCCTCATTCAGCTATCGCGGCAAGCGTCACGCGACAGCTTCGGGAGATCGCTGCAAGTTCGCCGTCCGGCGCGGGCATTGCCTCAGTCCTCTTGCGAATCCAGTGAAGCGTGACGCCGTACCGGTCCACCAACTGCCGACCAATCCACTCGAGAATGAACGCGCCATTTGGCTTGCTGTTGTCAATCAGACCAACTCCGATGCCGGCGAGATCGGAGGGCGCAGCGTTTAGGGCCAGCCGTGGGGGACGCACGAGTCCGGTTGGATCGAGTACGGTCTGCGGCATTTCTACATAACCTCCCTGTTGAATCGCACCTCGCCCATTGCTCGGACCTTCTGGACACCGGTCTCCGTTCTGAGCCATGCCTCGATATTGACGACCACCTGATTGCCGTCCTCGCGGACGGCCGACACCACGCCAGCGCACTCCAGAGCTTGCTTCGGCCACAGACGATCTAGGAACCGAAACCGCAACCTCCGAACGTTCTCGCGCCCGACCCAATCCGCGATGTAGTGAGCAAGAATCCCAGCCGAGAGCATCCCCTGGGCGAATGGGCTGGGCGCTCCAGCAGTCGCTGCGAATTCTCGATCGAAGTGGATCGGGTTGAAGTCACCGCTGGCGCCCGCGTACCGAACGAAATCGACGAGCGTCAGTTCGCCGACTTTTGTGATAGGCCCAGCCTCCCCCGGTGCCAGCCGCCCCGCGCTCCCGCCGTTACTCACCAACACTCACCTCCGACTCGGTTTGAATGATTCGGTGATACGCGCGCAGCACACAACTGCCGTGGTCATCGATGAACTCGGTCTGCAGGACCAGAAGCAGCATCTCACCACCCCGCCTGCCGATCTTTCGCTCGACGCTGGCCAAGCGCAGGTGCGCCGCCAGCCTTTGGCCGATCCGCAGGGGCGCCAGGTACTCGAACTCCTGCTCGCCATGGAGGACGTAGCGCATATCGAGCCCGAGCGATCGGTAGAACCGCTCGTCGCGTCCCTGCCAAAGCACTGACGAGACTGAGAAGGTGAGCGGTATAGGGGGAGTCGGCCCATCGACTCTAGGGTCGTGATCTTGAGTAGCGCGGCAGAACTCGCGCACCTTTCCCTCCTCCACCACCCATTCATACGGAGGGAACTCCTTGCCGACCAAGCTGGTCAGAATGTCGGAGGTCTGGGTTCCGGACGTTGCCTCGCTCAAATTGCGACTCCAGTCGACTTCAAGTAGGTTTGCGTCATGCCCTGAGACTGGCGGCCCTTCGTCACTAGCGCTTCAGTGGCGGCCGTCGCAAGGTCGAATGAATCGAAGACCGGAACCCGGGCGGCGCGGAGTATCGCGTAGGCCTCCGGCACGATCTGTTCGGTGAGCGTCCACCCGACCACGATCGGTTTAGCCGAATCTTGCGATAACCGAGCAACGTCCTCAGCGATCGCAACTGCGTGGTCACCGACCGTGGTGGTCACGGTCACCAACAGAACGTCGACAGCTTCGGACTCGAGAACGGGGACGGCCATCTTGAATAGGAGATGCGGGTCTTGGACAATCTGCCCGGTCGTGTCGAGTGGGTTACGCGTTGGCGCGTAGTAGGGCAGCACTTCACGCAACCTGTCTTGGATGGCTGGCTCCAGTTCGGGAACGGCCAAGTTTCGATCACGCAAGAGGTCCGCGACCAAACTGCAAGCGCCACCGGACGTCGATATGACAGCGACGCGGTTACCGTTCGCGATCGGCTGCCAGGCGAGCGCCTGGCACATCGCGACCATCTCGGCCAAGTCTCGAGCCAATATGCAGCCGGACTCCTCAAGCGCCGCTCGATAGATGCGAGCAGAACCAGCCAAGGTTCCGGTGTGTGAGCGAGCGGCGGCGGCGCCCACGTCTGAAGCACCGGCGCGCACAACCACCAATGGCTTACGCGAGCGGGCGAATGCCTGCAGTGCCTGACGGAAGTCTAAGCCGTCCGTCACTCCCTCCAAGAACATACCGACCACGCGAGTCGCCTCGTCCGTGGCAAGGAATCGGACGTAGTCGGCGACGGACAGGTCTGTCTGGTTGCCCACACACACGAATCGCGCGGTCCCCAGCCCCTGCGTCCAAGCCCGTAGCAGCAACGAACCACCGATCGCACCGCTCTGGGTAACGAACGACACGTCTCCCCGCTTCGGCTCGAACTCCATCGCCTGGGTGAATGTCAGAGGAACATCGCCAACGACGCCTATCGTGTTTACGCCGCAGATTCGGACACCAAGGCGATGCGCCGCCTCTATCACACTCGTCTCCGCGGCGCAGTCCCCTGCCTCGCCATACCCGCCAGCAAACACAACGAAGGAGCCGATGCCGGCCTTCGCACAGCTCTCGATCGATGCAATCACTGACTCCCTCGGCGTCGCGATGACAGCAGTAGCAACACCCCCGGGCAGCTGCTCGGGGGACGTAAGGAGCTCGAGGCCGTCGACGGATCCACCCTTTGGATTGACGCCATAGACCGTCGTCTGAGGGGAGTACTTCCGCAGATACCGCAACGCTCGCCGGGCCGGCTTGCTGGGGTCACTGCTCACCCCGATGATCGCGACGGATGACGGAGAGAGGATGCTCGCAATCGCCGCCTCGGCTGACGCCGCGCGGCCCCGAGACCGATCCGATTCCGGCAACGTCCCGGTGCGTACGCGAAGATCCACTGCCAAGACGCGATCCCCCGATACGATCAACGGGTTCAGGTCAATCTCCTGAACGTCCTCATGCTCCGACAGAAGAGCCGAAACTCCCGTGATCACCGCCGCAAGTTGACGACCGACTCCATCGGACAGCGCGACCCCACCGAGCACCGATGCAACCATCGCCTCGGCCGAGGCCTCAGTAACCGGGCACAGGCGGATCACCTGGCGATCGATCACCTCAACTAGGCGGCCGCCAACCCCGAACATAACGGCCGGGCCGAACACCGAGTCTCGGACTCCTCCGACCATGAACTCGAGACCAGCGCCAATCTGTTCTTGGATAACCAGGTAGCCGCCGAGGCCAATCTGCTCCTGGCGACGCATGACATTGGACCATGCAGCGGCAAGTTCTTCGTCGCTCGTGACGTCGAGTTGGACCAGGCCGTGCGCCGCCTTGTGCTCGTTCGTATGCGCCTTGACACAGACACGCACGACTCCGCGACTCGCCAGATCGTTTCTGAATGCGACCGCCGAGTCGAAATCGGTGGTAACGATGTATTCCGGAAGTGGAATGCCAGCCCCCGCCAGGTGCTCCCATCCAATTGTCATCGCGCCGCCCACCCGCTCAACATCAGCGCGGCGATCGAGTTAGCCAGATCGTCGTGAGACCTGTGCATTCGCCCCCCCCACCTGTACACAGTGCTCAACAGGCCGAGCAACATGTTGCAGGCCAAGTCAATGTCGAAGTCGGCAAAGGTGCCTGATTGTTGACCCTCCAGGAGGACGACTTTCACAGCGCGCTCATAACGCTCCTCGTGCGCGCGGACGGCCTTGCGGGTCGCGTCATCCAGCTCGTGGCGCTCGCGCCAGAACACGGCGAGGAAGCCGTGGTTATCGATGTGGTAGCCGACCTGGGCTCTTATCAATGCCCGGAGCTTCTGCTCGGGGCCGTCCGTGGATGACTCGATCTCCGCGATCAGCTCCCACAGATTGCTGGTCACCGTGTCGTATGCCGCCTCGAGGAGTTCCCCCTTGCTCCGGAAGTAGTGGTAGAGAGCCGGCTTCGATACGCCGCACGCTTCGGCGATGTCGTTCATCGACGTGCCGCGGAAACCGTTCCCCTGGAACAGCCCGATCGCCTGTTCGCAGATGTAGACCCGCGGAGCAATCGCCCTGTTCTCTGGGACGACCAAGCGATGCGGGCGGAGCGCCGTAGTGGAGATCCGCATAGGTTACCGACCGGTCGGTAACCTGTCAACACCGAAGTCGCCCTGGGAAGTCGACCCGCAGACGACGGCACAAGAGGGCGTCGACGACCGTTGGTCGCCACTGAGGTGTCGCAGTCGGCAGGTGGTGAAGCATTTGCAAGTGCCGGCAGGTCGCGGCCGACCGCATCGAGGACCTCGTTTGGGACTACATCGTTCAGTTGCTCGACCACCCGCCGAGCATCCGGCAATACTTGGTGGGTCTGAGTGACGCGGAGGCGCCGGTGGATCCGAACGCGATCGAGCGCATCAGGAGCCAGCGCCTCAAGAAGAGAACCGCGCGAAGCAACCTGATAGATGAAATCAGCCTGGCCCCTGACGAGGAGACCAAGAACGCCTACCGGTCGAAAATTGCGGTAATCG
>CAAGKR010340182.1_pt1 | contig 10008 bp, 7 predicted proteins | sample 2556971 | NCBI WGS metagenome assembly CAAGKR01 (sample SAMEA5207829, study PRJEB30636) | soil metagenome | biome: forest; feature: boreal; material: soil | place: USA | collected 2011-09 | depth 1 m
CCGCGGCGGGCGAGCACGATCGCGACGACGATGCCGGCGAGACCGCCCCACAGCGCGATCCACGTGACGAGCGCCGGGCCACCGCCGTGCGCGTAGTGCAGCTCGAAGTCGCCCGGGTAGAGCTGCTGAAGCACGATCCCCGCCGCGAGCGCGACCGGCAGCACCAGCACCCTCAGCGCGCGCGTGAGGACGGCAGCACCGCCCGCGAGAGCGAATGCGAACGGCACGAAGCCGGCCGCCCGCCGCGACTGCGACAGCGACACGAGGTCGGAGAACCGCGGGAAGAGAAACGACGAGAGCTCGAGCGCGAGCACAAGCACCATGCCGCCGAGCACAAGTGCGCTCCAGCGTCGCCGAGCGGCGAGCGCCGCGAGCGGCGTGAGCAAGAGCGCGGCGACCGCGACGGCTCCCGTGCGCCCGACGAGGCCGGGCAAGAGGTGGTAGCTCGATGGCGAGCTTACGGAGAGGTCGGTGGAGTACTGCGCAAGCGCCTGCGCCTTCGCGGCCGCCGTCGGGTTGTGCGATCGCGTTTCGGCGACGATCGGCGCGAGCCACGCAACGACCGCGATCACCGGCAGACCGAAGGACACGAGGCCGCCTGCGCTCGCTCGCAGATCCTCGCTGGAGGCGAGCGCGCGCACGAGCGCGAAGCCAACGAGGGGGATCGCGATGAAGAGCGCATAGGTCGGGTGCACGAACGCGAGGTCCATCCCCGCGACCGCGAGCGTGAGCGCGACCGGCCAGGTCGGGTCGCGCACGAAGCGGAAGAAGAGCGCGATCACGGCCGGCACGAGCAGCTGCCGCGCCGTCGTGCCCGGAAGCTCGAGCGACGTGTACGCGCCGCCGCTGCCCGGCGCGAGAGCGATCATCGCGACCTGCGCGAGCAGTGTCGCGACGGCGAGCCACGTCGAGCGGAAGACCTGGCGCCCCATCTCGTAGGCGAGCACGAGCGCGAGCGGGGCGAGGATGCTCGATTCGTGCAGCACGACGGCGCTCGGATCGACGCCGGCAAGCTTCGCAACCAACGCGAGCCAGGCGTGCCAGAGCGGGAACGCGTAGCCGGGGTGGAGCCCGCCGTCCTTGAACTCGTCGACGGCATGCAGCGAGAGGGCGCCGAAGTCGTCGAGCTTGCGCATCCGTCCGAGATGGAAGAGCGCGTCGCCCTTGACGACCCCTTCGATTCCCCACAGCGCGATGCCGAGCCCGACGCCCGCAAGCGCGACGAGGCCTCGCGCGCGCGGCGCCGGCTCGCGCTTCGCACGCCACGAGAACGGCAGCGCAACGACCGCGACGACTAGGAGCAGCACGAGCACCAGATCGAGCGATGCATGCACCGCGAACGTCAGCGCGAGCGCCGCGGCGACGAGCGCCACAGACCAGACGAACGCGGCGGCGGGCCCGCTCCGGCCGAGTGCACGCGCGACGAGCCGGCCGGGCAGCAGCAGCAGCAGCGTCGCGGCCGCGAGGCGCAACCAGAGGCCGAAGCCGTGCTCCGGCAGCAGCCGCGCGAAGCCGAGCAGCGGCAGCGAGAGAAGGAGCGGCGGGACGCGAAGGCTCATCCGAGCAGGTCGCCGACGCGCCCGGAGGAGAGCCAGCTCGCGCCCTCGCGGTACATGCGGCCCCGGTCGCCGCGAATGAGCGCGCCGCGGACGCGCAGCGCGGCGAGCAGCAGCCGGCGCGCGCGCTCCGCATAGGCGTCGCCACGATGCTTACGCAGGAAGCGCAGCTGGCCGCGCAGGTTCTCGACGAACATCCGTCCCTGGTGCGACGCCGCGTACACGTGCGTGGCGCCGGCGCCCGGGAAGAACAGGAGCTTCCAGCCGGCCAGGCGGAAGCGGTAGGCCCAGTCGGTCTCCTCGCTGAAGAGGAAGAACGCGTCGTCGGCCGGGCCGACCTCGTCGATCGCCTCGCGCCGCACGAGCCAGACGGCGCCCATCAGCACCTCTGCCTCGCAGACCGAGGCGTGATCGAAGCCGCCGGCGTAGAAGGCGTTGAGCGCCTCCGTTCCGGGCGCGAGCTTGCGCAGGTAGAAGAACTCCGTCGCAAGGCGCCACAGCGTCGGAAAGCCGCGTACGGAGCGCTGGAGCCGCCCGTCCGGGTAGCGCAGCCGCGGACCGACCACGGCCGCCTCCGGATGCGCATCGGCGAACGCGGTGAGCAGCTCGACCGCCCCCTCGTCCAGCCAGGCGTCGGCGTTGAGCAGCAAGACGTAGCGGCCCGACGTTCGCGCCACGCCCGTGTTCCAGCCGTAGGCTAGGCCGCGGTTCTCCTGCTCCACGACCCCGACCTCGGGGAACCGCTCGCGGACGAACGCGACCGTGCCGTCGCTCGAACCGTGGTCGACGACGATCGTCTCGTGCCCGCGCACACTCTCGAGCGCCTGCTCGAGCCACGGCAGCGCGTTGTAGGTGACGACGACGGCCGAGACGTCGCTCATCTGCGGCGAACGCCCTCGCGCAGGATGATCGCGACGCCGGGTACCGCGAGCGCGATCGTCACGACGAAGAAGAGGAAGCCTGTCGAGAACGCACGGTCCGCGCTCACGCCGAGTGCGCCGAGGAACGAGACGAAGAACGACTCGCGCACGGCGAGCCCGTTCACGGTGAACGGCACGAGCATCACGAGAAAGAGCAGCGGCCCCATCACGTAGTACGGACGCGGCGACAGGTCGACGCCGACGGCTTTCCCCGCGGACCAGATCGCGAGCACGCGCACCGCCTGCACGACGAGCGTCAGCGCGAACATCCCGATCAAGAGCGGCACGTCACTGCGGAACGAGTGGAGCGCGACATAGACGTCGCGCAGCTGACGGTCGACGCGCAGCGCGCGCAGGAGCGGTCGCGTGCGCTGCAGCAGCGGGTGGAGCCGCGCCGAGAAGAGGAGGATGCCCAGCACCACCGAGCCGACGACGAACGCGAGCTCGACCCACAGATATCCGCCCACGTCGTACCGGCCGACCGCGAGCGCGAAGCCCGCCGCCGCGAGTACGAGCGTCGCTACGCCGCCGAGCGCGCGCTCGAGCAGCACGGTGCCGGCGGCCGCTCCTCCGGAGCCCTCGTGGCGGCGTACGGTCTCGTAGATGCGCGACGCGTCGCCGCCGAGCGCCGTCGGCAGCACCTGACCCGCTGCGTAGCCGACGAAATACGTGCGGACAAGCCGCGGCAGCGAGTCGTGCACACCACGCGCCGCGAGCAGCCGCTGCCAGCGCCAGGCCATCGGAGGGACGGACGCGACCATGATCCCGAGCGACAGCAGCCACCAGCCGACCTGCGCCGTCGCAAGAACGTGTCCGGTCTTGCCGAGATCGATCTTCCAGAGGATGTAGGCGGTGCAGAGGCCGGTGACGACGAGCGTCAGCGCAACGCGCTTCACGCGACGGCCTCAACGCGTTCGGTGACGAAGCGGATGCGCGCGGCCGCGCGATCTGCGTTGGAGAGCGCGTGCGCCGGCGTGTCGCCCGTCGCGAGCACCGCCCCCGCGCGATCGGATGCGCGGCGCAGCTCGTGGAAGACGTGCCCCGCGTTGCGGTAGATGCGAATGCCGCGCACGCCCTCGAGCTCATACGCCTCGTCGAGTCCGCGCACCTCTTGCAGCTCGCCCGCGGGTGCAACGAGGAACCGGACGCACGCCGCCTCGACGCCGCTCGTCACAGCGAGCGACTGGGGGTGCACGTCAGCGCCGAGCGCGACCGTGACCGCGAGCGCGTTGAGGTCGACGCCGAGCGCGACCCGGCAGAGCTCGGCGTCGTGGCCGCCGCCGACCCGCGCGGAGAGCTTCGCGAGCAACGGCCCGTTCTCGCCGAGCAGGATCTGCGTCGTCGTCGGCCCCAGCTCGACACCGACTGCGCGCGCGGCGGCCGCTGCAGTCTCGACCGCCGCGCCAACCACTGCCGGCTCGAGCGCTGCAGGCCAAAGCTGTGCAAGCGGGACGCCGAATGCCGGGGACGGGGCCTGCTCGCGGTCGGTGATGGTCAAGGGCACGAAGCGGCCTCGGATCGAGAACGCGTTCACTGTCACGACGCGGCTGCCGACGAGCTCCTCGACGAGGCAGTACTCGCCGCGCGACTCCGCGAGGGCATCGGCGGCCGCAGCCGCGAGCGCGTCGCGGTCGCGCGCAAGGCCGACGCCCCGTTCGCCGGAGCGGTCCGGCGCCTCGATCACGACCGGGTAGCCGAGCTCCTCGGCCGCACGGGTCACCTCGGCGAGCGAGCGGCAGACGATCGAGCGCGGCTGCGGGATACCGGCCTCCGCGAGCCGTTCGCGCTGCTTCTGGCGCGAGACTGCGATCTGGGCCGTTTCGGGTGCGAGCGGGTGCGGGAGGCGGAGCCGCTGGGCGACCGTGTCCGTGATCCGCTGGTTGGCCTGGTGCGGTACGAGCCAGTCGACGTCAGCGGTGGTCAGCCCGGACTCGGCGAGTGCGAGTTTCGCCACCTCGGGGATCGTCCGAACGGCGAACTTGAAGACCTCGTTGCCGCTCATCTTCAGGTAGCCGTCGCCCGCCGCCAGGCCTTCGTACGTCAGGGGCTGAGCGCTTCCGCCCGCCGGGACCTCGAGAAGGTCCGCGCCGGTCCCGTCCGCACCCAGATGGACGCCAAGGACGCCGGGCTCCTCGGAGGCCTGCATGACGACCGCGCCCGCCCCGTCGCCGAAGAGGATGCATGTCGAGCGATCCGTGTAGTCGATGACGGACGACAGGACGTCGGCGCCGACCACGAGCACGGTGTGTGCGCGCCCCGACTCGATCATGGCGGTCGCGACGTCGATCGCGTAGATGAACCCCGTGCAGGCCGCGTTCAGGTCGAACGCGGGACAAGTGAGTCGGATCTTCACCTGCGTGAGGCACGCGCAGGACGGGAAGACGTGATCGGGAGTCGAGGTGGCAAGGACAAGCAAGTCGACGTCGCCCGGGGCGAGGCCCGCGCGCTCGAGCGCGAGCGAGCCCGCCCGCGCGGCGAGGTCGGACGTCGCCTCTCCTTCAGCGGCGATCCGGCGCTCCGCGATGCCGGTCCTGCTGCGGATCCACGCGTCGGACGTGTCGACCATCGTCTCGAGGTCGGCGTTGGTGAGTCGGCGTTCCGGAAGCCATGAGGCCACCGATATCAGGGAGGCGTAGGGCATTCGTTCACTTCTCGTCGTGTGCGGGTTTACGGAGTCTGAGAATGGTACACGACTTCGACCCCGTCACGCACCTCCGCGCGACAGCGACGTCGCGATGCTCTGCACCAGGCCCGCTCTCACGGCCACGGCCCCGACGCGCAGGGCCGAAGCGATCGCCCGCGGACCGGAGGAGCCATGCCCGATCAGGGCGAGCCCGTCGACGCCTAGAAGGGGCGCCGCGCCGTGAAGGTCCGGGTCGAGCTTGTCGCGCAGCATGCCGAGTGAGGGCTTCAGGACCGCCGCGGCGACCTTGTTCACCGGCGACGACATGAGGGCGGCCTTGAACTCGCCGAGAAGGTGCTTGCTCATGCCCTCCATGAGCTTGAGTACGACGTTCCCCGTGAATCCGTCCGTGACGACCACGTCGACGGTGCCGGCCGGGATGTCGCGCCCTTCGACGTTGCCCGCGAAGCCCGGAGTGCCCTGAAGCAGCGCGTAGGCCTCCTGCGCGAGCTGGGACCCCTTCGAGGGCTCCTCGCCGATGTTCAGCAGGCCGACGCGCGGCTCGCGGACGCCGAGCGCCGCGATCGCGTAGGCGGCGCCCATGGTCGCGAACTGCGCGAGGTGCTCGGGCTTCGAGTCGGCGTTGGCGCCGACGTCGAGCAACACGCAGGGCGCCCCCGCCGTCGGAAGGACGGCGGCGATCGCGGGGCGCTGGACGCCCCGGATCCGCCCGATCACCAGAGTGGCGGCGGCCATCGCCGCGCCCGTGTTGCCCGCGGAGAAGAAGCCGTCGGCCCTCCCCTCCTTCACGAGCCTGCACCCGACGACGATGGAGGAGTCGGTCTTGCCGCGGACGGCCGCCGCCGCGTGCTCACCCATTTCGATGACCTGCGTCGTTGTGACGGCCTCGCAGCGGTCGTGCTCGGAGGCGAACGGACCGACGACCTCGGAGTCGCCGACCAGCAGCACGAGCAGCGAGGGGTCCGCGACGAGCGCGGTGGCCACTCCTTCGAGCACGGCGTCCGGGGCGAAGTCGCCCCCCATGGCATCGACGGCGATCGTTGTCACAGCGGTCGAGGGCATGGGTCACGACTCCTTGTCGTCGAGGTGTGTCGGCACCCCGAGCGCGGCGAGAAGTGCCTCGACGGAGACCGCGTGGGTGAACATCAGACGCATCCGCTCGGTCTTGCCCGGGCCGTGGAGGCGCACGTGACCGAAGAGCAGGTCAAGACGTTCCACGGCCGTCAGCGTGTCCGAATCGACCAGGATCATCGGGACGCCGAGGCCGCACGCGCGACCCATCACCGCGGGGCTGGGCGACATGTTGCCGGTGAGGACCAGCAGGGAGGTGGACGTCTCCAGCGCCGCCATCTGCACGTCGGCGCGGTCACCCCCGGTCACCACGGCCTTGTGCGCCTTGCGCCGGAAGAACCTCAGGGCCTTCTCCTGGCCCATGGCGCCGACCATGAACGACTCCACGAGGTCGTCGAGGTGGTCATCGCCGCAGAGCACCGTCCCTCCGAGCTCATCCATGATCTCGCGGACCGTGACCGAAGACAGGAGCGGGTCGTGCGGGAGTATGCCGAACGAGACTATGCCCCGCTTCGAAAGGAACGGCATGACGTGGGACTCGACGAACGCGTGCTCCTGGTCCGCGACGCGATTGTGCACGACCCCCGCCAGACGGTCGCCGAACAGAGCGGCCGCGCGCAGGATCCGATCGGGCGGCTCCGCCGACGTGGTGTTCTCGACGAGCAGTACGCGGCCGCCCAGCGAATCGAGGACCTCGGCCGCCGAGACCCCGGCCGCCGCCCCCTGCTCCAGATCGGACGGCGCCTCGACGACGACGACGTCTCGTCCCTCCGCGACCCGAGCGAACGCGGAGGCGACGTCGCTCGGCCCCGCGACGGCGCGGCCTTCGAGCAGGTCGTCGACGAACGCGCGTGAGCGCACGACGGGGCACACGGCGTCCGCCGGCGACGGCCTCTTCAGCCATGCGTTGATGAACGCGGCGTCACGGTCGGTCATGACCCCGTCGACCTCAGCAGGCATGCCTCCGTACGGTTTGAAGTAGCCGACGTCCAGCCCGCGCCTCGACAGTTCGGCGACCAGCGCGACGCACACGCCGGTCTTGCCGCTGTAGCGACGGGTGGATGCCACGATGATCGTCTGCATGGCTATGAACCTCCGATGCCGATGCGGATGTCTGCGGCGATGACGCCGCCTCCGCGGTCCGCCACGACGAGCGGGTTGATGTCCAGTTCCACGATCTCCGGGAAGTCGGTCACGAGCGCAGACACGCGGACGAGCACGTCGGCGACGGCATCGACGTCGGCTGGCTTGGCACCGCGCATCCCGCGCAGCAGTCCGACCGAGCGGATCGACTCGATCATACGCATGGCCTCGGCGCGATCGAGCGGCGCAAGGCGGAACGCCACGTCGTGCAGCAGCTCCACGTAGATCCCTCCCAACCCGAACATGAGCAGCGGCCCGAAGGTCGGGTCACGCTCGACGCCGACGATGACCTCGCGACCCGCCGGCACCATCTGCTGGATCAGCGCGCCCCAGATGGCCGCGTCCGGCATGCGACGGTGCGCATCGTCGAGCACGCGGTCCCACGCGGCGAGCAGGGCATCGTCGTCCCGGATACCCAGGACGATCCCGCCGATGTCGGACTTGTGCAGGATGTCGGGGCTGGCGATCTTGAGCGCGACCGGATACCCGATCCCGCGCGCCGCGTCCAGCGCCGCGGAACGGTCGCGCGCGACCACTCCCCGCGGCGTCGGGATCCCGTAGGCCTGCGCGACCTCGGAGGCGTGTTCCTCGAGGATGAAGGCGCGCCGCGCAGCCCGCGCTTCGGCTATGATCGCGCCGACCTTCGCGCGGTCCGCATCGATCGTGGGCGGACTGATCGCCGGTCTGGCTGCGAACTCCCGGTACCGTTCCATGCCGGCGAGCGCCTCGATCGCTCGCTCCGGATACCGGAACGCGGGAACGCCGGCGTTCGAGAGCGTGCGGCGAGCGGGATCGACACGCTGCTCGCCCATGAAGCAGGCGATCGTGGTGACATCGCACGACTTCGCCGCCTCGAGGATGGCCTCCGCCGTCTCGTCGGGCAGTGTCGGGGCCTGCGGTGTGAGCAGGACCAGGATGGAGTGGACGCCGGGATCGCCGGCAACGATCCGCAGCGCATCCGCGTAGCGTTCCGGCGGTGCGTCACCCAGCAGGTCGACGGGGTTGTAGAGGGCCGCGGCGGCGGGAAGCGCCGCCCGCAGCGCGTCGACCGTCTCGGGAGTCAGCCCGGCAAGCGCGACACCGGCCTTCGCGCAGGCGTCCGTCGCCATCACGGCCGGTCCACCCGCATTGGTGACGATCGCCAGACCGGGGGCCGAGGGGACCGGCTGGCGAGCGAAGAGCTCAGCCATGCCGAATAGGTCCTCGGTGTCGCGCGCCCGAAGCACTCCCGCGGCCGCGAACGCTGCCGTGTACGCGGCGTCGGACCCGGCAAGGCTGCCCGTGTGCGAAGACACCGCCCGCGCGCCCGCTTCCGAGGAACCCGCCTTGAGGAGCAGGACCGGCGTGGTCCGAGCGCAGGCACCGGCGGTGCGCACGAAGCGGGGCCCATCGACGATCGACTCGAGGTAACCGGCGATCACGCGGGTCTCGAGGTCGGCGTCGAACGCCTGGATGAAGTCCGACTCGGAGAGGTCGGCGCGGTTGCCGAGCGAGACGAACCCCGACAGGCCCCCGGTGTCGCGCGCCCAGTCGAGGATCGCGGTGCCGAGCGCGCCCGACTGTGTGATGACCGCGATGGAGCCCTCGGCCGGCATCTCACCCGCGAACGACGCGTTGAGCCGGTTCCGAGGGACGATCAGGCCCAGGCAGTTCGGGCCGAGGATGCGCACGCCATGCGCGGATGCGGCCCGCACGACTGCCCGCTCGAGCGCGACGCCCTCAGCCCCGGCCTCCTTGAACCCGGCGGACAGGACGATGGCGGCGGGAACACCAAAGGAGCCGCAGGCCTCGATGACGGAGGCCACCAGCGCGGCCGGTATGGCCACGACCGCGAGGTCGGGTACTCCGGGCAGTGAGCCGATGTCCGGGAAGGAGCGGTGGCCGCCCACCTCGCTCGCCTTGGGGTTCACGGGCCAGACGTCGCCCGGGAAGCCCGCGGCGAACAGGGCGTCGAGCACCGAGCGGCCTACGCCGCCGATCTCGCGGCCCGCCCCGACCACTGCGATCGATCGTGGAGAGAGCAACCGCTCGAGTCCCACGAAGTTGATCTCCACCCCTCGATGATCGCCGGACTTCGGCGTGCGGCGCACGTACCGGGTGCATACCCGAATGACACAACGGCACCCACTGCCTGCGCAGGGGTGCCGTCATCATAGCGTTCGATCAAGTGCGACCTAGTCGGTCTCGACGATCTCCTTGCCCTTGTAGGAGCCACAGGTGGGGCACACCCGGTGCGGCGGCTTGGGCTGGTGGCACGTCGGGCACAGCGAGATCGCCGGCGCCTCGAGATGGTCGTGCGCCCGGCGGCTGTCGCGGACCGCCTTGCTGGTCTTTCGCTTCGGGACAGGCATCTTTGGGTCTCCACTCCTGCTGCGTCGACGCGCGAGCCGCCTGCGGGTATGCAGGCCCCGGTCCGCGCGGTTCCTTCGTCGGTCGTCGGATCTGCGGTCCGCGCCGTGGACGCGGGACACAGCGACGGATTCTAGCACACGCGTCGCGAACGGGGCTACGCGGTGCTGTCGCCGTCCACGTGCAGGTCGCGAAGGGCCGCGAACGGAGACTCCGCTGCCGGCTGCTCGCAGGCGCACGCCTCGGTGTTGCGATCGGCGCCGCACACGGGACAAATGCCCTTGCACTCCTCGTCGTGGAGCGGGGCGAACGGCAGATCGACCAC
>CAAGKR010216609.1_pt1 | contig 10006 bp, 7 predicted proteins | sample 2556971 | NCBI WGS metagenome assembly CAAGKR01 (sample SAMEA5207829, study PRJEB30636) | soil metagenome | biome: forest; feature: boreal; material: soil | place: USA | collected 2011-09 | depth 1 m
CCTCGTGGCGGGCTCGCGTGGCCACCCGGCTCCAACGGTATTGAGATGATGGCCGGCATGGTGACTGCTGCCCTCGCCGAGCGTGTGCAGGAGGCGATGGGGGCGGGCGACCTCGCGGCCATGGACGCCCTGCTCGATCCCGAGGTGCGCTGGGGTGCGCCGGATGACGAGTCGCCGGCGTGCGTCAACCGCGTGCAGGTGATGACGTGGTACCGCCGCGCAGTCGCCGCCGGGGTTCGCGCCAGGGTCACCGAGGTCGTCGCCGGCCCTGATGCGATCCTCGTCGGCCTGTTGGTCTCCGGCACCGCCGGATCTGAGGAGAGCGGGGGCGAGGTCGAGCGCTGGCAGGTGCTCACCGTCGGCGGCGGTCTGGTGACGGACATCCGGGGGTTCGATGAACGAGCCCCGGCCGCAGCGCGCGCGGGGATCGCGCCCTGACGATGGTCCCGCCATGACCGTCGCCGTCGACGTCCTCCGCTACACGGCCTTCTCGGACGATCCATCGGGCGGCAACCCGGCCGGTGTCGTTCTCGACGCCGGCGACCTCGACGACGCCACCATGCTCGGCGTTGCCGCCGACGTCGGGTACAGCGAGACGGCGTATCTCTGGCCGCTGCCCGAGCCGGGTGAGTACCGGATCCGCTATTTCAGCCCGGCCGCCGAGGTATCGTTCTGCGGCCACGCGACCATCGCGTCCGCCGTCGCCCTCGCCGATCGTGGAACCACCGGTGCCCTGCGCTTCCATACCCAGAGCGGCGCCGTCGATGCGAGCGTCGCCGTCGACGACGCGGGGCGCCCGCTCGCCACCCTGACGAGCGTGGACCCCTCGGTCGGGGAGGCTCGGGCCGCCGTCGTCACCGAAGCCCTCGCCGCACTGGGGTGGAGCGACGGCGACGTCGACCCTGCGCTGCCGCCGCGAACCGCCTTCGCCGGCGTTCACCACCTGGTCTTCGGGGTGCGCTCGCGCGAGGTGCTCGCCGGCATGTCCTATGACTTCGAACGGCTTCGCGCGCTCATGGTGGGCGTGGGCTGGACCACGGTCCAGCTGGTCTGGCGCGAGCGACCCGACCTCTTCCACGCGCGCGTCCCGTTCCCGGTGGGAGGCGTGGTCGAGGACCCCGCCACCGGTGCCGGGGCGGCGGCGTTGGGCGCTTACCTCCGTGAGCTGCACCTGATCCACCCGCCGGCCCGGTTCACGATCCACCAGGGCGACGACATGGGGCGGCCCAGTGTCATCCTCGTCGACGTCGACCCGGGTCAGACGGGAATCCGCGTCTCCGGCAACGCCGTGCAGCTTCTCCAGCCGTGAGGCCAACCCCTACCTCGGCTCGCTGAGCACCGGAGCACGAGGATGATCGCGTCGGCCGTCCAGCAGGTCGAGATCGCCATCATCGGGACGGGCTTCTCGGGGCTCGGAGTGGCGTTGCGCCTGAAGCGCGCCAGGCGGGACGACTTCGTCCTACTCGAGCGCGCCGGCGACCTCGGAGGCACGTGGCGCGACAACGACTACCCGGGCTGCTGCTGCGACATCCCTTCCCACGTGTACTCGTACTCCTTCGAGCTCAACAACCAATGGACACGCGGCTTCGCCTCGCAGGCCGAGATCCTCGCCTACCTGCGCAAGACGGCGGTCCGGACCGGCCTCCTCCCCCACATCCGTTACCACCACGAGGTCACTGGCGCTGCCTGGGACGGCGAGGCGCAACGCTGGGAGGTCTCGACCACGCGGGGCGCGCTCAGCGCGCGCTTCCTCGTGTCTGCGGCGGGGCCGCTCAGCGACCCCGCCCTGCCGGACATTCCCGGGCTGGCCGCGTTCGAGGGCACGGTGTTCCACTCCGCCAACTGGGACCACGCGCACGATCTCAGCGGCGAGCAGGTCGCCGTCATCGGCACCGGGGCGTCCTCCATCCAGTTCGTTCCGCAGATCCAGCCGCAGGTGGCGCGGCTTCGTCTCTTCCAGCGCACGCCCCCGTGGATCCTTCCGCGCCTCGATCATGAGATCACTGCGCCCGAGCACTGGCTGCTGCGCACCGTCCCGTTCGCGCCGGCGGCTGTGCGCGCGGCTCTGTACTGGCTTCTCGAGGTCCGCGTCGTCGGCTTTCGGAACCCGCGCTTGATGCGGGGGGCGCAACGGCTGGCGCGGTGGCACCTGCACCGCCAGGTCGCCGACCCGCGGCTGCGGGCCAAGCTGACCCCGGACTACACGATCGGCTGCAAGCGCATCCTTCTGTCCGACGACTATTACCCGGCCTTGACGCGGGCCAACGTCGACGTCATCACCGATGGTGTGGCGGAGATCCGCCCCCACTCCGTCGTCACGACGACGGGCCAGGAGCTTGCGGTCGACACGATCATCTTCGGGACCGGGTTCCGCGCCACCGACTCGCCGATGGCCGCGCGCATCCGCGGCCGCGACGGCCGCACCCTGGCGGAGCACTGGAAGCCGAGCATGCGCGCCTACCTGGGCATGTCGGTGCCGGGATTCCCGAACCTATTCCTCATGATCGGGCCGAACACAGGGCTCGGGCACAACTCGATGGTGTTCATGATCGAGTCGCAGCTCAACTACCTGATGAGCTGCCTTGACGAGATGCGGCTGCGCGGAACCGGCACGGTCGAGGTCCGCGAGGACGCGCAGGCGGCTTTCGACGCCGAGCTGGAGGCCGCCACCGTGGGCACGGTGTGGACCGCCGGGCACTGCCGGAGCTGGTACCTCGACGCAACCGGCACGAACACGACGCTGTGGCCCGGCTGGTCATTCCGCTTCCGGCAGCGCACCCGCCGGTTCGAACCGCAGAAGTTCCGCCTCGCGCCCGAACGGGGCGCCGCCCCCGGTCCGGAGTGCCGAGCCGGTGCCCTCCGCTCGCGCGTGATCCCTTCCGGCGGCTGAGAGGTGGCCCAGGTCCGGCGCTATTCACCGGACCCGGGCCGCGTTGACTCAGTGCAGCAGGTCGAGCGTGTTGGTCGCGTCGTCGACGAAGTAGACGCCCGAACCGCCTGGCGCGACGGCGAGGCCGAAGAGGGCCCCCGCTCCGGGCGGAGAGCCACTGCCGTCGAGCTGCATGACGGTGAGCTGGGTGCCTGACGGCGACGTCTCGACGATGTTGCCGTCAGCGCCGTTGACGGTCAGCACGTCGCCGTTGGGCGCGATGGTGAGGCCGAGGGGGTCGTTGAGTGCTCCGCCGGCGCTGACGTCGCGGCCGGCGAACGCCGTGCTGTCGCGAGTGAGGGCGTGCGGGATGGCGGCGATCCGGTTGCCCAGGCTGTCGGCGACGTAGAGAACGTCGTCGCGGCCCAGCCCCACGCCGGTCGCGCCGATGACGAGCGCCCCGGGATCGGTCCGTTCGGAAAAGCCGGAGCCGATGACGGCGCGCGAGACCTCACGGGGCATGTCGTTGTCGTGGAGTCGCAGGTCGATCCGCAGCACGGTTCCCCGGTTGACGACGCTCCCGCCCGCCGCGACGGTGCCATTGAGGACGTTGCTGACGAAGAGCGCGGCGCCCTCCTCGGTGGCCGCGGAGGTCATGTCCCACGGGCCGTTGATGCCATGGCCGGCGAGGGTCTCCACGGCCCGGCCCCTGCTGTTGAGCACGATGAGGCAACCGGCTTTCGCAGTCGCCGCTGTGCCGTCGGACGTCGGCAGGCTGCCGACGACCACGAACCCGCCGGGAAGGATGGTGAGGGCCGTGGTGAGGCCGACGCCGCCCGGGCACGGACCGGGAAGCGTCGACGCGCGCAGCTTGGCGAAGACGCTCCGGCTGCCGTCAGGGGTCATCTCGACGATGGTCGTGCCGGTGCCCTGGAGATTGCTGGCCGCGTTGAAGTTGCTGATCAGAACGTCGCCCGCCATCAGGCGGCCCGCCGTGTGGCGCACGACCGCCATCCCGTAGGGGTTCACGTCGCCGTTCGCGGGCACGGTGCTGCCGAGCACGCTGATCGTCGAGAACCCGCCGATGAAGCTGTTGCCGGCAGCCGCCGCCGGCAGCGCCTGGCTGCCCGCCAGCACCGCCGCGATCACCGCTCCACCGAGCCCGAACGTCCCTCGTCTCGTCATCAGCGAACACCCTCCAGGCGCGTGCCGCACGCCACGGTTTCGAGATCAACTCTCGCCCCGCCATCGTTGGCACGGCACGTCATTACGGCAAGGCGACCTTGGTCTTAAGACATCTCCGGGGCCGTGTCTCAGCGCAGCTCGTCGCGGAGCAGGTCCATGAGAAGGCCGTCGTGCCAGGAGCCGTCACGGCGACGCTCGTACCTGCGCATCACACCCACCGGATGGAACCCCACCTGCGCGTAGCTGGCGATCGCCCGGGCATTGTCCGCGGCCGGGTCGATGGTGAGCCGGTGATGCCCACGCTCGTCGAAGAGGTGCCGCGCCAGCGTGCGCACCGCGTCTGCACCCAGCCCGCGGCCGTGGTGCTGCGGTGCCAGCGCGATGTCGACCCCGGCGTGACGATAGTCGGGCTCGTTCTCCTCGCAGTACTGGATGAGACCGGCGACCTCACCCTCCACCTCGATGGCGAAGACCACGGCGTCGTCCGCTGTGATGTCCGCCTCGCTGAACGGTGAGGCCCACCAGCGCGAGACCTCCGGTGTGGCGATGATTGCGGCGAGAGGTGGCACGTCGTCAACCGTCGCGCGGCGGAGCATCACGCGGTCGCCCTGGAGCACCGGGGGCGTGCTGCCGGAGCCCTCCCTGCCGGGACGACCGATGACGCCGCTCACACCACCGATGGCGGCCGCGATGGCTGCCCCGCCGCCGAGCGGGGATGCCCGCTGCCGCTGGAACCGAGGCCGTACCAGTCGCAACGCGTGAGCGGGACGTTGGACGCACCTCCCGGGGCCGGCCGAACGGCGAGGGTCTGGTGGATGGAGATCATGCCCACACGGAATGAGACCGCGGCTCCCGTCAGGTACAGACGCCACACCAGCGCGCGCGCCTCGCCGGCGATCCGCAGCGCATCCTCCCAGCCGGCGTCGAGGCGGCGCATCCAGTGGCGCAGGGTGAGCTCGTAGTGCTCGCGCAGCGACTCGACGTCGCGCACCTCGAGGCCGGCCCGCTCGTATGCGCGGACCATGAGCCCGATGTCCTCGAGCTCCCCGTCCGGGAAGACGAAGGCATCGTTGAACGACGCCCGGTTCCAGATCAGGCTCGGGCGCTGCGTGATGCCGTGGATCAGGGCACGTCCACCCGGCCGCAGCGACCGGTACACCGCGGCTGAGTACTCGTCGAGTTTCTTCTTGCCGACATGCTCGACCATGCCGATCGACGCCACGGCATCGTACGTGCCGTTGTCATCGCGGTAGTCCGCCAGCCGCACCTCGACCCGGTCGTCGAGGCCGCGTGCGCGGATGCGCCGCCTCGCCTCGTCAACCTGCGCTGGGCTCAGGTTGATGCCCACCGCCCGCGCGCCGTGGGCCTCGGCTGCGTGCATCACCAGGCTTCCGTACCCACAGCCGACGTCGAGGAGCGTGTCGCCGGGGCGGAGCCGCAGCTTGCGGCAGACGTGCTCGAGCTTGCTCCGCTGTGCCACCTCGAGATCGGTATCGGGGGTCTCGAAGTACGCGCACGAGTACGTCATCGACGTGTCGAGGAAGACGGCGTAGAAGTCCGGCGCAAGGTCGTAGTGGTGGCGGACCGCCTCGGCGTCCCGCTCACGGCTGTGCCTCGAGCCGCGCAGGCGGGCCTCCGCACCCCGGACGGGTGCGCGGCGGAGGCGCCCGCCGAGCCCGACGAGAGCGGCCGCGATGGCCGGCCACGCACGAAAGAGCTGCGCGATCGGGGCTTCCGCCAGCGGTTCGAGGAAGGACTCGAGCGGGTCGACGGTGACGAGCCCCTCCACGTACGCGCGGCCGAACGCCTTCTCGGGAACGCCACCGAGGAGGCGGTCGACCGCGGCCGCAGAGCGGAGGGTCACGGTGAAGCGCGGCGCTGCCGTCCCCGCACTGCGTCCGTCCCAGAGAACGAGTCGCCAGTCGCGCCGGCTCAGCCCTCGCGACATCGCCGCGTGCAGCCTGGCGGCCGCGGCGTCCGGCTCCCGTGGCGTGGGCGCGAGTGGCTCAGCATGTGCCGGCGCCGCCTCCGCCGTCCGTGCCTGCGCGTCCTGTTCAACAGCCACGCTGCAATCCTATCGACGCGTGCTGCCGGCGGTCACGCCGTGGCCGGCATAACCGGGGTCGAGCCTCCGCTGCCGGAGCTTGATCTCCTGATTTCGACGGGACGGAGTGCGCACACGGCTGCGCCGGCCAGTGAGATGGCGGCGAGAATCCAGAGCGCCAGGTGCATGTTGGCGATGAAGGGGCTCAGCTGGTGCGATGACAGCCCGCTGGCGACACCGGAGAAGATCGCGAACAGGATCGGCTTCGGAACCGCTGCGGTGATCACGGCGAGGACGAAGGCGATGGAGATGACCGCGCCTGAGTTGGTGATCAGCGTTCGCGCACCGGCCGCCACGCCACGGCGTTGCGGCGGCACCGCTCCCATCATGGCCGCGGTGTTCGGAGAGTTGAACAGCCCCGACCCGATGCCGACGGCGAAAAGCCACGCCGCCGCCTGCCAGTAGGGAGAGGAGACCGCAAGGGTGGTCATGAGCGCCAGCCCGGCCGCAGACAGGATCATGCCTGCCGTGGCCAGACCGCGAGACCCATGGCGGTCGGCGAGAACCCCGGCCACAGGTGACGCGACGAGCATCCCGAGCGCCAGTGGCATGAGCTTGAGGCCGGCCACGATGGCGGTGTCGCCCTCAGGGCCCTGAAAGTAGAAGACAAACACGAACATGAGCGCAAACCGGGAGAGCCCGTTGAGGAACGCCGCGGCGCACGCCGCCGAAAAGAGCCGGCTGCGAAACATGGTGAGGTCGAGCATCGGCGCGCGCTGGCGGGACTCGATCCACACGAACAGCGGCAGCAGGATGAGCGCCGCGCCGAACCCGGTGATGACCAGCCCGTCGTCCCATCCCGACAGACCGCCGCGCGAGATGGAGAAAACGAACCCGGTGAGCCCGACGAGAAACGACAGCGAACCGACGGCGTCGAGCCCGCGCTGCGTGTCGCGCCGTCCCATCTCGTGGAGAACCAGGGCGGCCCACACCGCGCCTCCGACGCTGAGCGGAACGTTGAACCAGAAGACCCACTGCCACGAGATCGCCACCAGCGCGCCGCCGAGCACCGGCCCGAGAACCAGGCCCACCGCGGCGATCATTGTGTTGGAGCCCATCGCGACTCCCAGCTGACGGCTCGGGAAGGCGTCGGTGACGATCGCCGGTGCGTTGGCGAAGAGCAGCGCTCCGCCGATGCCCTGGACCAGGCGCCAGATGATCAGCTCGGTTGCCGACCCGGAGAAACCGGCACCGAGCGACGCGGCGCCGAAGAGTGCGAACCCCGCGATGTACGCGCGCTTGCGGCCGAAGAGGTCCGACAGGCGTCCCGCGCTCAGGACCAGCACTGTCGAGGCGATCATGTACGAGAGGATCACCCACACCAGCTCGAGCAGGCTCGTGCGAAGGCTGCGCTCCAGCGCGGGGAGCGCGATGATGAGTGTGCCCGAGTTGATGGTGGCGATGAGCATGCCGAGGCTCGTGCAGGAGAGCGCCCACCATTTGTAGTTGTCATGGGCGGCGTGCACGCCGACGCGCCGGCGCCGGGGCGGATCCTCGCCCGGTGGAACCGCAACCCGCTGCTGCGGATGAGCCACCGCCGTGAGGGCGTCATCGTCGTGGGCCAGCACGGGCGCGTCAGAGCGTCAGAGCGTGCCTGATCCGGCGCAGTCATCGATCCGATCATAGGCGGTGGTACTCGCCGCACTTGTGGCGCTCGAACAGCTCGCGGACCGCGCCGAGGCGATCGGCCTCGACCAGCGAGATGTCGGTCGCTCACCGTCGCCTGCACGAGCCGGCGCACACGCCGGCAAGACCGCGCACTGAGCGCCGGCCGCCGGTAGCATCGGCAACGCTGTGATTCGCGCCCGTCTCGCCGGCCGCCTGCTCGACGACGTTCACGAGGTCGCGGATCTCGACAAGGTCCGTGCCACCGCGGGCGAGCTGCTCTGGGTGGACTGCGAGGCTCCCGACGCCGCCGAGATCGATGCCATCGCCGACCACTTCAAGGTTCACGCGCTGGCGCGCGAGGACCTGGCCAACGGCAATCAGCGCCCCAAGCTGGACGACTACGGCAGCCAGCTATTCGTCGTCCTGTTCGGCGCCGTCGAGTGCGAGGACGCCAGCGTCGGCCTCGCCGAGGTCCATTGCATTCTTGGCGAGGACTACCTGGTGACGGTGAGCACTCAGAAGCTGCCGGCGATCGAAGAGCTGGATCGGCAGTTCGATCTGCGTCCCGAGCTCTGCGCCACCACCCCTGACATGGTCTTCTACCGCGTCTGCGACAGCCTCGTCGATTCCGTGCGCCCGCTTCTCGACCACATCGGCAGGCAGATCGACGACGTCGAGGACGCGGTGCTCGAGAACCCCGACAGGAACACGCTACGCACCATCTTCGGGCTGAAGCGCGACCTCCTGATGCTGCGCCGTGTCACAGGGCCGCAGCGCGACCTCCTGCAGTCCTTGACGTCGCCGCGGACCGAGCGGATCGGTAACGACGCGCAGCTCTTCTTCCGCGACGTCTACGACCACACCGTTCGCATCGCGGAGGAGGTGGACTCCTTTCGCGACCTGGTGAGCAGCTCGCTCGACGCATATCTGACGTCGATATCCAACCGGCTCGGAGAGCAGACGCGCCGCCTCACGGTTGTGGCCACGATCTTTCTCCCGCTCACGTTTCTCACCGGGTTCTTCGGGATGAACTTCGCCTTTCTGGTACAGCACATCGCCACGCCTGAGGCGTTCTTTGTGGGGTTGGCGGTGATGGCCGTGTCCGTGCCGTCGCTCGTGCTCGTGGTGACACGGCTGAACCGGCGCGCTAAGCCACTTCCGACGGAGCACCAGCACGCGCCGCGCCTGAGCCTCGCCCGACCAGGCAGGTCACCGTCGACGACCAGGTCTCGCCGGGCATCCGTGGTGGAGCGACGCCCCGAGGTGCACTGACCGCTGCGTCCGTCGGGGCCGGAATGTCACCACGCGGGCGCCCGGCGTGCTGCACACTCGCGGTGATGGGAAGGAGGGTGGTGTGTATGGTGGCGGCGCTCCTGATGACCGCCTGCGGCGGCGCTGCGTCAGCCGCCGCTGCGTTCATCGGAGTGACGGCGAGCGGACCCACCACCGTCACCTACTGCAATGACGGCGGCAAGCCGCAGACGCTCGATGTGTACGAGCCGCAGGCCGACCCCGCGGCGCACCCGTTGCTCATCGTGGTCCACGGAGGATCATGGTCGGCAGGCACGTCTGCCCTGGATCGACAGATCCCGCTGATCCAAGCGGTGGCCGGCGGGGCCATCGCCGGCGGCTTCGCGGTGGCATCCATCAACTACCGGCTGGCGCCGGCCGATCGCTGGCCCGCCCAGATCGTCGACATGCGCTGCGCTGTGCGCTATCTGCGCGCGACGGCGGCACGTTGGCACGTCGATCCCGGGCGGTTCACGGCGCTTGGCGAGAGTGCGGGGGGTCAGCTCGTCAGCCTCGACGCGCTGTCGGTCGGTGACGACCCCCAATGGAACACGGGCCAGTACGCCGGGCAGTCGAGCTCGTTGCAAGCCGTTGTCGACTGCTGGGGACCGGCCGACCTCACCGCGCCCGGCTGGGGCAGGGTGGCCCAGGGCATCGGCCGGACTGCGTTTCGCGTCCCCTTCGGCTCGCCGGCCGCAGTGCTGAGGACGGCGTCGCCGGTGACGTATGCCGGCCCCGACGCACCACCTTTCCTGATCATCCAGGGCGTGAGCGATGCGCTGGTTCCACCCACGCAGTCCGTCGAGCTCCGTTCGCGGCTCACTGCCGCCGGCGACGCCGCCACGCTGATCGAGGTCCTCCACGCCGGGCATGGGCTCGGGCCCGCGGGTGCGCCGATGAACCCGTCGCCGGAGGAGCTCGCGCAGCGAACGGTGTCCTGGCTTTTTGCC
>CAAGKR010236467.1_pt1 | contig 10006 bp, 10 predicted proteins | sample 2556971 | NCBI WGS metagenome assembly CAAGKR01 (sample SAMEA5207829, study PRJEB30636) | soil metagenome | biome: forest; feature: boreal; material: soil | place: USA | collected 2011-09 | depth 1 m
CAAGTTGATCGCGTCACCGCACGGCGCAAGTCACAAGAACGATTTCGAGCATCCGATCAGCGCGCGCCACAAGATGATGGAAACGCTGACGGTGTTCGACGACGTGTTCGTGCCGAAGGAGCGCGTGTTCCTGCAAGGCGAAATCGATTTCGCGGGGTTGCTCGCGCTGACCTTCGTGCGGTTCCATCGCTTCACCGCGGTTTCGTACAAACTGCCGCTGCTGGAATTGATGGCGGGCGCGGGCTTCGCGATTGCGGAGGCGAACGGAATCTCGCGGGCGGGTCATGTGCGCGACAAGCTGACCCATCTGGCGGCGTATCACACCACGGTGCGCGGACTGATCGAGCACGCGGCGCGCATGTTCACGCTCGAGGACGGAGTCGCGGTGCCGAATACGCTGCTGACGAACGTCGCAAAATATCACTTCGCGCACAATTATCATCAGGCGGTGCAGATAGTTCAGGATCTCGCCGGTGGATTGCTGGTGACCGCTCCTGCGGCCGAAGATCTGACCAGCGAGGCGACGCGCGCATACGTGCTGAAGTACATGGGTGGCGCGAAGGGGTTCGACGCGGAGAAGCGGCTAAGACTGTTAGGGCTGATCTCGGATCTGACGTCGTCGGATTTCGGCGGCTACCAGGAAGTGCTGGCGGTGCATGCGGAAGGCGGTTTCGAGGCCGAGAAGCTGCAGGCGTATCGCGAGTACGATTTCAAAACGGTCGCGGCGTACGCGCGCAAGCTCGCGGGAGTCTAGCAGGCTGTTGAAAAAGTAATTTTCAACGTCTGCTCCCTCTCTCTTGTCTCCCCCCAAAGGGGGTTTTTCAGTGGTCTCCCCCAGAGGGGGAGATGTTGTAGGTAAGAAGCCAGTTTTCACGCAGGGTGTTGAAACGCTTAAACTCGAAACCGACATTTGATTTGTGTTTTTCAACACCCTGCTAAGTCCTCTTCCACGGGCGTCCGATGCGCCGGTTCCGCATTCGGGCGCCCTTTTCTTTTCAGTGATCCGATGAGTCAGCGATTGCGGTTGGCTGGGGCGGATAAATCGGCGTGTAAATCCGATACAGCATGAAATAGATCACAACGCCGGTTACCGAAACGTACATCCACAACGGCCAGGTCCATCGCGCGATCCTTCGATGCGTCGCGAAACGTCCACGCAGCGCGAACCAAACCGTTACCAGCGCCAATGGCACTATGAGCCCGGCCAGAATCACATGCGGGATCAAAATCGCGAAGTAGACCGTACGGACAAATCCGTGGCCGCCGAAGCGAACGTTCCCGACGTGGTAGTGGTAGTCGAGGTACGACGCGAGAAAGATAGTGGATACAGCAATCGCGCTCAGCATGCATGCGCGATGCGCGCGGACCCACTTGTTCCGGATGAAAATGTAACCGGACAGCAGCAGCACCGTTGCGCATCCATTCAGGATTGCATTCACCGGCGCCAGTACGTGGTAATGCTCCAACTGATCTCTTCAGGTCTCGGCGAGCCGACTGCGGCCATTTTTCAATCTGTCGCCACCGCTTCGTCTATGGGTTGGCGGCCGGTGGAATTGCCTCCGGCGGTGGCGCCACCGGTGTCGCTCCTTCCGCGGCCGGCGCCTTTATCCGATGATCGAATTTAGTCCACATCCTGGTGGTCAGGTCCGGCAGCAGCATGAAACACAGGAACGTCACCAGGAGGACCGGCGTGATCGCGATTACCCACAAGCCGCGCCGCTCCATAGCCAGATGCATGAAGTACATCGCAACCATCACCGCTTTCGCCCATGCCAGTGCGACCAGCAGGCCGACCTTCGCGACCTGCGGCAATCCGATCGCGTACACCGCCAGTTCGATCCCGGTCAGGATCGCTAGATAGAGGAACACCGCAATATAGTTGGGCTCGTAATGCTCGGCCAGAACCGCAGTCCCCGAAATTGTTGCAGCTTGCGTCGTCATAGCTTGAAGTTCGTCCCCGTTCGTAATCGTTGAAAGCCGAAGCCTTAGATCAAATAAATGAATGTGAAGATCAGGATCCAGACCAGATCGACGAAGTGCCAGTAGAGGCCCGCGACTTCGACCAATCCTGCCTTCGACTGCGGCAACTTGCCGATCACTCCGCGAATCAGGAGCACGCTGTTGTAAACCACGCCGCCAAAAACGTGGCAGCCATGGAAGCCGGTCAGGATGAAGAAGGTCGCATCGAACAGGTCGCGCTTGACCGACATGCCCTTGACAGTAAGCAGTTCGCGCCACTCGAACGCCTGCATCGACAGGAACGCGAGCCCGCCCACCACCGTCAGGGCCATGAACATCCGGAACTTCGACTGATTGCCGCGCTGGATACCGCCCAGAGCTTCGACCATCGTCAGACTCGAGCAAATCAGGATGAAGGTCATTATCGCAGTGGTGGTGATTCCGAGATACGCGGCGGGCGACGGCCAATTAGGATTGCCGATTCGAAGCGCGCCGTAGGCCGCGATTCCGGCCCCGAACGTCATCGCGTCGCCCGCAAGAAAAGTCCACATCCCGAGTTTTCCCAGGTTTCCGGGCGTCAATGACGGTTCGAGTTGATCCGCCTGCATCGCGCCGTGATCGTGAGTATCTACTGCAGCAGCCTCGCTCATCGCTACCTTCCTCTTCCCGTCGAATCGCTATACTCGACGCCGATCAGTGAATCAGTCAGTCCCGCTCACTGCTTGGTCGTTGAGGCCGATTTTCGTTCGCGCCTAGTCGTGCGCCAATACGCCATGTATACGAGTCCTGCGATTGAACCGAAGGTCAGATAGGGACCCGCCAGCATGAATAATACGCTGGTGTTGTACGCATGACCGGCGCTGTCGCCGGGCGACAGTCCGCACATTGCGCACGCGTTTGCGATTCGCGGCGCGGCGCTGACAATCACACTCACGATCGATATCACTGCAGCCTTACGGCTCGAATTTTTCATCGTCGGTTCTCCGTTACGCTTCATTACATCAGGTACACAACCACAAACAGCACTGGCCAAACCGCGCAGACGAAATACCAGTACACCGCGCAAAGCTCAATCGCGCTCGAGTTGCGCGCGTTATACCGTCCACGCATCGCGGCCGACACTACGCACGCGAGCCAGATTACGCCGGCCGTGACGTGCGCCCCGTGGCATCCTATCAACAGATAAAAGGTTCCACCGTAAGAACCACTCGAAAGCTTAAGTCCGTGCGCGACCAATCGGACCCATTCAGTGCCCTGCACCGCCAGAAACGTGACGCCGAGCGCAAGTGTCGCGAGCAGGTATCGTCGCAAGATCCGCTGACGGCTCTGATGCACCGTGCGCACCGCCATGAACATCGTGACGGCGCTCGCCATCAGCACGAACGTATTTACCCAGGTGACAGCGATCGGCAGTTTCGGCAACGCCGGCGGCGGCCAGAACGCCGACGACAGCCGAAAAATCAGGAACGATCCGATCAGCCCGCTGAACAGCATCATCTCGGACGCGATCACCATCAGGATCGCGAGCAGACCATTGCTGATGAACTGCCGCTCGTAGCGATCGCCGCCCACGCTCGCGTCCAACGGGGCGGCGCGCCGAACCGGAGCCACCAATGGACGGACTTTGGCCGACGATGCGGTGGTGCGCGATGCCATAATCAGTGCTTCAAAAGAATCGTCGCGAGCGAGACGGCGACCAGCAGCACCATCACGCCGATAATTATCTTGAGCGTCCTCCGAATTTCATCCCGCCGTTCTTCGCGGGTCACCAATTCCGCCATCACGATAACCTAGGTCCGGTCCACGACCAGAACCAACAGCACTAGCGGAAGATAAACCAGCGATGCCAGCAACAGCCGGCGCGCCGCCGGTGCGCTCTTCGGCTCTTTCACCATCGAGTAGCCGAATGCGAGCATCCCGAGACCGAGCGCAACCGCGATCAGCAAATACGGAACGCCCGCGTAACCCAGCATCGTTGGAACGATTCCCATCACTACCAGTCCGAGGCTGGCGGCGATAACAACCGGGTTCGAAGGATTGCCGCCGCGCCGATTGTCGCTCGGCAACAACCAGATTCCCGCTCGCGCATAGTCACTTCGAAAAAGCCGCGCGACTGCAAACGTATGCGGCAACTGCCATAGGAACATAATTGCGAAAAGTATCCACGGCTCGAGCGCGAGAGTGCCGCGCGCGGCGGCCCACCCTGCTACCGGCGGCAACGCGCCCGGTATCGCGCCGACGAGGTTGCACATCCACGTCACGCGCTTCAACGGCGTATACGCGCCCAGGTAGATGATCGTCACTGCCGCGACTACCGCGGTGCAGAGCCAGTTGGTCGTCAGCGCCAGATAGACAAAGCCCACCGCCGTCGTGACGGCGGCGAATACGAGCGCCTCGACCGGGCGCATCCGCTGATCGGGCAGCGGTCGACGCCGAGTGCGCTCCATCAAGGCGTCGGTGTCGCGCTCGACGTATTGATTGAGTGCGAGCGTGCCGCCGGCGGCAAGCGTGGTGCCGATCATCAGATTGAGCGCCAGCGCCAAATCGAATCCCGAGTGACCGCCAAGATAAAAACCCGCAAGCGTCGTCACCAGCACCATCGAGACCACGCGTGCTTTCGTAAGTTCGAAATATTCGCTCACATGGCCGCGCGGCAGCGTGATTTCCGAACCTGCGACGGCTGCTTTGACGTTCATGCCGTCACCCCTTGACCCATCACCCGTTGCGGCTCGGCCTCGGTCTGAGTCGTTCCAACACGATGCGGCAAGCTTAAAATTTTGCGCGCGCGAAGCGCCAGCGTGAGGCTGGTTGCCAGAACTGCCGCGCCAATCGCGACATGACTGGTGGTCGGAAGCACCGCGCGTCCGCTCCAGATCGTTATCGCGCCAAGGCATATCTGCAGCACCAGCAGCAGGAACATTCCAAGCGCCGGACGGCGGAGCGCTTGAATTTCGCTATGAGTACGCAGCACGCGCACCACGGTCCAGACCACCATTGCCGACACCACAACGGCGCCGCATCGATGCCCAAAGTTGACCGCGATGTACACGTTCATGTACGGCGGAATTATCTGGCCGAACGAGAGCGGGAAATCCGGTATCACAAGCCCCGCACCCAGATGACGCATCAGCGCGCCAATCAGGACCTGAATGTAGATGATCGCGGTGGTCGCCGCGCTCAGAGTGGCAAGCGAGATGCGCGCGTCCTTCTCTTCGAGGTGCGGCGTCGTTTCCCAATTGGGGTTCGTGAAGATCGCGATCGAGACCATCAGGCAGAACAGCGCCTGCGCGGTCGCTGCGTGTGTAACCGCGATCGCCAGCGGCAATTCGAGTAAGACCGTAATTCCGCCGAGGATTGCCTGCACAATGATCAAGCCGAACGCGACGAAGACCAACTGGCGCACCCACTTGCGCGGTTCGGCACGCCACGCCCACGTCATCAGAATGAGCGTGAGGACCACGACCGTGCCGGCCGCCAAACGATGACCGAACTCGAACCGGATGCCGCCTTCCCACGCCGGGATCAGCTTCCCAAATGCGAGCGGCCAATCGGGCACTGCGAGCGCCGATCCGGTCGAGGTAACCAGGCCTCCGACGAAAATGAGGAAGAACGTCGCTCCCGCCGTCAGCATCGCAAAACGATGCAGCGCGCGCGTTCTCTCATCGCCGACCGGCATTTGGTTCATCGAACTAATCGCTGCACCTGACTAATCGGCCGCTGCCGTCGAATGCTCGAGCAACTGCGATTGCGGCAAGTAATCCTCCGCTACCTCAGGCGAGCTGTATTCATATGGCCCGCGATAAACTACCGGCAGCGCGCCCGGCCAGTTGCCATGGCCCGGATGGACCGGCGTGGTCCATTCGAGCGTGTTGGCGTGCCACGGATTCTCAGTCGCCTCTTTGCCTTTCCATAAGCTCCAGATGATGTTGGCCAGGAGGATGAATTGCGCCGCGCCGAGCACGAACGCGCTAATCGAGATGAATACGTTGATCCCCTGCAGCGGCTTGAGGAACTCATACTGCATGGGATTGTAAATGCGGCGCATATGGCCGCCCATCCCGAGAATGTGCATCGGAAAAAAAGTGCAGTTGAACGCGACAAACGTAATCCAGAAATGAATCTTGCCGAGTGTCTCGTTCATCATCTTTCCAAACATCTTCGGGAACCAGTAAGTGATCCCCGCGAAGATTCCGAACAGACTGCCGCCGAACAGCACATAGTGGATGTGCGCGACGATGAAGTAGGTGTCGTGGATGTACATGTCAACCGGCGTGCACGCCATCCAGATTCCCGATAGCCCGCCAATTACGAACATCGCGACGAACGACAGCGCGTTCAACATAGCGGTCGTATAGTGGATGTTGCCCTTATAGAGGGTGCCGAGCCAGTTGAAAGTCTTGATCGCCGACGGCACTCCAATAACCATCGTCGTCAGCATGAAGCTGGTGCCGAGCGCGGGATCCATTCCCGACTGGAACATGTGATGACCCCACACGATCCACGACAGGAACGCGATTCCGATCATCGCATACGCCATCGCGCGGTACCCGAAGATCGGCTTGCGCGAGAACGTCGCGATGACGTCCGACGTGATCCCCATCGCGGGCAGAATCATGATGTAGACTTCGGGATGTCCGAAAAACCAGAACAGATGCTGCCACAGCAAGGGCTCGCCGCCGCCGGACGGCAGAAAAAAGTGGGTCCCGCCCAGGCGGTCGAACAGCAACAGCGCGAGCGCGGTCGTCAGTACCGGCAATGCCAGCAGCAGCAGGATCGCGGTGATGAGCAGCGACCAGATGACCAGCGGCATCCGGAAGAAATACATGCCCTTGGTGCGCATGTTGACGATCGTCGTGATGTAGTTGATCGAGCCCATCAGCGACGAGGCACCAAGCACGATGATGCTGATACACCAGAGGTCCTGGCCCCAATAGACCCCCGTATAGACCGGCACCGCGCTAAGTGGAGCGTACGAGGTCCAGCCCGCCGCGGCAGCTCCGCCCGGCACAAAAAACGAGGAGATCAGGATCACGCCGGCCACCGCGCCGACCCAGAACGACAGCATGTTGAGCTTCGGGAACGCCATGTCCCGCGCGCCAATCATCAGCGGAATCAGGAAGTTGCCGAAGCATCCCACCAGGATCGGCATCACCACGAAGAAGATCATGATCGTGGCGTGCATCGTGAACATCGAATTGTAGGTGTTCGGCGGAATCGCGCCGTCGTACATGAACGGCTCGGGCACCCAGTGAAAACCGGGCACCGCCGTTTCGGGAAACGCCAGTTCCCATCGCATCAGCATCGCCATCAGGCCCCCGATCGACATCATGAACAGGGCCATGAAGAGAAACTGCCGCCCAATCATTTTGTGATCGGTCGAGAACAGGTAGGTCCGCACGAAGCCGAGCTCGTGATGCTCGGGGTGCGCTCCGTGTGCCGCAACCGCTGCCGTGCTGCTCATCTTGAATCATTCCCTCCGCCAAACGCGCCGGCGAATCTAAGCGCTACTTGTTCTGCGAGTACTGGTCCTTAAGATATTTGTCGAAATCTTCCTGCGACTGCACCGTCAGATTGCCCTTCATTCCCGAATGGCCGAAGCCGCACAGCTCTGCGCATGGAATTTCGTACTGACCGGTCTCGGTGGCCTCGAACCAGACGTGAATTACGCGGCCCGGCACCGCGTCCTGTTTCAGCCGCATGTTGGGTACGAAGAAACTGTGAATGACGTCCTTCGACGTGAGATCGATCCGCACCACCTTGTTCACCGGCACGTGCATCTCGTTTTCCACCATGATGTCGTCCTTGGTGCCGAGCTTGCCGTCAGGTCCGGGATACGTGATCTCCCAGTTGAATTGCTTGGCGTTTACACCATAGAACACCTGGCCCGGTGGTCCATGCTGCTTGATGTCGATCCAGGTCGAGCGGCTCATGAACGCCAGGGGAATGAGAATCATCGCCGTGGCGCTGGTCCAGATTATCTCCAGGCGCGAATTACCCTCGATATATTCAGCCTTGCGGCCCGGTCTGGTCCGGTAGCGAATCATGAAGACCACCATCGTGATCATGACCGCGATCCAAACCACCATGACGATCCAGAAGATCAGCTCGAACAGCCAATCGACCTGGAGCCCGAATGTAGAAATGTCGTGTGGAAACCACAGATGCTCGAGCATCTAAGCCTTCACCTCTCCCGTTGATGACGCGCGTCCGATTTCCGCGCCTTCGCGGGGCCACCATAGCCCGCAAATTCCGCGCTTCAAAATTTTTCCGTTCATGAATGCGGCGTGATTCTCCGCATCGGCGCATCGATTAGTAACATGACGCTCACATTTGACCAACAAATTCAAGCACTTTGTGAAAAGCAGTACTCGCAACGCGTCGATGCTGAAGCTATGGACGCGATTGCTCGAAAAGTCATAGTGCTTCGATTCCAGATGGACGACTTGATGTAGCGACACTGGTTTTTCCGATTGGCGATCGCTTATCTTTCGGCTACAACAGCCCAGGGAGAGGAGGTTGGCTCACATGGCGGATCACGTGGCGACGCTGGCCCAGGCTTTCGAAGGGCAGGCACGGAAATACGGCGCTCGCGTTTTCCTGAAGGACAAGCGCGACAAGGCCTGGGTTGACCATTCTTGGACCGAGGTCTCCGACGCAGCCGGCAGACTGCGCGCCGGTTTGATCGCCATGGGCGTCAAGCCTGGTGACCGCGTCGCCATCCTCTCCGAGAATTGCCCCGAATGGATCGTCGTCGACCAGGCCGTGCTCGGTCTCGGCGCGGTTGTGGTACCGCTTTATACGACCAGCGGCCTCGAGGAGACCGCGCACGTCATCAACGACTCCGGCACCCGCGTTATCGCGGCGCACGGTCCCGAGATGATCAAGAAAATCATCGGGCTCAAGAGCTCGATGCCCGAGGTCAGCGGGATTTTCGCGATGCATCCCGGGGCGGAGCCGGAAGCCGCCTCCAATGGAACTCCGGCGATCATGACGCTCGCCTCAATTGGCGGCGAAGCGCCGGCGGGTATCGTCGAGGGCAGTCGCGATGACCTCGCAACCATCATCTACACGTCTGGCACCACCGGCGTGTCGAAGGGCGTGATGCTCTCCCATGGCAACATCCTGGCCAACGGCGCGGACTCGCTCGCCGTGCTGGGACTCAACGAAACCGACATGACGCTCTCGCACTTGCCGATCGCGCACTCGTTCGAGCGCACCGCCGGCTACTACACCGTCGTGATGGCTGGCGGCACGATTGCGTTTGCCGAGAGCCTCGGCCAACTCGCGTCGAACCTGCAAGAAGTCCAGCCCACCGTGGTGCTCACGGTGCCCCGCCTGCTCGAAGTGATTCATAGCCGCGTGATGCACGCCGTCGAAGCCTCGCCCCCGATGCGCCAGCGGCTATTCACAGCGGCGATGGCGGTGGGCGAGATCGCGGCGCGATGCCGGCAGCGCAATCAGCCGTTGGATGCGCACATCGCGCTCGCGATGGCGCTGTTCAGGCGTCTGGTCTTCGCGCGGATTCGCAACATCTTCGGCTCTCGCATGCGCTACCTGATTTCGGGCGGCGCGCCGCTGCCGGTCGAGATCAACAAATTTCTCTCCGCCGCCGAAGTTCCGATCGTCGAAGGCTATGGGCTCACGGAAGCCGCGCCGGTGGTCTCGTGCAATCTGCACAATGGTAAAACGCGAATCGGGACCGTCGGACGCGCGCTCCCGCACGTCGAAGTCGAGACCGCACCCGACGGAGAGCTGCTGGTGCGCGGACCCAACGTGATGAAGGGTTATTACCGGCGCGAAGCCGATACCAAGGAAGCGATCGACGAAAACGGATGGCTGCACACTGGCGACATCGTGACCATCGACGCCGAGGGCTTCATCGCGATCACCGACCGCAAAAAAGAAATCATCGTGTTATCTAGCGGCAAGAACATCTCGCCCGCTTATGTCGAGAGTAAGCTCGTCGCCGACAAGTTCATCGCGCAGGCCTGCGTGATCGGCGACCGCCGCAAGCATCTGGCGGCGCTGCTGGTCCCGGACTACGAAA
>CAAGKR010491627.1_pt1 | contig 10006 bp, 9 predicted proteins | sample 2556971 | NCBI WGS metagenome assembly CAAGKR01 (sample SAMEA5207829, study PRJEB30636) | soil metagenome | biome: forest; feature: boreal; material: soil | place: USA | collected 2011-09 | depth 1 m
CCGCAGACCACCTCGGCCGTGCGGCAGACGGGACATCGGGAGTTGCTGAGGGCGCTCATGAGCGGCAGAACAACGAGTGTAGCGCCATAGCTTCATTTACTGAAGCATTGGTCGATCCACGCCAGATGGCGGTCTACGGCGTCCGGAACGGCTAAAGACGGGAGGCCGCGCGTCCGATGGAAGAGCCATGACGCCGACAGGGCGGATAGTGCCGCCCGAGGAAGAAGGATTCGCGTTGATCGAGGTCTTGGTCAGCGCGCTTATCCTCGCCATCGTCTCCGCCGGCGTCATGGCCCTCCTGCAGGCGACGACCCGCTCGGCCGCCGACGAGCGACGCCACGCGGAGGCCTACGCGATAGCCCAGGAAGACCAGGCGCGACTGCGCTCGCTACGGCTCTCCTCGCTCAACAGACTGGAACAGACGCGGCCCATCTCGGTCGGCGGAAACGAATTCACAGTCAAATCGCAGGGCGTGTTCGTCAACGACACGAAAGGCCAGCCGTCGTCCTGCACGTCGGGAGAAACCTCGGCCGACTACGTGCGGATCACCTCGACCATCACCTGGCCCAACAGCCGCCAGCCCGTCGTCATCCAGAGCATCGTCTCCCCCTCCAACGGCTCGCTCGACCCCAACCACGGCACGCTGGTCGTCACCACCAAGAACGCCGCCAGCGAACCGCTGGCCGGCATCGGCCTCTCGGGCACCGGCGCCGGCACCTTCAGCGGCGCCACCGACTCCACCGGCTGCGCCAACTTCACAGATCTGCCGGCCGGCAACTACAGCGTCACCCCCAACGCGCCGGGCCTGGTCGACAAGCACGGCGAATCCGCAGCCGCCCAGCCAACGAGCGTCAGCGCGGGGACGACCAACCCGCTGCCACTCGAATTCGACTACCCGGCGACGCTGCCGGTCAAATTCAAATACCGCGTCGGCAGCAGCTCCGAATTCAAAGCGGCCAAGGTCGACTCGGTCTTCGTCTTCAACGCGCTGATGAACCCGGCAAAAGCGTATTGGACGCCGACGAAAGCGCGGCAGGAAGAATTCATGGCGACGCCGATCTTTCCGTTCACCAGTCCGGACACCGTCTACGCGGGTGCCTGCGAAGTGAACAACCCTGGGAGCGGAGCCGCACAGGGCAGCGTAACCCTCAGCCCCGGGAAAACATACGCACCAACAGTCGAATTGCAGGTGCCGGCGCTCGAATTGACTGTGACCAATGGCAGCTCGGCGGTGAACGGCGCTCAGATCACGATCACCGACGAAAACTGTCTAGTCAACGGCAGCAATCTGATGCGCGAATTCACCAGCGACTCGAAAGGCCACCAGAGCAACGCGGAATACGGACTTCCCTGGGGCACATACAAGATCTGCGCGTCCGCCAACTACTCGGGCAACGATCATCGCAAGCGCGAACCGGGCGTCACGGTGCACAGCCTGACGTCCACGACATCGCTGCCTCTGAGCCTTCCGAGCTCGGGATCGGAAACCGGGAGCAACAAGAAATGCCCCTGACGCGCCTCGAACCGATCCGCGACGAGAGCGGCACCACGCTGGTCGAGCTGATGGTGGCGATCATGACCGGGCTGGTCATCCTCTCGGCCCTGACGGCGGTGATCATCACCACCCTGCACGGGTCCGCCAGGGTCACCTCCAGGGTCGAAGCCACGCAGCGCGCGCGCTTGGCGCTCGGCAAGCTGATGGAAGAGCTCCACTCGGCCTGCGTCACCCCGGAAATCGCGCCGGTGAAAGAAGAAAGCAGCGGCACCCTGCTGCGCTTCGTTCACCAGACCGGCTCCGCGGTCTCACCCACGCCGACCTTCACAGAAGTCAGCCTCAGCGGCGGCACGCTGACACAGCAGGATTACAAAGTCAGCGGCACGGCACCGGAATGGACGCGGGGAGAAGCGGTGGGCGGTCCAAGCACGCTGTTGACCCGCGTCTCGGCGACGCCTCCCAGCAGCGCAATCTTCAGCTACTACAAGTACTCGGGGGGAACGATCTCCGAAACCCCGCAGACGACGCCGCTGACCAAAACCGAAGCTCTGCTGACCGTGGAGGTCCGCGCCGCTCTGACTGTCGCACCCGAACACACTCCGGTCGCAGATGCCCATGCCTCAGCGAGTGTCCAGAACAGCGCCACCCTGCGCCTCACCCCGCCCTCGTTCAACGAAGGATCACCGGCCCGGCCATGCCAGTAAGCCGCAACACGAACGAGGCGGGCTTCACGATGATCATGACCGTGATCGGCCTCTCGCTGATCGCGATGCTGGTGCTGGTCGCCGTCACCGCCGTCAACGGCGACACCCACCTGACCGTGCACGATCTCCAGCAGAAGCAGGCCTACGAGGCCGCCAAGGCGGGGATCGACGACTACGCCTACCACCTGCACGCCAACAACAGCTACTGGACCTCATGCGCGAACGTGGCGGCCCCCAGCGCCGTCAACCTCGAGGGCTCCACGGCGAACCGGCGCGCCGTGCCCGGCAACACGGGCGCGAAATACGCGATCGAACTGCTGCCCTCGACGAGCCAGACCAAATACACCCAGTGCAATACCGAACACGCGACCGAAAGCATGCTCCAGTCGCTAGACCCGCTGAAGGGGACGTTCCGCATCCGCTCCACCGGCTTCGACGGCGAAGTTAAAAGGTCGATCATCGCCACCTTCAAGCCGGCCAGCTTCCTCGATTACGTCTACTTCACCCAGCGCGAGACGTCGGACCCCCGCACCTACGGGGAAGAAGCTCTGATTACGGCGGCCGAAAAACAGTGCTTCAAAACAATCGCCGAAAAACGCTACGAAACCGAAATCCTCCCGGGGAAAGGCTACTGCGACACGATCTCCTTCGTCAGCGGCGACTTCATCAACGGCCCGATGCACACCAACGACGCGTTCGTGATCTGCGAAAGCCCCACGCTGGGCGGTTCGGCTGCCGACCCGATCGAGGTGAGTGGCCCGCCGATCGGCTGGTTCTCAACGTCCGCAATCCCTCACTCGGGCTCAAGCTGCAACGGCTCCTCGAGCAACTTCAAAGGCACGCTCACCGCCAACTCCGCCGCCCTCACCCCTCCGCCCACCAACAGCGAACTGCAGAACATCGCCGAACCCCAGTTCAGGTACAAAGGCCAGACGCGAATCTGCCTCAGCGGCGAATCGATGACGGTGATGACCCTGACCAGCACCGGCACCTGCGCCGCGCCGAAAAGCGTCCTCTACAGCGGCTCGATCCCGGCCAACGGCGTCGTCTACGACGAAAGCGGCACCTGCTCGAGCGCCTACACCCCCTTCAACGTCTCCTACGCGATCACCGAACCGCCTTCGGAATGCGGGAACGTCTACCTGGAAGGCAACTACACCGGCCAGCTGACGATCGCGGCGCAGAACGACATCGTGATCACCGGCAACGTCTGCCTCGAATCGTGCTCGAACGAACCGCCGATGAAAGGCGAAGGCGTACTGGGCCTGGTCGCCAACAACTTCGTCCGCATCTATCACCCCGAGCCCTACAACGCAGAAACAAAAACGTTCGAATGCAAGAACGGGACGGGGTCTCTCCAGAACGTGACCATCGACGCGGCGATCCTGGCGATTGCGCACTCCTTCATCGTCGACAACTACAAATGCGGTGCCAAGCTCGGCACGCTCAAGGTCAACGGCGCGATCGCGCAGAAGTATCGCGGCGCCGTCGGCACCGGCGGGAGCGGCGGCGGGGGCACCGGCTACCTGAAGAGCTACAACTACGACGGCCGGCTCCGCTACATCGAGCCGCCGAGCTTCATCGAGCCGGAAAAAACCGCCTGGGTGATCGGCCGGGAGACGCTCGAATGACTTCCTGCATTTTCGAATTCTAGGTAGGTGAGGGCAAAGGTTCTATGGCCGTTTGGCCGATGCAAGATTCCGACGGAGGTGCTTTGCCTCCGTTCTCCCATGAAGATCCCCACGCTTAAGAAGAGCAGGACGAAGGAATCCGCCCTCGTCGGCCTCGAGATCGAGGCCGGCAGCATCGGCGCTGCCGAGGTGCGCAGCAACGGGGGCCCGCACGTGACGGCGGCGGCCACCGCGCCGCTCCCCCCGGAGGCGTTCCACGACGGCGAGGTCACCGACCCCGGCAGCGTCGCCGCCGCGCTGCGCGACCTCTTCGCCGAGCACAAGCTCGGCAAGCGCGTCCGCCTCGGCATCGCCAACCAGCGCGTGGTCGTGCGCACGCTGCGATTGCCGGCGATCGAAGATCCCGCTGAGCTGTCCTCAGCGGTCCGCTTCGCCGCCCAGGAGCAGATCGCGATGCCGTTGGACCAGGCGGTGGTCGATCACCGCGTCGTCGGCGGAGTCGGCGCAGTCGAGGGGGCGGCACCCCAGGTTGACGTGATCGTCGTCGCCGCCCGCCGCGACATGATCGCGACCTCGCTCAAGCCCCTGAAGGACGCCGGCCTGGAGCCGGTCGGCGTCGACCTCTCGGCCTTCGGCATGATCCGCGCGCTCGGCGAGCAGACCGCGGCCGTCGCTGCCGATGCCGAGAGCCAGCCCGCCCTCACGGCCGTCCTCTACTGCAACGTCGGCGACGTCACCAACCTCGCCGTCGCCAAGGGCCGCTCCTGCCTCTTCACCCGCGTTTCCCCCGTCGGCCTCGAGGACATCGCGGGCGGCTTGGCCTCCGTCACCGGCCTGACGCCGGATCACGCCCAGATCTGGCTCGACCACGTTGGGCTCGACCAGCCGCTCGAGCAGATCGAAGGCGACCCGGACACGGTCGCCAGGGCTCGCACCGCGCTCGAGAACGGCGCCTCGGCGCTGCTCGACGAGCTGCGCCTCTCGCTCGACTTCTACGGCGCCCAGGAGGCGGCGGTGCCGGTCGAGCGCGTCGTTCTCTGCGGGTCCGGCAGCGCGATCCCCGGCCTCGCCGCGCGCATGGAGCCGGTCCTCGGCCTGCCGATCGCAGTCGGCCGCCCCGAGGCGCTCGGCGGCCTCGACCCGGCCGCCGCCGCCCGCCTCACCCTGCCCTTCGGCCTCGCCCTGGAGCGCTAGCGATGCGCCCGGTCAACCTGATCCCGGCGGAGGAACGACCCGGAGGCCGCCGGCCGATGCGGGGTGGCCCGCTCGCCTACATCGTCGTCGGCGTCCTCGCCGCGGCGGCGATCGGCGTCGCCGTGCTGGCGGTCACCGACAACCAGATCTCCGACAGCAGGGTGGAAATCGCCAAGCTCGAAAACGAAAAGGCGGCGGTCAAAGCGCGCGCTCAGGCCCTCGACGCCTACACCCAGTTCCACAGCCTGCGCGCGCAGCGAATCGCCACGGTCACCAGCCTGGCCGACAGCCGCTTCGACTGGCAGCGGGTGATGCGCGAACTCGCCATCGTCCTGCCCGGCGACGTCTGGCTCACCAACCTCACCGGCACGGCAAGCCCGAGCGTTTCCGTCGACGGCTCGGCCAGCGTCGCCCTGCGCAGCACGATCCCCGGGCCCGCCCTGGAACTGAACGGCTGCGCGAGCAGCCAGGACGCCGTCGCCGGTTTCGTGCAGGCGCTGAAGCAGATCGACGGGGTCACGCGGGTCGGCGTGCAGGGCTCCAGCCTGGGCAGCGGATCGGGAGGCAGCTCCGGCTCGAGCTGCCAGACGCGCGACTTCATCGCCCAGTTCCAGATGGTCGCCGCCTTCGACGCGGCACCGGTCTCCAGCGAAGGGTCCGAAGCCGAAGCGGCCCCGGCGCCCGCCCCGGCGCCGTCGGGCGAAACGACCACCGCCTCCTCCGAACCGGAATCGGAAGGCAACTGAGATGAGCTCCTCCAACCGCCTGATCGTCTCGATCCTCGTCGTCGCCGCCCTCGCGATCGGCTTCTGGATGCTGGCCCTCGGGCCCAAGCGCGAAGAAGCGAACGAACTCTCGGGCCAGGTCGGGCAGCTGCAGGTCGCGCTCAGCGAAGCGCAGAGCAAAGCGGCCGCGGCGGCGGCGGCGCAGCGTGAATTCCCCGCCGACTACCGCCAGCTCGTCGTGCTCGGCCAGGCGGTCCCGGCAGGCGACGAAACCGCCTCGCTCTTGGTCGAGCTGCACGCCATCGCCACTGCCGCCAAGGTGAGATTCGACAGCATCCAGCTCGAAGGCTCGGGCGAAACCTCCACGCCCACGACCTCCGCCTCCCCGGCGCCCGCCCCGGCGACCCCCTCGGCCGGCTCCTCCTCGAGCGCCGTGCCGGCCTCCTCCACCGTGCCTCCAACCGAGGCCGCGGCCTCGCTGCTGCCGCTCGGCGCCTCGATCGGCCCTGCCGGCCTCGGCGTGATGCCCTACAGCCTCACCTTCAGCGGCGACTTCTTCCAAATCGCCAACTTCATCGGAGGCATCGACTCCCTCGTCCACACCGGGGCCAAGTCGAACGTCGCTGTCGACGGCCGACTCGTGACCCTGAACGGCTTTGCCCTCAGCGCCAAACCCAACTCCGAAGAAGGCAAATCGGCGGGGACATTGGACGCGTCGTTCGCGGTCACGACCTATGTCACACCTCCGACCCAGGGCATAACCGCGGGCGCCACGGCTTCCGCGCCAGCCCCGGTCACCACTCCCGCGGGGGCAGGCGCCGCCGCGACCCAGGCGGTGTCGGCGAGATGAAGATGCCCGAGTTCAAGGTCCCGGACTTCCTGCTCGACCTCTACTACGACCTGCGCGAGCGCCACCTGCTGCCGCTGGTCGCGATCCTGCTCGTCGCGATCGTCGCCCTGCCGATCGCGCTGAGCGGCGGCTCCTCCGGCTCCGAATCGGCCGAATCCGAAGCCGCGGCGGCCACTCCCGGCGCCCCCCTCCCCTCCTCGAAGCTGATCGTGGCGAAAGCGGCGCCAGGCCTGCGCGACTACCGCCGTCGTCTCGCCGGCACGCCCAAGGACCCGTTCGAACAGCAGTACGCGACACCCGAAGGCACGAGCAACGCGGTCGGAAGCTCGGCCGCGACCGAAAGCTCCTCGTCGGGCGGCGGGGCAAGCACCCCGGTGACCGTCGAATCGCCCTCGACCGAAACCACCAACGTCACCACGGGCCCGACCTCGAACGGCGGCGCCACGACCAAGGTGGAGACACAGACCAAGTACGCCTCCGACACGATCGACGTGCGGATCGTCCGCGTCGACTCGGCAAGCGACCGCACCGCCACGAGCAAGGCCGAGCCGACGGTGCGGCGGGGCGTCCCGGAACTGACCATGCTGCCCGGCCGCGACACCCCGGTGGCGATCTTCATGGGCGCCAGCTCCGACGGCAAGAAGGCCCTGCTGTTGATCTCCTCCGACGTCCAGTCGGTCTTCGGCGACGGGCGCTGCGTAGTCGGCTCGCAGGTCTGCCAGCTGCTGGCCCTGGAAACCGGCCTGCCCGAGACCTTCGTCTACGGCCCCCAGGGGCGCACCTACCGGATCGAGATCCTCAAGATCGACCACACGCTCAGCGACAAGCCCCACCGAGCGTCGCTCGGCGAAGCGCCGAAGAAGGGCAACTGAGCCAAACCCGCGTGGTGCAGGGCCCCCGAGGCGGGCTCAGCCCAGGTAGAGGTCGATCAGCTGGTCGCCGGCCAGCAGGGCGGCCACGCCTCCCAGGGCGAGGAAGGGACCGAAGGGGATCGCCATCTTGCGGGCGCGGGCGCCGTGGCGAGCTATGAGGGCGACGCCAACGAGGCTGCCAGCCAAGAGGGCAATGAGGATCGCTGGGGCGACTGCCCTGCCGAGGAAGAGGCCCATCGTCGCCGCCAGCTTGACGTCACCCAGGCCCATGCCGGCCGGGTAGGCGAGGACGACGAGGAAGAGGATCCCTCCTGCCGCCGCGGCGGCGATCAGCCGCTCGGGCAGGCCGCCGGGATCGGTCGGCGCCGCGATCGCCAGGCACAGCACGGCGCCGGCGAGCAGGACCCTGTTGGGGATGATCCGCTGCTCGAGATCGGTCAGGGTCACCGTCGCCAGCACGGTGACGAAGACCAGCCCGATGACCGCCTCGGCGGCGTCGTGGCGGTAGACGAGCACGGCCGCGGCGAAGAGCAGCCCGACCCCCAGCTCGGTCAGCGGGTAGCGCGGCGAGATCGGGGCGCCGCAGCAGCGCGCCCTGCCGCGCAGCAGCAGCCAGGAGAGCACCGGCACGTTGTCGCGGGCGGCGATCTGCGCCCCGCAGGCGGGACACTGCGAGCGCGCAAAGGCGATCGAGATCCCCCGCGGCACCCGGTGGGCGACCGCGGTCGCGAAGCTGCCGGCGGCCAACCCCCCAAGGAACGCGATCAGGTCGACGCCGGCCATCGGTGGGAGTTGTATCCGAGCGGGCGGGCGGTTCATCGCCATCGAGCCAGGCAAGTACGGGCCCACGAGTCAAGGCACGAAAACCCGGCGAGTTGGCAAATCCGCCAACCAACGTTGGCGGATTCGCCAACTGGTCGAAAATCTGCTGGCTGTGGCTCTTCGCCCTACCGTCTGTGGATCACCTTGAAGCGGCGCTTGGCGCCCACGGCCTCAGCGTTGCCGGCGACGTCGACCGCGCGGACGCGGAGGACGTGGCGGTGGAAGCGGAGGTGGCGCAGCTTGAAGGGCGATCTGCACCGCTTCCACTTGCTGCGGTCGACCTTGCAGAGGAAGGTGGTGCCGGGGGGGTCGTCGGTGGTGTCGGTGAAGCGGAAGACGGCCTTGTGCCGGCGGGTCTTCACCCCGGGGCCCATCGTAATCCGGGTTTGCGGAGGAGACGAGTCCTCGATGTAGGTGACCGGAGCCGAGCAGACTGATGCGTTGCCGCCCGCCACCGAGACCGCAGTAAAGGTGTTCGTGGTGTTGTCGCCGATGTCGACCGTGAGGCCGGCGGCGAAATCGGCGGCCGAACCCGTCGCGACCGGGGCGCCGCGGCAGCTCGAGTTGCCGAAGACCCTGACCGTGGCGGCGCCGGGAGCGCTGCCGGTCACCTGCGGCGTGTTGTCGTTGGCGCGGCCGCTGGGCAGCATATGCAGATGAGGAGCTGCGGGCGGGCTGCCTGATCCCGATCCACCACCGCCACCCGGCGGGCTTTCTTTTTCTTCCATTTCTTCTATTTCTTTGGGAGTCGAACCGGTCGAGCTCTCCCAGTATGTGAGCCCGGTTTCGGAGCATGCGGAGGGAACTTCGACTTCGGTCGGGTCGCTCTGGATCGCGTAGAAGATCGTGACCGAGTCCGGCGGCACTTCGACTTCGATGCCTTCGCCTTCGAGTTCGTTGATTCCGCCTTTGGCGATTTCAGTTGTGCAGTTTGAATCGGTGTAGAGCGTGACTTCGAAGCCTCCACCGACCAGCGCGGTGTGGACGAGACGGGTACCGCTTCCGAATCGGATCGCCGAGGTGACACCGCCATTCTTGCGGCCCATGACGCGGGGCGTGGTCCAGTTGGCGGGGGCGGCTTCCGTCGTTTTCGGTTTCGTTTCCGTCAGAGTCACTTCGGGCAGCTGTTCGGCCTGGGCGGCCGGCGCGAGGATCAGCGCCATCGCTGCGCTGACGAGAACGAAAAGCAGACGCAGCGAGAGGCGGGCCAGACTGGCCCGCCTCTCGACAGCACTTGCGCTTGGCTTAGACATGTCTAAGCGTTTGCGGCTAGAGAGCTATTCGCCCCAGTTGCCGGTGCTCGGGCAACCGCCTTTTTCTACGGGTGTGCATTCGAATTTGAATGTCCCGGCTTTGTTTTGAACCGAGAATTTGTGAGTGTTGGAGGATTCCGAGGTAATTTTGTAACCGGTTGCGGTTGGCAGTGCTTCTGCTTCAGGACCGGTGACCGTCAGTTTGGCGCTGCTCAACGTCGGCTCGATTTTTTCGAGTTCTCCTTTGGTCGCGAGTACGTAACTGCCGTTGTGATCGGTCGCATACGTCTCGATCGCGACCTGCGCGCTGTGCGCGTACTCCTTGGCCTTGGCGTCGCCGGCCTTTTCCTTCTGGTTGAAGAAGGCGGGCAGCGCGATCGCGGCCAGGATTCCGAGGATGAGCATCACGACGAGGAGCTCGATCAGCGTGAAGCCGGCCTCGCTGTCGCCGTTGAGCCGG
>CAAGKR010058131.1_pt1 | contig 10003 bp, 12 predicted proteins | sample 2556971 | NCBI WGS metagenome assembly CAAGKR01 (sample SAMEA5207829, study PRJEB30636) | soil metagenome | biome: forest; feature: boreal; material: soil | place: USA | collected 2011-09 | depth 1 m
CCAGAGCGCGCCTACCCACGCGCCGTGAAAATCAAGATGAGCGCCTACAATCGCAAGCCACCTACGGGCAAGGGCCGTAAGTGAACGGCATTGCGGTTAACGGCTGCCTTCGTGATGCTCGCGGCAGGCGCGTTGGCGACTTACTTTATCGCGACCGCGACCTCCCGACGGCACGTCGATGCACCGCGCTCGACCGCTTTGGACAGCGTCGCGACGAGGGCCGCCCCCGCTGCGGCGTACACAACGCCTGCGCGCTATCGCGTCTCGGTGATCGTTAATCCGGTCGGAGCCCACCTCGATCTGGACGGGAGGTCGATCGGGACGGGACGGATCGCGGAAGAGCTCGCGGTCGATGGTGTCGATCACATGCTGACCGTCTCCGCCGTCGGGTTCGTCCCCGCCAAGTTCACCTTCCGCGACCACCCGCCGCCCGAAGAGGTGACGCTGGAGCCGGTCGCGACCGTAGCGGCGGTCAAGCCACCTATGGGTGAGCTCCGCACGGTCAAGGCGGTCCCGCGCGCGCGGGAACATGACTCTGAATACCGAACCGCCACCAAGGCGGCACGCACCACGCCCGTCCGCACCGAGAATGGTGCGCCCATCATCGACGATTGACCCGCGCGATTGCTGCCCGGTGCCTTTACCCCTCAGGCTACGTTGTTTCCGTCGAATGCGCTGACCTATCCGGGAACCTTCACGGGCCCGTTTCGCGTCTCGGTGGCGCTCGATTCAATGCTCGCGGTCTGGCGGCAGTCCGGGTAGCGCGAGCATGCCCGAACCTGCCGGCCTTGCCGACGCATGCTCGAAGACTTCCGGCGCATCCCGGCGTCGGACAGGGACGGGTCTCGTCGAGGCCCGGGATTTGGATGGCGCCAGCGCTCCTGGAGCGCTCCACGAGCTCGCCGAGCTGGCCGCGCACCGCTTGGAGAAAGCCGTCGAGAGGGGCCTGGCCGTCCTGGATCTTGCACAGCGTGGCTTCCCGGAGTGCCGTCATATCGGGTTGGGTGACCGCCCTCCTTCGCTTCTTGTTCGACATCGTCCCTCGCCAGCAGCTCATCGTCGTTCGCCGACAGATCAAACGCCCTCACTTGCGCCGATTCGATCGCTGGCTCATCGGTGCGTTGGCCGGCCGCTTCCACCGCCTCATGGACGCCGTCCCCCTCGTGAAACCCGAGACCCTCATCGGCTGGTACCGGCATCCCGATCCTCGGCGGTCTGCACCATCGCTTCCGGCTCGCCGTTTGTTTTGGTGCGCCACCGATTTGATTTTGTGATCTCCCCCAAGCCTCATCCGTGGTTACATGCACCACGCAAATTCCCGCAGTCGCGGTTGTCCTCTCAAAACAACGGAAAAGGAGACGAAATGAAATCGACCCCTATTTGGAAGAAGGTATCAACGGCGATGCTGCTGGCGGTAATGCTCGGCGGAACGGGTACGGTTGTGGGCGGCTGCGCCTATGGCGGGGTAGTGAGCACTCCGGACGGAACGATCGTGCTTACTCGCAACGCCCTGCTCGGCCTCCTGCGGAAGGTCTACGTCTGCAAGGTCGCCGGCACCGTGCTGACCTGCGTCGAGACCGCCGCTCCGTAGCTCGTTTTTCGAAGGCAGCAGGGCTGCCGCTCGTCGGGGGTCCTGCCTTTTTTTAATGTCCGGACTTGTGAAACTCTCCCACGCCCTGATGGTCGTCGGCGTGGCTCTGGTCGCCGGTGGCTGCCGCGCGCGTTCTCCGCAAGGTGCCCCCGCGCCCACCGGAGGCGTGGGTTTCGAGCTGCCCGGCGGCGCGCACGTTGTGCGCGGCGCGATCATCACCAAACCGCCCGGCCGCGAGGAAAGCTTCCTGGCGTTCGTCGCCGGCGGTGCCGGGCAATGGGTCGATGCCTGTCGAGAAGCGGCCGGCGGTCCGTCGCCCCGCTTTATGTTTCAGACCGACGCTCACGGGCTGCTGGGCGCGGTGCCGCCCGGATCCGTCGGAACCGCGCGCGACCGGTGCCTGGTGGCGCGCGCGATCGCGACGCCCGCCAGCGGGCTGCCGTCCGCGACCCAGGTGACCGTTCAGCTCGCGCTGCGGTAACGCCTACTTTCCAGCGTGAACGCCAGAGACAGAAGCAGCGTCTGACGGCGGTAACTGACGGGCGACGCGGTGCCGAGCTCGTTCGCGTAGAAGTGGTGCCGAGCTCGTTCGCGTAGAAGTGGTGCCGAGCTCGTTCGCGTAGAAGGTGTAGCGGGCGACGAGGCGCGTCCGCTCGCCGGGCGCGCGCGACAGATCGACGCTGGCACTCGATCGGTTCTCGTCCTCGATGCTCTCGACGCTGACGAACGTGCCGCCGGAGGAAATCTGGGCATCTTAGGCGGGTCGAGGCCAGGTGTGCGCCGCAAAAATCCCACGCCGTGGTCAGGCAACAGCCTCGTTCGAGCTGGCCAATATGCTGATCCATTTGCTCATTCTCAAGCGTTAACTTTGCGCGAGCCCCTAGGGCGGATTGAGGCGTGTGTCGAGGGCGAACCGTTTCTGTGCTTTCGTTTGGTAGCGGCCGACGGCGCGATCCGGATTGAACAACAGATTCCAGCTCTCCGGAGAAACTGCACTGGGGATTAAGACAAAAGGGTGCTGCTCCAAAAGTTGCCTTCCGAAGTCCTGCTGTCCCCTCCCCGGCAACACCGGCGACAACCACCCTGGATTGGGCACGTTTTCCGGCTGGACCACGTAGACGTCGCTGGTCTCGAAGATGATCGCACTCGTGAGCTCATGCGGCATTGTATCGAGCGTCTGAAATCCCTTGTGGACGGCTACTTCGAGAATGGCGATGGCCGGGTCGGCCGAGCAGTAGACGACCGGGTATCCTATCGGGTTCCAACGGCCGCCCGCCTTTGCAGCGCCAATGCCCTTATCCCATGTGGCCGCGTAAGGAAGCGCGTCGAGACGCCAGGCTTCGACCGGCCGAGTCTCCCAGGGCAGGCGAATCACGTGTAGACGCCATACTCGATTCGCGTGAGGAGCTGTTCGACCAGCTGAGTTCCCGGGAGAGTCCTCAAAAGGTCGATGGGCCGCTTGTTCGCAAGTGCGATCGCCGGGCGGTCGAGCCAACCCTCGGCCTCTTCCTGTGATCCGAACACCCGCTTCGCCTGGGCTAGAATTCCCGCAAATTGCCATAGTCGGCCGCTCTCGTCGATCGGAAGACGGACCTTGGGGGCCGCCTTGCGGCGGGCGAACGATCGTTCGCTCACTCCGATTGCGCCTAGCGCGGCGCCGAGAGAGAGACCGGCGAGGCCGCCGAGAAGGGCACCCATCGCCCCGGCGGGAATTCCCCGCAAGACAAGCTCATGTGCGTCCGCCTCGGAGACCACCTCTCGGTGCAAGATCCGCCGACCCCCAAGAAGATGAGCGGTCTCGTGGACCGGTTCAGGCGCGGCACCCAGTTGGGAAGCGGGCTGGGTCATGATTTCCTCACCTGCCAGGTGACACCAATATTCTGTCAAGTGGCAGACGCTAGGTCAAGCAGGGCCTCGTCCCCAGGGGAAGACCTGTTCCGCGTGAGATCGAGCAGCTTTTGGATGGTCTCTTCATCGGTCATGATGGTTCCGTCTTGGCCCGATGGGAGGAGAGCACGATGGCAACCGAAGCGAAGTGTCCGGTCAATCACGCCGCCGGCGGAGGTACGTCGAACCGTGACTGGTGGCCGAGCCAACTGCGGCTGGACATCCTTCTCCAACATTCTGCTCGGTCCAATCCGATGGGCGAGGACTTCGACTACCGCAAGGAGTTCAGCGGCCTCGACCTGACGGCGCTGAAGAAAGACCTCGCGGCGCTCATGACGGACTCGCAGGACTGGTGGCCGGCCGACTTCGGTCACTACGGGGGCCTGTTTGTTCGCATGGCGTGGCACAGCGCCGGCACGTACCGGACCGCGGACGGCCGTGGTGGCGGCGGGAGGGGCCAGCAGCGATTCGCACCGCTCGACGCCTGGCCTGACAACGTCAGCCTGGACAAGGCGCGTCGGCTGCTGTGGCCGATCAAGCAGAAGTACGGACGCAAGATCTCCTGGGCCGACCTCATCATCCTCACCGGCAATGTCGCGCTCGAGTCGATGGGCTTGCCGACCTTCGGCTTCGGTGGTGGCCGCAACGACGTCTGGGAACCGGATCAGGACGTGTACTGGGGTGCCGAGAAGACCTGGCTTGAGGACAAGCGCCATTCCGCCGAACGCGATCTCGAGAATCCCCTCGGTGCCGTGCAGATGGGTCTCATCTACGTCAACCCGGAGGGGCCGAACGGCAAACCGGATCCGGTGGCGGCCGCCCGGGACATCCGAGAGACCTTTGCTCGCATGGCGATGAACGACGAGGAGACGGTCGCGTTGATCGCCGGCGGCCACTCGTTCGGCAAGACCCATGGAGCCGGCGATGCGAAGCTGGTGGGGCCCGACCCCGAAACGGCCAGCATCGAGCTCCAGGGCCTCGGCTGGAAGAGCACCTTCGGTACCGGCAAGGGCAAAGACGCGATCACGAGCGGCCTGGAGGTCACCTGGTCCCAGACGCCGACGAAGTGGAGCAACTCCTTCCTCGAGAACCTGTTCGCGTACGAATGGGAGCTGAGCAAGAGCCCCGCCGGCGCGCACCAGTGGGTCGCCAAGGGCGCCAAAGCGACGATCCCAGACGCGCACGACCCGTCGAAGAAGCACGTGCCGACCATGCTGACCACCGACCTGTCGCTGCGCTTCGATCCCTCATACGAGAAGATCTCACGCCGGTTCCTGGCGAATCCGGGCGAGCTCGCGGACGCCTTCGCCCGCGCGTGGTTCAAGTTGACCCACCGGGACATGGGCCCCCGCGCGCGCTATCTCGGACCGGAGGTTCCCGCCGAAGAGCTCATCTGGCAGGACCCGATTCCGGCCGTCGACCACAAATTGATCGACGCGAAGGACATCGACGCGCTCAAGGCAAAGCTGCTGGCCTCCGGCCTGTCGGTCTCGGAGCTCGTCTTCACCGCCTGGGCGTCGGCGTCGACCTTCCGTGGTTCCGACAAGCGCGGTGGCGCGAACGGCGCCCGGATTCGCCTGGCACCGCAGGAGAACTGGGAGGTCAACCAGCCTGGGCAACTCGCCAAGGTGCTGAAGACGCTCGAGGGCATAAAGGACGAATTCAACAAAGCCGAGGCTGGGGGCAAGAAGATCTCGCTCGCCGATCTGATCGTGCTCGGGGGCTGCGCAGGCGTCGAGCGGGCGGCAAACAACGCCGGCCACAAGGTGACCGTGCCGTTCACGCCGGGACGCATGGACGCCTCGCAAGAGCAGACCGACGTCGAGTCCTTCGCCGTGCTGGAACCGATCGCAGACGGATTTCGCAACTACCTGAAGGGGGAGCACGGCGTGGCAGCCGAGGCACTGCTGATCGACAAGGCCCAGTTGCTCACTCTGACCGCGCCCGAGCTGACGGTGCTGGTCGGCGGCTTGCGGGTGCTCGGCGCCAACGCCGGAGGGTCCAAACACGGTGTCTTCACGAAGAAGCCGGAAACCCTGAGCAACGACTTCTTCCTGAGCCTGCTCGACATGGCCACCGAGTGGAAGCCAATGACGGACGCGAAGGATGTGTTCGAAGGGCGCGATCGCAAGACGGGTGAGCTGAAGTGGACGGGCACCCGTATCGATCTCGTCTTCGGCTCGAACTCTCAGCTCCGCGCCCTGGCGGAAGTCTATGGAAGCTCTGACGCGCAGGAGAAGTTCGTCCAGGACTTCGTGGCGGCCTGGAACAAGGCTATGAACCTCGACCGCTTCGACGTTGCGTGATCGCATCCAATGGTTCAGCCAGCGCAAGCGTTTCAGCTGACGCCAGCGCCGCTCCGGCTTGACGCCTGCGCGGGCCGCACGTAGTAGAAAGGAAGGATGGGAAGACAGGCAGCCGTCGTGCTTTACGTGCTCGCGCTGGTATCCGTCCTGGTCGGCGTAGACGTCCTGTTCTTCAGGAACCGGTTCTGGGAGCGGCTGATGGTGAACGTCGGACTCGTCCTGGTGTTCGCGGCGTTCTATTTGAGGTTCCTGAAGCGTCCATGAGCGCAGCCGCTGCCGTCAGTGGCTGTCGGCGAAGGCGATTCCTTCGCGCAGCTGATCGATCGCCTGCTGTGTGAAGGATAGGGCCTGAACGCGGTAACCACCCTTGTCGTGCTTTGCCCCGAGCATCTGCTTCCGCGCCTCGCGGAGCGCCACCACAGCGCGCCACATGTGCGGTTGATGTTCCGCGCCAGGCACCGACTCGTTCACCGGCTCCGCCGGTCCCGGCCCGTCCGCTTCCCCGATCTCGGTCGGATGCGCGGCCGCGTACTGCATGCCGGCGTTTAGGGCACCTTCCGCCTGCTGGATGAAAACGAGTGCTCGCTCGCGATGCCCGCCCTTGTTGGGGCTGGCGGCCTGGGCCTCCATTCTCGCCTCCTCCAGCGCTTGCTGCGCTGCCTGCATCTTGGGTTGCCCATTGTCTGCGGCGAGCATCGGTGACGGTAGCGGCGACGACGCGCAAGCCGCGAATAGTGAGCAGAACGCCAACCACGACAACATCTTCTTTATCATTCTTGATCTCTCCTCTTTGGCCCGGGAGTACTTGCGACACGCGACGATCTCCAGTCTGAAAATATCGCAAGACTCACGAAGTGCGAAACCGTGCCGGCCGAATACTTCATCGCCGCACGCCAGCGGCGCACCAATTCAGGCAGCGACCGTTCGCGTGGCTTTAGCCGCAGGTAGAGCCGATCGGGATCTCGCAGGTGCCGGCGCTGCCGTCCCCGCTGATCACGCAGCGCGACGGCGTTATGCAACCCGGGCCGACTACTGTGTTGCAGGCCGTGCCGTCCGCCGTGTCGGCCTTGCAGGTCCCCGTCTGACCCGACCCGGCGGACCCCGTGCTCGTGTAGCAGCCACCGGCGATGCACTCCGCGTATGACGTACTCGAGAGGTCCCCGCAAGGCATGCCGTTGACCACGTAGGTGATCGACATGCAGGTCTTCGAGCCCGCGGGCCCGCCGCAGAAGAGGCCGGATGAACCGTCGCAACCCGGCATCGTCCCTCCGCAAGCCGTGCCCGTCGCCTCGCCCGCGGCCTGGCAGGTCCCCGGGGTCGACGTCGACGCGACGGCGCCGACGCAGGTCAGACCGTAGCCGCACGGATCGTTGGCGTCGCAGGAGGCGTTGAGCGCGCCGTTGGCGGCACACATCGTCGTCGCCCCAACGCAGGTCTGGTCGTGCCAGCAGCTCGAGGAATCGCACGAGGCGCCCGGCGACGGAGGCGCCTCACAGGTCCCACAAGACGAGTTCTTGAGCCCCTGGCAGTAGCCGCTCGCGCACTGGCCGTTGAACCCGCACGCGGCGCCGCTGGTGCGCGGACCCGTGGCCGCACACGGCGCGGGGGGATTGTTGTTGAAGAAGTCGGTGCAGGAGTAGGTGGCGAAAGCCGCCACGCACTCCTCGACGAGGACCGGTGTATTTCCGGTTTGCGGCGCGCTCAAGCCGTTCGTGCAGCTGAGTATCTCGCGCGCGACGCAGTTCTCCATCGTCCCAAAGACGCGGGTAATGCTGTCGCCGCCTGAGCAGGTCATCCTCTTCGTGCACTCGGCCTGCGCGATGTCGTTGCACGCCTGTTCGATCGACTTCGACGAGGTGGTGCCGCAGCCGCTGAAGGCGACGAGCGCAACGGCCAGCAACGCTCTCGGAGCGATCGGATCTCGCAGCAACGAGGTTGATGACATGACTCGACCTATCGGCCTCGTCCCTTCCAACTTGAGCCCCTTCGCGCTCTCGCCGTGAGCATCGCCACGAAGCGGGTGCTGGCGGTCTGGGTCGATGGTACAATTCAACGATGGCTTACAGGCTCTCCATTGTTGGTATTGGTCTATGGGGCGCTTGCCTCCTCGGCTGCGGTCGCACAGGCCTTTTCGACTCGTTCGGAGATGCCGGCAGCATACCTATTCTCACTGGCGGCGGTTCAACCGGAGCCGGTGGAGCCGGCCCTGGAGTTGGAGGCGGTGGCGGTGGTTTGGACCAACCGCCAGAGACTTCAGGTACCGGGGGCACCGGGGGCAAGCAGGGAAGCGGCGGAGAGGGTCAGACCGGCGTTGGAGGACAGGGAGGCTTCCCTGCAAGCGGCGAGGCCGGGCACAGCGGCGGTGGGCAAGGCGATTCTGGTGGTAGTGTCGGCCAGACCGGGGAGGGAGGGCACGGCGGCTCCCCTGCGAGCGGCACTGGTGGCCACATCGGGGGGGCACCGGGCGGATCTGGCGGCGGTCCGGTGAGCGACGATGCGCCCTGTGATCCCGTGGCCCAGAACTGCGGCCCTGGTCTACGATGCGATCTTCCCGCTGCTGGCGATCTTGCGTTTGTCTGCATCGTTGACGCCGGCGGCACCGGGCAACCGGGTCGGATTTGTCACGATTCCAGCCAGGACTGTGGCAAGGGGTCGACATGCATCGACCCCACCAGCAGATCGGGCGACCCGCTCGGGCCAGCGCGATGTTTCGTCTTCTGTAACACGACCGGAGAATGCCCGAATGGGAATGGGTGCGCTCATGTCGAAATCACTTCTGGCAACGGAGGAAGTAGTATCCAGGCAGGGATCTGTACACCACGTTTCAGGTGACCCAAGCAGAAGCCCTAAGAACCTGGCACGACCAAGGCCCGTCGCGGCTGCAAAGCCGCCAGTAGGCTGCGGCGGCGTAACTTCGCCGCGCTCGCTCCGTCGCGGTTGGCCCGACATGTGTCGCCGCAGTTGCGAAGGACTCCGGTGGGCGCCTACTATTCGCGAATCGGCCGACGGGTGGTCGACGGGGGAAAGCACATGCAACGAGCTTCGGCGTTTCTGGCGTTTTGGGTGATTGCGGTCGCTGCCTGCGGCTCATCTGGCAGTGGATCCGATGGCGGTACCGGGTCGGGTGGGAGCGGAGGCAGCTCGGGTAGCGCCGGGAAGGGTGGCGGAGCCGGAGGCGCAGCGGCGGGAAGCACCGGTCAGGCGGGTACGGAGCTTTTCTCGTGCACGGTTACGGCGTCGTCGTTCTGCACGCAGCTCCTCATTCCCTCAACGGGTTCAACCTTGAGCACGGAGCAGCAGACGTGCACGACGACCGAGAGCGGCACGAGCGGAATGGGCTGCGCAACGGCCGGTGTCGTCGGGTGTTGCTTACCGATCCCGAGCGATCCCAGTCACGAAGAGCAGTGCTACTACAGCACCGCCACTGCGACTATTGGCCAAGGGATTTGCACGAGCCCGCACACGTGGTCGACCACGATGTGACGTCGCCGGCAAAGCCCTTCGCCGCTGCCAAGCGCAGGGCTGCGCCCCCGCCAGCAACGTAGCGCGCGGCCACTCTTGCGCCAGGAACGTAGCGTTTCGCCTCCTGCGGTTGGCTGGAGCAACGGGATCGCCGATCGCAAAGCGAGCCGGTTCCAAGTCATCAACGTCGCCGTGAAACTGACGGGCGAAATCACTGGCCGTTACGGAGGCACGCGCTGATCATCGCACTGCCCCACGCGGCGAGGAGGAAATCGCCCTCGTCGCCTGCGCCGGGCACCCATACGCGCAGGTGCTTCCCGACGAGATCGGAGGATCGCTGGGTAGCGGAGAACAGCACAAGAGGCCTCCGCAGCAAGAACGGCCTCCGTGTGCGTTCGTACAGGTCTCGTTCTCGCCCGCGCAACCGGCGTCCCCGTCTTGACCTCCGCTACCGCCGCTGCCGGCTGAGCCACCAGCGTTACCACCTGTGCCGCCGCCGGAACCAGCCGCACCACCGTCGCGAGAAGCCGTGCTGCACTGGTGGTTCACGCACGCGCACGCCGGCTCCCCGCAGAAAATGTTGCAGATGATACCGAGCGAAGAAACAGGATCCGTCTTTGCCGCACAACTCCCGCTACAACACCCCGTGACCCGGAAAACACAATCGCTCCCGGTATCGCAGTATCTGAGTGGCGGTCCGCCATCCGCGCCACCGTCCGGGCAGGAGCCTTGGTAAGCGACCGCGACACCGGCGCAG
>CAAGKR010406314.1_pt1 | contig 10001 bp, 10 predicted proteins | sample 2556971 | NCBI WGS metagenome assembly CAAGKR01 (sample SAMEA5207829, study PRJEB30636) | soil metagenome | biome: forest; feature: boreal; material: soil | place: USA | collected 2011-09 | depth 1 m
ATGCGGGCCGACGCCGGCGTCGTCATCTCCGCCTCCCACAACCCGTACCCGGACAACGGGATCAAGTTCTTCGGCCGGGACGGCTTCAAGCTCCCCGACGACGTCGAATCCCGGATCGAGGATCTGATGTACGGGGAGCACCTCAAGGAAAATCGCCCCCCGTCGCCGCAGATCGGAAAGGCGCAGCGGATCGACGACGCGACCGGCCGGTACATCGTGTACCTGAAGAGCACCTTTCCCGCGCACCTTTCCCTGGAAGGGCTGCGCATCGTGGTGGATTGCGCCAATGGTGCGGCGTACCGGATCGCACCGCAGGTGTTCGCGGAGCTGGGCGCCGAGGTGATCCCGATCGGTGTTTCCCCCAACGGGGTAAACATCAATGACCAATGCGGCTCCCTCTACCCGGAGATCGTGTCGGCGAAGGTGCGGGACGCGCGCGCGGACCTCGGGATCTCGCTGGACGGCGACGCGGACCGCGTGATCGTGGTGGACCAAAAGGGGGAGATCCAGGACGGCGACCGGATCATGGCGATCTGCGCGGGGGAGATGGCGCGCAAAAAAAGATTGGCGAAAAACACGGTGGTGGCCACCGTCATGAGCAACATCGGCCTCGAACTGTACCTGAAGGAGCGGAAGATCAAGCTCCTGCGCGCCCCGGTCGGGGACCGGTACGTCGTCGAGGCGATGCGGGCCGGCAGGTACAACTTCGGCGGGGAGCAGTCGGGGCACCTCATCTTTCTCGATCACGCCACGACGGGCGACGGGGTGCTCGCGGCGCTGCAGTTGCTCGCCGTCATGGTCGAGTCGGGAAAGAAGATCTCCGAACTGGGGAAGGGGCTGGTCGTCTTCCCCCAGATGCTGCACAACATCCGGATGAAGCATCGGGTGCCGCTCGAGTCGATGAAGGGGTTCCGGAAGGCGCAGATCGAATTCGAGAAGATGCTCGGAAGCCGGGGTCGGATCGTCGTCCGATACAGCGGGACGGAGCCGCTGCTACGCATCATGGCGGAAGGGGAGAATCTCGACGAGGTCGAGGCGATCGTGAAGGCGCTGGGCGAGAAGGCGAGGGAAGAAACCCGATGACGCCGACGCGGAAACGGCTCGGGGTCAACATCGACCACGTGGCCACGCTGCGCCAGGCGCGGCGGGGGCGGGTCCCGGAACCGGCCGCCGCGGCGGTGATCGCGGAGCTCTCCGGGGCGGATGGGATCACGGTCCACCTGCGGGAGGACCGGCGCCACATCCAGGACCGGGACCTCGGGGTGCTCAAATCGGTCGTGACGACGCGGATCAACCTCGAGATGGCGGCGACCGACGAGATCACGCGGATCGCCTGCGACCTGAAACCGTACTCCTGCACGCTGGTCCCGGAGAAGCGCGAGGAGATCACGACCGAGGGCGGGCTGGACGTCCTGGGGCACCGGGAGGCGATGGCGCAAACGGCGGCGCGGCTGAAAAGCGCCGGGATCGTCGTCAGCATGTTCATCGACCCGGAGCTTCCCCAGGTGCGCGCCTCGCGGCAGGCGGGGGCGGACGCGATCGAGCTTCACACCGGGACGTTCTGCGAGGCGTTCGGCACGGGGAAGCACGAAGCGGAGCTGGCGAAGATCCGGGCGGCGGCGGCGTTCGGCGCGTCCATCGGGCTAAAGGTCTTCGCGGGCCACGGGCTCGACGTTCGCAACATCGTCCCCATCCTCGGGATCCCGGAGATCGAGGAGTTCAACATCGGGCACAGCATCATCGCGCGGGCGGTCTTCGTCGGGCTGCCGGCGGCCGTGAAAGAGATCGCCGACCTCGTCCACGGGGCGTGAGGGAGTCCGGATGATCGCCGGCATCGGCGTGGACATCGTCGACATCGCGCGGATCCAGGCGTTGCTCGACCGGTACGGCGAGAGGTTCCTCGCGCGGGTCTACACCGGGGCCGAAGTGGAATACGCCATGCGCGGCGCGAACAAGGCGGAGCGGCTGGCGGGGCGTTTCGCGGTGAAGGAAGCGGTGATGAAGGCGCTCGGGACGGGGAAATCGCAGGGGATCCTTTGGAGGGACGTCGAGACGTTGCGCGCGCGCTTGGGAAAGCCCGAGGTCCATTTGCACGGGCAGGCGGTGAAATGGGCGAAGTTGCGGGCCGGCGGCGCGGTGCACGTGTCGATCACCCATGACGGAGGGAAGGCGGTGGCGTTCGTGATCCTCGAAAAGGCGGGTGGGGAGTAGATGAAAATCGTGACGGCACGGCAGATGGCCGAACTGGATCGGGTGACGATCCACACGTACGGCATCCCGGCCTTGGTGCTGATGGAGAACGCGGGACGGTCGTGCACGGACCGGATCTTCCGGATCCTCGAGGAGAAGGCGGGCGGCCCCCAGGAGGCCTCCGTTGCCGTGGTGTGCGGCAAGGGGAACAACGGCGGCGACGGGATGGTGATCGCCCGGCACCTGCACAACCGGGGCGCCTATGTCGAGGTCTTTCTCCTGTGCGAGGAGGACGCCCTGTCGACCGACGCGCGGACCCAGCACGAGATCCTGCGGCGGATGGACGTCGAGGTTCGGGTGATCCGGGACACGGAAGGGGTGGAAGACCTGCGCACGTATCTCGAGGAGGTTCACCTGTGCGTGGACGCGATCCTCGGGACGGGCCTCTCGTCCCCGCTGTCCGGGATCGTGCGCGAGGTGGTGGAGGTGATCAATCTCTCGATGGCCCCCGTCTTCGCCGTGGACATCCCGACCGGCATCGACGCGACGACCGGCCGGATCATGGGCGAAGCGATCCGCGCGGAATCCACGGGGACCTTCGGGCTGCTGAAGCTGGGGCACGTCCTGCTCCCCGGTTCGATTCATTGCGGGGAGACGGAGATCTACGACATCGGGATTCCGCCGCGGGCGGTGTTCGACGCGCAGATCAAGACCGAGGCGCTCGACGAGCAGGTCGTGAAAAGCATGCTCTCCGTGCGCCCGCCCGACTTCCACAAGGGGGACGCGGGAAGGGTCCACATCGTCGGTGGGTCGCCGGGGATGACGGGCGCGCCGTGCCTGGCCGGATCGGCGGCGCTACGCATGGGGGCGGGGCTCATCACCGTGGTCACGCCCGAGTCGCTGCGACCGATCGTCGAGGCGAAGCAGATGGAGGTGATGACCCGCGGGATTCCGGACGGCGGGAAGGGATACTTCACGCCCGGGATGATCCCAGACCTGATGGAGGTCCTTTCGAAGGCCGATGTGATCGTCGTGGGGCCGGGGCTGGGGATGACCGACACGATGCCCGCGTTCGTGAAGGAGCTGATCTCGAGGATCAAGGTGCCGTTCCTGCTCGACGCCGACGCGCTGAACGCCTTGTCGGGGGAGGCGGTCGCCCTGCAGGGGGCGACGGCCCCGTGCATCCTCACTCCCCACCCGGGGGAGATGGCGCGGCTGATGAAGGAGACGATCGAATCGATCGAGGCGTCGCGGATCGACTCGGCGCGGCACCTGGCGGAAGAGGAGCGGGTCACGGTGATCCTCAAGGGCGCGCGCACCATCGTGGCGACGCCGAAGGGGGACATCTTCATCAACACGACGGGGAACCCGTACATGGCCTCGGGCGGCATGGGCGACGCCTTGACCGGGATGATCGCGGCGCTCGCCTCCCAGGGGCTCTCGCCGAACGACGCCGCCTGCGCGGGCGTCTTCCTGCACGGCATGTCGGCCGACCTGCTGGTGCGCGACCACCCGATGACCCCTGTGACGGCGACCGACGTGATCGACAACATCCGGGGGGCGCTCCAGCACACCCTCGACGAATCCCCGGAGGAAGAGTAATCCCATGCGGAGGGCGTAGCGGAGTGGAAGCCCCCCGCGAGCCCGGAAGCATGGGCGGACATATCCTGATGTGTGAAAATAAGCAACTCCGGTTCACATCGAACTCTCCCGAGGACACCCTTGCGATCGCGCGGGCATTGGGCGCGGCGCTTCGCCCCGGCGACGTCGTCGCGCTGTATGGCGATCTCGGAGCGGGGAAGACGCTCTTCTGCAAGGGGGTGGGGGAGGCGCTGGGGATCCCGCCCGACCGGATCGTCAGCCCGACCTTCACGATCGTGACAGAGCACGCGGGGCCGGTCCCGCTCACGCACATCGACGTCTACCGCCTTTCGGGCGCGAGGGAAGCGGACGAGATCGGGATGCGCGAGCTCCTGTCGGGCGACGGCGTCTGTCTGGTGGAGTGGGCGGAAAAGATCGCGGAACTGTTGCCAACGGATTGTATACAGGTTAAATTTATAATTTTAGGCGACGATCGCAGGGAGATCGCGGTCGCCGCCCCGGATCCCCCAAGGTTTGACGACTTCCGGGCCCGGTCCCAACGCTTCCAGCCAGGGGGGTGACGCGCGCGATGGCACTCATTGTCCAGAAGTACGGCGGGACCTCGGTCGGCACCATCGAGAAGATCAAAAACGTGGCGAAGAGGGTGGCCCGGACGAAGGAGCAGGGGAACGACGTCGTCGTGGTCGTCTCCGCGATGTCCGGCGAGACGAACCGGCTGCTCGGGCTGGCGCACCAGATTTCGGAGATGCCCAACGAGCGGGAGCTCGACGTCGTCGCCGCTACCGGCGAGCAGGTGACCATCGGGCTGCTGGCGATCGCCCTCACCGAGATGGGGTGCAAGGCGAAGTCGTTCTGCGGCTTCCAGATCCCCGTGCTGACGGACGCCGCGTACGTGAAGGCGCGGATCCGGCAGATCCGCGGCGAGACGATCACCCAGGCGCTGAAGGAAGGATACGTCGCCGTCGTGGCCGGTTTCCAGGGGATCGACGACAGCGGGTCGATCACCACGCTCGGGCGCGGCGGCTCCGACACCAGCGCCGTGGCCGTGGCGGCGGCGCTCAAGGCGGACGTCTGCGAGATCTACACGGACGTGGACGGCGTCTACACCACCGACCCGAACATCTGCGCGGACGCCCGCAAGCTCAACAAGATCTCCTTCGAGGAGATGCTCGAGCTCGCCTCCCTGGGCGCCAAGGTGCTGCAGATCCGCTCGGTGGAGTTCGGGATGAAGTACGGGGTGCGGATCCACGTCCGCTCCTCGTTCAACGATAAGCAGGGAACGATCGTGACGACGGAGGAGGAGATCATGGAAACGGCGGTGGTGTCCGGCGTGGCGTACAGCAAGAGCGAGGCGAAGATCACGGTGGTCAAGGTCCCCGACCGCCCGGGGATCGCGGCCAAGATCTTCAAGCCGCTGTCGGAGGCGAACATCGTGGTCGACGTCATCGTCCAGAACGTCTCCATCACGGGGTTCACGGACCTGACGTTCACGATCGGGCGCACCGATTTCAAGAAGGCGATGCAGATCACTTCGATGGCGGCGAAGGAAGTGGGGGCCGAGCGGATCGTGGGGGACGACAAGATCGCGAAGGTCTCCATCGTCGGCATGGCAATGCGCTCCCATTCCGGCGTGGCGCTCAAGGTGTTCGAGACCCTGGCGGCGGAGGGGATCAACATCCTCGGGATCTCCACCTCGGAGATCAAGATCTCCGTCCTCATCGAGGAGAAGTACACCGAGCTGGCCGTGCGCGTGCTCCATGGGGCGTTCGGATTGGGGAACCCCGCCTGACGGCGGCGCATCGAACGACGAAGACGAGATCGAAAGGGCGGGACGCCGAATGAAGACCGTATACCTGTACGACACGACGCTGCGGGACGGGACCCAGTCCGAAGAGGTCTCCCTGTCCGTGCTCGACAAGGTCGCGATCGCCGAGAAGCTGGACGAGTTCGGCATCCACTACATCGAGGGCGGCTACCCCGGAAGCAACCCCAAGGACAAGGAGTTCTTCGAGCGGGCGCGCAAGATGCGCTGGAAGAACTCGGTCATGTGCGCCTTCGGGATGACCCGCCGGGTGGGGAAGAAGGTCGACGAGGACGCCAACATGAAGGCGCTCGTCGCCGCGGGGACGCCGGTCATCACGGTGGTGGGGAAGTCGTGGGACTTCCACGTCATCGAGGCGCTGCGCACCACCCTCGAGGAGAACCTGCAGGCCGTCAAGGACACGGTGGCGTACCTGAAGAAGAACGCCGACAAGGTCTTCTTCGACGCGGAGCATTTCTTCGACGGGTACCACCACAACCCGAAATACGCGATGAAGGTGCTGGCGGCCGCGGTCGATGCGGGGGCCGACGTCCTGGTCCTGTGCGACACGAACGGCGGCTCGCTCCCGTCCGACATCTCGCGGATCGTGAAGAACGTGCGCAAGGCGACCTCCGTGGCGATCGGGATCCACACGCACAACGACGGCGAGATGGCGGTGGCCAACACGCTGGCGGCCGTGGAGAGCGGCGCCACCCAGGTGCAGGGGACGATCAACGGGTACGGGGAACGGTGCGGGAACGCGAACCTGTGCTCTGTCCTCCCCGCACTCGAGCTCAAGATGGGGCGGGAGGTCCTTCCGAAGGGGCAGCTGCGGAAGCTGACCGATCTGTCCCGCTACGTGGCCGAGGTGGCCAACGTCGGGCAATGGCTCCACCAGCCGTACGTCGGGAACGCGGCGTTCGCCCACAAGGGGGGGATGCACGTCTCCGCCATCCGCCGGCACACGAAGACGTACGAGCACGTCGAGCCCGAGGTGGTGGGAAACCACCGGCGGGTCCTGATCTCCGACCTTTCCGGGCGCAGCAACATCCTCTCGAAGATCCAGGAAACGGGGCTCAAGTTCAAGGCGAACGACCCCAACACCGAAAAGATCCTCGAGGAGATCAAGGAGCTCGAGCACAAGGGGTTCCAGTTCGAGGGGGCGGACGCTTCGTTCGAGCTGCTGGCGCGCCGCGCGATGGGGGAGCACGAGCCGTTTTTCGAACTGATGGGGTTCCGGGTGATCGACGAAAAGCGGTCCGAGGGCGAGGCGCCGATCGCCGAGGCGACGATCCGGATCGCCGTCGACGGCAAGGCGGAGCACACGGCGGCGTTGGGGAACGGCCCGGTGAACGCCATGGACAACGCCTTGCGGAAGGCGCTGGAGAAATTCTACCCCGAAGTGGCCGAGGTGAAGCTCCTCGACTACAAGGTCCGCGTCATCCGGCAGGGAGGGACCGGTTCCTCGGTACGGGTTTTGATTAAATCCGGCGACAGGGACGCGATCTGGGGCACCGTGGGCGTGTCGCACAACATCATCGAGGCGTCCTGGCAGGCCCTGGTGGACAGCTTCCGGTACAAACTTTGGAGGACGCGGCGTGGCGATTCAGGGGAGCAGGGAGAGTAGCGACGGGAAGCGGCGCGCCGTCCTTCTTCTTTCCCTGATCCTGCTGGTCTGGAATGCGTGCGCCACGGCGCAGCGCGTCTCTTCGGTCGGGCTTCTCCCTCCGATGGAAGGGACCGACACTTCCAGCGTCCTTGCGAACGCCTCCGACAACGAGACGAACGTCCTTTCCTCCGAAAGCCCCCGAAGCGGCCCCCTCACGATCCGCCAGAAATACCTCCTTGGAAAACGGGTAGATATCAACGAGGCTTCCGTCGTGGAGATCTCGGAGTTGCCCGGGATCTCGGACAAGGTCGCCGCCGCCGTGGTGGAGGAGCGGGATCGCATTGGGCGGTTCCGTTCCCCAGAGGATCTTCTCGGTGTCAAGGGGATCAAGGAGAAGCGGCTGCAGAAAATCCTTCCTTTTTTGGCGAAAATGCTGAATAATTGACTTATTCGGTCTTATACTTTCTCGCTGCGGGGAGGGGAAATGTTCCGATCGATCCGGAACGACATCAAGGTCATCTTCGAGAGGGACCCCGCCGCGCGCAGCGTGCTCGAGATCTTCCTCTGCTACCCCGGGTTCCATGCCGTCCGTTTCCACCACCTCGCCCACTGGCTCTGGACGCACGACCTCCGGCTCCTCGGCCGCTTCGTTTCCCACATCTCGCGAACCGTCACGGGGATCGAGATCCACCCGGGAGCGACGATCGGCGACGGGTTCTTCATCGACCACGGCATGGGGGTGGTGATCGGGGAGACGTCGGAGATCGGCAACAACGTCACCCTGTACCACGGTGTGACCCTGGGGGGAACGAGCTGGAACAAGGGGAAGCGGCACCCCACCCTCGAGGACAACGTGATCGTCGGGGCGGGGGCGGCGATCCTCGGCCCGATCCGCGTCGGACACGACTCCAAGATCGGCTCCGGATCGGTGGTGAACAAGGAAGTGCCGCCCAACTCGACGGTCGTCGGGATCCCCGGGCGCGTCGTCTACCGCGAAGGGAACGTGTACCACGATCCGACCGGCGTGGCGGGAACGCCCGATCCGGAAGGGAAGGCGATCACGTGCCTGACAGAGCAGATCTCCGCCCTCGAGAAGCGGGTCGAGGAGCTGACGAAGCGTGTCGAGGAGGCGCCGCAGCCCGCGGCGGCGAGGACTGGAAGGTGAAGATCACCACCCGTGGGCGCTACGCCGTGATGGCGATGGTCGCGCTGGCCGAGTCGTCCCGGGGGAACCCCGTACCGATCCAGATGATCGCGAAACGGGAGTCGATCCCCGAGCCGTACCTGCAGCAGCTCTTCCTGCGCCTGCGCAAGCAAAATATCGTGAAGAGCGTTCGCGGCCCCGGCGGCGGGTTCATCCTTGCCCGGGACCCCTCGGGGATCACCGTCGGGGAGATCATCCGGACGGCGGAGGGAAAGCCCGCGCGGGTCGGCTGCCGGCAGTCGGGGCGGGCGTGCGGGATGATCGACCGGTGCCGGACGCAGGGAATGTGGGACGCCCTCGAGGCCCGGATCGAGGAGTTCCTCGATTCGATGTCCGTGCAGGACCTGTTCGAGGAGCGCCGAGAAACGCGCGAGGAGGCGAGGGTATGAGGAAGATCTATTTCGACCACAACGCCTCGACCCCGGTCCACCCGGAGGTCGCGGCCGCCGTGCAGCCGTTTCTCGGGGATCTTTTCGGGAACCCGTCCAGCATCCACTGGGCGGGGCGGGACGTCCGCAAGGCGGTGGAAGACGCGAGAGCGGAGATCGCCTCCTTCTACGGATGCCGCCCGCTCGAGGTCGTCTTCACGAGCTCCGGGACCGAGGCTGACAACCTTGCGGTGAAGGGGGTGGCGTACCGGCCGGGAAACGCGGGGAAGCACATTGTCACGTCGCAGGTGGAGCATCCGGCGATCATGAACACGTGCCGGTTCCTCGAGACGCAGGGGTTCCGCGTCACCTATGTCCCGGTGAATCGCCAGGGGATCGTCGAGCCCGACGCGGTCCGGAGCGCCCTCACGAAGGATACGATCCTCGTCTCCGTCATGGCGGCGAACAACGAGACCGGGTGCCTGATGCCCATCGCGGAGATCGGCGCGATCGCGAGGGAAGCCGGCGTGCTCATGCACACCGACGCGGTCCAGGCGACCGGCAAGGTTCCGCTCGCGTGGGAGACGCTTCCCGTGGACCTGCTCACCTTTTCCGGGCACAAGGTGAACGGGCTCAAGGGCGCGGGCGGGCTGCTCGTCAGGAAGGGGATGGAGATCGAGGCGGTGCTGCACGGGGGGCACCAGGAGCGGGGACGGCGGGGCGGCACCGAGAACGTGGTGGGGATCGTCGCGATGGGGAAGGCGTTCTCCCTCCTGTCGAAGAACATGACGGCGGAAGCGGCCAAGGTCCGCCAGCTTCGGGACGCGTTCGAGCGGGCGCTGTTCGCGCGGATCCCCGACATCGTGCTGAACGGTCACCCCACCCTGCGGCTTCCGAACACGGTCAATCTCTCGTTCCGGTTCGTGGAAGGGGAGGCGCTGCTGCTGAACCTCGACATGATGGGGATCGCCTGCTCCTCGGGCTCCGCCTGCAGCTCGGGATCGCAAGAGGCGTCTCCGATCCTGCTGGCGATGGGGGCCGACCCGACCGATTCCCAGGGTGCGCTCCGGTTCTCCCTCGGGCGCGGGAACACGGACGACGATGTGGCGTACGCGGTGGACGCCATCGAAACAGTCGTCGACAAGCTGCGGGCGATGTCACCGCTGTATCACCCCCGGGAGGCAATATGACAATGTTGCTTTCGGGCTCGCGGGGGGCTTCCACTCC
>CAAGKR010214105.1_pt1 | contig 9998 bp, 7 predicted proteins | sample 2556971 | NCBI WGS metagenome assembly CAAGKR01 (sample SAMEA5207829, study PRJEB30636) | soil metagenome | biome: forest; feature: boreal; material: soil | place: USA | collected 2011-09 | depth 1 m
GAGCCCGGCTAACGACCACTCTGCGGCACGAATGTGGCCCGGTTCACACGCGGCGTGTCATTGCGACGACGGCGCGCGTCGCGACCAGCGGCGATGCTGGGGACACCAACGGAAAGAACCCGCGGCGCGGACCAGAACCAAGGAGACCGACCACTTCCACGTCAACTTCGGGACCATCGGATAGCAGACCCTCCCCGTCGGGTCTCGGCGGCGCGAATGCTAGCGCTTTACCGGATGCCTCCGTCCTTATAGGCTACGTAAATACAGGGTATCGATTGGAGACATATGATGGTCATCGAAAGCGCCGGGATCGTCGGTGCAGGGCTCATGGGCAGCGGCATCGCCCAGATCTGCGCGGTCCACGGCATCCGCGTGTCCCTGTACGACAGCGACTTCGGCGCCGCTGACCGCGCCGTCTCTGCCATCGAACGGCGGTTGGAGCGCGAAGTCCAGCGAAGCCGCATGACTGCCGACACGGCCAGCCGCGCCGTCGAGCGCCTGAGTACTTGCTACGCCATCGAGGAGCTTAGCGCAGCCGACCTCGTGATCGAGGCGATCGTCGAGGACCTGGCGATCAAGCGGTCGCTCTTCCGCCAGCTAGGCGAGGCCGCTCCGCCCGCGACCATCCTGGCCAGTAACACGTCGTCGCTGCCGCTCAGCGACCTCGCGGCGGCGAGCGGCCGGCCCGACCGCGTCATCGGTCTGCATTTCTTTAACCCACCGTACGCGCTGCGGCTGGTGGAAGTCGTGCCGAGCGAGAGCACCAGCGAAGAGACGTTGAGCGCTGCGCTCGCTTTTTGTGATGCGCTGGACCGCGTCACTGTGCGGGTCAAAGACGCCCCCGGCTTTGTCGTCAACCGGCTGTTAGTGCCGTATATCTTCGATGCAATCCACCTCGTCGACGGTGGCGTGGGCACGGCGCACGACGTCGACCAGGCCTGCACAACCGGCCTCGGACATGCGATGGGTCCAATCGCCACTGCCGACCTGATTGGACTCGATACGTTGCTGCTCATTTCGGAGTCGATGTTCGAGGAGTTCGGCGAGCCGCGCTTCAAGGCGCCGACCTCGCTTCGCCGCCTCGTGTCGCTTGGCCACCTGGGCCGAAAGTCCGGCCGCGGCTACTTCCAGTACGCGACGCCGCCTGCAGCTGTCACCGCGGGCGACTAAGCTTCCTGTCAACTGGTACTCATATGCGGTCTCCCACTTCAATTTGGAGTTCCGGCTCCGGTGATCCCGGCGGCATCGAGGCGGTCGTACTCGCCTTCATCGAACCCGAGTAGCTGGCATAGAACTTCGTGGCTGTGCTGCCCCAGCATTGGAGCTGGCCGGGTGACGCCGCCCGGTGTCCGGCTCATGCGCCACGGTACTGCGGTTTGCAGGCTGCTTCCGGCTTCCGGATGCCGTACCTCGACGATCGTCTCTCGCTCCTGCAGCCACGCTGTTGCGAGCACGTCGTGGGCGTTCCGCACCGCGGCGGCCGTTACCCCTGCCTGCTGTAGCGCGTCTTCCAGTTCAAATGCGTCGTGATTTGCCGTCCAGCAGCTAATCTCATCATCGAGTTGCCGTTCGTTACGCTTCCGCGACTCGCGATCGCGAAATCGAGCGTCGTCCTGCCAGTCCGGATGTCCGGCAACGGCGCAGAGTCGCGAGAACTCGGCGTCGTCATGGGCGCTGATGGCGATCCATCGGTCGTTTGAAGTCTGCGACGCTCTCCCCTCGGCTACGCTCGAGGGGCCCCCGGGTGAAGTCTGCGACGCTCTCCCCTCGGCTACGCCCGAGGGGCCCCCGGGGCCGGCGCACGTGTAGACATTGTGGGGGGCGATCGTCGGATGGTGGTTGCCTGCCCTGCTTCGCACCCGCCGGTTCGCGCTGAAGTCCATCAGCGCGTCCGCTATGAACTGCATGTTCGTCTCCTGCATCGACAGGTCGATGTACTGCCCCCGGCCGGTTCGCTCCCGGTAGTGCAGCGCGATAAGCAGTGCAGCGGCGCCGTGGCTGCCTGCCACCGCGTCGGGGTACATGTTGCCGGAGTTGATCGGCGGACCACCCTCGTAGCCCATCAGCGCCGACATGCCGGCCATCGGTTCAATGGTGCCGCCAATTCCGGGAAAGTTCCCGTACGGTCCGGTAGCGCCAAAGGCCGACATGGACATTGCGATCACGTCCGGGCGAATCTTCGTAAGCGACGCGTAGTCGAGGCCAAGATTCCCCATCACCCTGGGAGAGAAGTTATCGACGACGATGTCCGCGACCGTGACCAACTGCCGGATGACCTGCCTGCCTTCTGGGCTGGAAAGGTCGAGCGTGATTGCGAGCTTATTGAGGTTGACCGAGTTGTAATTTGGCGAGCAGTTCCAGGGGTGAACAGCCGAGTCGAGCCCTCTCAGGGCGGCGGGGACCGCACCGGCTAAGCCGCCGCGCCAGTTGTCGGGCCGCTGCCGGAGCTCTATCTGAATCACCTCAGCGCCCATCAGCCCGAGCAGTTCCGTGGCGAACGTTCCCGCCCACGCCTGGGTGAACACTACGGACCGCAACCCTGCGAGAGGTCCCGCGCACACGCCAAGGCCCTCTTGGGCGTTTTCGTTAGCCTTCCTGTCCACGAGGCTGGCGTCGCTGTTTCCGGTTCCGCGAAGCACATCGACCGTGTGTTCCCCGAGCCTCGGTGCTGCACGGTTCAACGACCAGGGCGTCTGCGACATCTTGAAGGGGGCTCCCGGGTACGTCAGCCGGCCGGCAACCGGGTGGTCCGCCTCTACCAGAGCGTCTCGCGCACGAACGTGAGGGTCGTCGACCAGCTCTTCGGTTGTGAGCACCATTCCGCCGACCACCCGCAAGGTCCCCATTGTCTCGAACAGGTCCCGCTTTCCCCAGGTCGCGATCCGCCCCTCGATCTGCGCCGCGACCTCCGCGGCATGTTCCCGCCGCGACGTCGTCGTGTAGAACCGTTGATCGTTCGCGAGCTCCGGCAGTCCCAGTGCATTCATGGCGTCACGCCAAAAGTGCGCCCGGCTCAGCGTCAGTGCGAAGTATCCGTCGCGCGTTGGTACTGGTCCGCGCGTAAAGCCGGGCCCGTGACGCCCCGGTACTGCGCCCTGGTACTGGGCCGCGAGCAAAGTCGGCGCGAATGTGGCGACGAGCGGCTCGAGGATCGAGATATCGATGTGCTGCCCCAATCCTGTTCGGTCGCGATAGACAACGGCGTTCATCGTGGCGATGAACGCCATGATGCCCGCCTGCATCGATGCCTGGTAGCCGTTGCCTTTCAGCGGCTCTCGGTCGGGCCAGCCGTTTATGGACGCCCACCCGGAGCATGCGTAGGCGACTAATTCGTCAATCTGCCGGTCACGCCATGGGCCCGTTTGCCCAAACGGTGTTACCGACGTGACGATGATCCCCGGGCTGATCGTTTCGAGCTCCGCATAGTCCAGACCAAGCTCGTCGAGCGTGCCTGGCGCGAAAGATTCGACCAGCACGTCGGCTTTCGGCAGCAAGCGCCGAAGTGCGTCGATACCGGCGGCTGTGGTCACGTCGAGCGTGATACCGCGCTTGTTGCCATTGAGGTACAGGAAAAATGCGCTGGCGTCCGAGCCATTCTGTCCGTCGATGAGCGGCGGCAGCGATCGGCCAGGTTCGCCGCCCGGCGGCTCTACTTTGACCACGCTGGCGCCGAAATCCGCCAACATCTTAGTGCAATACGGTCCCGCAACATGGCCAGAGAGGTCTAACACGTTCAGGTCGGCGAGTGCGGCTGCCGATAGTTCGGTCATCGAGGGCGTTCCTTCAGACACGGATGCATGCCACCCGATGGTTGGGGGCGACTTCGCGCCACGCCGGCACTTCTTCCGCGCACTGTGCGACCACCTGCGGACAACGGGTACGGAACGGACAGCCAGAAGGCGGGTTCATTGGACTTGGGATTTCACCGGCGAGCGGCACCCGCCGTCCGCGTCTATCGGGGTCGGGCTGCGGTATCGAGTTGAGGAGGCTGATGGTGTACGGATGAAGGGGATTCCGGAACAGTTCTTCGGCGGGAGCCTCCTCCATGAGCCTGCCGAGGTACATGACACCGATGACATCGCATACTTGGTAGACGACGGCCAGGTCGTGCGCGATCAGCAGGTAGGTCAGCCCTAGCTGCTCCTGCAGATCTTTGAGCAGGTTGAGGATCTGCGCCCTGATTGAGATGTCGAGGGCCGACACCGGCTCGTCGAGAACGATCAGTTCGGGCCGCGAAGCGATGGCGCGGGCGACGGCAACCCGTTGCCGCTGGCCGCCGCTGAACTCGTGGGGGTAGCGGTCTCCCGCGACCATGGGCAGTCCAACGAGCTGCAGCACTTCTCTGACACGCGCCTTTTTTTCAGAACCACGAAACGCACGGTGGAAGACCAGTGGTTCGCCCACGATCTCGCGCACCCGCATGCGCGGACTGAGGGAGCTTCCCGAATCCTGAAAGACGACGTGGGTTGCCTGGCGGAACCGCCGCAGCGGTGCCCCGGACATTCGGTGAACATCCTCACCGCGATACCTGACGACGCCTGCGCTCGGGCGCTCCAGGGCGAGGACGAGCCTCGCCAGCGTCGACTTGCCACAGCCCGACTCTCCCACGAGACCGTAGTTCTGTCCGGCCTGGACGCTGAGGCTTACGTCCTGCACTGCCTTGACGGTCGCTCGGGCACCGCCGAGGAACCACAGCTGGCTGCCTACTGCGAACTCCTTTTTGAGGCCGGCGATTTCGAGGATGGGCGTCTCGCTCACAGGTCCACCCCCGCCTGCACCCAACAGCGCACGTAGCCGGTGTCGTTCTCCCCTATCGGGGTTACCTCGGGAAAACGCTCTTTGCAGAGGCTCACGGCATCGGGGCAGCGCGGCCAGAAGCTGCAGCCGCTCGGGAGGTCTTCGAGGCTGGGCGGCTGTCCTTCAATCGTCGCCAGCCGATGAGTGCGTTCGCCGAGGCGTGGAAGCGAGCGAATGAGTGCCCGGGTGTATGGATGCCGGGGACGTTTGAATATTGAGCGGACATCGGAACATTCCACCACCTTGCCGGCGTACATCACGGCGACGGTGTCGCAGATTTCGGCCACGATGCCGAGGTCGTGCGTGATGAACAGCACTCCGACGCCGAGCTCCGACCGGAGGTCGAGTAGCAGTTGCAGGATCTGCGTCTGAATGGTGACGTCCAGCGCGGTGGTGGGCTCATCCGCGATGACAAGCTCCGGGCCGCAGGCCGTCGCCATCGCCACGCCAACTCGCTGGCGCATACCACCGCTGAATGACAGCGGGAAATCTCGCGCCCGCTGCGCGGGGTCCGGGATACGAACCCGCGCCAGTTCGTCAACGACGGTCTGCGCGCTCACGACCGCGGGCGCCCTGTCGGGATGGTACTTGTAGAGCTCCAGCACCTGTTCGCCTACCCGTAACACGGGATTGAGCGACGTCATCGGATCCTGGAACACCATCCCGATATGCGCTCCGCGGACCCGCCGCATCTCGGCGTCCGACAGTTGGAGTAAGTCGGTCCCGCGGAAAATGACCCGGCCGCCGATAACGCGTCCCGGCGGCGATACCAATCTGAGGATCGACATCGCGGTGACGCTCTTACCGGAGCCGGACTCGCCGACCAGGCCCAGAATCTCACCCCGATGAATTGTGAGGTCGATGCCGTCCACCGCCGGCACGACGCCGCGTCGCGTGAAAAACGCGGTGCGCAGCTCTTCGACTCGCAGGAGTTCTTCCGAGATCGCGAACGAACTTGGCTGCTCCATCTCTCTCACGTTCTCAACCTGCCTGCCGCAGACGCGGGTCGAGAATGTCACGCAGCCAGTCGCCGAACAGGTTGCTGGCCAGACAAACCGCGAAGATAGCGAGGCCGGGCGCGGTGATCAGCCACCAGGCGATGCTGATGTAGTTCCGCCCTTCGGAAAGCGCCGTTCCCCATGCGGGCGTCGAAGACGGTACACCGATTCCGAGGAAGCTGAGCGACGCCTCGAACAGAATGACGCCGGCAACGTCGAGCGTAGCCAGCACGAGAATGGTGTTGACCACGTTGGGCAGCATGTGCTTCCACAGGATCCACCACCACGGCATACCGGCAACGCGCGCTAGAGTCACAAACTCGCGCTCACGCAGGCTGAGAACCTCACCACGGATCACGCGTGCGAAGCCCGCCCAGGACCACGCGGCGACGATAATGAGCACATTTTTCAGTCCCGATCCGATCGCGGCGGCGAGCAATACGCCGAAAAGAATGGCCGGAAGTGCTAGCTGGATGTCCACGATGCGCATGATTAAAGCGTCGACCCAACCGCCCAGGTAACCGGCGACGAGCCCAGTGATGGTTCCTACTGCCGCGGCCGTCGTGATCGTCAGCCCGGCGACCAAGACCGCCACGCGCGACCCGTAAATGAGCCGGCTCAGGACGTCCCGCCCCAGGTGGTCGGTTCCCAGCAGATACGTAGTGCTGCCGCGGTTCTCCCAGGCCGGAGGCCGGAGCCGATCGACCAGGCTTTGTGCAGATGGGTCATGGGGCGCCAGCAGCGGCGAGAGGGCGGCCGCCACCAGGACCAGGGCGAGAACTGTGGTGGGCAAGACCGGGAGCTTCCGGATTCGTAAAAGTCGCGCCCCCAATGCCCCGAGGGCCTCCCGCTTGAACGCGATGTTTGACGTTGACGTTGAAGAATTCACAGGAATCAACCCCGCCGCACAACGCGAATGCGCGGATCGATGACCCCGTAGAGGAGATCCACCAGCAGGTTCGCGACAGCAATGCTCGTCGCGGAAAGAATGACAACCGCCTGCACCACGGGGTAGTCGGAGTTGCTGATCGACTGGATGGCTAGGCGGCCCATTCCCGGCCACGCGAAGATGGTTTCCACGATCACCGCCCCCGAGAACAGCCGCCCGACCTGGAGACCCAGGAGCGTCACTATCGGGATGAGCGCGTTGCGCAGGCCATGTTTGACGATGACGGTCCACTCCGGAAGACCCTTGGCGCGCGCCGTTCTCACGAAGTCGCTGTCCAGCACTGTCAGCATCGAAGAGCGGGTGATGCGCATAAGAACGGCCATGCTGAATGTCGACAGCGTCACCGCAGGCATGATGTAGTGATTCCAGCCACCCATGCCGCCGGTCGGCAGCCAATGCAGCCTGACCGAGAACAACAGGATCAGCAGGAGGCCGAGCCAGAAGCTCGGCATGGCCTGGCCGATAAGAGCGACGCTCTTTCCGAAGCGGTCGAAAAGTCCACCTTTGTACACCGCCGAAAAGACTCCAACGGGCAGCGCTACCCCGATTGAAATAATGAAGGCAACGATGGCAAGCTTGAGCGTGTTCGGTATGCGATCCAACGCCTCGTGCATCGCCGGCTGCCTGGTTCGATAGCTACGACCAAATTCGCCGTGAGCCGCGTCTCCCAGGAACCGTACGAACTGCACCGGTAGCGGATCGGACAAACCGAGCTCTTGCTTCGTTTTTTGGATGTCGGCGTGCGTTGCTTCAGATGGGGCGAGCAGGGAGACGGGATCGCCCGCGAGCCGCACCGCCGTGAAGACGACGGCGAGCACGATGAACACCGTGAGCGCCGTTTGCGCCGAGCGCATCAGGAGGAAGCGGATCATACTGCTGCGCTTTCAGGCAGCGCCGAAGAGTATAAGCGGTCAGTGGCCAATGAACCGCGGCTCGCGCTTCTCGCGGAACGCTTGCCCTCCCTCGACTCTGTCGGCCGAGCCGATAGAGAACGACGAATGGAAAAACTGGTATTCCAGGCCCTGTTCGATCTGAGCAGTGAAGCCCCGATGCATCCCGTTCTTGAGGTAGCCGATCGACCGGGTCGGCGCCACCGCGAGCTCGGCCGCCAGCGCGTTTACCGCATCGTCGAGGTCCGCCTCGGGAACGGCGCGCGTAACCAGTCCAAGCTGCGCCGCCTCGGTGCCGTCGACGATCACACCGCGCAGGAGCATATCGGAAGCCCGCTTCAGCCCGACGTGCTTGGTGATAAAGTAGGTGCCACCAACGATGCCGCGCTTGACGAATGCCGCCGACAGCCGGGCATTGTCTGCCGCGATCGCGAAATCGCAGGCGAGAACGAGGTCTAGGCCAGCGCCCATCGCCGCGCCATGCACTCGCGCAATGACGGGTTTCGGGATGTTGTAGATCGCTGTAGTGAGTAGTCCGTAGCGGTGTACGCGCGAATGGCGGAGCGCGTCGTACCTCCCCTCGGAACGCAACGCGCCGCGACCGCCCGCTTTCATGTCATCACCGGAGCAGAACGCTCGCCCGGCGCCTTTGAGGACGATGACCCGCACCTCGTCGTCCCACGCGAGCTCGGCGATGATGTCCAAGAGCGCCGTTCCCATATCCCAGTCGATGGCGTTGAGCCGGTCCGGGCGATTCATGGTCAGTGTGACGATACCGCCGGCGCGTTCAACGAGCGCAGTCTCGGTAGAGAGGGTCTCGGTCATTACTTCAAGCTCCAGGTTCTCATTGTTCGACCGGTTACACCGGGCGCAGGTTCCAGTATTCCGGCGTGCTCAGGACCTTTGCGTACGGCTGCCAGTTCCATTTGTCGGTGGTGACCGCCATGCTCACCGGCTCAAAGAGGAAAATCCACTCCGCCGCGTTGTAGAACTTGGTGATAATCTGCCCAATGAGCTGTGCCCGCTTTTGGGGCTCCAGTTCCTGCTCCGACGCCTCCACGAGGTGGTCCATATCGGGGTCGGGAACGGTCGTGAAGAATGATCCGCCGGTATGGTACACGCTGCGGAACTCTGGCCCGGGGTCCGGTCCACCTTTCTGGCCAAAGAAAGCCAGCGGGTACAGCTTCCCTTCCTTGAGACCCGTGTTCACGACGGCGTACTGCTGCTCTTGTACGGACGTCTTGATGCCAGCCTTGGTCAAGTAGTTCGCGATTGCCTGGCAGACGGAGCTCGAGTTCGGCCAGCGGCCGGTGGGGTCGAAAATCGTCGCGTCGAAGCCGTTCGGATAGCCGGCCGCAGACAGCAAGGACTTCGCCTTTTGTGGGTCGAAGGTGTACGCCTTCTGAACCAGGTCTTGCGGAAAGCCGAATGACTGGGAAGAGCTGCCGAAGGTCCGGTGCTCCTTCCCCGTCAGCAGCGTCTTGATGATCGTGTCGAGGTCGATCGCGTAATTCGCTGCCTGGCGAACACGCACGTCGCGCCAGGGGTTCGGTTGTCCCGTCTGGGGGTCGGTTGCGAGCGCGGAGTTGATGTGAATGTGAATCGGCTGGTCGTCGGGCAGGTAGAACACCTTGAAGCCACGCTGGCCATCGAGCTGCCGGGCAAGGTCAGTGGCCACGGTGGCGGCGACGTCGATCTCGCCGTTCTGCAGCGCCGCGATGCGGGCTTGATCCTCCGGGATCACCTTCTGAATCAGGTCCTTGATGGCCGGTAAGCGCGGGCCGAGCTTCGAATCGATAGGGCGGAAGTAGCCGTCGTTGCGCGTGCTGCGGAGCTCCGAGTCCGCGACACGAGAGACAAACTGAAACGGACCCGTGCCGATTGGCTTGGCGGCAAACGCGTCGTCGCCGATCTGCTTGATGTAGTCCATCGGCACAACGCCACCCATCTGCGTGATGTTGAAGCCGAACGCCGCGTTTACGGCCCCCATGTGAAGGACGACCGTCGTCGAATCCGGAACCTCGATGGTGTCAATCAGCCCTTTGTACTGCGATACCACCCCGGACTTAAAGCTGCCGTTTGGAGCCTGGTCCATCGCTCGGAGGAAGTTGAAGCGCACCGTCTCAGCAGTGAGCGCTTCACCGTTGTGAAACTTGATGCCCGGCCGGACCTTCAGCGTCCAGGTGTGGCCCGAATCGGGTGTTTCGAACGATTGCAGCAACGCCGGGACAAGTTGCGACGTTTGCGGGTCAATCTGAAGGAGGTTGTCGAAGTGCGTCGTAGAATTCGGCCAGTTGCCGCCACCCTGTCCCGCCAGTGACTGCGGGTCCATGCTGCCGACATCTGAGCCGATACCGGAACGCA
>CAAGKR010331806.1_pt1 | contig 9998 bp, 7 predicted proteins | sample 2556971 | NCBI WGS metagenome assembly CAAGKR01 (sample SAMEA5207829, study PRJEB30636) | soil metagenome | biome: forest; feature: boreal; material: soil | place: USA | collected 2011-09 | depth 1 m
CATCTGCTGCTCACCACCAGACATTGTGCCTGCAACCTGCTTTAAACGTTCTTTGATACGGGGGAAAATCTCACATACGTGATCGATATCTTCTTTGATCTCTACTCGATTACTGCGGATAAATGCTCCCATTTCCAGATTTTCCAGCACCGTCATACGTTGAAAGATGCGGCGCGCTTCGGGTACAAGAGCCATACCAGAGATAACGATATCACCAGGCAATTTACGATCGATACGCGTACCCTCGAATTCAATCGTGCCACGAGTTGGATGTACCAGGCCAAAGATAGTTTTCATCGTCGTTGTTTTGCCAGCCGCGTTTGCTCCCAATAGGCAGACAATTTCGCCCTTGTTCACTTCGAGCGAAACCTTATTCAGAACCTGGCTAGGTCCATAGAACGTGTCTACATCGGTGAGCTGTAACATCGAAGATTTCGTGGCCCCTGCTACATTTCCACCAGAGGCAGAGGGAAAAATATCTGCACTTGTCATTTCGCGCTTTTCCTCCTGCGCTGCCAGCCCCAGGCTTTCGCCAGGAGGTTTCTGACAAACTCACTCATAAGAGCATCACTCAACACTCTCTTGACTCTCTTTTCCCACTTTTGAAGGTGTACCAAGATAGGCAGCGATGACCTTTTCATCACGACGCACTTCCTCAGGTAAGCCTTCTGCAATTTTCCGCCCATAGTCGAGCACAGAGATGCGATCCGACATTCCCATCGTCACTGCTAGTTTATGCTCGATCAATAGAATAGTCAAATTCAATTCATCTCGCAGTCGCCGCACATACTTCACTGCATCCAGTGTTTCTGCCTCGTTCATGCCCGCCGTAGGTTCGTCCAGCAAAAGTAACTTGGGATTAGCAGCCAGCGCTCGCGCAATTTCAACACGCCGACGATAAGCATAGGAGAGGTTAATTACATATTCTTCTTGCCTATCTATTAACTCAGAGCCAAAGAAACTCAGTAGCTCAATTGCACGCTTGCGTGCCTCAGCTTCTTCACGCACAACTCTAGGAGGACGAAAGACAGAACCTAAAATACCTGCTTTGAGTTGCGTATGTTGTCCGACAAGTACATTCTCTATTACCGTCATATTATTAAAGAGACGGATGTTCTGAAAAGTGCGGGCAATCCCACGAGTGAGAACTTTATCAGGGCTCAAGCCACTTATTGACCGGTTAGCAAGAACGATTTCACCCGAAGTTGGGCGGTAGATACCCGTAATCAAGTTAAAAACGGTTGTCTTTCCAGCACCATTTGGGCCAATAACGCTAACAATCTCTCTTGGCCAGACCGCTAGATCGAGATTCTGCACTGCTGCAAGGCCACCAAAATTTTTGGTGACCTTGGTTAACTTCAGCAGAGGCTCACTATTATATTCAATTGCCTGCTCAACGCCCATAGCAACCTCCTGCTCGCTACTACTCAACGCGCACCTCCGATTCGAAGCCAGGCGCTCCTGGCATCACACCCAAAGAACCTACCTCCACCCCTTCATCGGTTGATTGATGCAACTCGCGCCGTCTACGCGCGCTGGGAATGAGCCCCTCGGGTCGGTAAATCATAATCACGACCAGAACGACACCAAAGACCAGGTTACGAATATTACCAAAGGTGAAACCTTGAATACCATGGGTAATAATAAAGTCTTTAACTGCAAATAACGGGTTGCTTGGATCGGCAGCCAATGTATCGAGCTGTGCCAAAAGAAACTCGTTAATAGAGTAGACTGCGAGCGCCCCAACGATCACACCCGGGATACTGCCTATACCACCGATGACCACCATGGCAAGGTAGATCACGGAATCACCAAAACTAAAGTTATCCGGAGAAACTTGACCAAGCTTTGCAGCATGATAGGCTCCCGCGATACCAGAGAAAAACGCGCCCGTGCCAAAAGCAAATAGCTTGGTAGCGACGAGGTTGACTCCAGAAGAAGCTGCTGCAATTTCATCTTCCCGGATAGCAATCCAGGCGCGACCTAAACGAGAGTCGCGCAGGCGTACATTCGCAAAAATCGTCAGCGCAATCAGCGCTAAAATTAAATAGTAGTAAGGAGCAGGGGTAATGATAGACCAATTGACGCCTGGGAACGATGGTGAGTTGACACCAACAATGCCATTAGTCCCGTTGGTATATGCATCCAATTCCAAAAAGACAATCGGCACAATTTCACCAAAGCCAAGGGTCACAATCGCCAGGTAATCCCCGCGTAGTCGTAACGTCGGCGCACCAAGCAGCACGCCAAAAAATGCCGCTACCAGTGCGGCTACAATTATCATCGGCCAGAAGAGTCCCGACAAAAGAGCCGGGTTTACGGCCGCAATGTTCAATACATTGGTCAACTGCGTTGATCCAACTATGCCCCAGGTATATGCTCCAATGGCAAAGAAAGCCACATAACCTAGATCAAGTAGTCCCGCAAAGCCGACAACAATGTTCAGACCAAGCGCCAGGATCACATAAAAGCCTGCATCGCCGTAACCGGCTAATCGACCATTTGTACCAGAGCCAAACAGGAAAGGATCAATAACAGGGTAAAACAGGAGGGAAGCAAAGATGAGTATCATATAAAAACGCTGAGCGCCAGTGCTTCGCAGGGGCAGATCATTAGGTACCAGGTCCTTAGCCTCTTCACGAACACGCGTAGCGGATAGCGTCTCTAATTGGCGCCGTTTGCTAGCGCGTTTGCTTACTCCCTCTGTACTATTACCGTTAATGCCATTGCTCTTCGCAGCAATAGTTCGACGTAAGGCTATTGCTCCGGCGAGCCTCCCAAGAAAATAGCCGACAACAGGTAAAGCAAGTGTACGTACAACCACCCAGATAAGAAGTAATGTATCCAACTGGTTTGTTATAAAAAAGATAAGATCAACAATCAGCCAGATTGCTGCTAACGCTACACTAAACCAGAAGCTCCCTATGATCGCACGACGCTTTAAATCAACCCGCTGCTCAGCATTTAAAGCTTTCAGGCTCAGCAATGGTGTAGGAAGTGTATAATTGAGCGCCTTGTGCACACGAAGGCGTACAAAAAAGTACACCGGCCAGATAACCGCACACACAGCAAGGCCAATAATTAGACCCAGGCTTTGCACTAACAAGAGGGGTACCAACGCAAAGACGGCTATATCGATCCACAGCTCGATCATACCTCGTTGACCGCTATCAGCGGCCACAAGATATCCCGCGAACGCAATTACTGTAGCATAGAAGATGGCAATAAAAATAGCTACCTGGATGAGTATCGAGTAATCAGAAACGCCCCCCTGGCCAATCAATCCAAGTAGCACGTTATTGATGATCGATTCACCACTCCAAACGAAAGTAAAGACGGCTATAGGCACCAGTAGCCCAACGATCCATTTGATCAATAGCGCACGAGTATCGCGCGCCGGCACAAGCGTATTAGCTATAGACACGTTCGTATCACCTCGCTTCTGACAGAATACATTTCCAAAACCGAAACATACTGGCGCCCATCAGACCTTCTCAGGCGTCTGTTGACCGAGGAGACCAGAAGGTCGGAATACCAATATCAGGATGAGAATAAGGAATATGATGGCCTCGTGCCATGCCGCACCCCCGTGTGGCAGACCAAAGCCTCCATTAGTAGAGTCAGGTATAAGTGTGGCTAGCGCCTCGACCACGCCTATCAGCACGCCTCCTAGCATGGCACCAACAAGGTTACCAATGCCTCCAAGCACAGCTGCTGTAAAGGCAAACAAACCCAACTGAAAGCCAAGCGTGAAATTCGTAGTCCCGTACTTTAAGCCCCAGATGAGCGCGGCCGCACCTGCCAGCCCCGCACCAATAAAGAATGTGATGGCAATAATGCGGTTCACGTTTACACCCATGAGCGCGGCCGCCTCACGGTCTTGCGCAACAGCACGCATAGCTCGCCCCATGCGCGTGTTGCTTACCAACCACTGGAGTGCAACCATCAACACAAAAGCGACCACAAGCACCAATATATCGACGCTACTGAAGCTCACAGGCCCTAAAAAGTAAGTAGCATTTGGAAAAATTTGTGGAAATGGGATAAGTGTAATACCTTTCCAAAGTTTCCCAATATCCTCAAGAATCAACGAGACACCAATAGCTGAGATCAATGGGGCAAGGCGAGGAGCGTTCCTCAGAGGACGGTAGGCGATACGCTCAATTACTACCCCAAGCGCAGCACATAACAGCATCGAGCCAACCAAAGCAAGGAGTAAAATACCCACCAGGCCGAACCCGGTAGGGGCCGCCGATGAGTTAGTGATACCAAAGGCACCGAAAATAGAAATGCAGATGAGGGTGCCAATCATAAAGATGTCGCCATGGGCAAAATTAATCAGTTCAATGATGCCATACACCATCGTGTACCCAAGCGCAATAAGCGCATAGATTGCCCCAGTGGTGAGCCCGACGACCAATTCCTGGAAAAGTAGTGTTAGACTCATAATCTTGTGCGGATTCCCACCTTCCTGTTCATTATACAAATATATACAATATCAGGAGATTAGATAGCGAGGAGGGGAGTAGCCTGATAGATTACTATCAGACGATTACTCCCCGACCTTTTTCTAAGCCAGACAGTGTGAACTATCTAGCCAGCAAACGCGGTATGATAACGGAATCAGCGATAGCTACTGAACAATCACCTGAGTCTCGAACAGCCAGTCTGGCTTGTTCGAAGCATTCAGACCTAACTTATAGATCGAGATGATCTTCAGATTAGTGTCACCATTCGCATCAAAGCTCTGATGCCCGGTGATGCCATCATATTGGATTGCCTGGATTGCGGCGATGACTGCAGTGCGGAATGTCTTGGCACCAGCTGCATCACTGGAGTCCGTAGGAGTATGCGCCCCGTTTGCCAGAGCAGTCTTTATCCCCTGGATCAGGATATTCATGCAGTCGTATGAAGCAGCGCTATAGACATTGATCGGGTCTGTAAAGGCCGCTTTATACTGCGTGACAAACGTTTGAGCATTAGTGTTCTTGGAAGTATCTACCACGGCAACCGTACCATAGACGGAGCCGCCCCCAGTTGGTTGAATGGAACTAGCAAAAGAGGGAGTCACGATTCCATCACCACCAGCATAAGGAAGGCTTTTTAGTGCAGGTACTTGCAACATTTGCTGGCGAATCAGCGTACCGCCAGTAGAGTCAACCCCACCAAAGTAGATCGCATCGGGATGCATTGAGGCAACCTGCGTGAGCAGCGACACAAAGGAGGTAGTCGTACCTGGCTCGCTACTATGACCCAGCACTTTTCCGCCAAGTTTCTGCCACTCAGCGACGAAGGCGTTGGCAATACCAATGCCATAGGTCTCCGCATCATCGATGACATAGACATTTTTTGCATTCGCCGTCTTGAAGAGGTAATCGGCTCCTGCAGGTCCCTGATGGTCGTCTGTCGTCGCAATACGGAAGTAGCTGACCTTGTTTGTGGGACGCAGCGTCGTTAGCACGTTATTTTTCCCACTACAGCCAGATGCATCTGTACTCTTCGTCAAACAAGGATTGGTGTTGGCAGGACTAATCTGAGCCAGAGGTGCCTGGTTCGTAATTGGCATCTCCGCCTTCGCCACACTACTGTTAAACGGTCCGACCATGCCTGCTACCAGGGCATCGGATACCAGCGACGTAACATTCGCTGCTCCGCTTGTCGGATCGTGCGTGCCACTCGGTCCAACATCGTCTTTAGGAACAAATTGTAGGGTTATACCAGGGATTGTGTGATTAGCGTTGGCCTGATTCACAGCCATGTGTGCTCCGTCTTCAGCCGGCTTTCCACTACTCTCATCTTTACCGGATACTGGCAGATCGGTAGCAACCTTGATGATCGCCGAACCAGAAGCAGTAGACGTTGCACTACCACCACTACCAGTTGTGCCTGAACCACACGCTACGAGAATGGCTAGTAACAAGGGAACACCCATTGTTACGGCCAAAATACGTGACCAACTTCTCTTCATGATGAGTTAGCCTCCTTCAGAAATACCAAATACAAACCATTTACGTTTACAGAGGGGCCAGATCGGTTAGTACAGTCCACAAAGACTAACTTCCCCTCTTATGAGAAATACGTCATTTCTTTCACAAATCTCACCAATCGAGTGTGAATTGCTCAGATTTGCCTACACACGGTTAACTGGCTCTCTCCATCCTATTCCTAAACTCTTTACACAATAATTTAACTGTCACGCACGTTCGTGGTTAAGCGGGCATTTGATGTGCTGATTATACTCATCATCAACTCCTGTGTCAATAGAAAGCGGGCTTTCTGTCCTTGATGAAATGGGGCTGTCATGCCGATTGGGCACTCCTTGTGATCTTCAGGGGTAGCGTAGAAAACACCTTGTTCGGCTAAACGCCAAAACGTACAGGCTGCAAGATCTTAGACTTTATATTTTGCCACCAATCCTTTGACCCAGTTACTTTGTTTCGGTGAAGGATTAAATTTGCTCTTTTGCAGCCGCTTTGCCATATCTTCGATAAATTGGCGCTCCTGAGCACTCACACGGGATGTCTGTGGATCAAGGCTGCCAAACAGCGAATTGAGCTTCTGTACTTGCTGGCGGAGCGCCTGGAGTTCCGCAGATGACGGCACATTGTGTGCCTCTAGCGCGCTCGATTCTTGCCATGTACGGTAGGCATTCTTATCGCCATTCCAGGCACCAAGTCCGGCAAGCTCATCGGCTCGTTCATTCAAATCGTGACCGGCATGACCGCGCACCCATTCAAAAAGAGGGGGAACCTTGCGACGGGTGAGCAACATACGATACAACGCCCAGAGATCCGCATTCGCCTTCATCTGATATGTACCCTGGGCTACCTTGATCGTATATTCGCTGTCACTATAAATTTTCAGGGGATAGTCCACAGCTGCAATACACAATACAGCAAGGACCGCGGTAATCTCAGCCCGATTATTAGTCGTGGTCGGAGCCTGGGGAATATAGCCAAAACATTCAATGGGTACCGCGTCCTCGTGGGCAACGCTGCCTGTAACATCATCAGCAGCCAGCAAGATAGCGCTCCATCCTGCTGGCCCGCCTGGATTTTTGATGCAGGCGCCATCGGTAAAGGCCACCGCCCCTTTTGTACCAAGCGTCGCGCGTGCTTCATCAACATACACATTCCGCAAAGCATTCAGGACGGAACGCCATTCCAACGACTCGTCTACCAGATTCACATGTCCTCACACTGCTAACGCACAGGGCTAGACCACAACACGCTTCGCCTGAACGACGCCACGCTTACTCAGCTTGCCTTCGACGACAATATTTCCGCCTTCGGGCAGTTTCTGCACCGCTGCTGAAGAGGCGGATTCACCCGTACGCATCACTATTGTAGTATCGTCGTCAATACGTACTGCAACAGGCTTTGCTTCACCCGTACTTCGCTTCGCCGTACTTCCAGCGATGATATATGCCGCTTTCTTATCCGGCATCCTGGTTACGCCAGCTACCGAGACTTTACGCCCATTTTGCAAGAACGCATCAAGGTGTTCTACAGGTTGCTGTTGCCCTGCATCAGTATGCTGCTCTCCCTCTCGCGAGGCCTTATCCTTTGTTTGTTTTTCCTCTTCTTGCTCAACTTCGTGTTGCTCCTGGATTTTTCCAGACGAATCTTCGAACAAAGCGTCATCATAAGCGACTGGAATAGCTATGCGTAATGCCGCAGACAGAGCATCGAAGCGATAGTTGACCATCACATGCTCCCTATCTTCAGCCTGTTCTAGAGCCTCGCGGTCTGACTTGCTCAAATAATCATTGAGCTTTACCGCGCTACCATCTAGTTGTAGATCAATAGAGGCCGGCACGCTGATGTACAGGTGAGCACCGTGAAATAATTCGCTCGTCGTATTATCGGGTTTACGCCGTAATAAAAGAGAGGCAACCTGTTGCATGGTCGAGAGCGGATCTCCCGCCGTTATGACGCAAACATCAAGGATCCCATCATCAATATAGGCATTGGGGGTCATTTGCACGATGTCAGCATAACGACGAGTGTTGCCAATCACCACCTGTAAAGCTTCACCCTGCCAGAGCAATTCTCCTTTGCGTCCACCATCGGCTGCACGTATCTCAAGGGGAAATGGATGATGCGTGGGCAGTTCTTTGGCTGCGGAGAGGCCAACAGCCAGGGGACCAACGCGATATTTTAGCGGTTTTGAGACATGCCCCATCACGGCAGCATCAAGACCCAGCCCCGACATCAAAAGGAAATGATGTTTCGCTTTAGGGCTCGATTTCACCTTTTTCTGTGACTTCTTTGCTGACGCTTGCTGTAGATTAGCCTGCTTTGCCTCGGGAAAAGTAAGCGATTCCACCTCGACATGCCCAATATCAACTTTGCGAGGCTCACTATTGATGAGAGACAAGGCAGCCTTAATTGGATCAGTGGGCAAGCCAATTTCATTGGCCCAAACATTCGCTGTTCCCCCAGGTATAAGACCAACCATGCTGTGCTGCCCCTTGGCATTCATCACGCCATTGACAACCTGGCTCAATGTACCATCACCACCGTAGCCGATTACCAGGTCATAGCCTTTTTCCGCCGCCCCGTTTGCCAACTCCATAGTATGGCCACCATATTCTTTAATGGCGATATCTGCATCCCAACCTGCGGCTGCTAATACAGCCATTACGTCAGGAAGCTTCACTATATTCTGTCCAGATCGTGGATTAATAACCAGGCAGGCTTTCTTAGATTGCATAAAAATGCTCCTATTTCTTGATGATTTGTCTCAAGACTTGTATGTCACATATCACGAGAAAAATAGCAGTTGAGTTTCACATAGTATCGCTCACCTGGCAATGGTAACAAGAGCGGCGATAGCTTGCAACACACCGCCTACGATACTCCAAATGAGGATGAGCAAGGGCCATTTTCCACCGTGCCGCTTGCGAGCTTCGGAGCTTGTTGTTGTCGCAAACCATTTTTTCGTGGCAGGCCGGCTCAAACGCCAGGCAATAAGCGGAGAAAAAATGAGCAAAATGGTCGATGTCACCACTGCCCAATAATTCCCATTCTTGCTTCCCTGCCATACATTGTAGAGCGAAAAGAATCCACCAATGAAGCCAAGCGTGTTGAAGCCGACCTGAATCCGGCGCGTCCAATGCCACCCTCTACGTACCCCTTCGCCAAAAATCGCTAGCAGGGCGACAAACGGTAGCGATAGAAGAAACGAAACGACTGTATCCATGACAGGATTGAGCTTGAATGATTTCAATATACTTGACTCGCCTAAAAGCAATGTGATGAAGGGAGTTACTAACAGTTGAACGGCCAGTCCCCAATCGAATGCTACTGCCATACCAATACCCTTGGGTTGCATGTCTGCTTGCTCGCTAACCGGCGTTTTAGTGTGAGGAACTTCTTGCGAAACTTTATAAGATGGCTGCGATTCCAAATTGTTCTTCTCCAGTGTTATTCTTCATTTTCTGCATCAGGGTATCATCTTACAACAAACTAGAGACGCATTTAATGTCATCATAGGACAAAAGGAAGAGCCTGACAAGCACATTTCTATGGGTGCCTGCCAGGCCCTTACCTACAAGACGCTTCCTACTTACGCTGTAGAAGAGCGTTGACAGCTTCAACGATACAATGCGCGCTAATACCTGCTTCCTCCATGAGTTCCGCGGGTGTACCAGAGCCGGGCATTGAGTGTACCGCCAATTTGACGATTTGGGGCATAGGACCGTCACGCTGCGTGAAGACCTCCAGCACAGCGTCACCAAGACCACCCTCTGGCCAGTGATCCTCAACCACAATGAATTTATTGCCAGCTTCATTTGCCGCGGCAAGTAGCGTTTCTTCATCCATTGGCTTCACTGAATACGCATCGATTACGCGAATGGCGATCCTCTGGCTCTTCAATTGGTCATAGGCTTTCAGGGTTTCGTGGAGCGTAATCCCTGCGGCAACTACCGTGAGGCGGTCCTTCTCTGACTGCCGCACAACTCTACTACCACCAATCCTGAACTCTTCATCGGG
>CAAGKR010487400.1_pt1 | contig 9998 bp, 8 predicted proteins | sample 2556971 | NCBI WGS metagenome assembly CAAGKR01 (sample SAMEA5207829, study PRJEB30636) | soil metagenome | biome: forest; feature: boreal; material: soil | place: USA | collected 2011-09 | depth 1 m
CGCATGAGAATTCCGGCTCGGTGATCAATCTGCGCTTTGAATCGTTCGCGGCGGTGCCGCGCGCCGCACACTAGGCGGTCACCGTCGCGGCATCGTCTTACAAACAATGAGTCTGCCCGCACGGTTCGCGGCTGCGCTAGGCGTGAGTGCGATCACCGTGCTGCTGGCGAGCTGCGTGAACGGGCCGCCGGCAGCTGCGCCCGCGGCGCGGAGCCCCGATCAAGCGCGCGCGATGATCGAGAAGTCCGTGCCGCGCACCGCGTCGGACCGGGCCGGCTGGGCAGCCGACATGTATGCCGCCTTCAGCGTGTTGGGCATAGAACCCACGCACGAGAACATCTGCGCGGTGGTTGCAGTGACCGAGCAGGAGTCCGGGTTTCGCGTCGACCCCGTGATTCCGGGATTGCCGGCCATCGCTTGGCGGGAGATTGACAGCCGCGCCGAGCACGCGGGTGTGCCGCGCATCGTCGTGCGCACCGCATTGCAGCTCAAGTCCCCGACCGGGCGCAGCTATGCCGAGAGGATCGACCGTGCGAGCACGGAAAAGGATCTGAGCGACGTCTATGAAGATTTCATCGCGGCGATCCCTTTGGGCCGGACGCTGTTTGCGGAGCGAAACCCGATTCGCACGCGCGGACCCATGCAGGTCAATATTGCGTTTGCCGAGCGGTACGCCACTGCCAAGCCCTACCCCTATCCCGTGAAGACCAGCATTGCGGACGAGGTGTTCACGCGCCGCGGCAGCCTGTATTTCGGCACCGCGCATCTGTTGGCCTACCCGGCTCCCTACGACGGATATCTCTATCGCTTCGCCGACTTCAATGCCGGTCAATATGCCAGCCGCAACGCCGCGTTTCAGAGAGCTGTCAGCAGCGCCTCGGGGATTGCGCTGACGCCGGACGGCGCGCTGCTGCCGCACGACGCCGATGCACGGGCCGTCGGCAGCACCGAGTTGGCCCTTCGCGCACTCGGCAAGCGGTTGAACATGGGAGACGGCGCCATTCATGATGCGCTCGAACAAGGCAAAACCGCGGACTTCGAGAGAACACAGCTCTATCAACGGGTATTCGCGCTCGCCGCACAGGCGCAGGGTCGCTCTGTGCCGCCCGCGCTGCTGCCGCGGATCGAGCTGCACGGCCCAAAAATCGCGCGCAGGTTGACTACCGAATGGTACGCCCGCCGCGTCGAGCAGCGCTTCAAACGCTGTCTCGAGCTCTAGGAGCCTTAAGACTGGCTCTAGGTTCGAGTTGACTTGGCCGCGGCCTGCCCGCTACGCCTTTCGCGCACGAAGCGTTCGTCGGTAATCTCAATTACCGCTTGCTTGCCGGTGGCGCCGACGTCCTTGCGCGCTTTGAGAGACTGATCCGCAAAACGCTGCCGCTCGGCGGAGCTCACGCGCTTGATGGCGGGCTTATCATAGAAGGCGGCAAGATAGCTGGCGACCGCGCTCGCGGCGATCTCTTCGCTGAAAAATCCCAGGCGCAATGCATGCACTATGCGGCCTTGATCGATACCGGCGACGCAGTACAGCCGATACACGCTGAAGATGTCCAGGTTGGGCACGGTTTCCGGATCGAAAGCATCCTCCGACAACGACAACTGGATCACGAACCAACGGGACGCTTGCTCATCGTTCAGTTCCAACTGCGTCAATGCGCGCACCGTCTGCGTGCTCTCGAGGTCAGCCAAGGGCGTGCTGAGCTTATGCACCGGGCCCGCGGGCGGTAGGGCGGGCGTTGCCGCCTTGATGGGCGGCACGCCCGCAACCACCGGCTTGGCGGCGGCTGCGCGCACGGGAACTTTCTGTTCGACTCTCAGCACGGGCGGCGCGACGGCCGATGGCATTACCGACAGCGCGGGCTTCGCGGCAGGCGTGCGCACCGAAACCTTCTGTTCAACCGTCAGCACGGGCGGTGAAACAATGGGCGGCGCCCTCGCAGCCGCGAGGTTCGCGACGGGCCGGGGCGGCATGATTGCAGCCGCGAGGTTCGCGACGGGCCGGGGCGGCATGATTGCGGCCGCTGGCTTCGCGATGGGTGGGGGCGGCACGATCGCGGCCACGGGCTTCATGACGGGTTTCGGCGGCACGGTCGCGGCCACGGGCTTCGCGGCGGGCGGCGGCGGCACAGCCTTCGGCTGCAGATTGGCGATGGAACGCAGGTCCTCGTCGTCCGCTGTGGCGGTCAATGCGCCGGGATAGATGTCTCGCACTATCTTGAGAATTGCATCGGCCTCGTCCTCACTGGCGAACGGCCCGACCCGCAGCCGGTAGCGGGGACGCCGGTCCTCGATGCGTTGCAGCTGGTACAGGTGCGAGCGCTCGCACCCGGCAATGCTCTTCGCCGGCAAGGTGATCGGCGCGGATGATGCGGTGAGATTGATCACGAAGGGCCCGGGTCCGCCGAGACGAATCGTCTCCGGCAGCGGTGCGAACAAATCATCGATGCCCAAATGCCAAATGTCCCCGCTCAACGCAGTATCGATCGGTGCAGCCATGGTTGTTTTCCGCGGACGGTTGGAGTGTCTCGAGCATAGTGACCAAGCGTGTCCGGCGAAACCGTGACGGGCGTCTCCGCGCGGCGACATGCTCTGGTTTATGTCAAAGTAAACCCGCATATCTCGCGTCCGTCGCCTGCAAACGGCCGTGAGAAGTCGAATCGCGAATTCATGGATTCGACTGCTTCGGGTTGGCGGCGTACACCTCGCGCCCGTCCAGATAGGTCGCGATCACCTGCGTGTTGTGCAAATCGAAGGCGTCGATTGCGAAGATATCGCGATCGAGCACAATGAAATCCCCGCGCTTGCCGATCTCGAGGCTGCCGGTCGCGTGCTCCTGCTTCAGCGCTGAGGCGGCGTTGATGGTATAGGCATCGACCATATCCTGCAGCGTAAGGCTCTCCTCGGGCAGAAGCGCGCGCTGGCCCTTGCCCGCGGAGCGCGTGATGGCGTGCTCCATCGCGACAAATGCGTCGAAGCTGCTGACGCTCCAATCGCTGCCGCCGACGATCAGGGCGCCCGCATCGCGCAGCGAGCGCGCCGGATAGAGGTACCTGGAACGCTGCGGCCCCAGATAGGGGATGGTCGCCTGGTCGATGTAGTCATCGCGCTGTGCCCACAGCAATTGTAGATTGGCAAACACGCCCAATTGTTTGAAGCGCGGCAAGTCGGCCGGATCAATCAGTTCCAGGTGCGCGATTTGGTCACGATTGTCCACCGCACCGTTACGGCGCCGCGACTCCGCAATCGCATCCAACGCCCCGCGAACCGCCCGGTCGCCGATCGCGTGAATGTGCACCGTCAACCCGGCGGCATCCGCCGCAGTCACGATCCGATTCAAATTGTCCTGCGTAAAATACGACGGACCCCGGTTGTGGGTGGGAAGGCCGTGGGCATCAAGATAGGGTTGCAGCAGTGCCGCGGTCTGGGATGGATACTCGATGACGCCGTCCGCGAAGATTTTCACCGCATCGGCGCGCAAGAAATCAGGATCGATGGCCCATTTCGCACGAAATTTGGCGGCCTTGTCGATCAGTGCCGCGGCAGGCTCACGCAAATTCCACAAGTGGTACGAGCCCCGCACCCGCATGTTCAGCCGATGCGCGTCATACAGATGTTTGTAGATCTGCATCGTGTGATCATCGACGTCGGCATCCTGCACCGACGTGATGCCGACTGCGCGCATGGAATCCAATGCCTGGCTGAGCTGCGACGCTTCATGTTCGAGGCTGGCAGCAGGCTGCGCGGCCAACACGATATCGGCGGCGTTGTCACGCAGCGTGCCCGTGGGCCGGCCCGCGGCGTCGCGTTCGATGTGTCCACCGGCGGGATCGTGGGTTGCGGACGTGATGTGCGCGAGCTTCAAGGCGCGCGAGTTCGCCCAGACGGTATGTCCGTCCGAGCCGTCGAGCAGCATGGGCCTGTCGGCCAGCATGTAATCGAGGTCCGCCAGCGTGAGCGTCAGGCCCGAGGGATTGACCATGACCACTTCGAACCACCGGGCGCGCTCTCCCGGATTTGCCTTCAGGCACGCCGCAACCCGGCTCTTGACGTCCATGCGGGTGACAGCCTTGTCGTCGAGGCTGCACTTGCCCAGATCCTGCGCGCTCTCCGCCGGATGTGTATGCGCATCGATGATTCCCGGCAGCACCACCCGGCCGCCCAAATCGACCTTGCGGGTGCCTGGGCCGATGAGCGCGCCGATGGCTTCGTCGGTACCGACGGCCATGATGTCGTTGCCGCGCAGCGCCAGCGCCTGCACGACGCTGCGGTTGGCATCCTCGGTGTGGATCTTGCCGTGAAGCAATACGAGGTCGGGCGGCGCCGCTGCCGCCGCGGCGGCACACCCGAGCACGGCTGCCGGCACGAGGGACCAAACATAGCGCGTCAGCATCGATCCAATCCGCATCGCCGGTATGCTACGCCGGCCGCGCAAAGCGCATGACTTCGCCGGCCATCAACTCGAGCATCTGTGCAACCCGCGCCACCTGACACGTACCATCATCGTCGAACACCTGTTCCGCCGAATTGATGGCGACGCCTAAGGGCGTGGGCCAGCCGCGCAGCGCATGCACGATGTCGCGCAGGGCGCCCAAAGTATTCACCGCCGCGGACCAGCCGCCCGCCGTCGCGATGCAGCCGACGGCGCGGCCGCTAAAGTAGGGCCGCACATCGGTGCGCAAGTCTTCGGCATAGTCCAACGCGTTCTTGACCAGGCCCGATATGCTGCCGTGGTACCCGGGCGAACCCAGAACGATGCCGTCGGCGAGGGCGAGTTCCGCCACGAGATCGCGGGCCGCGTCGCTGCGTTCCGCATTGTCGGGTTGATACAGCGGCAATTGCAGGGACGAACCGCTGATGAGCTTGGTCCTCGCACCCGCGCGCTGCGCGGCGTCGAGCACGTAGCGCATGGCTCTTTCGGTGGTCGAATTGGCGCGCAGAGTTCCGCCGACGGCAACGATATAAGGTGCACCCATGGGCGAGATCCTACACGGTATGACGACGGTTGATCAGTGCGCGAAAATTGCGCCGGCCTATCCATCCGGTGAGCGGCTGCATGATCGCCGCCGTCAGGAACAGGAGCTTGCCGCCGCGCAACGGCGGGTACTCGTACGCTGCGGCGGGCTGTGCCGCGGACTCAGCCATGAAGGATCGGTCTAAGGAGTTTGGAGGTTGCGGCGCACGACGGCGTCGGCTTCGGCGCTGGCTTTGTCGAGGTCCAGAATATAAACCTGCGTGTCGCCGACGGGCGCGTCGGCCGCGCCCGTCGCAAGGACGGGTCCGTCGCGATTCGTCGTATCCACCGTCACGGTGGCGGATAGACCGACGCGCAGCGGCGAGTTCTTAAGATCGTTGTCGTCGATTTGAATTCGCACCGGCACGCGCTGCACCACCTTGATCCAATTGCCGGAGGCATTTTGCGCCGGCAGCAAGGCGAAGGCGGCGCCGGTACCGGCCGCCATGCCCTTGACGTGGCCGTGGAATATGAACGATCCGCCATAAAGATCGCTGCGCACTTGTGCCGGTTGTCCGATCCGCAGGTGCCGTAACTGGACTTCCTTGAAATTCGCGTCCACCCACAATGCGTTGAGGGGGATCACGGTCATGAGCGCCTGCCCCGCCTGGATGTGCTGACCCAATTGCACGCTGCGCTCGGCCACATAGCCCGTGACCGGCGCCACGACGGCGTTGCGATGCGCGGCGATCCATGCATCGCGATACGCCGCCTTCGCTTGCAGCACCGCTGGATTGTCTTCGACTTGCGCACCGTCGATCAGCGCGTGCGCGGCGGCTGACTGCCGCACCGCCTGGGCCAGGGCGGCCCGCGCCATGTCGACGCTTTCGCGGGCGTGGCGCACTTCCTCCGGTGCAATCGCCTTGTCGGTCAACAGGGGTTCGCGCTTCGCAAGGTCGGCCTGCGCCCGCACCAATTCGAGCTTTCTCGTTTCGATGACCGAGTCATATTGATCCGCGGTGGATTTTTCCTGGCGCACCTGACGAACGGCCTGAGCCAAAGCACTGGCCGCGCGGGTCAAACTAGTGTCGGCATCGACGGGATCGAGACGCACCAGCACCTGGCCGGCCTTCGCCAGCTGCGTGTCATCGGCGAGCACCGCAACAACCGTGCCGGAAACCTGCGCCGAGATCACCACTTTATTGCCGTTCACGTAGGCATCGTCGGTCTGCTCTCGCTTCGACAGAACCAACACCCAGTACGCCGTCCACAGCACGCCCAACACGATGAATATCACCGCGATGAGAAGCAGGATTTTGGTCCGCCTGCCGTTGGCAGGGGCGGGAGCGGCGGCAGGTGCTACGTTTGCGTTCATGGTGTCGTCGTCGTTACAGCGGGTTGGGCGTTGACCAGTTTTTGTCGGTTTTCGTAGCCGCCGCCGAGGGCGCGCTGTAGAGCGATGTCGGCCGAAAGCGCCGCCGCGTCCAGCAGCAGCAAGGCGTCGCGCTGCTCGATCCAGGATTCCGTCGCCGTGAGCTCAGCCCTTGCGTCGGTGAGCCCCTGTCTCACGCGGGCCGCCGCGCTGCTCTCGAGCTGGCGCGCCGCCTCGACCTCGCGGCTGCGTTGGCTTCGCTGCGCGACGATGTGCGAGCGGGTCGATGCCTGCGTCGCCACGTCCTGCGCGGCGCCGACCAGGGTTTCTCGATAGCTTGCGACGGCTGAATCGATGGCAGCCTGCGAGGCGCCATAGCGCGCCTTGAGCCGGCCGGCATCGAATATCGGCAAATGAATCGCCGCCGTCACCTGAGGGACGCGGCTGCCGTACTCGAGCAATTTGCCGACGTCGATGCTGGACAGACCGAGCAGCGCGTTGATGGTGACGTCCGGAAAGAATTCCGCGCGCGCGGAATCGAGATTCCGCTCCGCTGCCTCGACGCGCCAGCGGCTGGCGGTGATGTCCGCGCGCCGTGCGATCAAGTCTATCTTGACGTCGTCGGGTAAATTGCCCGACAGCGCGGGCAGCGGTTTCGCCTGTAACGCGGGCAGTTCCGCGATCGAACGGCCGGCCAGTCCCGCCAGCGCCACCACGCGCAGCTGCGCCGATCCTTCCAAGGCGGCGATCTGTTCGCGCGTCCCCGCCAGGGCAAGCTCGGAGCGCTGGGTATCGTCCGCGGGATCCAAGTCCGCGTTGACCCGCTCGGCGGCGATCGCGCCTTCACGTTCCACGACGGCCGCGCGATCACGCGCAAGCGCCAGGCGGGCTTGATCCGCCTGCCAGCCAAAATAGGTATCGGCAATCGAACTCGCGAGCATCAGTGCGGCGGCGCTGCGGTCCGCCTGCGCCGCGTGCGCCTGATCGACGGCCGCTTCCACCAAGGCACGCTGTTTTCCCCACCAATCGAAGGTATAGCTCGCCTGCAGCCCGAGATCAGCCTGGTTGTACCAAGTGAATCCCAGCAATTGCGGCGGGATCAGGCCGTTGTCGCTCAGACGCTGCCGCTCGATGTCGGCGCTGGCTTCGACGTGTGCACCGGACGCCGCGCCTGCAATGCGCACCGACTGGCGCGCCGAATCGTAGCGGGCGTGGGCTGTTGCCAGACTCGGGGAGGTTCCCAAGGCGAGCTCGATCAGCTGGTCGAGCGTCGGATCTTGATAGCGCTTCCACCACTCCGCCGCCGGCCAGTCGCCGCCGGACGCAACCTCGAATCCGTCGAGCGGCGCCGTGCTCGTCAGCTGCACGGGCTTCGGCTTCGGCGGCAGGCCGGCGCAGCCGACGCCGGCCAAGGCAACGGCGATGACCAACGATTGCAAGCGCCTCATTCGGCCGTCTCGGCCGCATCGGGCTTTGGCGCCTCGGGGTCTGGCGCACGCTGCAGGTTCATGTACAGGCGCTTCAATTGTGCGATCAACTGCCGCTGCTCTGCTTGCGGGAAACCCACCAGCATGTCGCGCAGCGGTGCGAACATTTTCGGCAGGAGCTGACGCACCAATTCCTCGCCCTGCGGAGTTATGCGCAGCACCATGCGTCGCCGGTCTTGATCACTCAAGACGCGCGTAATGAGATCCCGGCCCACCAGCGCATCACAGATGCGCGACATATTCGCGGGACTCTGCGCCGCACGAGAACACAGATCGCCGGGGTGCGCGACGCCGTCGGGCTGCGAGAACAAGGTCGTGAGGACGCGAAACTCGGCTTCAGCCAGGCCGAACGGCCGGATCTTTTGATCGAATGTTGCCGCCACTTCTCGCCCCATGTGGAGCAGCAATCGGCACAAAAGGATCTCGTTGAGCGGCACGTCGGGCATGCGGCCGCTCAGGGCTTGCAGATTCGCCTCCAGCAGGTCGAATTGGGAATCGCCAGTATTCATTTGCATACTAACCGTTAATTATAATATATTTTATCAATGAATAACCAATTCGTAAATAGTTCTTGCGCTGGGAATGCACGCATGTCATTTTTTAAGGTGGGATGTATGTCGTTTTTGGCCTGCGTCACTCGTCTAACCCCTGAACGGTCGATTAGCAAGGTTGCAGAACTGCAAGGGACTGCGTCGGCCCAATAAGGCATTTGACATATGAAGAAACTCCTTTCGAAGAGCGTCCTGGCGGGCGCGTGTTCAGCCGCGGTGACGGGGTGGCTCGCCGCCTGTGCGGTCGGACCCAACTTCAAGGCGCCGGCGGCGCCGCGCGACGCCGGCTTTGCCCCCCCGGGCAAGATGCCCGCCGCAACCACGGCGACAGAAACAGCCGGCGGCCAAGCGCAGCGCTTCGTCGACGGCATGGACATTCCCGGCCAATGGTGGACTTTGTTCCAGTCCGCCGAACTCAATGCGCTCATCGACCGCGCGCTTGCGAACAGCCCGACCCTGCAGGCCGCGCAAGCCGCGCTGCGGCAGGCGAACGAGACCGCGGCCGCGCAGCGCGGCAGCTACTATCCGAGCGTCTCCGGAACGGTGGAAAGCCAGCGTCAGAAAGGCTCCGGTGCCGCCTTCGGCATTCCGGGATTCCCCACCTCTTATTACTACAATCTGCAGACTGCCTCGGTGAATGTGTCGTACACACTGGATGTATTCGGCGGCAACCGGCGCCAGGTGGAGGCCCTGCAGGCGCAGGCCGAGTACCAGCGGTTTGCGCTCGAGGCAAGCTACCTGACGCTCACCGCGAATATCGTCACTGGGGCCATCAACGAGGCCTCGCTGCGCGCGCAGATCGCCGCGACGGAGGATATCGCGCGCTCGCAGCAGCGACAGCTCGACATCTCCCAGAGCCGCTTCACGGCCGGCGCAACGTCGCGCGCCGAAGTGCTGCAACAGCAAGCGACACTGCAGGGCACGCTCGCCACTTTGCCTGAGTTGCGCAGCCAACTCGCGCAACAACGCAACCAACTGGCGGCATTCCTCGGTGCTCTGCCGTCCGAGGACGCGGGTGCGGAATTCACACTGGACTCGATCAAGCTGCCGCAGGACGTGCCCGTGAGCCTGCCGTCGAAATTCGTCGAGCAGCGCCCGGACGTGCGCGAATACTCGGCGCTGCTGCATCAGGCCACGGCGCAGATCGGGGTGGCCACGGCGAATATGCTGCCGCAGATCACGCTGTCCGGAAGTTACGGGCAAGACGCCGCGACCTGGTCGAATTTATTCTCGGCGAGTTCGAACGTATACAGCCTCATCGGTTCTCTGACGCAGCCGATTTTCAAGGGCGGACAGCTCTTGCATCAGCGCCGCGCCGCAGTCGCCGCCGCGCAGGAAGCGGCCGCCAACTATCAGGCCACCGTCATCACCGCCTTTGAAAACGTGTCGAACACCCTCTATGCGCTGCAAGCCGACGCGGACGCGTTGGCGGCGCAAACCATCGCCGAGGGCACCGCTACCCGCAGTCTTTCTTTGGTTCAAGCACAGTACAAGAGCGGCGGCGCGAGCTACGTACAAGTGCTGAGCGCGGAACAAAGCCAGCAGACCGCGGCCGTGGCTCTGGTGAAGGCGCGCGCGCAGCGCTTTGCGGACACGGCGGCGCTGTTTCAGGCGCTCGGCGGCGGCTGGTGGAACCG
>CAAGKR010269399.1_pt1 | contig 9995 bp, 8 predicted proteins | sample 2556971 | NCBI WGS metagenome assembly CAAGKR01 (sample SAMEA5207829, study PRJEB30636) | soil metagenome | biome: forest; feature: boreal; material: soil | place: USA | collected 2011-09 | depth 1 m
GGGGTCACCGTATCGCTATCCTCCCCCACGCTATTGATCCAGTCCAGCATCTTCGCCGTCGGTTTCAATACCAGTACGGAGCGGTTGACGAGTTTCATATCCTCTTCTCCCTTTCGGGCCAGGACAAGAACCCCCGTGAGACGGACAACACCTAACCGCTGCTGCAACCACCAATCGATGATGGGCGAGCGCGCCCGATGGCCAGCAGACCCGTCAGTTGCTACTCAAAGCCCCTGAAAAGACCCGATAGCAGGCTTATTCGTGAATTCCCACAGGTTCATTTCTTTTTCATAAATGCGTAAATTGCCTTATGAGTAATATTCTTACCCTTAACATCAATTGTTTTTAGATCGTCGATTACGAAACATTTCTTAAATAGTAACTCCATCTCTTTTTGCGACGATAAGTACAGGACCGTGCCAAGTGGCGTTTTTCTGTATTTCCCGGAGCCACCGAATTGATGGCTGTCTTCGCTGAAACATATCGACAAATATCGTCCATTGGAATTCAATAGGCGATCAACGTTATTAATATATTTTTCTCTATCCTCCGGGAAAATATGATGTAAAAGTTCCCAGTCATATACAAAATCGAACGTAGAATTACACTCCGACAAGTCCCCCGTTACATCCGCCACAATAAACTTGCATTTAGCCCCAGCCGTCAATGCCGCATTTCTTGCTATGCGAATGGCATTTTCGGAGATATCTAGGCCTGTGCAATCGTAGCCCAATTTAGAAAAATATATTACGTAGTTTCCCACTCCACAGCCCATTTCGATTGCCTTGCATGTCTTGGTTATATTTGCTGTTACCGACGTTTCTAATATTTCCGGCGGGATCGCCATATTCCACGGAATCGTATCTAGTGGAATGTCTCGATATATTCTCTCCATTTGTTCTTTGATCATGGCCTTCTCCAATAATATGCCCTCCACGAAATTATTGAGGGAGACTTTCAATTCGTGTCGCCACTTGAGTGGCTAATCCCTACCTCATGCGCCGCTGTACCGGACTTCCCCCGATTTCGTAGACAACCGTCAGGCCTGGTTTGACGCTGCCTGAGCCTGCCCCCGATACTGCCATGAAGACCATCCATCGGACGACGCTTGCTTTTCGTAGCCTCTCAGGTGGAAATCGTTTCGAGCACGTTGGCGGTGACCGACAGGAACAGGTCGGCATTCTCCCCGGAGAACGGCAACGGCGGTCGTATTTTCAGTACGTTCGCGTTCCGACCCGCAGCCCCGATCAGGATGTGCCTGTCCCGCAACCCGTTCACCAAACGACCTGTTTCTTCCGCCGCCGGATCCTTCGTGTGGCGATCCTTGACCAGTTCGACGCCGATGTACAAGCCAGCACCGCGCACATCGCCGATCAATGGGTACTTCTCCGCCATTTTTCGGAATCCTGCCATGATATGGGCTCCCACCTGGTGGGCATTTGCCATGAGGTTTTCGCGCTCCACAACCTCGAGAACCGCCATCCCTGCTGCGCATGACACCGAATTCCCGCCGAAGGTGTTGAAGTAACCCGCCAGCCGAAGAAAATCCTCCAGTATCTCGGGCTTCGCCACCAGACCCGCGACCGGCATCCCGTTCCCCATCGGTTTTCCAAGGACCACCATGTCCGGGAGGATCCCGTGACGCTGGAACCCCCACATGGAATCGCCTGTCCGGGCAAGGCCTGGCTGTACCTCGTCCGCGATGTATAGCCCTCCAGCTGCACGGACGACGTCGACGGCCCTTGCCAGAAAACCGGGAGGATCGGCGAACACGCCATCCGAAGAAAATATCGAATCGGCGATCATTCCCGCAAATCCGATGCCATGCCCCCGCAGCTCCTCGATCGCCAGGCGAACATCCTCCGCAAAGACAGCCCCAACGTCCCTCCCTGCCTGCCTGTATCCGTCGGGAGGCGGAACCATCCGAACGTGGGCGCCCACCGGGACCGCCGGGCCGTACGACGGCGAGATCTCTGCGGCAGCGCAGGTATTCCCGTGGTACGCATAGCGCGTCACGATGAAACCAGCAGCACCCGTGACGTTCCTGGCTACCCGGATCGCCAGGTCGACACTTTCGCTCCCGGTACAGGTGAGGACGATGTTCGACAACTCAGGAGGAAACGCCGCCAGCAACCTCTCGGCGTAGGAGCAGACGACCTCGTTCAGGTAACGCGTGTTTGTATTCAGAACGGCCGCCTGCCTGGAGATCGCCTCGACCACGTACGGATGGCAATGCCCGACGGAAGGAACATTGTTATAGACATCAAGATAGGGGGTGCCCCTGTGATCGTAAAGCCAAACGCCTTCTCCCCGCACAAACTGGACCGGGTTGTCATACGACAACAGCGCATGCGCTCCGAATGCATGCTGCCGCCGGGCCACCAGGTCCCGGATACCGGACTCCAGAGCTTCCGTCCTGGCCGCGTCGAATGCATTGATCGAAAGAATCTTTCGCACCGGTTTCTCCTTCAGCCCCTTCTCATGCGAAGCGATCGAGGTACCGCGATGCCAGACGGCACGTGCCGAACGTGTACCCGGCTCCTTCGCTCCGAGCCAACTCCGTGTCGGAATGGGAACCGATCCAGGCCACGACCATCATCCTCCGGAGCATCATGAAGGTCGGGATCTCCCCCTCCTCATCTTTGGTCAAGGGCGTGAGCCGGCGGTAGCTGCGGACCCATGCACCGACAAGCTCCTGGGCGTCCGTCCGTTCCTCCATGAACGTCAACGCTGTGCTGAGATCGTACAGGTACCAACCGAACCCGCAATCGTCGAAATCAATGACCTGGGTCTGATCACCATCGACCAGCAGGTTCGCCAGCCGCAGGTCCGCGTGCACCAGGCCGAACTGCTCTCGTCCGAATCCGAATCGCTCCAACCGCCGAGCGACGATCTCCGTCAGGCGCCCCAGCAGTTTCTCCCGTTCGGGATCCAGCCCGACCCCATCCTGCCAGCGACCCCAGGTCGGCCGGGTGCCCCCGAGCATGCTTTCGAAATTCCATGTCGGGCGCTTGAAGCCGGGAGGAAGATCCCATGTCCTGGAGTGAAGGTGCATCCGTGCGGCGACTTCTCCCAACCTGTCGAAAGACTCCGGAAGATGATCCTCCGGCGGCTCGGTGCCGTTCAGGAAAGTGAACATTGCGCCAAATCGTAGCTCCGGAAGCACGTCATCGCTCAGGAGGAGAAGCGTCGCGCCGTCCCTGGCGGAGACGGTTTCGGCGGTCTGCACGCCTGCGTCCCGACGCAACGCGCTCATCCATCTCAACTCCGATTCAATCGTCTGCCGGTCATGGTAGCCGAGCCTGTAGATCCGGAAAATGAAACGGTTCCCCGAAGCGGGGTCGTCCACCCGGTAGGTCGAATTTTCCGTGTAATTGATGAGAGTCGCCGTGGCTCGGGACGACAACTCGTAGCGCGACAAGGACGCCCGGGCAAGGCGGTTCAGTTTTTCGAGCATGATCACCCCATTGCCGTTTTCGACTCGGGAAGGAGCTGGCCGCCGTCGACCGTGATGGTCTGCCCGGTGATGTACGCCGCCTCGTCGCTTGCCAGGAACAGCGCGGCATAGGCGATGTCCTCGACCGATCCGAGGCGCCCGAGAGGTATGGCCGCCGTCATCTGGGAGATGTAGTCCGGGCCAAGTACGTCCACGCCCTCAGTTGCGATGTTTCCTGGAAGAATCGCATTGACGGTCACTCCCGCTACCGCGAGTTCCAGCGCGGCGGCCCGCATGAAGCCGAGTTGCCCCGCCTTGCTGGCACAATAGTGGCTGAGTCCGCTGATCGCCGTGATCGGACCGGATATCGAGGAGATGATGATGATCCGGCCTCTTCCGGTGCGCTTCAATTCGGGGAGGCACGCGTCCACCGACAGGTATGTCCCGGTAAGATTCGTCCGGAGGACTCCCTCCCAGTCCGGAAGGGTCATCTCTTCGAGTCTGGCCATCGGGTAGATGCCGGCGTTGGCGCACAGGATGTCGATGCCACCGTGGAATTTGCATGCCGCGGACGCCATTTCACGTGCGGCGCGTTGATCGGATATATCCGCCGCAAAGGCGATCGCCGTGCCGCCCCGCTCACTGATTTCAAGAGCCGCTCTTTGTGCATCGTCGTAATTTCTCGCAACGATGAGCACCTTGCACCCTTTCTCAGCGAAGACACGCGCAATTCCTTTGCCGATTCCCTTGCTTGCACCTGTGACGACAACAGAGCGCCCGGCAATCGATTTAAGCATGTCTGCCCCCCGTTCAATTTCCCTTCCGACCAGCAACACCGGGTTGTCACTATGTAATTTCTAAGATGGTAACATGCGGTCCATCGGCGTATTGCCGGACTTAAGATTTTTCCCAAGATACGGTCTGCCAAGACTATTTGGGAGATATGACCTTCGGGGGGGGTGTCTCACAGGTCGGGTTTCAGCCTACCCTGCCAGATCGCTTCCGCACGGAATTCTGCCCTGTAGCGCTTGCTCGACATTGACACCTCCTCGGGACCCTCATTATTACCCGATCAGGTGTCTACGAAACCAGGGGAAGTCCACTGAGGGGGGCAGGTCAGGACCGGAAAGCACTCGCTCACAGCTCGAGCTGCGGCGGGAGCTCCCTCCAGCCCTTGGTGAGGATCACCTCGTAGATGATGCCGATGACGAGCCAGGTGGTGCCGACGATGAGGGTGCGCTTGTCCATGCTCGACCACACCCATGCGATGACCGCGACACCGAGCGCCGGGGCCACCAGAAACCGCAACACGTGGACACCAGTCGCGCGGAAGTTCTCCGGGTTGCCCATCCGGTACGGACCGACGCCCGTTCTCTTGATGTAGTAGAGCCAGATCACGCCCACGTTGAGCGCCAGGAACCCGCCCAGGGCGCCGTAGTTGATGAGGTTGGTGATCGAGGCGAGGGACATGGACACACCGAGGATGTACTCGATGACGACGATGAGGATGATGTTCCAGTGCGGCGTCTGGAAACGCTTATTGATCTTGCCGAAGATGGCCCGTGGGATCATGCCGTCACGGCCCATGCCGTACAGCAGGCGGGCGCCGGCCGCGGTGGCTACCACGTTGAAGACGCCCATCGCGATCAGGAACCCGGCCGTGTAGAAGATCGGGAACCAGGTGTCGTTGGCGCGCTTGGCCACCTGAAACAGGGTGGTGTTCACCCAATTGGTGTCGCCGGCGAAGTGCTTCCAGTCCGGGATGAGCAGCATGCCCAGGTAGCCGGTGAGAAACATCGTCGCCGCGCCGATGACCACTGAGAGGTACACGGCGCGCGGGATGTCGCGCCGCGGGTTGTTGGTCTCCTCCGACAGCGTGGTGATCGCGTCGAAGCCGAGATAGCTGAGCACGGCCACAGACGTGGCCGTCATGAGCGTGCTGACCGAGTCGAACTTGAACGGCATCGAGGTGATGACCGGGAGGTGGTCGCGGTGCGTGGCGTAGATCCACACCGCGAAGCCCACGAACACGACGACCTCGCCGATGAACAGCAGCCAAAGGCCCAGCTTGGCCATGAGCTCGACGCCGAACAGGTTGAGCAAGCCCATGGCCACGGCGAACACGAGCAGCCACACGGCGAACGGGACCTGCGGGTAGAACTCGTGGATGAAGATGGACGCGCTCATCGACGTGATCGTCGGGATGAGGATGTAGTCCAGGATGAGGACCCACCCGGCGAGGAAGCCCACGTGCGGGTTCAGGCCGCGGCTCACGTAATTGTAGATGGAGCCGGCCAGCGGGAAGTTCTGCACCATCGTGCCGTAGCTCAGGGCCGTGAAGAACATGGCCACGCCGGCGATGAGGTATGGCAGGGCGACAGTGCCGCCTGACGTCGTGAGCACGAACCCGAAGATGACCGCCGGCCCGATCGGCATAATGTAGTTGAGACCGAAAGCCGTGAGCTCCCACACACTCAGCGACCGCTTGAGCTCCTGCTTATAGCCGAACTTCTCGAGTTCGAGTGTGGATTTGCGTCCCTCGTCAATTTCTGCCATCTATCAGCCCCCCGTGATCGGTCCACCCATATCTTAGTGTAAGACTCCATAAACTTGCCCCTTTTTGGGACAAATCGACCAAGGTATTCTTATTATTAGAGGAATCTATAGTCCGGTCACAAGAGAGTCACAAACTTGAATCTGGGATAGGATACCCTTCCAGTTAAGACATCTTGAAGGATTAGACCTTCGGTGTGCGCACCCGAAGATCAATCGCAATCCAGACCTTCGCGTCATCGGCTCACGCAGAAGTGAATAGATCGGCGGAGCGGGATAGACCGATAATAGGACGGGTGGGCGACAATCGCTGTCGTGACATATTTATGAATTGTCAACCTGACATGACCGAGTTCGTAAAACTGCGTCGAACCAAGCTTATTGATCTTGGGCGTCTACGCGGCCTTTTTAAGGAGTCTCTCCTGAATCTCCTGCTTGCTCTGCCGCAGCAATTCGATCTCGGATGGTGTCAGCATCCTTGGAGCGGGCAAGGTACCGAGCTTCTGATTGAGTAAGGAGGTCGAAGGAGTGACCGAACTTTCCTTTCCACCAGTTTTCAAGATCTGTTCCATGTTTCGCCCTCAATTCATCAAGCTGGGTTCTATCCAAGGTCAGCTTGGCAGAATACGATTTTCCCGTCAAGGAGACGGCTCCGATAACTTTCCCGCCGCCGCTTTCGATATATCCCCGAAGGTTGGAAAGAGTCCCGCCCATCCCCACGAAATCGTCGACGAGGAGATATTCCTCTCCACCGACAACTTCCCCATCGAAAACGGGTTGCCTGGAAAGTCTCCCATATCCATCCGCTCCGGTGTGCTCAACCGCGTTGGTCTGGACGATGTCCGTATCGGTTCGTAGCCCAAGCCGGTTGGCCAATTCGTCGGCGAAAGCTTCCGGAATTGCGTTCACGCCTCCTTTTTCGTAGGCATGTACGCTGACCAGTTTTTCGGCAGCGTCTGCATCCCCCAGCTTGGCGGCGTGGTAGGAGGGATGTTTTTTTACGGTGGTCTCGCCGGCGTGAATCTGCACATCAGGAAACTCGCCCCAGGCAGTCCTCGACGGCTTCATACTGTAAAATGCACCATCAACCCTTTCCCCTTTTTGGGTTGTCCGTGCCGGGTTTGGGGGTCCTCCACACTCGGAAATTCTCCGACATATCCTTTCTGTGCCGCGAAAGGGTGCTCTTGATGTCTTCAAGCGTCTTCACGAAGTCGATGATAAGGGTTGTTGGGAATAATAGAAAGGGGCTACGACTTTTGGCCGCAACCCCTTTATTTTATTGGTAGCGGGGCCAGGATTTGAACCTGGGATCTTCGAGATGGTTACCCGAAGATCCTTCGCCGATGTTGGGCAGCGGGTTGGTGCCGAAGAAAACGATGTCTCAACCGGGCATCCCGGTCCTCCTGGACAAGACGTTCGCTCCCCTATCGCGACACCTACCTCCGCCGTCGACTCCAAGACAATTGATGCAACCGACGGTTGATCCTGGCCGGATCGAACCGATCGGGGTTGAACGAGGGTCCTCTCCACCTCACCATTTCTCGCAGGCTCACAAATGGAAAGCCCTTAAAAATAAAACGCAAATAGTCGTTCCTTCCCCCGGAGAAAATTAGATTATATACGGCATTAATTCTATATTGTCGAATTATTGACATATATTATCTATGTAAATAAAATAGACTTAAGCTGGCATATATTCGATAATGACGAAGGATGACAAGAGAACATCTAATACATAGCACGGCTGGAACCGAGCTCGCTCGCATGCTTGCGGAGATCGGAGACCGTATCTTCATGGTCGAACGTGCCAAGGAACTCGCCTCCTCGGCGGGGATCTCTCCGGGGTATCTGCACCAGGCACTGCACCACATGGCTCGATCCGGCTGGATTGTCCGGTTGCGAAGGGGTATCTACGCACTCTCGGGAGCAGTCCCAGGGAGCTTGCCCCTCCACGAGTTCGAGATCGGGATGGCCCTTGTCCAACCATCCGCCATCAGCCACTGGTCCGCCTTGAGCTACCACGGCCTCACCGAGCAGACGCCCCGGCATGTGTTTGTCCTGACCCCCGCGCGATCGGTACCGCGTTTGCGGGGGGAGAAGAAGCGTGCTGATCCCGGATATCCGGCGGGCAACACGATCTACCGATTCGTGCAGGTCAAGCCGGAGCGCTTCTTCGGAATCGATGAGGTTTGGGTCAACGAGGCCCGGATCAAGATCACGGACCCTGAGCGGACGCTCATCGACGGAATTACGGCGCCCCAATATTGCGGCGACTTCTCCGAAGTTCTCCATGCTTTCGAGGTACGCGGGCCGAAGCTCGACCTGGATCGAATCATCGGATATGCGCTGAAGCTGGATGCCGCCACAGCGAAGCGGCTTGGGTGGGTCCTGGAGAATCGAGGGGTGAAGTCGTCCCGTTTAAAGGAGCTCCAAGCGGTTCCGATCAAGGGATACCGCGTCCTCGATCCGACAGGCCCTCGACGCGGCCCCTGTAATCGCCGATGGATGATCCAGGTAAACCTTCCCGGAACGGTGAATGGATGAAACCCCTACGAATGCGGCTCCAGGAAATGCGGCAGCGATCGGGGCTGCCGTGGGAGGTCCTCGAAAGGGACTACCTGTTGTCCTGGATCCTGGCCGGGATTTCGCGGGTGGACGTTTTGCGGGACACCCTCGTCTTCAAGGGTGGCACGGCGCTCAAGAAGTGCTACTTCGGAGAGTACCGTTTCTTGGAGGACCTGGACTTCACCGGCGTAGGATCCGCTCCTACCGGTCGCCGGATGAAGATGGCGATGGATGAAGCCTGTGCCATCGCAGTGAAACTACTGGATCCCTATGCGCCTGTCGAGATCGTTTGCGAGCGGCATGTGGAACGCGATCCGCATCCCGGCGGCCAGGAATCTTTCGATATCCGGGCTCGTTTTCCCTGGCATCGACAACTGCAGACGAGCGTGATGGTCGAAATCGCGATGGATGAGAAGCTACTGAAATCCCATCCCTATCGCGCCGTCCTGCACGACTACGGCGAACCGTTGGAGACCCAGATCCAGGTGTACTCGTTGGAGGAAGTCGTATCGGAAAAACTTCGCGCCATTCTGCAGCACGCCCGGGCGCTTGAACAGCGGGGCTGGGTCCGGTCCCGCGCCCGTGACTACTACGATCTCTGGCGGATTCTCGACACCTACCGTGATCAACTGGATGTGGAGGATTTCCCGGCATTCCTCGCCAAGAAATGTGCGGTCCGGGATGTCTCGTTCTCGGGTCCCGAGAGTTTCTTCCCGGACCCCATGCTCGCGGAGGTCCAAAAAACCTGGAAGCAGTGGCTCGGGCCGCTGGTCCCGGAACTCCCTCCCTGCAAGGTGGTGATCGAAGGACTTCGCTCCCAAGTCGTCACGCTATTGGCGATGCAAAGGTAGCTCGCATCGAAATCGCTGGTCAAGTTCGATCGGAATCAATGGTCAAGTTCAAGGAATAAATCCGGACTTGACGACCGGGAAGGAATTGGATAGTTTTACCTATAGTTATTATATTTTACTGGTAATACTATCCAGGTGGACCACATGGTGAACCGGGGACAAAATTCGATCGAAAATGCCCGCGGACTCTTTCGAGGCCACGGTGGGACGCTGCACACCGCGGAGGCCCTCCGTCTTGGCGTTCATCCGCGGACTCTCTACGCCATGCGGGATTCGGGCGTCCTCGAGCAGATCAGCCGCGGTCTTTTTCGCCTTGCCGAACTGCCTCCCCTCGGGAATCCCGATCTTGTCACGGTCGCTCTCAAGATCCGAAACGGCGTGATCTGCCTCATCTCGGCGCTGGCGTTCCATGAACTGACGACGCAGGTGCCACATGAGGTATACGTGGCGGTCAAGCAAGGTTCGGAACCGTCCCGTCTCGCATATCCTCCGGTCCGCCTCTTCTGGTTCTCGGGCGATGCTTTTACCGAAGGAGTACAGATCCACAAGGTGGGTGGAGTCCCCCTCCGCATCTACGGCCCGGAAAAAAC
>CAAGKR010438080.1_pt1 | contig 9994 bp, 8 predicted proteins | sample 2556971 | NCBI WGS metagenome assembly CAAGKR01 (sample SAMEA5207829, study PRJEB30636) | soil metagenome | biome: forest; feature: boreal; material: soil | place: USA | collected 2011-09 | depth 1 m
CAACCTCGTGCTCGTGTAGCCAGGGTACCGTCTGCCAGCCGAGACCGGGTTCGTCGGTATATGCGTAGCGATCCCAGCCACCTCCGGAGCGTGCTCGCCCGAGGTTGCCGGTACGGATCAGCAGGATATCGCCGCTGACCAGCTCTACATTCTGCTGGTTGAGGCAACGCTCCAGCTGTTCAACATCGATCCGATGGTCGAGCGGCAGGTGCTCCACTCCGAGGGCAGCGGGTATGTCCATCAATACCGCGCGACCGATCAGGTATGGAGCCACCACACCGATCGCGTTCGCAGCCGCGCCGTTCACGTCTACGAGCGCGCAGTCGCGATCGTTGTACATCTTGTAATCGTAGAACGCGTGCGCAAGGCCGTCCCAATGCGTGGCAGCCTGGAGGGCCATCGTGACCATGTCGTCCGAATACCCCCACCCGTCGATGGAGTTGCGTTGAACGCCGGCGCGCAGGTCGGTGCCAGTCTGCAGCATGACGTGCTGCGGATTGAGGCGAACGTCGCCCGGCGGCTGCAGGCCGTCACGGCTGAGCGGGAGCGCCAACGACACCGCCCGACCCTCCCTGACCAGAGCCGCGCCACGGGCACGGATCTCGGGCGTCAGGTAGTTCAGCGTTCCGAGTTCGTCGCTGGCGCCCCAGCGTCCCCAGTTGTTGACCGCACGGATCAGCTCGTCGACGATTGGGTCACTCATCCCAGGTCTCCTTCATGCGACGCGCCTACGGCTGACCAGCTTGGCGAAGGTGACCGCGGCCATCAGCGCGGCGCCGTTGAACACATCGGACACCCACGGGTCGGCGCCGCTGAGGAGTAGGCCGGTGATCCCGATCGTCAATAGATACGAGCCGACAATCGAGCCGAGGACGTTGAAGCGTCCGAGCTGGATAACAGTGGTGCCCAGGAATGCGGCCGCATACGGGGGCAACAAGAAGCTCGCAGCTACGGTGGGGTCAACCGAGCCGAACTTGGCAGCGAGGATGACGCCGGCGATGGCGCTGAGCAGGGCGGATCCGGCGAAGGCCGTCATCCGTGTCTTCCGCACGGGGACGCCTGCGAGCGCCGCCGCTTCGGCGTTGCCGCCGACGAAGAGCAGATAACGACCGAGCGGTGTCAGCTCGAAGACGTACCAGAGCACTGTCGCGAGTATCCAGCCGTACCAGATCGCGAGCGGCAACCCGAGGAATTGCTCGCGTCCCAGGTTGAGAAGGGCGGGCGGTAGGTTGACGACGACGGCACCGCCGGTGAGGCCGAACGCCAGGCCGCCGAGCACGGTCATCGCGCCGAGGGTGACGATGAACGCGTTCACCCCGATGCCCACGATCAGGACGCCGTTGAGTATGCCGATCGTCAGCCCGACGACGATGGTGACAACGATCGCAGGTGCCAAGGGCACTGTGCCGTTACGCGTCATTACTGCCAGCAGGGCCGAGCAGAACACCATGTTGGCCGCGACCGACAGATCGAAATCGCCGGTGCGGAGTGGCAGCAGTACGGCTAACGTAAGAATCAGCGGGACAGCCTGTGAGCTGAGCATTGCCAGGATGTTCGGTCCGGTCGCATACACGCCTGGCAACATGACCGTGAAAAGGATGAAGATCGCGACGCCCACGCCGATTAGTGCGAAGCGGCCAGCCAGTTCGGGGATGAGGCTGCCCGCTCGCCGCGCCGGCTCGGGGGCCGAGCCGGGGTCGGACACCGGCAACTGAGTGCGCTTAATGCCGTGAATCGTCACGGTCGCTCTCGTCGTCGGTTCCCGATACCCTGCGCACGAGCTCGGTGCCTGGGCGCGACGAATTGCAGGCAGCAACGATGACGGACTCGCTCAAGCCTGGCCCGTCGAGAATTGTGACAACGCGCCCATCACGGACGACGTAGATGCGGTCGCAGTACTCAGCAAGCTCTTCGTAATCGGTCGAGCAGACCGCGATAGCGGTGCCGCGGGCAGCCGCGTCCCGCACGAGACCGTAGATCTGTCTTTTGGCGTTGGCATCCACGCCAACTGTGGGCTCGTGCAGGACCACAACCGAGGGCTGCGACTGCATTGCCTTTGCGAGCACGACCTTTTGTTGGTTGCCGCCGCTGAAGGTCTCCATCGTCGCGGTTGGTCGCACCGGTTTGATCCCGTAGTTGGTCATCAACGACCGGGCATGCGCGGCCTCGCGCCGGCGGGATAGGCGACCGTTGCGGAAGAAGCTGCGCAAGACCGGCAGCGAGATGTTCTCGGCGGCGTGCGCCTGCAGCCAGAGCCCCTGACGTGCCCCGTCGCCTGGAACGACAACGACACCTTGGCGCATGCGCGCTGCCACGCCGCGGGGTAGCTCACGCCCGTCAGCTGTCAGCGTGCCGCTGCTGGGGGTGACGGAGCCACCCACCAGGTAGGGGATCTCGTCGTGACCGGAGCCAACCAACCCCGTGAAGCCCACGATCCGCTCCCTGCGCAGTTCCACGTTGAGGTTCTGCAACTGGTCGCCGCTGAGACCGCGGGCGGTCAGGGCGGCTGCAGCGAGGTCGTCGGGGCTAGTCACCGGTGGCAGCTCGACCGGGTCGGCTCCGAGCATGTGCCGTAGCAAGGTCGTCTCGTCGAGTGTCGCGGCGTCGTAGCAGCCCTGGTTGCACCCGTCGCGAAGGATCGTCACCCGGCGACACAGGTTCAGCACTTCGCCTAGGCGGTGGCTGACCAGTAGTACCGCGTCGCCCGCGTCGGTGAGGCGGCGCAACACAGCTTGCAGAATCGCCACCTCGCGCGGCGACATGGACACTGTCGGTTCGTCGAGGATCAGCACGTGCCGCTCGCCGGTGGAGGAGATGTTGCGTAGCGCGCGCATGATCGCGACGACCGTCCGCTGTGCCGGGGGCAGCTCTCCGATGTGGCTGTTCGGGTCGATGTCGACCCCCAGGCGTTCGGCGAGCGCGCGGCAACGGCGGCGTTCCGAACGCCAGCTAACGAAGTAGCCTACCCGGCGCCCATATCCGACACCACTTCCCACGCTCTCTGTGACAGTCGCGTTGTCTTGTAGGCCGAGGCGCTGGTGCACGACGGCGATGCCGATGTCGGTGGGTCGACGCACGGGCAGACTGATCCGGTTGCCCCACAGCGACAGTTCGCCCGTGTCCGGCGCGTAGATCCCGGTCACGATTTTGATCATCGTTGACTTCCCGGAACCATTGGTCCCAACCAGCCCATGAACCTCGCCGCCACGCAGCATCAGCGAGGCATCCACTAGGGCACGAGTGGCGCCGAAGCGTTTCGACACGCTGTCGGCGGCAAGTGCTACATCGAGGCCCATGGGTCCTCCGTCAGTTCGGCATCGGGCTGTCGGGCTCAGCCAACACCCCACAGCCGCTTGTAGTGCGCTTGGTATGTCGCGTAGCCCGGGAACATCTGGCTAGGGTCGGACGCGGTGTTGTCCTTCGTGAACAGCTGCTGCGGCAGGTTGGGGATGATCGGCGGGGCGCCCGTCAGCAGTCGACCGAGTTGGTCGACCTCGGCCCAGCCGACGGCCTCATTCGGCGGGTTCGAAACCGTGGACACTTGCGGCGTAGCGCCGCTGCGGATCTGTTGCAGGTTCGACTCAACGCCGTCGTGGCTGACAATCACCACGGTCGATGAGGCTTCCTGAATGCTCGGCGACATGAACTGAACCATGCCGTCGTATGCCGCGACGAACACCTTCGCGCTTGGGTGGCGCAAGCGCTGTGTTGTGGTCAGCGTTGGTAGCTTGGTTGCCAGGTCCGTCGGTGCAACGTCGACGACGGTTGGCGCGCCGCATGCCGGGCAGAGGGAGGCGATCTCTCCTTTGAAGCCAGCCAGCATGTCGACGTAGACCGTGTAGATCGATGACGTGAAGAACACCAGGTCGCCTGAGCAGCCCGACCGAGCCAGTGCGTCGTCGGCCATCAACTGGCCGCCGAGCTTGTAGTCGACGGTCACGTGTGCCTGGACACCGTCAGTGTTCGGTGCGTTCGGACCGCCGTTGAGCGAGTCAATGATCACGGTGTGGGCCGATGTCGCCTGCGTCAAGGGCCCGCTGACAACCGCCGGGTTGATGCCTTGCAGGAGGATGCCGTTGGCCTTCTGCGCGACTGCGGAACTGACGCCCTGATTGAAGGTGTTGACGTTGCCCTTGCCGTCGAACACCGTTGGCTTCAGGCCGGCAGCGTTAGCGCCGTCGGTGAATCCCTTGGCAATTGCGGCGATGAACGGTAGCGAAAGGTCCGGGGCGATATACCAGATCGATTGGCCGCTTGCTTTGGCCATGTCAACCGGGGCAGTCGGTGGTGTGAACTGTACCGCCTTGCTCACTGTGGTGACCTTGGCCTGGGCTTGGGTTAGGCAGGCTGACGAACCTGGAGCGCTCCCTCCGCTGGGCGATCCTGTTGAGGTTCCGCCGCAACTGGCGGCCGCGAGTGCAGCGGCGACGACTGCGCTGGCGCGGGTGACACGATGCTGCGTTCTCATGGTTCCTCCTGGTGTGGTCGAGATGACTGTCGGTAGTCCGTGTTCGGATTGTCCGGAGCCGTCTGCGGTCGACATGTGTCGCGGCGGGCAGGTTTGGTCATGTGGCTGCCCACTTGCCTTGCTGGTACAACTCGCGGGCGTAGCGACCGCGCGGCTCTCCGATGACCTCGCCGTTTTGAGCTACGACCTCGCCGCGCAGGACGGTCATCACCGGCCAGCCGGTGAGCTGGCGGCCCTCCCATGGCGAGAAGTCACTCAGGCCTCCGAGCAGGTGGGGGCTCACCGCGCGCCGCGCGGTGGGGTCGACGATCGCAAGGTCGGCACGGAAGCCGGGCAGCACCTGTCCGTGGCGAGGCAGGTCGAAAACCTGCGCGGCGCGGGCGTTGACACGCACGAGATCAGCGGTCGTGATGATGCCCCGCGAGACGCTATCCATCATGAGGGGTAGCAGCGTCCCCAGTCCGGGGAAGCCGGGAGCCACCCCGCCGAGGGTCTCGGCACTCTTGTCCGCCCGGCACCAACAGGCGTGGTCGGTGCCCAGCGTGTCCAAGTCGCCGGCGCGAAACGCCCGCCAGAGGTCCTCGCCGTCCTCTTCCGGACGAACCGGCGGGTTGACCTTGACCAATGCGCCGCCCGCAGAAGCCTCGCGCGGCAACAGGTACTGCGGGCAGGACTCGATGCTCAGCACAGCGCCGAGTCGGCGTTCAGCGAGGGCGGCCTGGAGCGCGCGGCGCGATGACACGTGCGGCAGGTGCACGCGAGCACCGGTTTCCCGGGCGAAGAGTCCGATGCGGTGGATCGCCTCGACCTCGGCGATGGCGGGGCGCATGGCCGCCCACTGTGCGGCGGGGTCAGCGATGTCGCGGCCCCAGAACTGCTGGCCGCGCTTGACTATGTCGTCATTCTCGCAGTGGACGTTGACGACGAAGTCCTTCCGTTCCGCTGCCAGTTTCATCACGTCTAGGATGAAGCCGTCGTCCTGACCCACCACCCCGAAACGGGCTAGAGAACCGTCCTTGTAGGTCGTGTACATTTTGATTGAGCGGATCCCGAAGTACTCGACAAGGGTGCCGAGATCGGCGAGGTGTGCGTCGTTGAGGACGCCAAGATGCACAGCGAAGTCGACATAGGATCGCGCCGACCCGCGGTCGAGGAAGCCGGGCAGGCGATCCCAGTAGCTGCCGGTATTGCGGAAGTAGATCAACGGGGTGGTCACGCCGCCGATCGCCGCGAGACGGGTCTCAGTCTCCCACTCCAGGTCCTCGTCAGTGAAGCCGAGGTGGACATGGGTGTCGATCAGGCCCGGCAGCACCACGGTGTCGCCGACGTCGAGCACCCGCCGGGCCCGTGTTCCCGCGAGCTCACCCAGCGCGACGATGTAGCCGTCGACGATACCGATGGACTGGCGCGTCGGCTCGCCGTGCAGGTGGGCGACGAGGCCGCCGTCGAGGCGTAGATCGAACATCAGCTCCCCGATCTCGTTGATGCTTGGGCGCCGGCCCACAGGGTGCGGAGGGTCTCCGCGTCCGCTGCGTCGTAGCGCGAGCTGAGGAACTCCAACGCGTTCTCGTGCAGGCGGGCATTGAAGCCGCCGATGCAGTCGCGGGCGAACACGGTGTAGTAGTCATGGAACGAGGCATCCATCGTCGTGGCTTGAACGCAGCCTTGTGACACCACGCCGCACGTGATCACCGACACGATCCCGTGAGCCCGCAGGATCTTGTCCAGTGACGTCCCATGGAATGCGCTGGGCCGGAACTTGCGTACGCGTGGTTCACTGGGCGCGACCTCGAGCTCGTCGATGGTCTGCTGACCCCAGCTACCCTCCAGTGTGTAGTCGGTCTGCACGCGGCCGTCCCGGGTCTTGAAGTGCAGCCATGCCGGTGAGTCGCTGCCGTTCGCCGGAAGAGTCGTCTGCTCAATAAACACGACGAAGACTCCCGCGGCGCGGGCAACGTCGACGAGCTCGACGATGTTCGGAAGCACCTGCTGGATGTCGGTCACGTCTTTGCCGTGGCGCGCGAACCATCCGTCCGGGCGCACGCAGTCGTTTTGGACATCGACCACGATGAGCGCCGTGTGTCGAGGCTGCACGATTTCCTCGAGTGAGTCGAACACCGCGACGCCGTTTACCGTCTTCATGCCGTGTTCCGATCAGATCACGCCGATGGCGCGCAGCTCATCGAGCTCGCCGTCCGTCAGACCGAGCAGGCCCTGGTAGATCGTTTCATTCGCCGAACCGAGTACGGGTCCGGCGTGCACGATGCGGCCTGGGTTCTCGGATAGCCGCGGCACGACGTTCTGCATGAGAGTGCGCCCCAGCAGCGGGTCGTCGACCTCGACGACACTCTGGCGGGCGAGTACGTGGGGGTCCTCGATGAGGCGCTGCGCCGACAACACCTCACTGGCGGAGACTTCCGCCAGTGACATTCGGGCGAGTACCTCGCCCGGACGCCGCTGGCCGACCCACTCACCAATGACCTGGTGCACCCACTGTGAGTTCCGAATACGGTCAGCATTAGTCCTCGCCCGCGGGTCGTCAGCCAGCTCCGGGCGGTCCATAGCCTTGCACAGGCGAGTGAACATCGCGTCATTGGCGGCCGAAAGACCCACCCAGGTACCGTCGGAGCACTGGAACGAGCGCGCCGGCACGGTACCGACCGACTCGGCGCCGATCCGTTCACGTACCCGGCCGAGATGTTGCACAGCCGGCACTGTGTACTCGGTAATACGCATGACCGACTCGAACAACGCGTTGTCGATCCACTGACCCCTGCCCGTCCCCGCCACCGTGCCGACGCCGGCGCCGTCGCGGTCGTAGAGCGCCAGCAACACGCCGATCACGCCGGTGAGCGCTCCGGTGTAGTCGCCCAGGGCGATGCCGGGGCGTGACGGAGGACGGTCCGGCTCCCCCATGATGTAGCGCAGCCCACCCAGACTCTCGACCGCGGTGTTGAACGCCCCGCGGGTCGAGTACGGCCCGAACTGCCCGTATCCCGAGGTGCGCAACAGAATCATCCGCCCATTGCGTGCACTCAATTCGTCCCAACCAACACCCCAGCGCTCGAGCGTGCCAGGACGAAAGTTTTCGACGATCACATCGACGTGCTCGGCCAAGCGCATCAGAAGTGCGGCGCCTTCGGGCCGCGATAGGTCCAGGGTGATCGACTGCTTATTGCGCCCCTCGACCGACCACCACAACGAGTTGCCATTCTTCGACCAGCCGAGCCGCCGAAGGTCGTCGCCGACGCCCGGTCGCTCGACTTTGATGACCTCTGCACCGAATTCGCCCAGAATGGTGGCCGCAACCGGGCCAGCTACGAATCGGCCGAGATCGAGCACACGGCGACCGACGAGCGGGCCCGAGCGCACCGCAGTCGCGTCGACGACCTGCGCTCCGGTCATTCCGACGCATCCGGAACGTCTCGCAGCGGTTCGCCGTCGTACATCCAGCGGTCCAGGTAGATCTTGCGCATCGGACGGTACCGGCTGTGTTCCTCGTAGGCCTGCATTGTGATGCCGACGAAGCGTGCCGTCATGAACAGCGGATTGGCGAGCTCGACGGGCAGGCCGAGCCCGCATAGGATCGCTGCGATCGCTCCGTCGAGGTTCATCGGGACTGGCTTTCCGGGGTCGGTGTTCAGTTCGGTCTCGACGGCGCGCGCGGCGTCGTCATAGATCGTGTGAAAGCCGAGATCGGCCGCGATGGAGAACAACCGCGCGGTGCGGGGGTCCTTGTCGTGGACGCGATGACCGAATCCTGGCAGTCGTTCACCGCGCGCACGCCACTCCGCCACGAGGACGTTAGCGGCCCTTTGCAGATCGCTGCCATTGGACCGCTCGACGACCTCTTCTAGCACCAGCATGCAAGGCCCCAGCGCGCCGCCGTGCGAGCGGTTGATCGCTAGCAACCCCGCGGCGGCCGCGAGCTGCACGTCGGCGCCCGAGGAAGCGACGGTGCGCGCGGTCATCGCGGACGGCGACGTTGTCGAGTGGTCGATTGAAGCCACGAGTACCGCGTCCAGCAACTTGCGGGTTGGCTCGTTGGGCAGCTCGCCGCGATACATCAAATGAATAACGTCGGTGAAGGTGATGCGTCCCATCAGCTGCTCGATGGGGTAGCCGCGAGGAGCGATTACTCCGGGCGCCGTGAGCGTCATCGCGGTACCCCACCTGGCTGGCTGCTCTTCGGCGGTATCTTTCGACTGGCTGGACACGGGCATTTGCTTTCCGTATGGTGGGAAGGACTTCAGCGACGCGGGAATTATGCAATGTCCCACCGTCGGCCCGCAAGTCACCCCAGGGTCAGATTCCTTCGTGATTGACTACGGGGACAATCATCGGGGGGAACCAAGCGCAGTCACCGGTTCACCGAAGAGGAGTTGCACGCATGAACGAACCGATCGAGGCATGGTCGGTCAAATATCGCCAGCGCGTCGAGCCCGGCGACCAGCGCAACCTGGTGGGCTCGGTTCTGAAATGCGTCTCGCTCGTCGAGGCGTTTCTAGGCGGTCCGAAGGAGGTCACGCTCACCCAGCTCACTCGGCGCACCGGGTACCCGGTGTCGACGGTGCATCGACTGCTCGCGACGCTCGAGTACGCGGGCTGGGTGTCACGGGGCGAGAAAGGGGGATACCGACTGTCACTGCACATGGCCGAACTCGCTCGGCACGTGCTGTCCGGGATCAATCTGCGTGAGCAAGCGCTGGTGCCGATGCAGGAACTGACCCTCCGCACCGGGGAGACGGCGTACCTTGTTGTCCGGGAGGCCGATCACGCGGTGTGCGTCGAGCGCATCGAGAGTTACAACATGGTGCGGATCATGTCGTGGGACGTGGGCAGCATCCTGCCGATGTATGCGGGCGGTGCGCCGCTTGCCATGCTCGCGTTCTCCCCCGCAAGAGAGCGCGCTCGTCTGCTACGCAGCGGACCGCTGGAGCCGCCGATCGGCGGCACGGTCTCACCCGCGGCTGTGGAGGCTCGGCTCGCAGGGTTCCGCAGCACCGGATTCTCTGTCAGCGCCGAGGAGACCATCCCGGGCATCACCTCGATCGGCGCACCGGTATTCGGCCAAGATGCTCAGGTCGCGGCCGCGGTCAGCCTGGGGGGATTGACCTCGACCATGATGGGCGAGCGGTTGGCCGGACTCACCGACGCCGTACGAGATGCGGGGCGCGCAATCTCGCGACGGATCGGTTATGGCGGCACCTACCCCCCCAAAGTCCCGTGACCGTCTTAAAGCCGACGATCGCTCCGGCCAACCCAGCGACCGAGCGAGTCGCTCCGTCCGACCCGCCCGAGAATTCGCGAAGCGCGCTTGGCAGTCGGTGACGTGGGTCACTGGGACGCTGGCAGTGATCACCGAGCTCGCCTTCAAGTTGCACCCCTGCGCGCCGGTGTCGCGTTCGATCCTCTTCGAGGACGCCTCGGCGAGCGGGCTCGCCGGCTTCGTCCAGCGCCTGCGGTCGCTTCCGGTCGCGCCCTCGGTCGTGGACATTGCGTGGCCCGATGGCCTCGTCGCGGTAC
>CAAGKR010504264.1_pt1 | contig 9991 bp, 6 predicted proteins | sample 2556971 | NCBI WGS metagenome assembly CAAGKR01 (sample SAMEA5207829, study PRJEB30636) | soil metagenome | biome: forest; feature: boreal; material: soil | place: USA | collected 2011-09 | depth 1 m
CACCAAAGCCTGCTCCTTCACGGATTGGCCACGAATGGCGACTGAACGAATAGGAGCGTTGGCAGCGCCGAGTAGTTGGTCTGCCAACAAGGCTGCCAAAACGCGAGTCAAGGCAAGAGCGAGTCGTCGACGGCGCGTCTTCTTCATCGGTGCGCTCTGCCTGTTAGTGTTGTGGCCTTTACTCGCCTGGCTCGGCGCGCGCTTGTTAATCGTCAAATCTGATTTGGCTTCGGCTGACGCTATCGTGGTAATGAGCGGCTCTTCGACTTACCTTGAGCGAGCGGATTGGGCCGCGAGGCTTTATCAGGAAGGACGCGCGCCGGTCATTATCCTTACCAACGACAGCCTGATAAGCGGGTGGGACAAGGTGGAAGAGCGCAACCCGTACTTCTATGAGTTGGCCGCGAGAGAGTTGCAGAAGCGCGGCGTTCCGGAATCAAAGATCCAGGTTGTTTCTGACATCGCTCTGGGGACTTATGAAGAGAGCCTGGGCCTGCGAGATTACGCCACTGCGCACAAATTAAGGCGGCTGCTGGTCGTTACTTCCGCCTATCATTCGCGGCGCACGCTGTGGTCTATGCGTCACGCCTGCGCAGGCAGCGGCATTGAGATCGGAATCGATAGTCCGCCTCCGGGCTGGCAGACGCCGTCGCCTTCCAGGTGGTGGTGGCATCGTTGGGGATGGAAAGTCGTCGCGGGTGAGTACGCAAAATTGATTTATTACCGGATGCGGTACTAACTAGTTCGTTTGCCGAGCATTAAAGACCTCACGATAAATCTCAACCAAAGATCGAACATAGTTTTCCGGCGTATATCGAGTGTCGACCAGCAGCGCTGCGTTCGTTGTCAATCGTTGCACGAGTTCTCTGTCCGTTAAGATACGCGCAAGCGACGCGGCGAGTGATGTTGGATCGTTTGGCGGAACCAGCAGCGCGCTCTCGTTATTTTCAACCATCTCAGGAACGCCACCCACCGCGGTTGCCACCACCGGAACCTTCGCAGCCATCGCTTCCAGCAGAACGTTGGGAGAGCCTTCGCTGTGTGATGGTAGAGCGAACACATCCACCATCGCATAGAAGGTCTGGACGTCGCTAAGCTGACCGGTGAAGATGACATGCTCTTTGCAACCGAGCGATTCGGCGGCAGCTTCCAATCTGGCGCGCTCGGGCCCATCACCGACCAGGATCAACTTCGGCGAGAGGTTGGGTTCCGTCTCCCTTAGCCGCTTGAATCCCTCGACCAGATCGATGTGAGCTTTCTCGCGCGACAAACGGCCGACAGAGAGCACGACCCGTTCAGCCTTGGTGAGACCAAGACGGTTTCTTAAGGTCTCCACCTCCGCGGTGCTGACCGGTGGCCGGCGTCTTATCGCGTTGTGCTGCACAGAAATCTTCTCGAGCGATACACCGGTCGAGCCTATCAAGTCCCGTGCGAAAGCGTCACAGACAGCGACGACGCGATCGGCCTTGGGCAGGGACCAGCGATCAAGCCGGTTGTAGAGAAGCATCTTTCGATCGGTCGTCGTGTAGCCGTGATTGAAAGCGACCCACGGATACTTTTTCCAGAGTCCGGAAACCTTCATCAGAAAATGCGACTTAACCTGATGAGTGACAACGATGTCAGGTGAGCGTTGTTCGACGATCTTGCGGAGAGCGGAAATAACGCTCCGGTCAAAGCGTCCGCGCTCGGGGATGACATCAACTTCCAATCCCAGCGCGCGGGCCGCTGTCACAAACTCCGCCGAGTCATTTCCGCGATCGAACGTCACGAGAGAGAGTTCGATGGCCGGAAACTCGACTGACTGTTGCTGAAGTTCATTGGCAGCGCGATGGAACTCAAGCATGTTCTTGGCGACGGCGTTGACTGTCGTGGCTTCGACGACGGCGAGAATCTTGATCTTCGAGGCTGGAGTCCGGAGTCTAGAGACTGAAGCAATCGCGAGCGAATGTCCGTTTTGATTCCAAGTCATGACCTGCTCGCATCCACCACCCGGCTGCCCGCTTGGGGATCCCGGTCCGCGAGCGGTTCCGTAACCAAATGGTTTGCTGACCGCTCGCCATGACGCACCCAAGACTGATCCGACCGGCGTGCTACAAACTACGGCGGATGCGTGGTAGGGGAGTCGCCAATTCTTTGTGCTGGTAAATCGTCGCACGAGCGAGCGCGCCTCGCGCCAGTGGCCCCAGTAACCGAGCACGCAGGCTGTCTTGGCCGCGCGAATAGCGAGAACCTGCGAGAGCAAATTTCGCAGCGCGGGTGGACAAGCAGCATCGATCTCGCTCGGGTCTTCCAAGAACGGTTCGACTGGCCGCGAGCCGTTCAAGTTCTTGCTCAGTCCTGAAGCTTCTCGATGAAATTGCACGAGCGGCTTGAGATTGAAAGCGACTGTCTCATTCAGCAAGACCTTGAGCCAGAGAAAAGCATCTTCGCCAAACGCACATTTCTCTCGATCGTAAAAGCCGCCCCACTTGCGAATCACTTCGGCGCGCGTCAACGTCGAACATGGCGACATGTAAGCAAGCATGCTCACGACGAGCGCTGGCTCGGTCTCCGCATCAACGCGATGAACGCCATTGGTGAGTCCGCGTTTTCGCCACATACTTTCCAAAGACTGGCCGGACGGATATTCGAAGTACCCGCAAGTCACTGACGCCACTTCAGGATCAGAATCTTCAAGCAGACGCACGCTCTCGTGAAGATAGTTCGGGAGCCACTCGTCATCAGCATCGAGAAAAGCGATGAACTCGCCGCGTGCTTGTGCCAGCCCTGCATTGCGCGCGGCGCCTGGCCCGGCGTTCGCCTGACGAATTAGACGGAAGCGCGCGTCAGGATAGTCGGCGAGAATCGCCGCGCCATCATCCGTCGAGCCATCATCGACGACGATCGCTTCGAAGTCGGCGAACGTCTGGACGGCAATCGAGTCGAGTGCCCGTCGCACGTACGGCGCCTTGTTGTAAAGCGGAATGATGATTGAAACTCTCAAACGAATTCTCTGCGAGATGCGGGCGTGATAGTTTTGAAGCGGACGTGAGTTGCGAGCAACCGCGAGGAACTTCCCCAGGATCGATAATAATTGCTACCTCGGCCAAAATCCAGCCCTTTGTTTGGATTTCTCTGCTGACTTCAGGCAAGGCTGACAAATTTCGTCACTCCTGACCACCTCGATCGCGAGTGACGGTAAATTCCCAGGAGAAATCCCGGCTCTTTACCAAAAGTTCGCCGCCTCGTTCCGGATCTTTTCTGTATAATGATTCGTGGCGCACCCGCCGGATATTTCCCGCTCACTCGAACCTAACCCTATTAAGCTTTTCCTACGACTTGGTGACCAGAATTTCAAATCGAGATCAGTTGTCGTTCGACGATCAGAATCGTCATTTCCGCACGGATCACTTGCAGGCTGATCTCGGAAGCCGTTCCGCGCGTGGCGGAGTGGTGACGCTGTCGGCGCAGGTCTTCAAGTTTGTCTTCAGCACCGTGGCGACGATCGTACTCGCGCGATTGCTGACACCGGAAGACTACGGCCTGATCGGCATGGTCGCCATCCTGATCAATTTTGTCGGCATGTTTCAGTACATGGGCCTGTCAACGGCGACGGTCAAATGGTCTGAGCTGAATCACCAACAGGTCAGCACCTTGTTCTGGATAAACATGGGGTTGAGTACCGCGATCATGCTGATCACTATTGCCAGTGGCCCGCTGCTGGCCTGGTTCTACAACGAGCCTCGCCTGATCGGAATCACCGCCGGCTATGGAATCACGATTCTATTTGCCGGTCTCGCGATTCAGCACGAAGCAATTCTAACAAGACAGATGCGATTCACCGCGATTGTGATCGTCGAAGTCGTCGCCCTCCTGATTGGTTTTGCCTCGGCCGTTGTCGCCGCCTGGCAGGGCGCGGGCTATTGGGCGCTGGTCCTGAATCAAATGGTGATGACGTTAATAACCGCGATCGGGGTTTGGGTTGCTTGCCGCTGGCGGCCGGGATTGCCCGCGCGGGGAATTGGGATGCGATCGATGTTGTCATACGGCGGAAATCTCACCGGCTTTAACGTGATGACTTTCTTCTCGCGGAATCTGGATAACGCGCTGATTGGAAAGTTCTGGGGCCCTGCTCAACTGGGCGTGTACTCGCGGGCTTATCAAATGTTGCTGATGCCGATGCAGCAAATCAACGCGCCGCTCGCAGCCGTCGCGGTCCCGACATTGAGTCGCCTGGCCGATTCTCCCGAGCGCTATCGCGTCGCCTATCTAAAAATTCTGGAAAAGATCGTGATGATCACTATGCCATTAGCCGCCCTCATGATCGCCACGTCTGATTGGATGGTACTGCTTCTGTTAGGTCCGCAGTGGCGCGAGACCGGGCGCATCTTCATGCTGCTGGGCATAGCCGCAATGATTCAGCCAGTGACTAAAACTGCGTGGTGGCTGTTTTCGACGCAGGGTCGCACGCGAGAGTTATTTCACTGGGGATTGTTAGGCGGGGCGATCGCCATCGTTTCGATCGTTGCCGGTTTGCCCTGGGGAGCGACGGGCGTGGCCGCGTCTTATGCCGTTACCGACCTGTGCGTCGCGACGCCGCTGCTATTCTGGTACGTGGGCCGGCGGGGTCCGGTGCGCACCATCGATTTCTATCGCACCATTGCCCCGGTCTCGGCCGCGTCGATGTGTTCGCTCGCGACCTTGTTACTTTGTCGCTCGTGGCTGAACGCCGTGCCGAGTCTTTTCGCGCGTCTCAGCATTGCCTTCGGAATTACCGTAGCGGTTTCGCTACTGATTATGTCCGCCTTGCCGGCGGGAAGGTTGGCGATGCGCAGCCTTAAAGAAACTCTCCTATTGCTCTTGAAACGCAATCCCTCTGTCGCCGAGCCGGCCAAATGACCCTGCTAAAGACGTTCAAGCAAGCTGCGCTCAAATCTCTTAAGTCAGCCGGAGTCTCGACGCTGGTTCACAACAGTCGTTGGCGCCGGCAAAGACTCTTGATACTCGCCTATCATGGCATCGCGCTGTCCGACGAACATCTCTTCAACGGCTCGCAATTCATTTCCGCGGAACTGTTTCGCAATCGTCTGGAGTTGCTGAGGAAATCAAGAGCCGCTGTGTTACCTCTCGGTGAAGCCGTTGAGCGGCTTTACGCTGACGACCTGCCTGACCGCGCGGTCACCATAACTTTTGACGATGGACTGTCTGATTTCTATCGCCGGGCCTTTCCGCTGATTCAGGAATTCGAAGTACCGGTGACGCTCTATCTGACGACCTTCTACTCTCACTATCAGCGGCCCGTTTTCGATCTGATGTGTTCGTATCTGCTTTGGAAAGGGCGCGGCAAAGCGCTGGATCTGAAGAAGCTGACCGGACAGGACATCCAGGCAAATCTGCAGGGACTCGACGCGCGTGAAGACGTGCTCGGGCAAATTCATGCTTTCGCTCGCGGACAGAAATTATCGGCTGACGAGAAGGATGCATTCGCGGCTGCGCTGGCGGCGCAGTTGGATGTGGACTATGAGGCGCTGCTCGAGCAGAGGCTGATGCACAACCTGACACCGGCCGAAGTCAGTCAACTGGCCGCCGGTGGGATCGATGTGCAGTTGCATACCCATCGTCATCGGACGCCCCTGGATCGACAGCTCTTTCTGCGCGAGATCGAAGACAACCGGAAGAGTATCCAGGAGATGACCGGGAAGAACCCCACGCATTTCTGCTATCCCAGCGGAGTTTATGACCTGAAGTTTCTGCCCTGGTTGCGAGAGGCCGGAGTTGTTTCCGCCACCACTTGCGAATCAGGCTTTGCCTCGCGAAGTTCGAACGAGTTGTTGCTGCCGCGATTCCTGGACAACGCGACGCTGTCGTCAATTGAGTTTGAAAGTTGGCTGACCGGAATATCGGCCGCTCTGCCCCGTCGCCGGGTGGGCGCGCAAGCGTACGCGGGAGGAAGATCATGACGCTGATAGCCGGCATCTTCTCTCGCAACGATCGACCGCTGGCAGACTCAGCTTGCGCCAGCCTGCGACAGGCGATCTCTCGCAATCCGGCTGATGAGGTTAAGGCTTTCCGTGATCGCCGGAGCTACTTCGCGAAGGTGGACATCGGAGCATTTCGTGAGCCGGGCTTTTTCCAGGATGCAAGTGGCGCGTTGTCTCTGCTGGCAGGTGAGCCTTTGCTCAGCAACCGCGACATCTCTTCGAACCGGCTACAGGATCTGACGGCCATTCACGGGCAGGCACTGAATCACAATTGGAATGTGCTGCGCGAAGCTGACGGAACTTTTTGCATCGTCCACTACCAACCGCAAACGGGGACGCTCTCTCTCGTCGCCGACAAGGTGGGCATCAGGCCTCTTTATTTCTGGATTGACGACGATTTGGTTGTTTTTGCAAGCGCGCTACGCATCCTTGAAGAGCTTTCGTTCGTGCCGAAGAAGATGGACCTTCGGGCGGTGACCGAGGTCGTGGCGCTGGGAACACCGCTGGCCGATCGCACGCCCTACGCCGGCATATTCTTCCTTAAGCCGGCCGAGATCGTACAGATAACAAATGAAGGAACTTCGCGAAGTAGCTATTGGCGCTGGGGCGAAGTCAAAACGGAGAATGATTCTGAGCCGATTCGTCTGGCGACTGTCTATGATCGTTTTCAATCGGCGATAAAACGCAGAAGCGGAAATGATAGAGCGACGGCTGCGTACCTCAGCGGCGGCCTTGATTCGCGTTGCATCGTAGCGGCCCTTTGTCACAACGGGGTGCGAGTGCGCACCGTGAATTTCGCCGGACCGGGAACGCAGGACTACCACTTTGGAAATGATTTTGCTGAGAAGATCGGATCCGTCCACGAGAGTATTCCCAAAGAAAGAGGCGACAACATTCCCGATTATTCGTCGCTGATGGCTAAGGCTTTGGGAGGATCCAATCACGGTCAATGGCCTGCGGAACGCCCGCAATTGGTTTGGTCGGGCGAAGGCGGAAGTGGTTTGCTCGGCGGTGTTGGCCTCAGCGAATCCATCGTAAGGTTGATGCGCGCGGGTAAGGTTGATAGCGCGATCGCAGAGTATTTGCAGATCGGGCAAAGAAACATCCCCGTCAAACTCTTCAGGCCAGAGATTCTGGAGAGCCTCCGCGAGGTTAGCAAGCAGGGGATACGCGAAGAACTAAACGAGTTGCACGCAGAAGATGCAGGCCGCAACTTCTATCTCTTCCTGATGCACACCGACCAGCGGCGCAACCTGATGCGCCACTTTGAGAACATCGATTTGCACCGGCTGGAGTTTCAGGTGCCATTTTTTGATACCGGGTTTTTGACATCTGTCATTGCCACGCCACTCGACTGGTTGTTGAAACACAGGTTCTACCTCAAATGGTTATCGCTTTTGCCAACGCCAGTCACGTCAGTGCCGTGGCAGGCTTACCCCGGCCATGAACCATGCCCGCTCCCGGTTCCTGCGGACCTCGCTTACCAATGGGACGATTCTTACCGAGCAGAGGAAGACGCATCGCAAAAACAAAGGGTGATCGAGCAAGCGTCTGAGCTGCTGCGGTCAACTGACTTTCCGGACCAGATTCTGATCAAGAGAAATCTGCGTCTGGCGAAGTGGATCCACTCGAGAGGTTGGCGTGATTACAGGTACGCGATTGAAGCAGCGCAAACGTACTACGCTTACTCGAAGAAATGCGGTGGTGAGTTCGCGTTCTCGCACAGGTAGAAGATTGCAACCTACAAAGATGACATCGACAACACAGAATTTGGCGCCTGACGTTTCAACGGTGGGGGCTCCATTTGGCGGAGAGTGCGAGCGGGCAACTCCGTCAGTTAGCGTTATCATTCCGGCCTACAACGTCGCGCCTTTCATTGGCGAGACTCTTGAGTCGGTCTTTGCGCAAACGTTCACGGACTTTGAAGTGATCGTGGTTAACGACGGCTCGCCGGACACTGAAGAATTTGAGCGCGCCATCCAGTCTTACCGAAAACGCATCTGCTACCTCAAGCAGGAAAACAGCGGCGCGAGCGTGGCCCGCAACACGGGACTGCGCGCGGCACGAGGAGAGCTAATCGCATTTCTCGATGCGGACGACCTGTGGTCGCCGCAATATCTGGAACAGCAGCTCAAGTTCATGCGCGAGTATGACTGCGATCTCGTGTGTGCGGATGCGATGATCTTCGGCGATTCTGCCAACTCCGGGCGCAGCTATATGGATTCCTTGATGGCGACGGCGCCGCCTGAGGGCCGGGTGACATTTCTTGAGCTCGTTAACGCGGAACGAAGCTTGATAACTTCGGGCGTCTTGGCTCGCCGCGACCTTATTTTTGAAGTCGGGCTCTTCGATGAAACGCTGCGCAACGCGCAGGATTTCGATCTGTGGCTGCGCCTGGCCCGACACGGGGCCCGGCTCGCCTATCACCGGCAGGTGCTGTTGAGCTACCGGTCGCGCCCCAACAGTCTGAGCGGCGACGCGATCAATTCACACCAACGGGAGTTGCGCGTCTTTGACAAGATTGAGCAGTCGTATGACTTCACGCCGGCCGAGCGCGCAGAGGTCGCTGTGGTAATCAGAAACCGGCGCGCGCTATTGAAATATGAATTGGGCAAGCTCTATCTGGTGCCGGGTGACTTTGCGCGCGCCCGGGAATCGTTTGCGAATGCAATCAGCTTAAGGCGAAGCTGGAAGCCGCAGTTGGCGCTGTGGCTGACACGTATCGCGCCAGGTTTGTTCCGAACTCTTTACCTCCGCCGCACCCAAAGCGCAGTCGCCGAGTAAGGCGCGTCGTCGTCGAAGGAAGAAAACTTCAAGCAATGAGAAACGTCAAAGAAATCTCGCCGAACCCGAATCAGCCGGCTGACCAGGCGCAGTCGTGGCTTCGTTCGCAAGCCGATCATTTAGCGACGGAATTGGAAACCAACGGCATCGTGGTCTTGCCGTCGATCCTTGGCCCGGAGCAACTGCGCGGGATGCAGGCGGCGTTTGCGAGCCGGGTGCGGCGAATGCGCTGGAACAACTTTGAAGGCTATCAAAAGACCGAGCCTTACCGGCACATGGTCGAAGATGTTCTGTTGCTCGATCAGGGTTTTGTCGATCTCGGCCTGCACCCTCTGGTGAAACAAATCCTGACGCGATACCTGGGAACGAAATACGAACTGACTGAAGCGAAGGGCTGGAAATCATTGCCAACCGGGCACGACTTTCATGGCTGGCATGCCGACGCCTGGTACGATCAAACGACTGCGAAAGAGATTCACAGAGAGATCAAGCTCGCGATGTACCTGACGGACGTTCGCTCGGGCGGGTTCCATTTCATCAAGGGAAGTCATCGCAAGGAACACCCGCACCATTTGAAGAAGGACAAGGTGAAGGATCTGCCTTTTTCCGATTTGATTAAACTGACCGGCCCGGCCGGCACTACTTTTCTGTTCGACACTTCGGCGATTCATCGTCAGGGCATTCCGATGCTGGAACCTCGACAAGCCGTCTTTTACGCGTATCACGATCCGGCGGTTCCGCTCCAGAAAGAAGACGTCGACTATTATCGTTACCATCCATTGCTGCTCAACGCAGCTTTCCTCGGCGATCTTTCCGCAGAAGACCGGCGCATCCTGGGCTTTGGCAACAGAACAAACTTTCAGCCGGCGTTTGAACGGCGGGACCAGCCCCGGCTGATTTACAACGCGTATTACGCTTCGTTAACTGCCGGGCTGCGCTTTCAGCAACTACGCGAGCGGATCGTCGCGAGATTGAAGCGAACCTTGCAGAAGTCCGGCCAACCATAGTTGTAGAAAGTGGCACAGACTTCAGTCTGTGATTCTGCCTGGTTCAACCACAGACTAAAGTCTGTGCCACCATCATATGCCGACACTAGTCTCAGTCTTTGGCGTTGCACCACGTCGCATCGGAGGCACTGAAACCTTCGCGCGCGAGCTGTCGCTCCAACTGGGCGAGCGCGGATGGCAAAGCGTGTTGTGTTTTCTTTCCGAACCAACGGAAGAGGTGCGGCGGTTTCTCGATTTGCC
>CAAGKR010340260.1_pt1 | contig 9989 bp, 7 predicted proteins | sample 2556971 | NCBI WGS metagenome assembly CAAGKR01 (sample SAMEA5207829, study PRJEB30636) | soil metagenome | biome: forest; feature: boreal; material: soil | place: USA | collected 2011-09 | depth 1 m
AAGGCCAAAAGCTCAAGAGGGGACGCTCAGAAGACGGGAGACAGAAGAAAGATAAACTTCAGAAGGCTTATCTCCGACAGACTCCTAGGGATTAGGAACAAGTGAAGGGATTGGGGGTAAGGGACTAAACACAGCGCAATAAATATTTGCGCAAGTTGAGCGATCTCGCCTTCTGAGAATGCGGTCTTCGTCGCTGACTTTAAGTAATTGCAGAGGCCGCCGCACCACTCCCTAGTCCCTGGCCCCTACTCCCTTTCCTGAGCGCAGTTGACCGCTGCTTTCCCCAAATACTCCGCGGCGGAGCCAAGTTCTTCTTCAATGCGCAAAAGCTGATTGTACTTGGCAATGCGATCGGTGCGGCTGGCGGAGCCCGTCTTGATCTGGCCGGTGTGGAGTCCCACGGCAAGGTCTGCGATGAAGGCGTCTTCGGTTTCACCTGACCGGTGCGAGACGACGGCGGTGTAACCGTGTCGCCGGCCCAGTTCGATGGCGGCAATGGTCTCCGTCACGGTGCCGATTTGGTTCAGCTTGATTAAAACTGAATTGGCTGTGCCTTCCTCGATGCCACGCTGCAGTCGTTCCGTGTTGGTTACGAAGAGGTCGTCGCCCACGAGCTGGACCTTGTCGCCCAATTCGTCGGTCAGGATTTTCCATCCCTGCCAGTCGTCCTGTGCCAATCCGTCTTCGATCGAAATAATCGGATACTGGCTCACCCAGTCCGCGTAGAGTTTCACCATCTCCTCGGCGGACTTTTTCGACTTGTCGGACTTATAGAAAACGTATTTGCCGCCTTCAAACATTTCGCTGGCCGCAGGATCAAGCGCCAGGCAGATGTCGTGACCGGGAGAGAACCCCGCTTTTTCGATCGCTTCCAGGATCAACTCCACCGCTTCCACGTTTGACTTCAGGCTGGGTGCAAAACCACCTTCGTCACCGACGGAGGTCGAGTAGCCACGGTCCTTTAAAACCTTCTTCAACGTGTGAAAAGTTTCGACGCCCATGCGCAAAGCGTCGGAGAAAGTTTCGGCGCCCACCGGCATGATCATGAATTCCTGGAAATCGACGGTGTTGTCCGCGTGCACCCCGCCGTTGAGGATGTTCATCATCGGCACCGGAAGCCGCCGCGCTTGCAGCCCACCGAGATAACGATAGAGAGGCAGATGGGCGGAGCGCGCAGCGGCGCGGCAGACCGCCATCGAAACCGCGAGAAGGGCGTTGGCGCCCAGCTTGCTCTTGTTGGGTGTCCCATCGAGCGCAATCATCAATTCGTCAATTCGCGTCTGCTCGCCGGCATCCCGTCCGCCCAATTCCCGGGCAAGAACGACGTTGATGGCCTCAACCGCTTGCAGAACGCCTTTGCCCTGGTAACGCTTCTTGTCGCCGTCGCGAAGTTCAATCGCTTCGTGCTCGCCCGTCGATGCTCCGGAGGGTACGGACGCCCGCCCAAATGAGCCGTCGCGAAGGTGTACGTCCGCCTCCACCGTCGGGTTGCCGCGCGAATCCAGAATCTCACGACCCACAATCAGATCTATCTCCGCCATAAGGAAGGCTCCTTTTCCCAGGTTGGAAACTTGGAATTCTAACACAAGGTACCGAATCGGGACTTTTAAGGGGCGTTCAGAAGTCGGGGAGATTTCGGCGACCCGTTTCGAATGAAGGAGGAAATGGACTCGGGCGATCAAGCCACGAACTGAACGCGGCGGCCTTCTTTCAATAACTCAATCCTCCAATGGCCCAATCAATCTGGTTCTTCAAACATCCTCTGTTCGGGGACCACGACGACAATGCCGCTTTCGGAGACGAAGTATTTCTTTCGATCTTCCTCAAGGTCGAATCCGATTTCGGTCCGTTCGGGGATATGGATATGGCGGTCGATAATGGCGCGGCGAATGCGCGAGTAGCGCCCGATATGCACGTGGGAAAAAAGGATGGAGTTCTCGATTTCGGTATAACTGTTCACGCGGACGTCCGGCGAAATAACGGAGTTGGTGACGCGCCCGCCGGAGATGATCGATCCCATCGATACAATCGAGTCAATGGCCACACCCATACGGCGGCCCTCCTGCGCGAAAACGAATTTGGCGGGCGGATACTGGCGCTGGTAGGTGCGCATGGGCCAATGATGATCATAGAGATTGAATACGGGGGAGACCGCCACCAGGTCCATGTTGGCTTCGTAATAGGCTTCGAGGGTGCCGATATCCCGCCAGTATTTGGCCTCAGTCTGATTCTCGTCCACAAAATTGTAGGAATAGACCTTGTGCTTGTCGAGGAGCTTGGGCACCACATCCTTCCCGAAATCGTGGCGGGAGTTGGAGTCTTCCGCGTCTGCAATCAGCACGTCAATAAGGAGGTCCCGATTGAAGCAATAGATTCCCATCGAAACATTACATTTATTGGGATTGGTCGGCGACGGCTTGGCCTGGGCGGGTTTTTCCTCCCAGCCGATGATGCGCCGATTGTTATCAATCTCGACCACGCCGAAGCTCGAGGCCCCCGAAAGATCAAACTCCAGCGTGCCGATGGTGAGCTCGGCGCCGGATTCCGCGTGCTGGTCGAGCATCAACTGGTAATTCATTTTGTAAACGTGGTCGCCGGCAAGGATCAGAACGTACTTGCAATTCTCACTGCCCACCGAATAAAGATTCTGGTACATCGCGTCCGCGGTCCCCTGGTACCAGGTATCACCCACACGCTTCATGGGTGGGAGAACGTTGACGAATTCGCCCAACTCGTTGGCCAGAATCGTCCAGCCCTCGCGGATGTGGCGGTTGAGGGAAAGGGCCTTGTATTGGGTGATGACAAAAATGCGCCGCAGGCCGGAATTGATGCAGTTGGAGAGCGTGACGTCCACGATCCGGTAGATCCCGCCGAAGGGCACGGCGGGCTTGGCCCGGTCGCGGGTGAGTGGCAAGAGGCGCTCGCCTTCGCCTCCCGCAAGTAAGCATACCAGAGTATCGCGTACCACGAGCTATGGTCTCCTCAGATTAGACGGTGACAAGCCAGATGACCCATGATAGGTAACGTCGTCTTCTCGAACTCGCGCATCGGCCTTCCAAGGCTGCCATTATAGCAAAGCTCTGCGGAACTCAATATGCGAATTGCGAATTCTGAATACCCGGCAAGCGGCGCTAATCTTACTCAATCGGACCCATAACCGCTGCAAATTCCAACTGTCGAAAGGATGCTTCCCCTCCATTACTCTCCCTTATACAATAAAAACAACATCTTGTAGAGTTATTCCGAAGATTTCACCCGGAGACTTCAGGCGTTGCTTAAAATCCACACTGCGACGGGAAAATGGAGCACCCCCGCAACGGAGAGACTGATGGGATGTACTCCCAGGTCATTGCTCCGAACAATCTTTTTCCTTTCGCTTGCCGGCTTTCTGGCGTCACACGCGACCGCTCACGACGAACCATCGTCAGCGGCTACGCATCGGACTGAAATCATCCGCAAGAGGTTGGAGTGGTTCCATAACCAGCGCGCCTATCCGTTGAAGCGCATTCCACCGGGGGCACGCCTCAAAGCTCTCAAAGAACTGGACGACCTGACGGCGTCTGAGCGCCGGGCACGCGTGCTCCGGCCTGCGATCAACGGACCCATCCCGATGGCTGGGCCAAACCCATCCTGGACATTGATCGGCCCGCAACCTATCCATGTCGCCCCAGGTTTCGTAGGCGGAGGGTCCCCTGTAGCTTCCGGTCGTGTTACAGCGCTGGTGGTTGATCCCACCAACCCCAACGTGGTCTATCTGGGCGCAGCACAAGGTGGCGTCTGGAAAACACTGGACGGCGGTGCCATGTGGACCCCGCTCACTGACACGCAAGCCTCACTCGCCGTCGGCTCGATTGCGCTTGATCCTTCAGATCCGTCCATCGTCTACGTGGGTACAGGCGAAGAAAGCTTCAGTGGCGATTCATATTACGGTGCGGGCATCCTGAAATCGACGGACGGGGGCTCCTCTTGGACGCACATTCCCGGCCCCTTCGCCGGCCCCACCGCTGCGGGTTCCTATCCGGCGGTGGAGCCCGCATCGGCTCTGTGGCGGTTCATCCCACCGACGGAAAAATAATTCTGGCTGGAGTTCTGGGCGGTGGGGGCGATGGCATCTACCGGTCAAGCGATGGCGGTGCGACCTGGGTCAACGTGCTGCCCCGCGGGCCGGGAACGGCTGTCGTGTTTGATCCCACAAACGGAAACACTGCCTACGCGGCGGTGGACCGTGTGGGTGTCTTCGTGTCGACGGATGCCGGGCAAACCTGGACCGGTCGCAACGGGACAAGCCCCAACACTTTGCCTTCCTTTAATATTGGCCGCACAGAATTGACCATCGACCCCTCGAATCCCGCGACGCTCTATGCGGGAGTTTCGAGTGTCGCCGGGCAGAACTTGCTCGGTTTGTTCAAGTCAGTGGACGGCGGCAACCATTGGTCCCAACTCCTTGGCACTCCTCAATACTGCAACTCACAGTGCAATTACGACAACGTGGTGCGGGTGGACCCGGCAAACTACAATGTCGTTTACGTGGGCGGGGCGGCGGGCAACGACAATGTGCACACCCTTTGGCGCTCTCTCGACGGCGGCAACACCTGGGCCGAAGTTTCCCAGGGAGCGAACGGGGTGGATCTGCACGTTGACCATCACGAGATCGCGTTCGCGGCCGATGGCTCCCTACTCTATGTGGGGAATGATGGCGGCGTTTGGTGCACGCCCAATGGCACAACCAGCCCCGTCAACTGGACGAACCTCAACCCATCTCTGGCCATCACCCAATTCTATCCGGGGATCTCGATTGATCCAACGACAGCCACGCGAACCTTGGGCGGCACGCAAGACAACGGGACCACCGAATATGCCGGCAGTCTGGCATGGAATGGGCTCGATCCATGCGGTGACGGCGGGTATACGGCAATCGACCCCATTGCTCCCAGCACAGTGTACACAGCATGCATTCAGAGTGAAGGCGTCCTGCGATCCTTCTCCGGCGGAGCTGTTGGGACGTGGTCGCTGATTACCAATGGCCTGAACACTTCGGAACGGTCAAATGCATTCCCGCCCCTTGTGATCGACTCGGCCAATCCTCAAACGCTTTATTTCGGTACTTACCGCGTCTACCAAACCACCAACGGCGCCAACAACTGGGGGGTTATCTCACCGGATCTGACCCGTGGCGGCGCCAGCGCCAGTGTGATCACCCTCGCGGTGGCACCCAGCAATTCGAATACGGTCTACGCAGGCCCGAGCGACGGCACCTTACAAGTGACCACCAACGCCGAATCGGGTGCGAACGTATCCTGGGTGAACGTGAGCGCCGGTCTACCTCCCCGATACATCACACAAATTGCCGTTGACCCGGTGAACTCGGCGACTGCCTACGTTACCTTTTCTGGCTTCTCCGGGTTTGGCGACAGCTTGGGCCACGTTTTCCAGACTACCAACGAGGAGTCAACTGGACTGACATCAGCGGCAACCTGCCCAACATTCCCGTGAACGATGTGGTGGTCGATCCGAATCTTCCCAACTCGCTCTACGTGGCAACTGACATGGGCGTGTCCTCGACCACCAATGCCGGTGGGACGTGGTCTACCCTGATGACGGGCTTGCCGCGGGTGGCCGTGTTGAGTCTCAAATTGTACGCCCCCTCACGAACCCTCCGCGCCGCCAGCCACGGCCGGAGCGCCTGGGACCTGGCGGTCCCAATTTCGGCTGGGCTCTCGATCGTACCTACTGAACTTTCATACTCCAGCCAGGCCGTTGGAACAACGAGCTTTACCCAGACTGTTACGTTCACCAACCTGAGCAGCTCGACGGCGCTCACATTGACGAGTGTCACGGCAAGTGGTGATTTCTTCCAGATAAACAACTGTGGCGCTTCGCTCGCGCAGAATGCGAGCTGCACGATCCAGGTCGGTTTCGCCCCCACGGCACCCCGCACTCGGACCGGAACCCTCACTTTCACGGATAGCGATTCGAGTGGCACGCAGTCCGTGATCTTGACTGGAACGGGCACCGGCGGCACTACCATCAGCTTGTCACCGTCGAGCCTCACGTTCACCCACCAGGTCGTTACCATAACCAGTGGCCCTCAGACCGTCACCCTTACCAATACCGGCAGTGCCACATTGGAGATTTCGAGCGTCACACTCGGAAGTACGTTTGGGAGCACATTTGCCCAGACCAATGACTGCGGCGCAAGCGTGGCTGCGGGCGCGAGTTGCACGCTCCAGGTGACCTTCACGCCGCCCCCAGGCTTTAATGTTCCCGTGCCCGCGGGCCGGTACACGGGCACGCTGGTGATCGCCGACAACGCTGCGGGCAGTCCGCAGATGGTTGCGCTTGCGGGTACCCCAACGGATTTCACAATCGGCTTGGCCGGGAATTCGACAGGGATTGCCACAGTGAGGGCTGGACAGACGGCGACTTATAGCTTGGCCTTTCCTGGAAACACGGGGTTTTCCGGAACCGTTGCGCTCTCGTGCATCGGCGCACCCCAACTCTCGACTTGTAGCGTCAGCCCCACATCGGTTGCAGTTAATGATACGACCATTGCCCAAGCGACGTTGACCGTAACGACGACTGCGCGGTCGATGGTCCTGCCGCAAACCATGCTTCGTCCGCCCGCGTTGGGGATCCCTCCCCTGGACGTAAGTGCTGGCGCCCATCAAGGTGTGTGCAATCGGTTGTGGTTGCTGGCGCTCGTTCTCCCGGCAGGAGTGGTTGGGATGGCCCTGGGTGGCCGGAAACGAGCAGGGACGGATGGTCGTGTGCCCATCGGATTGAGATTGGCGTGGGGGCTGCTCTTCATCACAATGCTCGCCACGATTTCGTTGCCCTCGTGCGGTGGAGACGGTGGAACGCCTCCAGGCGGGGGAAATCCTGGCACGCCGGCGGGGACTTACACACTGGACGTTAAGGCTACCTATACCTCAGGCACCAGCACCTTGACCCATGATATCAAGCTCGCGCTCACCGTAAATTAATCGTCCATCAATGAGCCATGATCTTTTCAATTTCATCCACGTTGCGAGGCAGGCGGTGCGACAACAGTTCCGCGCCGGTCTCGGTAATTAAAAGATCGTCTTCGATGCGCACCCCGATTTTTTCTTCAGGGATGTAGATGCCGGGCTCGTCGGTAATCACCATGTTAGGTTGAAGGGGGGTGTCGTAAACACCGGCATCATGAACATTCAGCCCGATGTGGTGGCCGACGCCATGAATGAAGTACTGGCCGAGCGAGTTCCCGTGCAAGTCTTTGCCGTGGGTGTTGATGTATTTGTACGCAATCGCCTGGAGGCTGTTCGACCCGCTGCGGCTGAGCGACATACCAGGCTTGGCGGCGGCCAGCACGGCGTTTTGCGCGCCCAGAACGATCTCATAAATCTCGCGTTGGCGCGCCGTAAAATGGCCATTCACAGGTAAGGTACGCGTGATGTCGCTGGCGTAGCCGCTGTAAGAGCCGGCCACGTCCATCACCACCACATCGCCCTCCTTCATCTGGTGCTCGTCCCGATCATAATGGAGGACCGTGGAATAGAATCCCGAGCCGACGATGGGCGGATAGGAAGGCCACTCGCAGCCCCGGCGTTCGTATTCATAATTCATCAGCGCCGCGATCTCGTATTCCCAAACGCCCGGGCGCACGGCTTTCATGGCCGCCAGGTGCGCGTCCACGGAGGCTTCCACGGCCTTGCGGATGAGCGCGAGCTCACCGGTTGACTTCATCATGCGCATGCGGGTCAACGGTGGACGAACGTCGGCCAGTGTGGCCATGGGTGCGAGATGGCGAAGCTTTGCAACCATCTCCTTTGCGAAATTATCCTCGCCGCTTTCGGGCTGCGGCGTGAGCTCGGTATAAATTTTTGGAAAAGTCTTCAGCGCTTCCTGAAGCTCGGCCGGAAACAGCGATGTGCTCTTCACCAGGGGAAATCCGGTGCGTGCGGTGGCGTCAGCGTCGTCGGGGCCGAGTTTTGGCCCCGTCCATTTTTCCTGCCGAAAGTCGTGGGCAGGGATAAGGAAAATTTCCTTGTCGATTTCGCCGCCGGCGTTGTGCCCCGCGGACGTCGGGGCTTTGGGAATCAGGAAGAGCATGCCGCCCGGCTCATTCCATCCGGTGAGATAATAGAACATTTCGTTCTGGCGAAAGGTCGTTGTGGATATGGCGATTTCGTCTTCGCTGTAGCCGAAGAGCACCACCACCCCGTCCCCCGTCTCGCGCATTAGGCGGGCCCGGCGTTCGTGAAAGTCCGGGAGATTGCCTTTATCCCACGCCCGTGCGGGCATCGACAACAGGAGTGCTCCTAGAAACACTCCGAAAATTTGCAGGAACAGGAAGACGCGATGCGGGATCCCCTTCATAGTACCCCCTTGAATTTGGTGCTTCCAGAATAAACCCAAGGTCAAGCCGGAAAATCAGAAACTGGAAAGCAGAAGGCAGAGGAAAGCCGGACGACCCAATTTTCGCCTTTCGGTTGGGTTAGGCGCCCAATAGACCGGAGGAATAAGTGAATGGAAAGCGCGGTGCGGAATTCACTGTGCCGCGGCTGGGGCGTTACCCTCCACGGGTGTTTTGCGTTTGCCCCCTTCTTTTTCCGCGTACATCCGGGCGTCAGCTTCCGCCACCAGTTGTTCTGCGGACTGGCCGGGGACGTGCATGTGGAGGCCAAGGCTAATGCCCATGGGAAAGTCCCCGATGCGATTGTTACGATTCCATTCCGCCACCTTTTGGTGGATCCGCCCTTTGACGATTTCGGCTCCCGGCTCGTCGGTTTCAGAAAGGATGACCAGAAATTCGTCTCCGCCATAACGAACGACAAAATCCGAACCGCGGACGCACGATTTCAGAATGCCGGCCATCTGCGCCAAAACGTAGTCGCCCATCAGGTGGCCATAGCGGTCATTCACCTGCTTGAAATTGTTTAAATCGCTCATGATGACGCCCAGCGGACGTTTGTTCCGTTCTGCCCGGGCAATCTCGCCTTCCAAAAGATCGCGCAGGAAACTTCGGCTGAAGACGTTGGTCAACGTGTCGATCATGCTGGCGGATTGGTCCGATTGCGCGGCGAGGGTCTGCTGAATATTGATCAGGCGGAGCCTACGCGTTTCTGTATCGCGCCGCGTCATGTAGAGCGTGAGCACAACCACCATCATCATGATGATGAATAAGACCTGGGGGGGAATCCTCAAGACCAATTCGTTGTGTTGCCAGAAGCTCTCGGGACTGAGAAAGGAAAGTGCGCCAAAGGCAAGCACCGAGCCCACAAAAACGATCAGGACCCACAAGTCGCGCTTCTGCGACTCGAGCTTGGTGAGCTCCGCCTGAAGACGAGCCTTCGGCCCCAACTCTTCAGTTAATCCGGGCTGGTTAACCACGCTGTTGCCTCAAGATTGCTTGCCAGTTGAAAAAATGGGATGCATTGGCCCAGGAATCCCGCTCATTATTGCCAGTCTGAGCAAAGAAAGCAAGTCAAATTAACTCTCTGGTAATAAAGACATTCTTTTACTAAAAGGTAATGCAATCAACGCCCTCGCATTCAGGGTGCCACTTTTTCGGCGATCATCTTGGCCTGCGTAAACAACAGCAGATAATCAGGCCCGCCGGCCTTGGAGTCCGTGCCCGACATGTTGAACCCGCCGAAGGGATGGGCCCCCACCATGGCTCCCGTGCATTTCCTGTTCAGGTACAAATTGCCGGCATGAAAGTCCTGCATGGCCTTATCCAGTTTACTCCGGTCTTTGGTGTAAACCGCGCCGGTCAAACCGAACTCCGTGTTGTTGGCAATCTCCAGGGCTTCGTCAAAATCCTTCGCTTTGATCACCGCCAGGACCGGGCCAAAAATCTCTTCTTGTGCGATACGACCCTTGGGTGGCACGTCCGCCAATACAGTCGGTTGGATGAAGTGACCCGGCCCGGAGGATTCTCCGCCCCCCGTAATTAATCGGCCTTCTTTCTTCCCCGTTTCGATATATTCCAAAATCGATTTCTTGGC
>CAAGKR010348281.1_pt1 | contig 9989 bp, 7 predicted proteins | sample 2556971 | NCBI WGS metagenome assembly CAAGKR01 (sample SAMEA5207829, study PRJEB30636) | soil metagenome | biome: forest; feature: boreal; material: soil | place: USA | collected 2011-09 | depth 1 m
CATTCGCTGAAGCTCAAGGTGGTGGCGGAGGGCGTCGAAACCGAGGAGCAATCGCGCCTGCTCCGGTTGCTGAACTGCGACGAAATGCAGGGTTTTTTATTTAGCAAACCGGTGCCGAGCGATATCTTCGAAACAAGATTTCTGGCCCCACCTCCCGCCGGGTGACGAATAATGACGAAGATACTGATTGCGGTTAACAGGTTTAATTGGTACATAACTTCAACTACTCGGGTGCCTAGTAAATAGATTTTTAGCAAATGCCGAATGGATGATTCGACCATGGACTTAAATAGTGACTTATATACCAGTTTATTGGGGTTGGATCTGGCCTTTAGGATGATTTTGGCTATTCCTTTTACCTTTATACTTCAGCTCGGGTCACTTCCAAAACATCCTCTTTGTGCCCGGCATCCGGCATTCTACAGCCGGGGCCCAGAACTGCTAAAAAACTACCCTCTACTCCTGCTGCTGGCCTTCACTTATTTACCCCGCACCAGGTTCCGTTCCGACTGAGGAAACACATCTTGCGACGGTTCCAGTGTTGCTTTAGCTGATCACAGAACGGGCTTTCGAGGATTAACACCTGGCCTGCCCTGTGGAAGATTCCCGACGATTATGCCTCTGCCCGCCGCATCCACAACAAGGCCACTCCGATCGTGCTGGAAGACACGCCCATCTCCAACGTGATTCGGCAGATGGCCAGAACTGCCTGCGGCCTGCCTGCAAATCCAGATAAGGAAAAAGGCTTCTCCTTCTTCGGAAGAAAAAAGGAGCCATGGCCTGAGAGCAGGACCTTGCTGGAAGCCGAGCCGGAAGAAGTATAGATCAGCCCGATCCGCCGCTAAGGTTATCAGGGCCGCATCTGAAGGATGACTACCGCAACTGCCTCTCTCCTGAAAAAGAGTTCTGGCGATTTGTCGATCCTGGAGTAAACTATGCACTGTTGCAGGCAACTTGGCGTTGCAAATGCACTATGCCAGAATTACAAGAAGTTCACGACGCCCCGAGCGTTGCCGTCATATCCGTAACGCTGATCGGCCCGGATGAACCGCGACGCAAGGCAATAGCCAGTGCTCTTGCCAAATGCCCGGGGGTGCGCGTTCAGGAGATTTCTTCCTACCCTGCCGACGTCGAAGATATACCCAAGATGCTAGAGGAGCATCACGATGTCGTCATCGTCGACCTGGACGGTGACCCGGAACTCGCCCTCAATGTAGTGGAGAGTATCTGCGACAATGGCTCACGGACCGTGATGGTCTTTTCGGAGAAGGCTGATCATGAACTGGTGGGCCGGTGCATGCGTGCTGGCGCCCGCGAGTTTCTCGTTCTGCCCATTACCGCCGTCGATATGGCTGATGCTCTAGCTCGCATCACAGTCCGTCTTCCTGAGTCTCGCCCCGCCAAAAGGAAAGTCGGCCATTTATTGGTGTTTCTCGGCGCCAAGGGCGGCTGCGGAGTCACCACCATTGCCTCCAATTTCGCGATATTGCTAGCCCAGGAGTCTGGCGAGAAAACGCTGTTGATCGACCTTGGTATCCCACTGGGAGACGTGGCGATCAATCTCGGGATCGTCGCTAAGTACTCGACACACGACGCTTTTCAGGATTCCAGCCGGCTGGATACGAATTTTCTCTCTTCGCTGCTGACCGAGCATTCCTCGGGATTATTCGTACTTACGGCTCCAGGGGAATTCTCCCGGACCGAGGTCACCGCGGGCGCTATCGATAAACTGCTGGCAGTCGCCCGCAAGAGCTTCGATTACGTGGTGGTGGATGCCGGATATAGACATGATTTGAAGGATTCGGGTCTCTTTGACACTTCCGCTACCGCCTACCTGGTCACTCAGGTCGACATTTCCGAACTGCGAAACGCAAATCGCCTGATCTCTCAGTTCTTCTCCACCAGGGGCCGTAAACTCCAGATCGTCCTCAACCGGTATACACCTAAAAATATGCTCTTCGATGAAGAGCATATTACCAAGGCGCTCACCAGGCCGGCCCAGTGGAGGATTCCCAACGATTATGCTGCTGCCCGGCGAACCCGGCACGCCGCTACTCCCCTCGCTCTGGAAAACTCGCCCATCTCAAAGGTAATCCGGCAGATGGCCCGTAAAGCCTGCGGCTTGCTCGAAAAGGATGAGAAGAAAAAGGGCTTCAGCTTCTTCGGGAGAGCGCGCTGACCGTTTCACAAGCGGCGTTCTGTTACTTCCCTGCCCCGCAGCATTTTTTGTACTTCTTGCCGCTGCCGCAGGGGCACGGATCGTTGCGCCCCACCTTCTCGCCCGTCCGTCGTTGCGTAGGCTGGCTCGCGTCTCCGCCCGAGCGGCTGGCCGCCTCCAGCTCGCGCTGTTTCTTGCGCTGGAACTATAGGAAAATCAAAATCTCATTTCTAGCGTAAGTTTAGCTGCGGTCATTCGTCCGCGGCGGGGAATGCTGGGCATGGACATTGCAAAGGGGCAACACGGGGATCATTCAGGCTTGTGAGGGGCGCATTCAGACGTGTTGGAGCGCAACTCTCCACAGGCCGCTGCCAAGGAGCTTGTTTTTAGGCGCGAGTATACGCCTGGATGGCAGGTGTAGCGGAGGCGAGGCGGGATGCTGGAGTGTACGAGAAGGGCTTGAGTGCTTCACCGCCGGAGGATTTGACCTGCTTTCGCTTTGGGCCTCTCTGGAGCCTTTCAGCCGATCTTTTGCATAACCTCCCCGTTCGATGTGAGCAGCGGGTCTCTTCTGAATGTCAACCAGATGAGTTTGCGCCAGCGAGTACGTCGCGGCCGTGGGCGCCTTTTCTGTCTCAGGTAAGTTCGGAAAACTTCGTATTCCCGGCCTTTGCAGCGTGGCGCCAGCAAACCAAAGTAGTGGACCCCATGCCGATAGCGATCTGGTACGTGATCGCTCCATCTGCGGATAAACTCGTCCGCCGAGCATTCCTCTACCAGCCTCTGCTTACTCTTCGTGTCTTTGTACCAGAATCTGACCGTCTTGCCATCGTAGGACAAGATCCTACGCTGGGCGATTGGCGGCCGCCTCAGGTAGCGGGACATGTATTTGACCAGGGCGCGTACCGACGTGCACTCCCTGACCCCCCCGTACCACCACCTGCCGCGGTGCTCTTCAAAGAGCGCCCTCAATTCGTGCTTTGGCCTGGCTGAGGAAATGAGTCCGTGATCGAGCGCGACCAGCAGATAGTCGACCACAGCGTGGCGCCATTTTTGCATGAGCGCTTGCTGAACATAATAAAAATCCCAGCGTACATCCCAAACCAGCCTTTTTCCTGACCTGTCCAGTCCCACCGATGAGACGACGAGGTGCACATGCGGATAGAAGTTCAGTCTGCCCTGGAAGGTGTGTAGTACGGCGATGATCAGCACGCGTGCGCCATGCTTGCGATCTGCCCAGTCCTGCAGCGTGTTCGCAGCAATCGCCGGCAATCCGATCAGAAGTTGACGATTCTCTCGAAAGATCTCCCAGAGAAGCAGGCCAGCTCAACCGCCAGATCCGCCGTGCGGTTGTGCTCGTCGATCACCGGGTTCACCTCGACGATCTCGACTCAAACTAAGAGCCAACGCGCGGCCTCACTTACCTCTTCGTGCCCGTCTTCTTTACGCCTTCATAGATCGCGCCGAACACTCCAGTCGCATCCCTCAGCGCAGCATCTTGCAAGTGAGAATAACGCATCGTGGTTGCAATCTGGGAATGCCCTAGCAGCTTGCCGACAACTTGCAGGGACACGCCGTTGCTCGCCAGATGTGACGCGAAGTTGTGCCTTAGATCGTGAACGCGCAGAGTCGGGCGGTAACGTTTGAGCGTTCCACGCTTGCCCTCGACGGCGATCTCTTCCACCAGGCCGGCCGCCTTGCATACCTGCCGCCATGGGCGGATCAGTGAGACGCGCGCGCCGCCGCTGCGCCCAGGGAAGAGCGGCCCGGTCGCATTCATCGGCATCATGGACTGAAGCAGTTTGAGCGCAGCAGGGCTCAGCGGTATATGCTCGACCCGCTTCTGTTTTGTGTTGCTGAAGGGTTTGGTCCACACTCCGCGTGCCAGGTCAAATTGTTCCCACTCGGCCTTGAGCACCTCGCCCTCGCGTGAGCCGGTGAGCATCAAAAGCAGCAAAGCATTGCGCGCGCTCACGTCCGAGTAGCCCTCAATCGACTCGCGTAGCTTCTGCATCTCTTCGATGGTCAGAAAGCGTTCGCGTTTCTCTTCGTGGAACTTTTGAATTCCGCGCGCCGGGTTCTCCGTTGTCCACTTATTTTTTATGCCATAGTTGAAGATTGCCGACAGCAGACCCAGAACGCGGTTCGCCTGATACGGCGTCGGCCTGAGCGCCGCGTGCAGTGCCGCAACGTCGCTCCCCCCTACTGCTCTGAGGCGGCGGGCGCCAAGGCGCGGGCCGATGATCTTGTCGATCATGCGCTGGTCGTCGTACAGACTCGAAGGCCGCTTCCTGCCCTCCGCATCCTCCATGTATGCCGTAGCCAGGGCGGCAAGCGTCGGCTCTCCACGGCTCTGGTTGCGCTCCTCCATGGGGTCGTGGCCGCCCTGAATTCTGACGCGCAGCTTCAACGCCTCAATGCGCGCCGCCGTGGCCGTGAATTCCGGGTGCTGGCCGATGGTGTACCGGCGTTGGCGTCCGTGAATACGGTAGTCGAGAATGAAGCTCACAATGCCAGCGGCGGTGATTCGCACGCCGAAGCCGCGCAACTCTGAATCCCACACAATGCGGTTTCCGCTCTCTTGTGTCAACAATTGCCTGATGGCTTGCTGCACAATTCGCCTGTTCATGGCCTCTTTCCTCTCATTCTGTGTCAACACTGTGTCAACACTATGGTTGAAATCAGTGTCTTTCTATGTCTTTGATTGTCAGTGAAGCGGCTTCGTATGTCAAGTAAATAAAAGACTTAGACTGCAAGTGCTTTGTTTTGTGTCAACAAATAAGAGTAGGTAAACTGGCTACGAACCAGTAGGTCGGAAGTTCGACTCTCTCCGGGCGCACCATCTTATTCCTCAATTTGTGGTTTTCCAGGGCTTTCACTCATAGCGGCAAAGACCGCTGGCAGTCGCGATAGTACTTACTCCCTCCCCTTATAAAAAGAGCGAAGCGCATTTGCGCTTCGCTCTTTTTACTTGAACTGCCTCAAACCTTAGTACAGATGGAAGTTAACCTCGACATTGACCATGACCGCGACGGGCGTCCTGCCGTCCCTCATGGCCGGCTTGAACCTGTACTTGCGAACCGCTTCGAGAGCCTTTTCATCCAGTCCCATGCCAAGCGCGCGCACCACTCGCGGATCCTGCGGGTTTCCCTGCGCATCGACGATCACCGATACCAGCACAACGCCTTGATATTTTGCGCGCCGCGCCTCATCGGAAAACTCTGCTTCTACATTATTGATTGGGATGGGCGGGGAGATACGGCCGCCCACACGCTCAAGTCCGCCGCCTATATTTCCGCCCGAACCTGGGCCGTATCCATTTCCATTACCTGAACCCAGGCCCATGCCGGAGCCGTTCCCCAGCGAGCCCAGCTTTACATTGGGCGAGTTCGACTGGCCGAAATTCGGCAGCCTCGCATTATCGGGAATGATGATGTTGTTTTGCACATCAATGGTGGGATCCGGCGGCGTTTCCACCTTGGCAGTTACATCCGGCGCTGTTGCGCGCGGAGGAATCCGGCCCTTGATGGCTTCCATTTTATCCGGGCTTCCGCCGCCGCCGCCCGCGTCAATGCTGGACTTGGGGGCTTTGAATTCCGATATATCGATCGGCGTCACTATCACGCGCGGCTTGTTGACAGCATCCAGTATCTTCTTGCCCATCACTAAGAGCACAAGCAGCAAAATAGCGACTTCAATGATGAGGGCGCTGCCGACGGCCCACCAATTGCGCTTGACCGCCATCCGGTCCGGCACTGGAATCGGCGTCGAGGTCAACTCCAGCGGGGGCAGCTTGGGCGGGAAAAAGACGTCGCGGATGCTCTCATAGAGATCAATCCAGAGGGGTGTCTCCTCGACAGGAACGCCGAAGGCGAGGTCGAGTTCGACGCCGTCCTTAGTAACCGCGGTAGCTTGGGATTCTTCAATTTGGTCGAGCAGGTTATTGGCCATCGTTGCGTCTGGTTCTATTACCTCTTGCTGTCTTATCTGCCGACTGTGCGGCGATATTCCCGATTCCAGAACCGTGCTTCCATTATGCTTGAAGCCGCCCGCTTGCGTCTCGAATGGAAGGGCCTCTTCATCCATTCTCTCATATTCCGGCACGGTTAGATTTCCCATAAATAATAGACGATATGGACACGCGGTTGTTACCGAGAAATACTCGTTCCGCCATTTACACTAAAGAATGAACCAGGTCTACAGACACAGGGAGTGAAGATGTCCCCAGCACCGGAGTTGAAGGCGACCCTTACCTTACCGCAAACCGCCTTCCCGATGAAGGCTAACCTGCCACAGAATGAACCGCTTCGGCTGGCCCACTGGGCCTCACTCGGGCTGTACGACAAGCTGCGCAAGGCCGCCCAGGGCCGCCCCGCCTACCTTCTGCACGACGGTCCCCCTTACGCCAACGGCCCCATTCACCTGGGCCATGCGCTGAACAAGGGGCTGAAGGATTTTGTGGTCAAGTCGAAGACCATGGCCGGCTTCGACGCGCCCTACGTCCCCGGTTATGACTGCCACGGATTGCCCATCGAGATCAAGGTGGACGAGCAGTTGGGCAGAAAAAAGCTGGAAATGCCCGTGCCAGCCGTCCTGGAGGCCTGCCGCATATACGCGCAGAAGTATATCGACCTGCAAACCTCACAATTTGAACGAATTGGCTGCCTTGGCCGCTGGGATACGCCCTACAAGACCATGTCCCGCGATTACGAGGCCCATACCCTGGAGGCCTTTTACGGCTTCCTCGAGAAGGGTTTTGTCTATCGCGGTCTCAAGCCGGTCTACTGGTGCATTCACGACCGCACGGCGCTGGCCGAGGCCGAGGTGGAGTACGAGATGCACACCAGCCCCTCAGTCTACGTGCGCTATCGGCTGACCTCGGACGCGACGACGATCAGTCCAGCTCTCAAGGGCAAGCAGGTTTCAACCATTATCTGGACCACCACTCCATGGACCCTGCCCGCGTCGATGGCCGTGGCCTTTCATCCGGATTTTGACTATGTGGCGCTGGAAGCCGAGAGCGGCCCAGTCTACATCGTCGCTGCCGAGCTTGCTGCTTCGGTCGCCGCAGTCTGCAAATTGGGCTCTACCACGGAACTGGCCCGCTTCAAGGGCAGCGTGATGGAGCGCGCTGCCTTCCAGCATCCGTTTTTGGAGCGCAACATTCTGGGCGTGCTGGCCACCTATGTCACCGCCGACACAGGCACCGGCGCGGTCCACACGGCGCCAGCTCACGGCGCGGAAGACTTCTACACCGGCATCCGCTACAACATCGACCCCACCTGCCGCGTTGACGCCTCCGGCCACATTCACGTGGACCCCGAAGCCTGGACGCTGGCCGCTCCGCCTGCCTTTGATGGGATGAAGGTGTGGGCCGCCAATCCCATCATTGTGGCCATGCTGGAGGAGCATGGAGCGCTGTTGGCCTCAAGCGACCTTGAACACTCCTACCCGCACTGCTGGCGTTGTCACCATCCGGTCATCTTCCGAGCTACCGAGCAGTGGTTCATTGGATTGGAGACTCCGGTCACGCGCGCCGATGGCTCGACGACCACATTCCGTCAGCAAGCTATTGAGGAGATCGACAAGGTTATCTGGGACCCGGCATGGGGCAAAGAGCGCATCACCAATATGATTGCCACGCGCCCCGACTGGTGCATCAGCCGCCAGCGCATCTGGGGCGTGCCCATCGCCGTCTTCCTGTGCGAAGGCTGCCAGAAGCCCATCCTTGATCCGGCGCTTAACCGCAAGATCGTGAAGTTGTTTGAGGAGCATGGCGTGGAAGCGTGGCACACGACCGAGACGGCAGCGTTGCTTCCGGCCAATGCAACTTGTGTGCACTGTGGCGGGAAGGCCTTCCGCAAGGAGACCGATATTCTCGACGTTTGGTTCGACTCCGGCACCAGTTGGTATGCCGTCTGCGAGTCCGATTATGAGCTCAAAACCATCTACACGAACTTCCAAAACGAGAACGGCACGAAGTGCTTGTACCTCGAAGGCGGCGATCAGCACCGTGGCTGGTTCCATTCTTCCCTGCTCACCTCGGTGGCTCTGCGCGGGCGCGCGCCTTACTCACACGTTGTCACCGCCGGTTTCACCCTTGACGAGAAGGGCCGTGCAATGTCGAAGTCGCTGGGCAATGTCGTGGACCCGTTGGATATTGCCAAAGTTTTGGGCGGTGAGATTGTCCGCCTCTGGGTAGCCTCCATCGATTTCCGCGAGGACATGGCGGCCAGCGAAAACCTGATGCAGCGCTGCGCGGAAATCTACAAGAAGCTGCGCAACACCTTCCGCTTTCTGCTGGGCAATCTGAATGGCTTTGACCCCGTGCGCGACCGCGTACCGGAGGCCGAGCTTCTTCCCCTGGACCGCTATATGCTGGCCCGCACCCGTGAACTGACGGAGAATATCCTCAACTGGTACGAACGCTTCGAGTTCCATCGCGTCTACCACGCGGTCAACGAGTTCGCCATTGTGGACCTGAGCTCGTTCTATCTCGACGTGCTCAAGGACCGCATGTACACCTTTGCGCCCACGAGCCATGAGCGCCGCTCGGCGCAGACCGCGCTGTGGCAGATCACGGAAACCCTCGCCCGCCTGGTCGCGCCCATTTTGAGCTTCACCGCCGACGAGGTCTGGGAGCATCTGCCTTCTGTCGAGGGCCGAGAGGTTTCTGTTCATCTTGCACAATTCCCTGCCCCGGCGGAAATATTTTCGGAAGACCCGGCTCCGTTGTTGGAAGAGTGGAAGCAGATTTTTGAAATTCGCGATCTAGTTCTTTTGATGCTTGAGCGGAAGCGTCAGACTAAGGAGATTGGGAAGAGTCTCGAAGCCAAAGTTGAAATTATGTTGGCTGGTCTTTTGTTTGATCTTCTGAATCGCCACAGTTCTGGTCTCAAAGAACTCTTCAATGTTTCTGACGTAAAACTAATCAACAAGGTCGCGATTGGAGATGTAGTAGTGGTTTCAGCTGCCACAGGCACCAAGTGCGCCCGTTGCTGGAACTTTATGCCTGAGGTCTCGAACTATGGCATCTGGCAAAACGTCTGCACCCGCTGCCAGGATGCGCTGCGGGAAATGAAGATTGCCCCGCCGGTCGCCACATAAGCCTGGGTGCCCCATCCTCGCAGCGTTCTTGTTTTTGCGGCTAGGGTGGGATACCTCGAACCTCAACCGTCTCGTTTATAAGGAAGCTCCATGAAATACACAGCGCCCCGCCGCCTTCACTGGCTGCTCACCCTCTCCATCGTGATTATCTTGCTTGACCGGCTGACCAAGACCTGGGTCGCGTTGCGCATCCCCATGGGTGGCGCCATCCCGGTTATACCGCACGTTCTGCGCATCACTCACTGGAGCAACGAGGGCGCGGCCTTTTCGCTCTTCGCCAACACCGCTTCGCCCAACGCGGTCCGCTGGGGCTTGATCTGCTTTTCGTCGCTGATGGCGCTGATTATCCTCTTCCTGCTGGTCCGCCTCGGCGACCGCTTCAACCTAACCACCATCGGTCTTGCGCTCATCTTTGCCGGCGCGCTGGGAAACGTCCATGACCGCATCGCCTACGGCTCAGTGGTGGACTTCATCGAGGTGCATATCTTTAACTACCACTGGCCCGACTTCAACATTGCCGACTCATCTGTAGTTACCGGCGCATGCCTTCTGCTGCTTGACACGCTGTTGCCGAAAAAAACGCGCAGCGTAAAAACTGATTAACTTCACGAGGATTTCATGAAGTCTCATGGTTGTTCCCCATATGCACGCATTCTGCTTGCGGGGTCAGTTGCTTTTCTCTGCTATTTTATTTCTTCGGCAAGCGCCCAGCGGCTGCCCCAGA
>CAAGKR010042680.1_pt1 | contig 9988 bp, 9 predicted proteins | sample 2556971 | NCBI WGS metagenome assembly CAAGKR01 (sample SAMEA5207829, study PRJEB30636) | soil metagenome | biome: forest; feature: boreal; material: soil | place: USA | collected 2011-09 | depth 1 m
CAGCTGGTGCGGGCGTCAGGGCTCTCCCGAGCGGAGTTCGCGTCTCGGATCGGAACCTCCCCCTCCCGGCTGTCCACCTACGTCACCGGCAAGGTCACGCCTTCGGCGGCGCTGCTGGTGCGAATGCGCCGTATGGCATAACCGACGACACTCCCCTTGCCGCCCTCTGACGCTTCAGCTGCATGCTCCGCATCGCCGACGGCCCCGACGAGGTCCACAAGATGGTCCTAGCCCGCCGCGAGCTGAACCGCTGGTCCAAGCGCGCCGAGGCGGAGGCGAGCGGCGAGCTCGAGCCGCGACACCCGGCGCGGATGGTCTAGGCAGGGGCAGAACAGGACCCGGATCGGACGAACGTTCTGGTACTGCGGGCCTACTGCCCCGACGAAGAAGGGCCGGCCTACGCCGGCCCTTCTTCGTGATGCTCGTCGCTTGGGTCGGTTAACCGCCGACGAACGCGTATCCGCTCACTACGCACACTTCATGACCCGTGCCGTAGGTCTCATTGGCTGGCTTGAACTCGATCTGCCCGCTGATGTTTTTGCCGCCGAGGGTGCTGGCGGTGAAGGTGCTGCCACCGTCGGCATGTTCTTCCGTGCCCGTCAGATCAGCTTCTGAGCCGCCTTCTTCCTCCTCGTCCTCGCGAGTGAAAGGGCCGCCGGCGGTGTCGTTGTTCCCCTGGGACTCGGCGAGCGTCGGAGTACCTTTCGGGGCGACCACAAAGGCGGTCACAGCTTTTTCTGTGGCCGAGCAAGCTGCCGTGATTTTGAATCCGTTGGCGGAGAGGATCGTCTGTTCCGAGGTGCCTGGCGGCTGCGCCGAGTAGATCCTGAATGCCGTCATTCCGCCGACGCTGGTCGAATTATCGGCCAATGCCGCATGCTGGGCGTTCGTCGCGCTGGGGACCGTGCCGAGCGTGCCCAGGTTGATGTCACTTCCAGTCAGCGACTGGTCCTTGACCTTGTTGCCGGTAACGGCGTCCTTCTTGATCTTCGCGTTCGTCACCGCGTTCTTCTTGATTTTGGCGGTGGTCACCGCGTTCTTCTTCAGCTGCTTGGAGCCGACGCTGTTCTTGCCGAGCTGGGAGGCGGCAAGCGCCGAAGCGCCGCCGAGGATGAGGAATACGGCGATGGACGACATCACGTTTGCGTACGTGAGCCGCTTGCGTATCTGGTGGTGCATGAAATCTCCTTTGTCGAGGCCGGAACAAGACGAGGGAATCGAACTTGAGGCACCCTCCCCCGAGGTTCGCTCAACTGGACCCTTGCATGCTGCCGAAGCCGCTGTCAAGTAAGGGAACCCTAAGCGTCAGCCGCGACGCTCGGCCGCATCGGCGGCCTCGGCGAGGCGCTCGACGACCTGGGCGAACTGCTGGATGCTCTCGTCGACCTTGCCGTACTGGCCGGCCGCATAGCGGGCGTAGACGCCCTCGAGGATGATCGCCAGCTTCCAGTAGCCGAGGGCGGCGGGAGGCCGTATTCGAGGATCTCCGGCAGTATAAGAAAAACAAGATACAGCTGGAGAAAGCGCTAGAATCGCTCGCCGAATGGACGCCTACCGGAATCCCTACACCCCCGGCGCCGGCTCGCGTCCGGCGGCGCTCACTGGACGGGACGCCGAGATCGAGCGCTTCAGGGTCGTCCTCGGTCGGCTCTCCCACGGTGCGCCCGAGCAGGGGCTCGTCATCCATGGGCTCCGCGGGGTTGGCAAGACCGTTCTGCTCAACAAGCTCGAGGAGGTCGCGATCGAGGCGGGCTGGGCGACCTCCTTCGGCGAGGTTCGCCGCGGTGATGACTTCCGCGCCGTGATGGCTCGTGCCCTCTACAACACCATCCGCCAGCTCGACGCCCGCAGCGTGGCCAGCCGAGCGATCGCCCGGCTCAAAGCGGTGTTCGCTTCCTTCTCGGCGACGGTGACGAGCGAGGGGAGCGTCCAGTTCGGCGTCGAGGTAGCGCCCACGCGCGGCACTGCTGACAGCGGGCACCTTGAGACCGATCTCGTCGACATCTTCCTCGAGCTCGGCGGCGCTGCCGTCGAAGGCCAGACTGGTGTCGCAGTCCTTCTCGATGAGTTGCAGCTAGCCGATCCCGAGGATCTCGAAGCTCTGGTCTCCGCCATCCACCGTGCCAACCAAAAGGCACTGCCGATTACCGTCGTGGCGGCAGGACTCCCGACCCTCCCAGGAGCGTTGGCGGAAGCAAAGACATACGCCGAGCGCCTCTTCTCCTTCCCGCGACTCGGAGCGCTGGGGGACCGCGACGCGCGAGACGCGTTGGTCCTGCCGGCACGTGCTCAGGGCATCGAGTACACCGAGGATGCTCTCACGCTGATGCTCAACCGCGCCGAGGGCTACCCCTATTTCCTGCAGGAGTGGGGGCGTGGCGTCTGGGACGTCGCGGTGGCCAACCCGATCAGTGTCGAGGATGTCGAGGCTGCCGTCCCGGAGGTCGAGCGCAAGCTCGCGCGGGATTTCTTCTCGGTGAGGCTTGAACGGGCCACACCCGCGGAGCGCCGCTACTGCGCGGCAATGGCGGCCCTCGGAGATGGGGCCCAGGAAAGTGCCGCGATCGCCGCGGCTCTCGGCTACTCGAGCGTCCGCGCGGCATCGGCGCTGCGCGCCTCGCTAATCGAGAAGGGCGTCATCTACAGCGTGGGGCGCGGTGAGCTCGACTTCACGGTGCCGCGGTTTGCAGCCTTCCTGCGCGAGGGTCGGGAACCTTCGACGGCCGCTTGACGCTTCTGGGATGAGTTCCGGATCAGCCCCGGCGCTCGGCCTCGGCGGCGGCCTCGGCGAGGCGCTCGACCATGCGGGCGAAGGTCTGGATGCCCTCATCGACCTTGCCGTACTGGCCGGCGGCGTAGCGGGCGTAGACGCCCTCGAGGATGATCGCCAGCTTCCAGTAGCCAAGGGCTACGAAGAAGTCGAGGTCGGAGAGATCGCGGCCGGAGCGCTCCGCGTAGCGGGCCGCCACCTCACCGCGGCTGGGGAAACCGGGCGCCATCGTCGCCGGCTGGCCCAGCGCCGCGTCGTCGTCGCCCTCTTCGGCCCAGTAGACCATCAGCAGGCCTACGTCGGCGAGGGGGTCGCCGAGCGTACAGAGCTCCCAGTCGACGACCGCCGCCACCTCGCCCTGCGGGGTCAGGATCATGTTGTCGAGGCGGTAGTCGCCGTGGACGATCGTCGCCAGGCCCTGCTCGGGGATGCGGGCGGCGAGGCGGTCGTGGACCGCGTCGATCGCCGCCAGCTCGCGCGTCTTCGACTTCTCCCACTGGCCGTGCCAGCGGCGCAGCTGGCGGGCGACGTAGTCCTCCTTGCGGCCGAGGTCGCCGAGGCCGACGGCATCGGGGGCGACCGCGTGGATCGCGACCAGCGTGTCGGCGACGCGCTCGCCGATCGCCCGACGGTCCGCCTCGCCGGGAAAGGCCTCGGCCTCGGCCACCCCGCGCAGGATCGGGCCCTCGACGAACTCCATCGCGTAGAAGGGAGCGCCGTTGACGCTCTCGTCCTCGCAGAGCCCGACCACCGGGGCGACCGGGACGGGCGTGGGCCCCAGCGCCGAGACGACCTTGTGCTCGCGCCCCATGTCGTGGGCGGAGCCGAGCCGCTTGCCGAGCGGCGGGCGGCGCAGGGCCCAGCACCGGCCGGCGGCGTCGCTCACCCGGTAGGTGAGGTTCGAGTGGCCGCCGGAGATGCGCTCGAAGGAGAGCGGCAGCTCCACCCCGGGCACATGCGCGGCGAACCAGCCCTCGACCCCAGCCCGATCGATCCCCTCCGGCGCCTGCGCCGAGCCGTCGGCGGTGCCTGTAGCCTCGTCGCCCATAGCCGCGAAAGCATATGCCCGACCAGGTCACCGGTTGAACCCATCGCTGGCCAACAGGCTGCGGATCGGCTTCGCGATCGGCTTCGCCGTGCTGACCGCGATGGCGGTGATCGGCGTCGCCCGCTTCATCCAGCAGCGCCGGGACTTCGAGGACTCGATCGCCCGCTCCTACCAGGTCGAGATGACCGCCCAGGTGCGCCTGGCGCGGGGCAGGCGCCCGGCGGCGGCGCGGGCGGCGATCGCCGCCCAGCACAACCGCCGGCGGCAGCTGCAGGACAGCATCTCCAGCGACACCCGCGACACGGCGCTGCTGGTCGCCGCCGGGCTGATCGCCGGGCTGACCGGGGCGCTGCTCCTGTTCAGCGGCCTGATCGCCTCGATGCGCAGCCCGCTGGAGGAGCTGGTCGACGCCGCGGGGCGCCTCGCCGAGGGCGACCGCAGCGCCCGGGTGAAGGTCGGCGGGCTGTCGGAGACGGCGACCCTCGGCGCCGCCTTCAACGAGATGGCCGACGAGCTGGAGCGCGAGGCCGGCCAGCGCGACCGGCTCGACCGGATGAAGGACGAGTTCGTCCTCACCGCCTCGCACGAGCTGCGCAGCCCCCTCACCTCGGTCCAGGGATTCGCCGAGCTGCTGATGCTGGAGCGGGAGAAGCTCAGCCCGAAGCAGGCCGAGACGGTCGAGATCATCGTCGACAACTCCCGCCACCTGGTTCGCCTCCTCAACGACCTGCTCGACCTGGCCCGCAGCGACGCCGGGCGGCTGACGATCAGGCCCGTCCCGACCGAGGTCGCTCAGTTGGTCGAGGACGCGGCGCGAACGATACGGGCCCAGACCGAGGCGGCCGGCCAGACGCTCGACGCGGAGGTCGAGGCCGGCCTGCCCCAGGTAAGCGTCGAGCCGGACCGGATACGCCAAGTACTGGTGAATCTGCTTACCAATGCGCATGAGTACTGCCCGGAACGTGCGTCGATTCGCGTGACAGCGGCGCTCGTCGGTGCTGAAGTAGAGCTTGCCGTGAGCGACGACGGACCGGGTATCCCCGAGGATCAGCTGGAGCACATCTTCGACCGCTTCACCCGCGGCGACGCCGGGCTGACCCAGCACGTGGGGGGCACGGGCCTCGGCCTGGCGATCTCGAAATCCCTGATCGAGCTGCACGGCGGCACGATCGGCGTCACCTCCAGCCCCGGCCAGGGCTCTACATTCCGCGTCCGGCTCCCGGTGCTCGCCCCGCCCGAGAGCTCAGCCGCCGACCGCGCCGCGACGGAGGCCCGCTGATGGCCAAGGTCCTGGTCGCAGACGATTCCGAGACGATCCTGCTGCTGCTCCGAACCCGGCTGGAGATGGCCGGCTACCAGGTGGAGACCGCCGCCGACGGCCAGGAGGTGACGGAGGCCCTGCACCGCGAGGGGCCCGACCAGCGCCCCGACGTCCTGCTGCTCGACGCGATGATGCCCCGCAAGTCCGGCATCGACGCCCTGCGCGAGCTGCGCGCAGAGGGTGTGGACACTCCGGCGCTGATCGTCAGCGCCCACCAGGACGGCACGGACGCCGCCGCCCCCACCGACCTCGAGATCAGCGGCTACGTCGCCAAGCCGATCGACTTCGAGCAGCTGCTCGGCAGCATCGCCGAGCTCACTTCTTAGCGATCTCCAGGCGGATCTCTTTGCCATTGACCTTGGTGCCGTCGAGAAACTCGACGGCCCGGTCGGCTTGACCGGCCTTCAACTCGACGAAAGAAAAGCGCTCGAGGATTCGGACTGAAGCGACGTCTTCGTCGGGGATGACGGCGCCCTCGCGGAGCGCCCAGCGCAGATCCTCCTCGGTGACACCGCTGCGCTTGCCGCGGTTGACGAAGAGCTTCACGTTGCCCTCGGCGGCCTCCTTCGCACCGCCGGCACCGTTGTCGTCGCTGCGCTCCTCGCGCCGCTCCGGCCGCTCGCGCCGGCGGGGCCGCGGCGCGTGCTCCAGCCGCTCCTCTGGGCTCTCCCACTCGCCGATCGAGGTCTTCACGTCGCGCTCGATCCGGCCGATCTCCTCGCGCTGGGCGGGGGTGACGAAGGTGATCGCGCGCCCGGTGCGGCCGACCCGCCCGGTCCTCCCGATCCGGTGGACGTAGATTTCGGAGGAGTCGGGGACGTCGTAGTTGATGACGTGGGTGACGTGCTCGATGTCGAGGCCGCGGGCGGCGATGTCGGTCGCGACCAGCAGCTTCACCCGGTGGTCCTTGAAGGCGATCATCACGCCGTCGCGGACGCCCTGGCTGAGGTCGCCGTGCAACGCCTTCACGTCGAGCCCCTTGTCCTTCAGCGTCCTCTCCAGCTTCGAGGCGCCGATCTTGGTGCGGCAGAAGATGATCGCCTGCTCGGGCTCCTCGGTCTTCAACAGCTCGACCAGCCGCGCCGCCTTGTCTTTGGCCGGCACCTCGATGAAAGCCTGCGTGATCGCGTCGACGGTCAGTTTCTTCGGCGTGATCCGGATCGTCGTCGGGTCATACATGTAGCCCTCGGCGAGCCGCTGGATCGGCGGCGGTATCGTCGCCGAGAAGAGCGCCGTCTGGCGCCCGCTCGGGCACATCCGCAGGATCTTCTCGACGTCCTCGATGAAGCCGAGGTCGAGCATCTCGTCGGCCTCGTCGAGGACGACGTAGCGGGCCGCGGTGAGGACCAGCGAGCGGCGCGACATCAGGTCCATCATGCGGCCGACCGTGGCGACGACGACCTGGGCGCCGGCCCGCAGCTGCGCCTGCTGGGAGCGGATCGGAGCGCCGCCGAAGACGGCGACGATCTCGACATCGAGGTGCTCGGCGTAGGCCCGCAGCGCCTGGGTCACCTGGATGCAGAGCTCGCGAGTCGGGGTGAGGACGACCGCCTGCACCTCGTCGTTGGCGGGATCGAGGTACTGGAGCAAGGGCATTCCAAAGGCGGCTGTCTTGCCGGTTCCGGTCTGCGCCTGGCCGATCACGTCGTGGCCGGCCAGCAGCTCGGGGATCGCCTGCTCCTGGATCGGCGTCGGCTCCTCGTAGCCAAGCTCGTCGAGAGCCTGCTGAATGCCGGGCGAAAGCCCGAGGTCCTTGAACGCGATCACTTGCTCGGGTCCAGGAGCAGCTTGCCGCTGGTGCGGCGACCGATCAGGTCTTCGTGGGCGCGCGTCGCCTCGGAGAGCGGGTAGACGCCGCCGACCGTCACCTCCAGCTCGCCCGCGGCAACCGCGCCGAGCAGCTCGCCGATCATCGGCGCGGCCAGGTCGCGGCGGAGCAGCAGGTGGACGAGCCAGAAGCCGATAACCGCCTTCGAGCCGCGCAGCAGCGCCGCGGTGGAGACCTCGCGCTGCTCGCGCGAGGCGATCCCGAAGACGACCATCCGCCCCATCGGCGCCAGCGCCGAGAGCTCGGCGTCGAAGGCGTCGCCGCCGCTCATGTGGAGGACGGCGTCGACCCCCTCGCCATCGTTGGCCTCGAGGATCGCCGCCTTCAGGTCGTCGGCCCGGGAGTCGACCGTGGCGTCGGCGCCGAGCCGCTCGACCAGGGCGCGTTTCTCCTCGCTGGAGGCAAGGCCGATCACCTTGGCGCCCGCCCGCTTCGCGAGCTGCACCGAGAGCGTCCCGGTGCCACCCCCCGCAGCCTCGACCACGACGGTCTCGCCGACCTCGACCCGAGCGCAGCGCTGCACCAGCGCCATCGCGGTCAGCCCCTGAAGCAACAGTGCCGCTGCCTGGTCGTCATCGACCTCGTCGGGAATCGGAACCAACCAGCTCTCCGGAGCGACCGCCTTCTCGGCGTAGCCGCCCGAGGCGAGAATCGAAGCGACCCGTCGGCCATCGGCCGTCCGCCCACTCACCTCGGCCCCGGGGATCAAAGGCAGCTGCTGCTCAGCCAGGTAGTCGTTGCGGGTCGCGTGCGTGTCCGCGAAATTGACCCCGCTGCGCGCGACCTCGATGACTACCTCGCCCTCCCCGGCCACCGGCTCGTCGATCTCGACGTGCTTAAGAACCTCGGGCCCGCCGAACTCCTCAATCTGGATCGCCTTCACGGACCGAACCATATTCGTCCCTTGAAAGGGGGTCGGGTGCCCCTCCTGCGCGCGGCGCTCTCTTTTTCGCACAGACCACTCGGCGAGAGAGGCGGCGCGCGAGGCGAAAAAGTCAGCGCGCAGGAGGGGCACCCGACCCCCCACCCGGCCTATATCCTCGCCCGCCATGTCCCTAACCGTCGTCGGATCAATCGCTTTCGACTCCGTAAAGACCCCCTTCGGGGAGCGCGAGCGGATGCTCGGCGGCACCGCCGTCCACTTCTCCCTCGCCGCCAGCTTCTTCACCGAGGTGCGCCCGGTCGGCCCGGTCGGCGAGGACTTCGGCGCGGCCGAGTTCGAGGTGCTGGAGAGCCGCGGCGTCCTCACCGACGACGTCGAGCGCGTCGAGGGCGGCCAGTCCTTCTTCTGGCGCGGCCGCTACGAGTACGACCTCAACATCGCCCACACCGAGGACACCCAGCTCAACGTCTTCGGCGAGTTCGAGCCGAAGCTCTCCGCCGCCTCCAGGGCGGCGGACACGCTCTTCCTCGCCAACATCCAGCCCGACCTGCAGCGCCAGGTCCGCTCTCAGTGCGTCGAGGCGCGCTTCAGCGCCCTGGACTCGATGAACCTCTGGATCGACACCGCCCGCGACTCGCTGCTGGCGGCAATCGGCGAGGTCGAGTGCGTGATCGTCAACGACGCCGAGATCCGCCAGCTGACCGGCGAGCTGAACCTCGCGCGCGCCGCCCGCGCCGTGATGGAGCGCGGCCCGCGCGCCGTCGTCGCCAAGCAGGGCGAGTACGGCGCGGCGCTGTTCACCGAAGAGGGCTTCTTCGCCCTCCCCGGCTTCCCGCTGGAGGACGTGCGCGACCCGACCGGGGCCGGCGACAGCTTCGCCGGCGGCTTCCTCGGCTACCTCGACAGCCACGACGGCGACCTCGACGAGGCGAGCCTGCGCCGGGCGATGGGCTACGGCACCGTCCTCGCCTCCTTCAACGTCGAGGAGTTCGGCACCGAGCGCGTCTCCCGCCTCAGCCGCGAGGAGATCGACGAGCGCTTCGAGGCGCTGCGCGGGATGACCCAGTTCGAGCCGTTACCGGCTGCTTAACGATCGGCGAGCCCGAACTGCGAGAATGGGCGCCTCCGGTAACCCCAGCCCGAGGAGCCGCCATGGCCACCGAGCAGCAGATCCAGAACGCTTCCGAGGACGGCGCGGGCTCAGACTCCGAGTCGCTGACCGTCACCGACAACCGCACCGGGCAGGCCTACGAGCTGCCGATCGTCGACGGCACCGTGAAGGGCATGGACCTTCGCCAGATCAAGGTCGACGAGGACGACTTCGGCCTGATGTCCTACGACCCGGCCTTCACCAACACCGCCTCCTGCCGCTCGGCGATCACCTACATCGACGGCGAGGCGGGCATCCTCGAACACCGCGGCTACTCGATCGAGCAGCTCTGCGAGCGCTCCAGCTTCCTCGAGGTCGCCTACCTGCTGATCTTCGGCGAGCTCCCCACCGGGCCGCAGCTCGACCGCTGGACCCACGACATCACCCACCACACCTTCGTCCACGAGGACATCAAGCAGTTCTTCGGGGGTTTCCGCTACGACGCCCACCCGATGGGGATGCTGCTGGCCGGGGTTGGCGGGCTCTCCACCTTCTACCCCGACGCCAATCGGATCGACGACCCCGAGGAGCGCTACATGGCGGCGGTCCGGCTGATCGCCAAGGTGCCGACCCTGGCCGCCTTCGCCTACCGCCACAACATGGGGCTGCCCTACGTCTACCCCGACAACGACCTCGAGTTCGCCGAGAACTTCCTCTCGATGATATTCAAGAAGACCGAGGTGAAGTACGAGCCGGACCCGCGGCTGGCACGGGCGTTGGACATCCTCTTCATCCTCCACGCCGACCACGAGCAGAACTGCTCGACCAGCGCGGTGCGGGGCGTCGGCTCCTCAGACGTAGACCCCTACTCCGCGGTCGCGGCGGGCGTGGCGGCGCTCTATGGGCGGCTGCACGGCGGCGCCAACGAGGCGGTGCTGAAGATGCTGCGGCGGATCGGGTCGACCGACAACGTCCCCGACTTCCTCGAGCGAGTGAAGAACCGCGAGGAGAAGCTGATGGGCTTCGGCCATCGCGTCTACAAGAACTA